>Ga0136560_1001601_pt1 | contig 11662 bp, 14 predicted proteins | sample AntRauMeHopE1497_FD_104925 | JGI IMG/M metagenome (GOLD analysis project Ga0136560, IMG submission 104925) | Saline lake microbial communities from Rauer Islands, Antarctica - Metagenome Hop E1 #497 | ecosystem: Environmental > Aquatic > Non-marine Saline and Alkaline > Saline | place...
GAAGTCGCAGCCAGCTTCCCACGCCCTACACCACGACGTCCCGTAGCTTGTTGACCCGTTTCCCCACACGACCGTGGAGCAATTCGACTAGAACATCCCGTGAAGGGTTTCCGTTGGAGTCATATCGATTGTGACCTCGTTATTCGAGCTGACCTGCCCTTGCACTGTCTGGGGTCCATGGCGAATGTCCATCGAAACATTGAAGGCGCCAGGCTGGTCAGGGAGATCAACTGCTGGATAATATTTTACAGCAAGGCCTTTGTTTCCAACGATAAGCCAATCGCCGCTCATGTCGCATGCAGAAAATGCAGCTTGTACATTTGCAGCGACAAATGTTATCCCTAGGGTGGCATACCTGCGAGGAATCAGAACAAAATCCTAGATCCATTGAGAGTTGCAGTTGCAGCAATTGCAATCCTTCAGAAATCCAGTATAGGCTACTCCACGTATAATTCAGACTGCTCGGCTGAATAAGTGGTACAAATAATTCTTTCCTCATGTCTAGCTTACTCCCAACTTCTAGATAGCATGCAGACGTAGGTTTAAGGGCCTACTACATTTGAGCCCTAGTGTGGCTACCATGTATTCGGATGACCTTACCTGATGCGATTCAGTAGCTAAGCTTGCTTCATTGTTGTTATACACGCAATTTGTACAGGAATGAGAGCTAGAACTTTGAATTCACTGCCTGGTGTGCTTGGATTTATGAGTGATACGGTCAACGAGCGCCGAGAACTTCATCGCTCGGATCGATCTGGTAATATTTCGCTTTCATTACCTAACGTTATAAATGCGTTCGTAACGTTCTAATTTTGTAAACCTGACGAACTTGTGCCTGCTAGACAATCCTTCCAACCAGACCATTACACGACAGCGCCCCCCCTGCCTCTTACCAACAGGGGCATTCGTGAGATTTGTATGTCTGAATTGTCCTGTCCACCCCGTATACCGTAATCAAGAGCATTTGCATATTCTTTACCGCATAGTTACATTTCGTTGTTGCAGAGGTTACACTACGGCAAGCATGGCAGGGGCAGATGACAAAAGCAAAGAAGCTATGCAGCTCACAATAAGAGATCAGAATGGGGATCATGTGCAGTTCCGCGTAAGGAAATCCACCAAATTTAGCAAGATTTTTAAAGCGTACGGGAAAAAGAAGGGATTAAAAACAGACTCTATGAAATTTCAGTACGATGGGGAGACATTACTTGGGGACAAGACACCTGCTGACCACGGTATTGAGGATGGAGAGCAAATTGATGTCACGGTAAGCCAAGACGGTGGTACGTGGTGATGACCACAGACTGAAATTGATACAGTACACCGATTAAAGAGCAATATCTAAAAGTCACAAATCACCAAGAGGCTGCCAGTAACCCAGACACATGGCCCGTACTAGCAGCTCCTGGAAATCGCACGATGCTGCTACCTAGCTCGGGGCTGATGGGCCTCCGACGACCCATCTTTGGGCTGAGGCAGTGAAGTTCGTTGCCTAGCTACCGTTCGACAGACCTGAGGTTCTGGAAATGCCAAGACGCATTGCAGCATCGGATGCCTCACCACTACTAGTGCTAGCCCTACCTGCCATACATGACCCACGCCACAACAAATCTGACGTGGATCCAGCAGCAAGTCTCCACGGACATTCTGCCGACCACCATCCAGCTGGACCCTCCCACGGCTCCAGGTGTTCGGTTTGCTCATCTTTAAGGTTGCCTGGCCCAGGAAAACCACTATATGCCTGCCCTGGAAACACTGACTCTGCGCTAAGCTCCTGACCCACGGTGGGAACAAGTGGCACTGACGGGGCAAGCATCGGCCCAGCAGGTTCTGTTCCACCCGCCCCAGCTGCACTCCTAGCTAGGTGACGGGGGCCAACACTTCCCGCCTGTGCACTAACCCCTGACGCATCAGGACCACTCCAAGTGCTCGCACGATCCACTATTGAGCGGTCTACAGTGCCACCACTTCCTCGCATAGGGAGATGAGGGGATCCAGCGTTAATGCTACCTTCAGGCGGGCCACGATGAACCCTACCGGTGTCTCCACCAATAGGCGATGCATAGGGAACATGGCGGATCGAAAGGGCCCACGCATCTGATAGTGGACGGGCGGTAGAAGACGACTCACCGCCTAAAACTAGCAGCTGCGGTGCCGAGACCCCTCGCCTAGCTGACGGCGAGCCATGCACACCAATCAATGCGATTGCATGATGCGAACGAGATGGAGGGAGGGAGGCGACTCGACTGGATGCTGCCCTAGCCCTGGCCCAAGCACCACTCGAGTCTTGAGTTAGTGTGTAGGAGGATTCAGTCTCAAGGGCCCCGCCCCAGGCGGTGCCGAACCCACCGTAGCCCATCGTGGGTGATCTAACAGTCTCAGGTATCCGCCCATGCCCTCCGCCTTCATAGATTGCATCGGATGTAGCGACTGCTGCAACTGTTGACCGCAGCCCTAGGCTCGCATCTATACTATGAGATAGTCGTCCCTGCCACCATTGGGAAGAAATCTACCCTCGACCCCGTTGGGATGCGGACCATCCAGTTGTGGCTGGACTCGATGCACTTGCACCTCCGTCAGTGCGCCTGATCGCACGGCCAGCAGCAGCAGCTGTAGCTGTACTATCGTACTGCGAAAGCCTAGCTTCCGCGGATCTAGAAGACATGGCAGTCCACCTCCCACTTGCGGGATCCTACCGCCATACAACCAGAGGCAATGCACTTCCTGTGCCTCGTGCAGCCGACCCACCCGAAGGATCCCGACCTCCAGTAGCCAGAACACCCCAGGGCGATAGTACGGCACGCCTACCATGCGGCCTATGTCCAAGACCAGAGGGACTCCCTGCCATGCTATACGCGCCGTACGATGCACCTCTTGGAGATGGTCGCAGCCTATTCCACACGGCATCTTCCGCATCAAATCTCCAGAGGTCTTCATGTGACCCTGTTCCGAACCCACCTGCAACAAACCACGACGAACCAATCACCACCCCTGATGCTCCAGTACGACCTGGTGGTCCATGGCGTGCACTTGCCTAATCCAACTGTGAATCAACACCGGCGGCCTCGGGCCGAAGCTCTTGACCCGGCAGTGGTGGCAGTGGAGATGAGCCAGACGTTGCTGTGTCATCGCGGAGTCGGTGCCAGCGTGGGCGGGGTGAGCACGGGCCGGTATGCATCACCAAGCCCCATCTTCGTACTGCACCACTCACACCATTCCTACGAGCGTCCTGCACCCGCAGCCTCCACTCGCCACTTGCAATACGGCCCTCAAATGCAGACAGGGCTTCCACCGGAGCTTGCCTGCCCACAATCCACGGGGACGATTCACTTGCTCCAGAAAAACTTGGCTCAGCAGAGGCGGTCGAATAATCTTGGGCGTCATAATTCCTGGCGAACGTGCTTGCACTCCTGCTGCGAGCTGTCGCACCAAGCGCGTCTGAATTGCAATCACCGGTGCCAGTGCATCGACTGGCTACAGGCGGTGCTGGATAGACGAATCCCACATCCTGCTGCATAATATCACTAGCCTCGTCTTGGAAAACGAGCATTCGGGCTCCAAACATAGGAATCGTACTTCCACCTGATAAGTCTGGTTCAGTTGACTGAGGTGGAGCCCATCGCCAGCCGCCAGGTCCTGCGCCCCCGAAGGCTGATGACCGCTTCGACCCCTGGTCTTTGCTTGCAGAGTGCTCAGCTTGAGCTGCCACGCCACCAAGCGCCCACCACGGCCATTGCTCGTCCCAATCGATGGCATCGGAAGGGGGGGCATTGCTTCGATTCGTGGCATTGCTTCCGGCAAATCGTGCAGAGCATTCATCCGATTCGGCAAGCGAGACGGTGCTGCCATCATACAGCAGCACTCTCTACTGTCTTGAAGGGTGTATGTCGCCCCCTCCTGAGCTCACACCCTTGCCAACCCCCCCGAGACTATTGAGCCAACGTTCGGCAACTCCCGACAGCGCCGGTGCGCGTTGTGGGCCAATCAATTCAATGCGCAAGTCGTTCCTGCACCCATGTCGAATTTCGACCCACACGCGAACAGATGCAACACATTCACCTTCATGTCGGAGATCTTTGGCTCGTGATTCCACGTTGAGGCTGACAGGGAGGTCCAGGCCGGAGCTGGAAGCATCACCTGTAGCAGCGTACATGAGAGTGTTCCGAACGCCTACAAGATCTGGCTGTATACTCGACCATCTCAATGCATTCCAGGCCCTTGAGACACTCTGTGCGGCTCGAACGCTAACACCCCGCGATGTATCCACGACTGTATCAACGTATAGAGGCAGATCTAGCTTGACGTTTCCATCTGCAACCTCACTTGGATGATCTGCTGTGTCTGAAGGTGTGTACAAGCGTTCACTGCCTGTATCCAGGCGCCAAACATCGGTTGCAAAAGTGCTCAGCGCGGCGCCTCGGTGCATTGACTGCGAACGTCCACTCCACACGTGTAGTGATCCGCCAATTGAAGCAGCAAGATGGCCTTCACGAGGAGCAGGGTATCCATGCTAGGCATCCGGGGCAGCTGAAACCAGGCTCCAAGCTTGAGTTATAGGGTCCAATACCCACAGCTCATTCGAGAGACCGGCGCCTGCTACGCATGGAGCACTCAAGCCAGCATTGCTGCAGCTTGTTCCAGTCATGAGGCCACCAAACAGAAATTGTCTCCCCGTAACTTCAGTCAAGGATGCCCCTCGACGGGCAGCCGGCGGTTTGCCATTCCCATGAGCTTCCTCGGAACCTCGAGACGAATCACGGACGCCATTCCTTACCGATAACGCAGTAACAGCCTCTATGCGTTGCCATCCGTTCTATACAGAAAGGGGTATCAAAAGTTGCACAGACTTTGATGGCGGACCCATGCCTCCATGCCAGCTCACAGCTCGGACTCTGAGCCTCACCTCGGAGCCTGGAAGAAGGCCATGAATCCTTGCTACTGCCCACCCTCGCCTGATGGCTCCAATATAGGATCCATCGATGGCCAGAGAACTTGAAGACTTATCTAGCTGCTCAGAAGGAACCCGAGCAAGTTCAGACCATACACCTTCCTCTCCTCTCACATCGGATATCTTGGTACCATCGTAGCCTGATGCTGCGGCTGCAGCAGAAGCCGCCCCACCTGCGCTAACTTCAATCACATATTGGCTCGCACCCTATCCACCTCCGGCTCCCGGAGCCCCAGTCCCTTGCTATCCAATTGTAGGCCAAGCGAGCACAATCTCTGCGGATGTTGCAGCAACAACGCGAGGTGGCGATCGAAGTGCTGGTATAGAGTCAGCCCTATTGAACTGCGCCGCAACACATTTCGAGGATGCCAGGAAGCTGCTGCCAGAGCCTCCGCCTCCGCCATCGATACCAGCCCCCCCACCTCCACCTCCATACAAGCCCCCACCTCCACCACCGCCGCCATCAAATCCGCTACCACCCCTACCTCCAAACCCGAACTTCCCGTGAAAACCGCTACTTCCTCGCCTTGCAGTTAAAAATGCGCCGTCACTGGTACGCAGGCCTTCACCGCCACTTCCCCCGCGGTGCAAAGTGCCGCCTGCACCTCCACTGGCTGCCAGGGTGCGCATATCTGATGGTAGGGTACTCTCCCCAGTTTCATCGGAAACGTTTAATTGCCGATGTGAGTCCGCTCCAGGATATAACCTGCCCAAGTCTCCATGCGATGTTCCAATAAGGATATCCGCTGTAGGTGCATCTCCAGCTCCTCCATGGATTCCACTGACTGGGGCTGTAGATTGCACTAGAGCCCCACGAATACTGCCAGTAAACCGACCGGCAGACAATTCCTATTCGTCAGATACGGATGCCAACCATGGAGACGACGACGCCCCAGCCCCTCCGTGTCCGCAGCATAGGTCGGCAGCACCACCACCCCCCCCTCCACTAGCCACTAGAAGCAACCAAGGCCCTTCAAAGGCGGGTTGCCTCCCCTACTGACCTTTTTGCTAAGTTTGCGGGGATTGTAATCCTTCCAGAATCGAAGAATGGCCGTGCACGGGTGTAACGTGGCTCTCACGAGCGACGGAACGCCTTGCACGGGAAACCACGGAATTGTGCCCGGATGCTAAATAAACCCAAGATGCCCCACCTCCGCCACCTCCTCCGCCTTTGGTCCCCTCACCACCGTTCGATCCGCCGCCCCAACCCCCGAGTCCAGGAGACCCCCCGTTGCAGGTACCGCCACCACCTCCAACCGCCACCGCCACAATATCGTCTGCCTGAGCAGCAAACGTGCCTTGCGCGTATGCACCTCCGCCCCCACTTCCAATGATGCCGCATCCAGAGCCACCACCGCCCCCCCATGCTCGTATCTCTACTGCTCGAGTTCCGCGTGGCAGCGCTAGTACTTGCAAACTGGAGCTTGCGTCGCCCTCACCGTTCTCGAATCTAAACACAGCATGGCGACCCGTTGTGCCATCATCACGGCCTACTGATGGCAGCACAATTGCTCCCTGATCTCCAAGAGCCCTAACGACCACCAGACCCGCCCCACCTGAGTCTCTGGCGAGTAAACCTCCTTCTCCAATGCTTGGCTCGTGGAACGGAGACCCACTTCTTGCGGCACGAGATCCAAATGCCGCCGCGATCACACCACCAGGAGGCAGCGGCGCTGGCACTGCCACAAATGAAGCTCCAGCAACGGACTCAGTTGCAGACTCCAGCGCGGTGGCCCTTTCGAAAGCGCTCAGAAGTCTGCTCTATGCTGCAGATCTCGCTTTAGAGGAACTTGCCAGCAGGTTCGGCGGCCATGTCATGAAGCCGCTCGCTCTTGCAGCAGCTCCAGCCCCAAACTGGACCTATTGCACCCAGCCAGCCTCTGATGCAAAAACACCTGATGCGATCGAGCTTGAACCCGTTCTGGAGAAGACGCCTTGCAATTGGCCTGCGCTCCGTTCTACAGCTAGAAGAGTAGCATGCTACCACATTACCACGGCATCCGCAGTGCCTACAGATGCTGCGAAAAATGCCTTGGTTGATAAGGACAAACCGACTCCACCACTTCCAGTACCTTGGGCTCCTCCGCGTTCAGCTTGGGATGTGGCCAACGACGCCCCATCCTATGCGACCGATGAGAATCCGGTTCGAACTACAGGACTGCCTAGAGACCACTCGCCAATTGATAAATCGCCTTCATGACCTGTCCTTGATCGGATTCTGAACTAGTAATTAGATCCAGGCCTGAGGTTCTCAACACGAAAGCGCCGCAGGGTTTCTTGGCTTGAAGTCCGTGAGGAATGCTCATCTGCTAATCTCCACAAGCGGGAGGACGACGAAGTTGCCCATGGGTAACGATGCCTTTCAGTATTATATGACTCTCCTGATTTTGACCGCAATCCAGCAGCATCAATACCAATAAGAGGAACTGGACCGGCACTGCTAGGCCACTCGATCCCGTACTGGCTCAAGTAAAGCTGAGAGTCGCTTGATTTGGTAACGGTTACTGCACCTGGCCCGGAGGCCCATAGCCTTTCCGAGGTAAAGCTGCTAGAGCCACTCACCCGAACCAATGCCGCCCTGGCTTCGGCAACCGCTGCTCGGATAGTTCGCTGCACCTCTGCAGCAGTCGCAGACCATACCATACTTCTTGTTACAATTGACCCACCGGGACCCTCAAAATCAAGACTCCGGGTCGTACCATACTCAAGCGGCTCAGACTCACCGGTTGTATTCGACAAAGCTGATACTATCCCTCTGAGCAGTATACGAAACGTACCACCAGCAACGTTTGAAGCTATCTGAAATGTCTAGCGCGCTCCAACAGATCTAGTGCCTATCACCGGACTGCGAGCCTACTCAAATGGTGTAGATACCACATCTGTTGAAACTGTACCAGTAATTGAACTGGCCGCGTCAATCCACTTATTGCCACGCTCTCTGGTCTGCAAATCAAACACCATCGACGAATTTTCCCACATTTCAGGAAGTGACCACCTCAGAAATACGGACGTTTGGGACACATCAGATTCCATCGCATTCGCAACACTGCGGAGACGAAGCCCTGGCAGCCTCGGCCAAAGAAGCACGGGAGCTGGGGGGAGGCCAGGGCTCGTTCGTAGCCCGGCTGCATTAGTTGACCAAGGAGATATGCCCGCGATCGGTGAAACGAGGCGAGCTCTCGCTTCATACGAAGCACCCGGCAGCAGCGGCTAAATGATCGCAGATGCGGTGCCCTTCCCTGTGACTCCTGTGCCGCTGAGGAGCATGAAGTTTCCGCCAATTAATCGCCATGGTCCAACATTGCGACCAGAAATATGTCGGAGCTGAAACTGTACCCGGACGGATGACAACCCCCCGCTTCGCTACAACCAAGTTGGCACAGTTGAAAGCTAGAACCTGGTCGCACTGCCGGTGGCAGATCGCACTGCATCTTCAACGTCCCTCAGAACGCGCATAGCTCCAGGTGATACCCCCACGGCAACAACCATAGATGTTGCGCTAGATGAAACTCTGTGCGGCGCTGAGGGAGGCGGAAGTTCAAGCCGTGCTTCTACCGCAAGGACGGGCGCGGAAGGTGCACTCCAATCCCCAACTTCGGATGTGCTGTCAGCGGTATTGCCTGTCCATTGCCTATCATAAGAAAGTACATAACGAGTTCGAACCCGGAACTGGTGACGGGCCCCAGAAGCAAGCAACTCCATGGGCACTACTATGAGGCACTCTCGACCCATGGATTCTGGTGTACGAGTTCCATAGCTAGCCAGCGACATTGCTTGCACTGCATGAGCCGAAACATTACGAGGATCACCTGCTCGGGCTAAACGTGAATCGAATACCGACGTAATTCCTCCTTCTCCACACAGGAGACGAGCTGCAGCGAACGTGCTAGCAGCGTCAAAAGGCAATGCAGCTCGTCGCAGCCTTCGAACCATCACAGCAGGCTCTCTTAGGGGCAGAGCCGGGAATCCTTGGGATTGCGATACACGAAGCTATGGAGCATTTTGACCCAAATCTGATGCTCCGACTGGCCCGATGCTCCCGACACCATGATCCAGGTCATAGGCCAGCGAGATACGATATGCTCTAGCCCCAGCGTAACCTACGCCTTCCAAACCACCTAGATCGAACATTTCGACTCGAGCTTCTTGCACCCCAGCAAGTCCCTACACAGCATTCTGGACTTCAGATGCAGATGCGGACCCAGAGATCCACTCACTTACAGAGCGCCGGTTCGCATCGGCTGCAAGCGAACCTCCCGCACCCTGTCGCCCTGAAGCATCCATAGCAAGCGAGTACCTTTTACTTGAGTCCACAGAGCTCGTAGCCACTCGTAATTCATACACCGCATGAAACGACCCAGAGGGCATACCTGACTTTGGATGGTCATATCCGCTTTTTGATGATAGATCCTCTGCCCCGGCTAGATCAACCCATTGCACTGGTGCATCTTCAGCATCGCGCCCATGCGGCAGATTTTTTGTTGTGGGAAGTATAGCCCCATCAAGTGCTCGGACTTGGACGTCGTAGGATTCAATATCTCGAGCTAATACCCTGTGATGGGAAATAGGTAGTCGGAAACATCGAGGATGTATAGGAGTATCGTCATAGTGACTATCGATAAGGAAGACCAGAAACTCTCACGGAGGCGGAGACCAACGCAATATTATATTATTGTTGCTACCTAGCCTATAGTTCGCAACCACGGACAACTCCCGCGGTCCAGGAAGTGCAGCTGCACCGGTAACCATGCATAATACCATGGCATGCACGGCACACACACAAGGAATATTACACATGTCTATCGCCACAACAGATTGAATCAATTCACTTATCCTTATGTACACTATGAGTAAATGTTTGCCTGTTAAGAGGATGTATAAATATATCAACGCCTATCCGTTGCATAACGTGTTGTTTCTGGAAATACCACACACTTTCGAGATTTCTAGACTTGTTCTTGGGCGGCAGAAAGTTGGATAAGAAGCTACAAACACACCATGAGTAGTGGTGGAATGGATGATGTTGCCTTGGGATCAAGTGGCAGTCCCAAGCGTCCTGGGCTCGACATGGCAGAGACCGACGAAATCCAAGACTGGGCGCCAGTAGACCACTCTGCAGTAGTTGATGCCCATAGAGAACCTGCTGCTGCCCAGGATTTGAGGCACTCCACACAGGCTCAAGAAAACTCAGTAGCTTCTTCATAGCCAGGCTGGTTCGGTTGCTTGAGCGTGTCATACTATAAAGCTGTGAGTGCCATCACGCCTTCGGCAATGAAATGTACGTGCACTCCGTAAGCACGCAAGAAATGTTTGCTATAATTCATATAAAACCACTCGCAGTTCTTTGACGTAGATACCCTAGATGTGTTGGAGAGATTGAAATGCGTATACTTTCCTGTGTCTACCATATCTCGGTCGCCCAGACCGTTGCACTCCGAAGCTGATACTGCTGGAGTTATGCTGCGTTTACCGACCTCGGAATCTAGTGCAGACGCAGCTGAGCGTGGGACGCTAAACGCCGCGTAGGGTACCGATGAGGATGGCAATCCGTTCTTGGGCGGAGAGGGAGGGCGAGCCATTGCAACAGCAGGTGGGGATGCCGTGGTCACGCCCGTCTCGCTGGTATTCTCAGTTCGGCCGGACCTTTACGGTCCTCTGTGGCTATCGCTCACCATGGCATTTGCCGTGGGTGCTGCGTCGAACCTCTCTGGTTGGTTCACATTTTCTCCCGCTGCTGACGATAGTCTCTGGCACTACGATTTTGCCCGAGTGATTTCTGCGCTCTCTTGTTCGCTCGGGTTCGCTTTCATCGTCCCAATCGCTGCGTGGGCTGCACTCCAGTACCTGGGTCGAGGCCAAACACTTGTGCTCCTTGTATGCGTGTAGGGGTATTCGCTAGCCGCCCATCTGCTGGCTGCGGTGCTGTGCGCGATCCCGTTCGCTCTTGTGTAGTGGCTGGCGGTGCTTGCGTCAGCTGGAATGGCCGGTTATTTCGAATGGCGTGTCCTGGGCCCACTCTTGGGAGTAGCACAAGGAGGCACTGGTTCAGATGGACGAAGCGCTGGAGATATTGTCGGCGATATTGATGACTCCAGTCTGAGCGCAGAGGCTCGGTAGGCAAAGCAGTCTTTGCGTCAGGGGTTCATCGGGTGCGTTGTGATACTATAGCTAGGCATGGCACTGATGCTGAAGCTCTTCTTCCTGGCATCATGGTAAGCTTTACCACAAAGGGCATTTAGAGGGAGAGACGCACGTGTAGGGTGCCCAGACAAGAGCATTGTGCTGCTTACATATGATGGGATTCGTGGCACAAATGACAAACCTGACGACGGCCTCTACGACGGCCTCGGAGGCCCGGTACGCCGGGCCAGGCATGAGCCCATTCGCCGGTGCATGTCCCCGGATCCGTCCATGGTGGCCCCACCGAAACAGTCGTCTTACCCAGATTACATTCGGTTTCGTGCCATGTGCTCGTTTGCAGGAACGCCTGATCTTCATATACTTGTGCGTCGACTTGTCGGTTTCCTCCTAGGTCATGTAGCTCGACACTCCCTCCTCCCCCTCTCATACCAGCTGGGTAGTGGACCCAGGACCCAGATATGTGTAGCAGCCTTTGGCCAGCGCTAGGCCGCAGCCGGCTGATCCAGACCCCTCGGTCGACGTCAACACGGCAAGCTTCAGTCATGTCCCAACTGTACTGCCCCTTCGCTAAGC
>Ga0136560_1001602_pt1 | contig 11661 bp, 10 predicted proteins | sample AntRauMeHopE1497_FD_104925 | JGI IMG/M metagenome (GOLD analysis project Ga0136560, IMG submission 104925) | Saline lake microbial communities from Rauer Islands, Antarctica - Metagenome Hop E1 #497 | ecosystem: Environmental > Aquatic > Non-marine Saline and Alkaline > Saline | place...
CCCGCGAAGGCATCGGCGTGCTGGCTGACAAAGTGTTCGATGATTTTGGCCAGCCGCGCCAAGAGCCTGTCACCTTCCTGGCGCCCCAGCGACACATTGAACTTGGCGAACTGAGACAACTGAAAAATCAGCAGCACGCCCTGCGCCGATCGCTCTTCAGACTGCACCTCTACTTTTAAACGCTGATCAAAAGCGGTGCGGCTGGCGAGGCCGGTCACCGGATCTTCATTGTTGAGTTTGCGCAGCTGCTGGATCAGCCGTGCCTGCCCATAAAACAGCTTTTCCAGCTGATCGGTCATGCTGTTCATGGCCACGGTGACCTGACGCAGCTCACGGGCCCCTGCCACCCGAATGCGCTGGCGGAATTCACGCCGGCCAATCGCGTCGGCCTGTCGCTCCAGTGCGTGCAACGGCCGCAGAGTCTGGCGCAGCAACAACCACAGGCATAGCAGACCAATACCGCTGATAACGGCGGCGCTCAAAACCAGCGCTAACGCGATACGCCAAAGATCCTGATACGCCCGCCCGGGATGACTGACCACATTTACCAAACCCAGGCGCTGCCAACCCCGCACTACCTGGGCCGTAGCGACCGGTGTCGGCAAATCTGCGAAGTGAACAAACCAGGCGGGTGCGTCAACCTTACTAAGGCCCATACGGCGCCCAGCCACCACAACACCTGAATGATCAAGATACTCCACAGACAGGTAACGCCCGCTGTCGAATACGGCATCTATTAACGAGCTCGACGCAACGGGGTCGCGGCCGTCAATGGCGTTCGACAGGGACAGACCAACGGCTGTAGCGCCATCCTGGGCGTGGCCAGCCAACTGACTGGTAACATACTGGCGGAAATAGCCGTAGCTGGCACCCACACTTGCCAACAACACCGCTATCAGCAACACCCCGGTGAACAAAAGCAGCAAAGCGCGCAGCGAAAAGCTACCTCGCTGATGATCCGGGCGAGCACACTGCCGACTCACCCGGGTTTGTGCCTTGGTCATAAATGAACTGCTCCGGAAGCTTGGCGTTGCGTGCGACGCTAACAAATGGCGAACCCTTACTATAGCGGTTGTAACACCGGTTATTGTAGTAAGCGTAGGCCAAATCCGCCAATGGGTTACTTTGTATGAAACCAACGTCTTATGGACGCCATTGCAGAGCTATCTGACAATAATTGGTGTTATCAGAACGACCGGGCCTGCGTTAGGCCGTATAAAGGCTTCTGATCACCGTCCAAATTTATCAAAAAGTATTGATATGAGCAGCATAAGTGCGCACCATGGGCGCATTGTGTCGCTAACTTTGGCAATTCTGTAAAATAAAGGTATTGGTTTTTATGGCAAGCATTCTCGTGCTTCACGGGCCAAATCTGAACATGCTGGGCTCCCGCGAACCTGAGGTATATGGCCACGAAACCCTCGCAGACATTAATCAGCGGCTGCAGAGCAGCGCTGCAGCCGAGGGCCATCACCTTCTCCACCTGCAATCAAACGCCGAATACGAATTGATTGAACGCATTCACGCCGCCAAAACCGAGGGTGTGGACTATATTCTGTTCAATCCGGCGGCTTTTACCCATACGAGTGTCGCATTGCGCGATGCACTGTTGGCGGTCGCCATACCGTTTATTGAGGTGCATTTGTCTAACGTGCACCAGCGGGAACCGTTTCGGCACCATTCTTACTTCTCGGATATTGCCAAAGGCGTTATCTGCGGCCTTGGCAGCCACGGCTATGACCTGGCGCTTCAGGCTGCACTCAAACAAACGCATTAACTAGACCTTACAAAAGAGGCTGAAGAAATCATGGACATTCGCAAAATCAAGAAACTGATCGAACTGCTTGACGAGTCCGACGTCGAAGAACTGGAAATTCACGAGGGCGATGATTCCGTGCGCATCTCGCGCCGCCGTGAGCAGCCAGCCGGCGCGCATTACGTCAGCCACATGCCACCACAGCATGCAGCTCCTATGTACGCACCAGCCCCGGAAGCCCCGGGCCCGGTTAGCCATGAAAACAAGCCTGCAGCGCCCAAGGGCCATACCATTAATTCACCCATGGTGGGCACTTACTACAGCGCGCCATCGCCTAGCGCGGCGGAATTCATCGCCGTGGGCCAATCCATCAAAGCCGGTGATGTTATCTGCATCGTAGAAGCGATGAAGATGATGAACCAGATTGAAGCGGACAAGAGTGGCACCATCACCGAAATACTGGTCGACAACGGCCAGCCGGTGGAGTTTGACCAACCTCTGGTCGTTATTTCCTGAACCCGGTGATTGTGAGCCATGGCTATGTTAGAAAAAGTACTGATCGCAAACCGCGGTGAAATTGCCCTGCGAATTTTGCGCGCCTGTAAAGAATTAGGTATTAAAACCGTCGCCGTGCACTCCAAGGTCGACCGCGACTTGATGCACGTGCGCTTAGCCGATGAAACCGTCTGTATCGGCCCCAACAGCTCGACCGACAGCTATTTGAATATTCCTGCCATTATCAGCGCGGCGGAAGTAACCGACTCGGTGGGCATCCACCCCGGTTACGGCTTTTTGGCGGAAAACGCCGACTTTGCCGAACAGGTCGAAAAAAGCGGTTTCCGCTTTATCGGCCCCAGAGCCGAGACTATCCGGCTGATGGGCAACAAAGTGTCTGCCATCAACGCCATGATCAGTGCCGGTGTACCCACCGTTCCGGGCTCTAACGGCCCGCTGACCGAAGACGACGAACTGACGCTCAAAGTCGCTCAAGAAATCGGCTACCCGGTGATTATCAAAGCCGCATCGGGCGGCGGCGGTCGCGGTATGCAGGTGGTGCACTCGGAAGCGGCATTGCTCAAGGCCGTACAGATTACCCAGACCGAAGCGCGCAGCGTGTTTGGCGACCCGACCGTGTATCTTGAAAAATTCCTTGAGCGCCCGCGCCACGTGGAAGTTCAGATACTTGCAGACATGCACGGCAACTGCATTCACCTGGGCGACCGCGACTGCTCGTTCCAGCGCCGTCACCAAAAAGTGTTGGAAGAAGCGCCAGCGCCAGGTATTAACCCCGAAGCTCGGGAAAAAACCCTGAAAGCCTGTGTGGATGCCTGTAAAAAAATCGGCTATGTGGGTGCAGGCACCTTCGAATTCCTGTATCAGGACGGTGGTTTCTACTTCATCGAAATGAACACCCGCGTGCAGGTTGAGCACCCGGTATCGGAAATGGTGACCGGCGTGGATATCGTGCGTGAACAGCTGCGTATCGCCAGCGGCCTGCCGTTGCAGTACACCCAGGACGACATCAAGATTACCGGGCACGCCATCGAGTGCCGAATCAACGCAGAAGATCCGCAAACTTTTGTGCCTAGCCCTGGTAAAGTGAAGCACTTTCACGCTCCCGGCGGCAACGGCGTGCGAGTAGATTCTCACCTTTACAATGGTTACACCGTACCACCCTACTACGATTCGCTGATCGCCAAACTGATCACCTGGGGTGACGACCGCGAAATGGCGCGTCGGCGCATGAAAAACGCCCTCGACGAAATGGTGGTTGAAGGTATAAAAACCAATCAGCCGCTGCACCGCCGATTGGTGCGCGATGGCGGCTTTAAACAGGTAGACTTCACCATTCACTACCTTGAAAAACTGATTCGGGACTGAGTCCTGCGTCGACAATGCGGGAAGCAGTATGCCCTGGATACAACTTAAGATTCCGGCTGACCCGGACAGCGCCGATCAACTCGAAGACGTGTTGATGGAGATGGGCGCCGATGCGGTGTCAATGGAAGACGCCGCTGATCAGCCTTTGTACGAGCCGGACCATGGCACCACACCTTTGTGGAGCCAAACCACCGTGACCGGGCTGTTTCAGTCCAGTTACGATATTGCCGAGCTGTGCTCCAACATCCGCGACGCCTGGCACCAGCAAACCCAGCAGAGTCTGGCGGAAATAGACGTCACGCTGGTTGAAGATAAAGACTGGGCGCGAGCCTGGATGGATGATTTTCACCCGCTGCGCTTTGGCGAACGTTTGTGGATAGTGCCCAGCTGGCACGACGCGCCAGACCCTGGCGCAGCCAATTTGCTGCTGGACCCAGGCCTGGCGTTTGGAACCGGCACCCACGACACCACGGCTCTGTGTCTGCAATGGCTGGATGGCGCGGATGTGCAGGGCAAACAGGTGATCGATTATGGCTGTGGCTCCGGTATTTTAGGCCTGGCCGCACTGCTGCTGGGCGCTGAACACGTAATGGGAGTCGACACTGACCCACAGGCATTGGAAGCCAGCCGTGAAAACGCCCGCCGCAACGAAGTCGATGAAAGCAGACTGTCTTTATATTTGCCAAAAGACGAACCCGACGCCCTGGCCGACATTACGCTTGCCAATATTCTGGCCCAGCCACTGATCGGACTTGCGCCGCACCTGGCAGCAAAAACCCGACCTGGCGGTGATATTGTATTGTCTGGCATTCTTAACCATCAGGCCCGCGATGTGATGGCGGCCTATGAGCCCTGGTTTATTATGGATCAACCAGAACAGCAGGGTGAATGGATACGACTCACAGGGCGACGCCACGGTTGATGGCAGCACGACTGATGAGGCAGTAAGACCAAAGCTACAGACGAACGTGCATTCAGTTTCTTTGTACTCAGGGATTTAGAATGGCTTCCAGCAACCTTCAAACTCAGTGCCCCCACTGCCAGACGCGTTTCCGGGTAACCGAGGAACAACTGGAGGTTGCCAAGGGGCGAGTGCGCTGCGGCAGCTGCATGCAGATTTTCAATGCCCTTGAAAATCGCATCGAGGAGCCAAAGCCGGTCGTTACAACACCCCCGGAGCCGGTTATCAATCCGGATCCGGACGACGATCTGGTGTTTGCAGATAACCCTGAAGAAGATGCAGCCCACGGCGCCTACATCAAAGCCGACATGACGTTTGCCGAAGACGAGCTCAGCGACAGTTTTCGCTCTATGAACCACAGTGTTTACACCGATGACCGCGACAGCAGCAGTGATATAAACCCGGATTCAGACGAAAGCTGGGCCCACGCCATTCTGGATGAAGCCAGCCGCCACGACAGCCCAAGACGCCCAGCCCCACCCGGTAAGGCAGCACCACCCATTAAAACCGCGCCATCCATCAAAGCAACGCCCTCAAAAAATGAACCCCCCGCTGATGCTCCAGATTCTGGAACGCAAGCCAATGACAGCTGGTCGTTGCCGTCCGAGCATCAGATTTACGCCGAGAGCGGCGCCAGGCCGCAGCAGACGCCCTACAGTAATCTTCGCCAGGAACCCATTCCCGTTCAGCGCAGTCACAGCGGAAAAATCCGGGCGCTGGCCTGGTTTCTGATCGTTTTGGCCATTCTGGGGGTGATCGTCTCCCAGTTGGCCTGGGTCCAGTTTGACAAATTTTCCAAGATTCCCCAGCTGCGCCCGTTTTACGAGAAAGGCTGCGAACTCGCCGGCTGCACGCTGCCACCACTGGTGGACATGAGTGCCATAGACAGTCGAAAACTGGTGGTAAAAACCAACCCTGCCAACCGCAGTGAACTGGTGGTAGACGCAGTCATTATAAATCGCGCAGCCTTCGCGCAGCCTTTCCCGGCCATTGTTCTAACCTTCGCCGACCTGAACGGGCAAGAGGTTGCACAGCGAGTATTCAGCCCGACAGACTACCTGGCAGACCAGGGCGAACGGCTGCGGGAAATGCCGCCGCAAACTCCGGTACGCATTGCCATCGCCATCCAGGATCCGGGACAAACGGCCGTCAGCTACAACATCGACTTCCGCTCACAAGCGGAGTAAGCCGGCGCAAGCCAGTTGGACGAACTCGACCTGCACGCGTTCGCCAGGTGCACGAAAGTCAACCAAAAAGCACGAAAAATAATCAGTTTTTTCACAGCTTTGCCTCTTCAATCGCGGCCGCACCAGCGGTATCATTAGCGCCCTCCGGAATTCGGCCGTTCAATTATTGAGCGATTCGCCGCTATTCAGGCCCTGTTGTCATTTCCGTAACACGGACTCAGTTCATGCTGCCAACGGCAAAAATCGGGCCGTATACCCTGCCCAACCCGCTGATTGTTGCGCCCATGGCAGGTGTTACAGACCGGCCATTTCGGCTGCTTTGTCGGCGTATGGGTGCAGGGCTTGCAGTCTCGGAAATGGTGATTGCTGACAGCAAAATGTGGCACACCCGAAAATCTCGCAGCCGCCTGAATCATCAGGGCGAACCCGAGCCCCGCTCGGTGCAGATTGCCGGTGGCGATCCTGAGATGCTGGCGCAGGCGGCACGCATGAACGCCGCGTCTGGCGCCCAGATCATCGACATCAATATGGGTTGCCCGGCCAAAAAAGTCTGTAATAAAGCGGCCGGCTCCGCATTGATGAAAGACGAAGCTCTGGTGCTGCAGATTCTGAAGGCGGTGGTCGCCGCCGTAGACATACCGGTGACCCTGAAAATGCGTACCGGTTGGGACGAAGATCACCGCAACGCGCCGATTATTGCGCGCATGGCAGAAGAAGCCGGTATTCAGGCGCTGGCCATACATGGCCGTACCCGGACCGACAAATACACGGGCAGCGCCGAGTACGACACCATTGCCCGGATAAAATCAGACGTCGGCATTCCAGTGTTCGCCAATGGCGACATCACCAGCCCGGAGAAAGCGCGCCACGTGCTTCACTACACTGGAGCCGATGGCCTGCTGATTGGTCGTGCGGCACAGGGACAGCCCTGGATTTTTCGGGAAATTTTGCATTTTCTGGAAACAGGCGAACACATGAAGCCGCCGCCACTGGATGAAGTGGAAACGATACTGAGCGAGCACCTGCTGGCGCTGCACGACTTTTATGGAGAAACCATGGGTGTGCGCATTGCCCGCAAACATGTGGGCTGGTATCTGCAAAGCCACGATCAAGACAAACGCTTCCGGCAAAGCTTCAACGCCATAGACAGCGCGTTGGAGCAGCACGACAGCATTCAACAGTATTTTGTAAGCTTACGAAATGGAGAGGTATTCGCAGCATGAAAGCTGAAACTTTGGCAAACGACACCCTGAACGCATCCGCCAATGATGACATTCACCAACTGCAAACGGTTGGCACCAGCGGTAATGCAGTCACCCTCCGCGACAGCGTAGAAATTGCACTGACCAACTACTTCACCCAGCTTGATGGTGCCCCGGTCACCGAGGTCTATCAACTGGTGCTGTCAGAAGTAGAAGCTCCGTTGCTGGAGCAAGTAATGAAGTACACCCGCAACAACCAGACCAAAGCGTCCACCATGCTAGGGCTGAACCGCGGCACCCTGCGCAAGAAGCTCAAGCAATACGATCTACTTTAAACCCGACATTCGATCCGGAAGAAAGTGACCCATGGCAAATCAGACAAATACTCCCGTTCGTCGCGCGCTGATCAGTGTCAGTGACAAAACCGGCATTGTTGAATTTGGTCGCGCGCTGAGCGAGCGCGGCATCGAGTTGCTTTCCACCGGGGGCACCTTTCGCCTGCTTCAGGAAAACAACGTAGCGGTCACCGAGGTGTCTGACTACACCGGTTTCCCTGAGATGATGGATGGCCGGGTAAAAACCTTGCACCCGAAAATTCACGGTGGCGTTCTGGGCCGTCGTGGTACCGACGACGCGGTTATGGCCGAACACGGCATAGACCCTATCGACATGGTGGTGGTGAATCTCTATCCGTTTGAAAACACCATTGCTAACCCGGACTGCGATCTGGCAACCGCCATCGAAAACATCGACATTGGCGGCCCCACCATGGTGCGGGCCGCAGCCAAGAATCACAACGATGTGGCCATAGTGGTGAATACCCGCGACTACAGCCAGGTATTGAAAGAACTGGAAAGTAACGATGGCGAACTGACCTTTGCTACCCGTTTTGACCTGGCGGTAAAAGCCTTTGAGCACACCGCCGGCTACGACGGCGCTATCGCTAACTATCTGGGTGGGCGCACCGCCGATAACGACAACCCGGATTTCCCGCGCACCTTCAACGCCCAGTTTGTGAAAGTGCAGGACATGCGCTACGGCGAAAACCCGCACCAGCGCGCCGCGTTCTACGCCGAGCGCAACCCGAAAGAAGCCTGCGTGGCGACTGCTACCCAGCTCCAGGGTAAAGCACTGTCGTACAACAACGTGGCCGACACCGACGCCGCGCTTGAGTGCGTAAAGCCCTTTGCCGACCCGGCCTGCGTAATCGTCAAGCACGCCAATCCTTGCGGTGTGGCCATCGGTGCCGACATTCTGCAAGCTTACGATTTGGCCTATGCAACCGACCCCACCTCGGCGTTTGGCGGCATTATTGCCTTCAACCGCGAGCTGGACGCTGCCACGGCCGCAGCCATTATTGATCGTCAGTTTGTGGAAGTCATCATTGCGCCCAGCATCAGCGCAGAAGCCATTGAGCTAGTAGCTGCAAAGAAAAACGTGCGCCTGCTGGCCTGCGGCGAATTTGACAGCGAGCGCGCCCCTGCGCTGGATTACAAACGCGTGACCGGTGGCCTGCTGGTCCAGGAACGCGATCTGGGCATGGTTGCCATGGCCGATGTGAAAGTGGTTACCAGGCGCCAGCCCAGCGAAGAAGAACTGAATGACCTGTTGTTCGCTTGGGAAGTGGCCAAGTACGTTAAATCAAATGCCATTGTGTACGCCAAAGCGGGCCGTACCATCGGCGTGGGCGCCGGCCAGATGAGCCGCGTGTACAGCGCAAAAATTGCCGGCATAAAAGCCGCCGACGAAAGCCTGGAAGTGAAAGGCTCGGTGATGTCGTCTGACGCCTTCTTCCCGTTTCGCGACGGTATTGACGCCGCAGCTGCCGCCGGCATTACCGCAGTCATCCAGCCCGGCGGTTCCATGCGCGATCAGGAAGTGATCGATGCCGCCAACGAGCACGGCATTGCCATGGTGTTCACCGGCATGCGCCACTTCCGCCATTAATCCATAGGAACAGCATCATGAATATTCTGATTATTGGTAATGGCGGGCGTGAACACGCACTGGCGTGGAAAGCCGCGCAGTCAGAACTGGCTGGCACCGTTTTCGTAGCGCCCGGCAACGCCGGCACCGCCACCGAGCCTGGTGTCGAAAACGTTGCCATTGATGTAATGGACTTGAACGGCCTGGCCGATTTCGCCGCCAGCAACAACGTTGGCCTGACCATTGTTGGGCCCGAGGCACCGCTGGTTGCCGGTGTTGTGGACCTGTTTGAAGAACGCGGCTTGCGGGTGTTTGGCCCTAGCGCCAGCGCTGCACAGCTGGAAGGCTCCAAAGCGTTCACCAAAGATTTTTTAGCACGCCAGAAAATTCCTACCGGCTCTTACGGCAACTTCACTGACGTAGATGAAGCATTGGCCTACGTGCGCCAGCAAGGCGCGCCTATTGTGGTCAAAGCCGATGGCCTGGCCGCCGGTAAAGGTGTGATTGTCGCCATGACGCTGATCGAGGCCGAAAACGCCATCCGCGACATGCTGGCGGGCAACGCCTTTGGCGACGCCGGCAGCCGCGTGGTTGTTGAAGAGTTTCTGGAAGGCGAAGAAGCCAGTTTCATTGTCATGGTTGACGGCGATAACGTGCTGGCCATGGCGACCTCGCAAGACCACAAACGCGTGGGCGATGGCGACACCGGCCCTAACACCGGTGGCATGGGTGCTTATTCCCCTGCCCCGGTGGTGACCCCCGAGGTGCATCAGCGCATTATGGACGAGGTGATCTACCCGACCGTGCGCGGCATGAAAGCCGAGGGCCATCCCTATAAAGGTTTCCTTTACGCTGGCCTGATGATCGATTCTGCGGGTGCTCCCAGGGTGATCGAATTCAACTGCCGCTTCGGCGATCCGGAAACCCAGCCCATCATGCTGCGCATGCAGTCTGATCTGGTGGCTATGTGCCAGGCCGCGATTGACGGCAAACTGGACCAATGCAGTTCCGATTGGGACCCGCGGGCCGCCGTGGGTGTTGTGCTGGCCGCAGGTGGTTATCCCGGTAGCTACAACAAAGGCGACGCCATATCCGGCCTGCCGGAAACAGAAATTGAAGGCGAAAAAGCTTTTCATGCCGGAACAAAGCTGGATGGTAAGCAGGTAATCGCCAGCGGTGGACGGGTGCTCTGCGCAACCGCGCTGGGCAATACCGTCACAGAGGCTCAGCAACGGGCTTACAGACTTGCCGAAAAGATAAGCTGGAAGGGTGCGTTTTGCCGCAAAGACATCGCATATCGGGCCATAGCCCGCGAGCAGGCGTAATCCGGCATACTAAGCAAAAGCCCGGTCGTTGACCGGGTTTTTTGATGGAGTAGAGTAAACCCACTCCCCCCGTCGCCCGACCACACAAACAGCCAGGAACTGCTCAATGCTGCAAAAGTCACCCTATACCGCCGTTCTGCTGCTTTTATCTTTTCTACTTTTAAGCGCATGCTCCCGCCAGGACATATACCAGAAGGCTATCGGCTTTGAGCGTTCCAGCGCCGGACTTGAGACTGCCAGCATTACCTTGGGCGAACTGGACATTGCTTACCTGCGAAACATAGAAATGAACAGCGGCGACACCATCGTGATGGTTCATGGTTTTGGTGCCAACAAAGATAACTGGACCCGCATTGCCCGGCAGCTCACAGATAAGTTCAACGTTTACGCCATAGACCTTCCGGGCCACGGCGAAAGCAGCAAACCACTGGACCTGGGTTATCGGCTAGACCAGCAAGTGGTTCACCTCGCCCGTATTCTTCAGGCTCTGGATATTACCGAAATGCATATGATGGGCAACTCCATGGGCGGCGCCATTACGGCTCTGTATGCCGCCACTTACCCGGAACAGATCAAAACCGCAGTACTGTTTGACCCGGCTGGCATTCTTAAGTACGAGAGCGAACTGTTTGGTCGTGTGGTCGCGGATGACAATCCGCTTATCCCCTCAAAACCCGGCGACTTCGAGCGTCTGATGGATTTCGCTCTTGAGAAAAAGCCGTTTATTCCCTGGCCCATTCCGGGGGTTCTGGAAGAGAAAGCTCTTGCCAATGAGACCATCAATAAAGTGATCTTTGCCGCCATTCGGGACGCTAACGTCGAGCCGGATTTTCGCACGACCATTGCCCGCATCGAAGACCCGGTACTGATCGTCTGGGGCAAGGAAGACCGAGTGATTAACTACCGTAACGGCGACGTTTTTGTGAGCATCATTCCCGACGCACAACTAAAGATACTTGACGGAGTGGGTCACGTGCCCATGATTGAAGCGCCGGAAGAATCCGCCCGCCTGTTCCTTGAGTTTGCCAAATCCCATGCTTTAAAAGCCGAGTAAGGCAAACCTGCACAAGGCTCTGTTGTTGTCGGCTTCAACGACCGGGGAAAACAGAGTAGCCTTATATACAACGTATTGATGGAAAAAGTGCCGGTCACAGTGCCGGAAATAGCACCGAATATAATCCGTTTTCCCTGAAAGAATCTCTCATGCCTGAAGCTATCTGGATATCCTTTGCGTTTGGTCTTGGCCTGCTGGTCAAGGTGGTTCACTTGCCACCCCTGGTGGGTTACCTGGCGGCCGGTTTCATACTCAGCGCGCTCTCGGCGTTCCCGGGTTCCAACATCTCCGCCGAGCCCACCGAAGTGCTGGGGCACATTGCCCACCTGGGCGTGCTGCTAATGCTGTTTACAGTGGGCTTGAAGCTCA
>Ga0136560_1001603_pt1 | contig 11661 bp, 2 predicted proteins | sample AntRauMeHopE1497_FD_104925 | JGI IMG/M metagenome (GOLD analysis project Ga0136560, IMG submission 104925) | Saline lake microbial communities from Rauer Islands, Antarctica - Metagenome Hop E1 #497 | ecosystem: Environmental > Aquatic > Non-marine Saline and Alkaline > Saline | place...
CGCCCGTCGACGCCGCCGGAGCCCCCGCCTTCCGGCCGGTGGTCGGACGGTGGTCGGCGCCCACCGACACCATCACCACCTCGTACCGGCTGACCCCCACCCTCGCCGGCCTCGACGACGGACCCGCCTCGGCGCCCGCCCTCGCCTCCCGTGGCGTCCTGTCCACGGAGGCCGCGTGGCGACGCCTCGTCGGCCGCCCGTCGGGCCACGCGGCGCCGCATCTCAGCCCAGCGGCCTCGGCCGCCTCCTCCGCCTCAGACCCCCTGGCCCCCGCGCAGGGCTCCGCCGTCGGCGTCTCGTGGTCCTCCGGCGCGGGGTCGCTCCCCGGCGCCTCGGGGGCGCTCGACCCTGACTATGAGGGCGGCGTCGCGCTGGGCGGCGCGGCGGGGGAGGCCGGCAGCGGCGGCCTCGTCGTCCTCCGGTTCCTCCGCGCGGACGGCTCTGCCGCGGACGACGCCCCTGCCGACGTGCAGGCGGGTCACGGCGGCGGCTACCTGGTGGAGCGGGCCGGGCGGGGCGTCCTGCTGGTGCGGGCGGCGGGCGAGCAGGCGGCGGCGCGGGCCGTCGAGGGCCCGGGCGGCGCGGGGACGGCGGCCGAGGCCATGGTGCCGCCGCGGCCCGTCCGCGTGGTGGTGCCGGCGGGGACCGCGGCGGTGGAGGTCAAGGCGTGGGGAGGGGGCGGCGGCGGCGCGCACGGGTCGGCAACGGGCGGCGGCGGTGCCGGGGCGTTTGTCCGGGCCCGTGTCCGCGTGACGGGAGGCGCCACGGCGCTGGACGTCGTCGTCGGGGCGGGGGGGACGGCCGGTGTCGGGGCCCGGGGCGGCCGGGGCGGGTTTGGCGGAGGCGGGCCCGGCGGGTCGGGAGGCGACGCCGCGGGCGGCGGGGGCGGCGGGGCGACGTGGGTGCTGTCGTCGGTGCCCCGGCGCGGCGAGGAGGGCAGCGACGGCGGCCCGCTCCCCGCCGGCACCGGCAACGCCACCCTGGCGGGGTCAGGCCCGCCGCTCGCGGGTCCGGGCGACGGGGAGCGGGTGCCCGTGCTCGTCGCCGGCGGAGGCGGGGGCGGCGGCGCCACCAACTACTGCTGCGGCGGGGGCGGCGGCGGCGCGGGGATCCTTGCCGCGTTGGGGGACGCCACTGCGGCCGGCTCCGGCTCGCACAGGGCGCCCCCCCCGCGGTCCGCCGGCAGCTCGCCCACGGCGACGCCGGTGTCGGCGCGGGACGGGGGCTCTGCCGGTCGGTCCGCCTTCAACGACGGGCGGGACGCGTCGGACCTTCCTCCCGACCACCTCCACCTGGACTGGGGCCGCGCTCCCGGGGCCAACTTCTCGGCCCTGGCCTCGGGCGGCGGGGCCGGGTCGGCCGGCGCGGGCGGGGCTGCGGGCGCCGCCGGGTCGTACGAGTGGCTCGTGACGCCGTCTCTGTCCTCCCAGGCGCCAGGCGCCGCCGCTACCGCCGGCTCCTTCGGGCTTGGCGGGCGCGGGGGCAGCGGCAAGGAGGGGGGCGGAGGCGGCGGCGGCGGCCTCTTTGGCGGCGGAGGAGGCGGCGCCGGCATCGACGCGGCCGGGGGCGGCGGCGGTGTCTCCTTCATCTGGGCGCCCGCCCTCCCCTCGGCGGCCTCCCTCCTCCCGGGCGGTCTCGTCGAGGTCCCGGCCCCGCCCGCCCCCACCGTCGCTCGCGCCCTCCCCACCTCCCTCCGCCTCGCCTGGCCCGCCGCGAGCATCCGCCTCGCCTCCGGCGGCGACTGGTCCGCCGTCGCCACCGCATCGGCCGTCGGGTACGAGCTCGAGATGGCAGGCGGCCCGCCCTCAGACGAGTTCACGCCTGTTTGCGCCGCCCTCGGCCCCGCGGCTCGCGGCTGCACCGTCACCGGCCTCGCTCCCTCCACCACCTACCGCCTCCGCCTCCGCGCCATCGGCCCCGTCACCGGCCGCGGCGCCCCCTCGGGCCCCGTGGCGGTGCGCACCCCCCCTGCGTCCGCCTCGGCCGCGTGGCGCATCCTCCGGCCCCTCCCCTCCGCCGGAACGCGGTCCCCCACCGCCCGCTCCGGCCGCATCGGCGAGGCACCCGTCGCCGGCCCCGGCGCCAGGCCCCCCCGCCTCCGCGGCGCCACCCTCACCGACGTACAGGGCCGCCTCTTCCTCTTCGGAGGCCTCTCCGCCGGCTCCGACTGCACCGGTGTCGTCGGCCCGTCGTGCACCGTCGGAGCGGGCGCCTCCTCGTCCCTCTGGGAGCTGGACCCCGTCACGTCCGCGTGGCGCCTCCACCACCCCGTCCCGGCGGCGCGGACCCTCGCCCCGGCGTCCGCGCCCCTCCCCGCCGGCCGCGAGCGGCACGTCGCCGCCTCGGTCGGCGGCCGGCTCTACGTCATCGGCGGCCGTGGCCACCCGGACTGGCGGGGCGACGGAGGGCCCTTCTTCTCCGACGTCTGGCGCCTCTCCGTCGGCCGTGAGCGCGTGTACGACATCCCCGGGCCGGTCGTGACGTCATCCAGGACGGACGCGGTCCAGGCCGCGGCGGTCGGCGCCGGCGCCACCGTGCTCCGCGGCCCGGGCGGCTCGGGCCTCGACCTCTCCGCGAGGCCCGGTAACGCCTCGGCCCCCTCGTCCGGCTGGGGCATCCGCGAGGGCGGCGGCCCGCCGCACGAGCTGGAGCTGACGGCTCTCGAGGACGAGGACGGCGGGCGGGAGTACCTCTCCGCCTCCTCGGCCGACACGGCGTCCGCCTGGGACCTGCGCGGCGAGGACGACGCCGACGAGGAGTGCGTCCTCGGCGCGCGAGTGATGGTCCGTCTCTCCCACCCGTGCCCCTGGCAGGTGTCGCTCACCCTGCTGGGCCCGGGCCCCCGCCCCGACGGCAGCCCCGCCGCCGCCTCGGGGGACATCGGGGCATACGGCACCGGCACCCCGCGCTTCCACGCCGTGCCGCTCATGCGAATGGGCGGCTCCAGGGGCGCGGGGAGGCCGGACCCCGCCGCGTGCGTAGCCGCGGCCGCCGCGACCAACGTGTCGGCCGAGCCTCTGACGTCCGGCCTCGCCGCCGACGTCCTCGACGCCGGATCTGCCGACGAGGGGTGGCTTGTGTTCGACGACGGCGCCGCCCTGGGCCCCGAGTCCTGCTGCCGCGGCGGGGCCTCCCCGACCGGCACGCTCCGCCCGCGCTCCCCGCTGGACGCCTTCCGCGGCATGCCATCGGCGGGGCAGTGGCGGCTGGCGGTGAGAGACGTGGTCCCCGACGGCGCGCGGGGCACGCTAGACGCGTGGCGGCTGGAGCTCCGCACTGGGCCGTGCGTGCAGACACCGCGGTGGCAGCTGCTGCAGGCGCACGCGGGGGCCCTCGTCGACCCGGCCGACCACGCCACGGCTGACGCAGACGCCGAGCCGGCGGGGCGTCCGTTCGAGTCCGCCGCCTCCCTCGCCTCCTCCTCCTCCGTGTCGCCGGCGTCCGCCTCCGCCATGGCCGTGCCCCCCGCCCGCTCCGACGCCACCGCCGTCGTCGTGGGCCCCTCCATCTTCCTCTTCGGCGGTCGGTCCCACGCCCACCACAGCGACCTCTGGCGGCTCGACACACGCGGCGCCGCCGTGACGTGGCACCGCCTCCGCCCGGCGCGCCCCGCCCCCTCGGCCCTCTCCTCCTCCCCCTTCTCCTCCGCCGCCATCGGCGGCGGCGCCCCCTTCCTCGGCAGGTCCGGCGTCGTCTCCCCCTGGGGGCTCCTCACCTTTGGCGGCGACCCCACGGCCGCCGCAGGCCACTCCGGCGGGGGCGCCGGCGACTCCACCGTGTGGCGATACTGGCCCTTCGACGGCCGGTGGCTCCCCCTGCCCCCCGCCCCCGCGGCCTCCACGCTCGACTCGGCCCGACGCTTCGTCAACGAGCGGCGCCCCGCCCCTTACGGCGGCGCCACCGAGGACGAGCCACTCTCCGCCGCTCGCTTCGCCACCGAGACGGCCGCCTCCGGGGCAGCGGGCATCACCCGCGGCACTGGCCTCGCGGACTCCAGCGCCCCCGCCCAAGCGGTGGCGGCCTCCCTGCCCCGCGACGGCGGGCCCTCCGGCGCGCTGACTGGCAGCCTTCAGGGCGCAGCCGGCCGCGCGCTCTCGGGGGACAGCGGCACGGGCGTCCCGAACGCCGCGGCGCTGCCCGCGCAGCCCGGGTCGGCCGGCAGCGGTGACGGCTCGGCCGCCGCCGTCGCCGGCCTCCCCGGCGGCGCCGTCCCCGCCGCCGACGTCTCCTCCCCGCTCGGCGGCGGCGACGCCTCCTCCGCCCAGCACGCCACCCGACACCTCCGCGACGATCTTGCCCACGCGGCGGAGCGTGCCCTCGCCTCCCGGCCGCGCCGCCGCCCCGTGCCCCGCTCCTGGGCGGCCCTAGCCATCACAGGGGTCGCCTCCACCCCATCTCGCCTCCGCGGGGTCGCCGCGCCCCGCCTCGTCGTCGTCGGCGGGCAGACACCGTTCGGCCTCCGCGCCGACGCGTGGGAGCTGCCGGTCACGGCGGTGCCGCCGCCCGGGCCGCGCAGGGACGTGCCTGGCTCGGCGAGCAGCCGCTGGGGCTTCGGATCAGCCGATGGCGGCGGCGGGAGCAGGGCGCTGCCTCCCAGGGAGTGTCTTCTCGTTCCGTACCGCTCAGGAGTGGCGGTCGGGGCCAACGACACCGCGGCCGCGGCAGCTGCCGCCTTGGCGTCGGGCTTCCGGAGCGCTTCGGGGGCCGGAGTGGCCGTGGGCTACGCGGCATCGACGGCCGAGGCGGCGGCGCGGGCGCTCATCGTCGACGCCGCCGACCCGGCGTGCGCGAGCGAGGCGGCCGCCTCCTGGGCGGGGCGTCACGCCGCGGCCGGAGCCGGCGACGACGTGATGGGGGAAACAGACCCGCTCGGCGGGTGGCGCGACGCGGGGCGACAGGCGGCGCCCTTCCCGCTGCGGGCGCTGTGGGCGGACGGCTGGTTCCCCCCCGCCGGGTCTGCCGGGGACGACTTCGTACAGGGGGCCGACGCGGGGACGGGGGCGGGCGGGGCGCTCTCGCGGGGCCTGGGGACGGGGCAGACGCGGGCGAGGCTCGCGGCCGCGCGGGTGGGCGTGGCGGCGGCCAGCGTCGGCGACGGGTACGTGTCGTCGACCCGCGGGCCGGGCGTCTCGGAGTCCTGGCGCCCGTCGCCGGGGGGCCTCGAGGCGGCGGCGGCGCTGCTGGACCAGTGCGGCTGGAGGACTGCGCCCAACTCCACGGCCGACTGGGCGTGGCGCAGCGGCTGCCTCGCCACGGGGGGCGTGGGCGGGTCCTGGCTGCCGTCGGGCGCCGAGGCCGCGTGCTCGGTCGACGACGTGCTTCGCATGGCGATGTGCGGGGGCGACTGGCAGTCGGTCGGCGCCGTATGACCGCCGCCGGCCTCCGACCGGCGATGGTGATGAGGTGCGTGTGATGCGTGCCCGCGGTTCCGTTTTCTCAGTGGTGCGATCGCTTCCGCGCCGCGCGGGACGGCCACTCCAGCACCGGAAAATGCCGTTTCCCCACTCTGCTCTCGCGACGCATCGACCCGTCTCAGAGTCACTCGCCGCAGCATGGACGCGGATGAAGGCGACTCGGACGCCCATCGCCGATGCCTGGCCGACTGGGCGGCAGCACAGGCGCACGGCGTGCTGGCGGGCGGCCTGCCTGCAAGCCGGCCGCTGCTTTCCCCGGCCGGATCCGCCCACGGGCTGCCGGTGTACGTCCATACGTTCATCGATGGCGCGATGCTCGGCACGGAGCGTGCCGGAGAGGTCATGATGTTCGGCAGGATCAGAGGGGCGTCGGCAGGCCAGGAGGACGGCACCTGGCCGAGCTGCTGCGTCCGGCTTGCGAGCGTCCCGCTCGTCCTCTCGTTTGCATCTCGCGCGGGCTCAACACGCGAGCAGGTAGAGGCTGACGCAAAGAGCCTGCTGGCGCGGCAGACCGGCGGGGAGGTCTGGGACGAGATTGGCTCGCAGGTGACCTGGGCCTGGCGCGAGCGCAAGTACTGCTTCGCCGGCGAGGACGTGCCTAGGGGCGCGTCCGATTGGCTGGAGGCGACGTGCCCGCCGGAGCTGCCCACTCCGCCGGCAACGGCGCGAGGCGCGCATTTCAGCAAGATGTGCGGCTCCCGCCTGCCGGCAAAGCTGCGCGTCCTCGTCAACAGACGGGTCAGGGGTCCGTCGTGGATCGTGCTCTCGGACCGTCCCGGCGAAGGCCGGCCGGCGGCTTTGGGCGGCCTCGGGGCTTCGGCCCATTGCGACGGCGGTCACGACGACGACGACGAGGGCGATGACGAGGACGGCGCGCCCGCTGCAGTGGGTGGGGCGCCGCGCTCCGGGGTCCGCTGGGTCCCGCAGTCGGAGCGCGTGTCGTCATGTGACGTGGAGGTGATGGTGGGGGGCCCCGGCTGTGTCTTCCCCGTCGCTGACCCGGCCCCGATGGGTTCCGGGCCCGATGTGGTGGCGGCCGCGGAGGTGCGGCTGGCCGCGGCGCTGGCGGCCAGGGGCCTCCCCCCGACGCCGCCTCTCCGCGCGGCCGTGCTGTCGCTGCGGCGTCGCCGCCGGGACGACGTCTCGCGCCGAGGCCTCATCGTCGGCGTGGGATGCCTCGTCGTCGACGACGTCGAGGTGGACGGGGCCCTGCGGCCGCTGCGGGCGGGGCGCTGCCTCGGAGCGTCGCTCGACGGCGGGGAGAGCGGAGGCACTCCCAGCATACCCGACGGCGATGACGGCGATGCTGACGAGCGGCGTGAGTCTCTCATCCTGTCGGCTCTGCTCGAGGCTCTGCGGGTGAGCGACCCGGACCTCTTCGTGCTGCACGGGGGTGAGGACGGGGCGGTGGCGGACCTGGTGGCAGCCATGGGCGCGCACGGCCTGGCGTGGTGGCGCATCGGCCGCCTCCACGCCGATCCGCACGTGGTCCCCGGGGCCACGCTCAACCCGGGCGCCTCCAGGGCCTACCCGAGGCTGGCGCTCGCCGGGCGGCTGGTGAGCGACACGCGTCGCTCCGCCACGCAGCCCGGCGGCCTCTCCGCGCGCTCGTACGCCCTCGAGGAGCTCACCGCGGCGGTGACGGAGCCCGTACCGCCGCCGGAGGGGGCGGGCGCCGCGGCCGTGGCCAGCGCGGACGCGCTGCTCAGCGGTTGCTTCGCCACGCTCCGCCTCCTGGCGAGGCTTGACGTGCTGCGGCAGTCCAAGCTGCTGACGGCGCTGGCGGGCAACCGGTGGCAGCGCTCTCTCCTCGGCGGCTTCTCGAACCGCGTGGACTGGCTCCTCATGCACGCCTTCGCGGAGCGCGGCTACGTCCTCCCCGACCTCTTCGACGACGACGAGGGCGACTCGGACGACGACGAGGAGGACGGCGGCACGGCCTCTGCGGCGACACGGCCGGGGGCCCGCCTCCTCACGTCGCCCGCGGACAAGGACGCCAGGCCAGCTTTTGCGGCCGCGGCGCCCCCGGCGGGCCTCGCCGCCCCGGCCCCCTTTGCCGGTGGCCTCGGTACCATTGTCAGCGAGACCGCAGTGGCTCCCGCCCCCGCCCCCGCGGCCCCGCCCCCCATCGCCGAGGGACACGCCAGCGCCCCCTCAACCCCTCCCCGCGGCGCCTCGGCAGGCCCCGCCGCGTCCCCCTCGCTGTCCCAGGGCTCCCGCGCGGCCTCCGTCTCGTCGTCGTCCCGCGGCCGTCGGTCCGACGAGCACAAGAACGGCTCTCGCACCCACGCCATGCGCCTCGAGGGAGGCCTCGTCCTGACCCCCAGGGCAGGGCTCTACCGCGAGCACGTGGCTCTGCTCGACTTCAAGTCGCTCTACCCGTCGCTCATCTCCGAGTTCAACCTCTGCCTGTCGACGCTCGACTGGGCGGTGCTGGCGGACGACACGGGGCGGGGTCGGAAGCCGACGGCGGAGGTCAAGGCCCGCCTCCGAGCGGCGACGCTGGAGGACGAGGCGGGGCGCTGGGACCCGCGCACGCCCCGCCTGGACGCCGACCGGTACACGCTGATCCCGCCCATCCCTGCCTACGGGACGCGGGCCGAGGGCGGCGCCGCGGCGGGCTCTGACGGCGCCGGCCCACCGCCCTCCGCCGCCGACGCTGGCGTTGCCGAGCGGGCGTCGCGCCTCCCGGCCTCCTCCCCCGAGGCGGTCCGCGGCGTCATCCCGAGCATCATGGACGCGCTGATGGCCCGGCGCGCGGACGCGAGGCGCCGTGCCTCGGGCGCCGACGACGCCACGCGGGAGCGGCTGGAGTCCGAGCAGCGGGCTCTCAAGGTCCTCGCCAACAGCGTGTTCGGCTCCCTGGGCTCCCGCTGGACGCGCTTCAGCGCCGTGCCTGTGGCCGCGCTGGTCACCATGCAGGGCCGTAAGGTCCTGCGGCTCGCGAAGCGCGCAGTGGAGGACATCGTGGCTCCCCGCTTCGCCGCCGGGGGGGCGGTGCGCGTGATCTACGGAGACACCGACTCCCTCATGGTCGCCACGGGGAGGACGAGCCTCGCCGAGGCGGAGGAGGTGGCAGCCGCGGCGTGCGACGCCGTGTCCTGCCTGTTCCGCGGCGGAGCGATGCTCCTCGCGCGCGAGTGCGTCTTCGCGCGGCTCCTCCTCGTCGCCAAGAAGCAGTACGTCGGGCTCATGGACCTGGGCGGCGGGGCGTTCCGTCGGAAGCAGGTGGGGGTGTTCCTGGTGCGTCGCGACTGGTCAGACCTCGCCAGGGCGACGGGCCGGCTCGTCCTCGACGCCGTCGTGGGGCCGGCGGACGGGCCGCCCGCGGACGCCGACGGCGACGCCAGGCTCCTGGCCGAGGCAGTGGTGCGCCGCGCGGGGGAACGCGTGCGGGGCGGCGCTTGCGGCTGGCCCGAGCTGACACTGCACAAGGGTCTGCGGCAGGACCCGGCGGCCTACCCGGTGGAGACGTACCCCCAGGCCGCGGTCGCGCTGCGGATGCAGGCGGCGGGGGTGCGGGTGTCGGCGGGTGACGCCGTGCCGTTCGTCGTGGTTCGGAACCCCCCGGGGAGCGCCGGGGCGGAGGCGGCCGACGGGCTGACGCCGTCGCCGATCAAGCTCAGCGTCAGGGCCCGCCACGTCGACGAGGTGGGCACCGGGTCGGCCGGGTTGGCGCCGGCGGGCGCCGGGGCCGACGGCGGCGATGGGGCGGCCCCCTCCCCGCTCCGGCCCGACACGCACTGGTACCTGCAGCAGCAGCTCGTGCAGCCGCTGGCGGCGCTGCTGGCCCCGCTGGGCACCGTCAAGGGCGAGGTCCCGGCCCTCGTGGGCCTACCGGCAGGCTCGGGGCGGGGCCGCGGCCGAGGCGGCGCCGGGAAGCCCGAGTGTGAGGTGTGCGGCAAGAGCTTCTACGACAACTCCACGCTCAGGAGGCACATCAAGCGGGTGCACGGGGCCGACCCGGACGCCCCTGCGGCGCAGCTGCATCGGGACGCGGCGGCCACGGCCGCGGCCGCCGCCAAACGGGCAGAGCAGGCCGCGGAGGCCCAGGCCCAGGCCGGAAAGCCGCCGGCAGGCAAGCCTGCCATTGTGACAGCTGTGGCCGAGGCGCCGGCGCCGGTGCGCGCCGCCGGGGGCGGGTGCTGCGCAGTGATGTGAGGGCGCGATCCGCCCCGATTCCCTCAGTTCCGGCCGCGATCAGTCGCACTCAAACGCAAACGGCTCCCCGTCAGGTGGGCCCCGTACACACCGCGCGCAGGCTGCCGCGCGCAGATTGCTGGCAGCGCACCCGCTCAGAAGGACCCTCCGACCTGGGGCACTGTCACGTCCACGATGTCGCCGTCCTTGAGCCCCAAGTCCGACACGGTCGAGCCCTCGTACGCGAGCCGCTCCCCGTCGAACATAAAGACGAGGGACTCGAGCGTGTGGCCCTTCTTGTCGGCGTACGCCGTCGCAACCTTCGTGAACATGGTCTTGGCCTTGACCTTGAACGTCAGAGTCGCGCCGTCGGCCGACTTGACCTTGATGGTCACGAACTCGGACCCTGGCTTGACGTCGGGCTTGACATCTCCGGCGGCGGCCATGGCGGGCGGGGCGGCGAGTGGTCGGCGCCGGCTGTCGGCGCTTTCGAACGTGGCGCAGGCTCTGCCCCATCCATGTGACCGCCTCCCGCTGCCCCGTTGGCGGTTCCTGGCGCGGTGATCCGCATTTCCGAGCGTGGGCCTCCGCAGCTCGACTTTCGGGGGCAAGAGGGTCGCGGATGATAAATGGGTCTCGAAGCCTGCCGGAGCTCGGCCCTCGGCTCGATTCGGGGCCAAAAGGCCGCTTACAGGGTCATGTGGTCGCCGCTCTCAGCCCGGAGCGCCCCTGGTGGTCGCCGCATCGCAGAGCCAGGCCCGACAGCGCCGACGGCCGCTGCCCGCTCGCTCTGCGGCGCACCCCCGAGGCACCCCGGCACGGAGCTCCTGGCCCGGCGAGAGGCCATGTCGGCATTTTCCGTGACTGCGAGCGGGGCCGGGTCGGCCCGGGCGGGCGTCTTTCTGGGAGTCCTGGAGACGCCGGCCGCCCTTCTTCCGACTGTCACGGGCTGTCCCGCGCACCTTACGAGCCGGCTGCGCGCGGCTCTTCCGATGTCACGCGCCGGTGTGATGGCTGTCTGCGCGGCGCACATGCCTTCGCCGCTGGGCGGTCCCTCCGCGAGCCTGGGCGAGGCCGTGGACGCCAGCCTCGGCGGAGCGTGGCCGGGCGCGAAGATCCTGCTCACGATGCGCGACCCGTCCCGGGTCCCACCCCTGCCGGGAGGGGGCGCGAGCAGGGGGTCCCGGACCAAGGCCGGGCCGGTGACGCTCGAGACTCCCATGGGCCGTCGCCGCACCACGGCCCTCGCCCTCGCGGAGAGCGCGATGGCCGCCAGCGTCGATGCCTTCGTCGGGCCGTGCATGGAGCTCGACCCGTGCGGCGGGCGGAAGCGCCATGAGGCGGCGGTGAAGGCCACGACGGCGCTGACCGTCGAGGCGGCCGGCGTCTTTGCCAAGGCCGCCGCGGCGGGGATGACGGCGCCGGTCTTCCTGGCCCCGGTGGTGGGCGGCACACATCCGGACCTGAGGGCACAGAGCGCCGAGGAGGCGGCGGAGGCCGTCGCTGGCCTGGGCGGCTCGTCGTCGTCGTCGTCGGGCGGCGCCGCGACGGTGGGGTATGCGCTGTGCGGGATGGGGCTGGGGGAGACGCGGGAGGAGCGCGGGGAGGGCCTGCGAGCCGCCGTGGCGGTGCTGCCGGCCGCGGGCCCGAGGGTGCTCGTGGGGCCGGGCGACCCGCTGTCGGTGCTTGACGCGGTGTCCGCGGGCGTCGACGTGGTGCACACGGACTGGCCGGAGACCCTGGCGTCGTTCGGGCACGCGCTGACGATGCGGCTGCCGGGCGACGAGGCGAGGGGGAGGGCGGAGGCGGCGCGGACAGGGCCGGGGGGCTGGGGGGCGCGGCCGCTGGCCACGCTCGGGCCGGTGGAGTCGTCGGACGAGGCGGGCAAGGGCGTGCGGGAGGCGGCGTCGGGGTACGACCCGTCGGTGAGCGACCCGCTGACGGGGCGGGCTGGGGCCCCGTTCGAGGCCGGGGCGGGGGCGGGGCCGTGGCGCGTGCACGCGACGGTGCGGGACCCGCGACTGGCGCTGGACAGGCGGCCGCTGGTGCCGGGGTGCGGCTGCCCGGCGTGCTCGGGGGCTTGGTCCGAGGGCGGGGCGGGCGCGTC
>Ga0136560_1001604_pt1 | contig 11660 bp, 1 predicted proteins | sample AntRauMeHopE1497_FD_104925 | JGI IMG/M metagenome (GOLD analysis project Ga0136560, IMG submission 104925) | Saline lake microbial communities from Rauer Islands, Antarctica - Metagenome Hop E1 #497 | ecosystem: Environmental > Aquatic > Non-marine Saline and Alkaline > Saline | place...
ACGCCAGCGGCGCCGGGCTGACGGCCGTGGGCGAGTACGCGACGCTGCTCCCCGGGTGCGACAGGGCTCTGTTCATGGAGCTTGTGGTGCTCGGGCCGCTGGGCGGACCGGAGGTGGAGCTGGCGCCCTCTGCTGTCCTGGCGGAGGCAGATGCCGTGAGCATGCGGGTCACCGGGCGTGGCCTTTTCCAGGCGCTCCGGTTGCGGAAAGAGTGGCGAAGGGCAGGCAAGGCGGAGTCGTGGCGGCTGCGGACCGCCCTGGTCGGCCGGGCCGTGCGATCGCTTGACGGGGGCATCGCCACGCACGAAGCCTGCGATGATGACCTCGCCGGGGGCGGGGGTGACGGGGGCAGCGATGCCGGCCAGGCGACTCCTGTGCTTACCGAGGACGACTGCAAAGCAGGGGTGGCGTACCTCGGCAACCTGGCAGAGTTCGTGCGCGGGCGGCTGCACGATATCCGGGACGGCATGTTCGCGGGCCGCCTGAGCTCGGTGCTGGACCACGAGAAGCCGGAGGTGCCGACGAACAGGGTCATGGTCGCGTGCGCCCGCACCGTGGCGACTTGGCTGCGCTTCCGGGCCGTCCTGAGAGTGGTGGTCCGAGCGCGGAAGCTGGTTGGCGGCGGCCTTGTGGTGTGCAGCCTGGAGCGGCTGGTGCAGCGCGGGCGCATGCGCCTCCGGCAGCGGTTTCGCGTCCGTGACGGCAGGCCGGCGAGCTCCGAGGAGGGGGGCAGCGGCGAGCAATCCGCCGGCTCCGACTTCCTGTCGAAGCAGATCGCGTCGCTGCAGGAGACGGTGCAGAGCGCCTTGGAGGAGATGCAGCAGCGGGGCTCCGCCCTCACCAGGGCCGCGACCCACGCCTCCGACGCCCCGAGCAGCAGCTTCCGGCGGCATGACTCCCTTGGCTCCTTGGTGGACGTACCGGGCGACTCCAAAGTGGGCGCACCGACGGGGCAGCAGCCGCCCCGCGGCGCCGGCCTCGGCCCTGCCTTCTCGAGCCGCTCCGTGAGGGCAGCGATCGCTATCAAGGCGCGGAGAGCGTCGGTATCCCTGGCGCGGGGCTTCCCAGTGGCCCCGACGGTGCCGCACCAGAGCGCCCCTCCGGTGCCGGCCGATCAGGCACTACCGGCCGCGAAGCACCACGCCGGGCTCGGCTTCAGCCGGTCGGCGAGCTCTGCCGTGGATAGCGATGGCCCGACGGGCCTTGCTGGGGGCCAAGCGTCGCAGCACGGCCTCCGCCCGCCGCCGATGCACAGGGCTAGCTCCGATAGAGTGTCGCTCATGCAGGCCGTCCGGCGGGTGACCTTTGGCGGGGCGGACGACGGCAGTCCCTCCGGTCCGTCGGCCTTCGCTCACCGCTCGTCGGGCATGAGCACAGACATGGAGCCCGGGCAGTTCGGGCCCAGCGGCGAGGCAACGGCGGCGTCGGGGCCAATCGACCCCGTTTACCCCGGTGTGACGCGCATCATCGAGGCTGACTCGAGCGAGAACGGCACCTCGACGGCAGGCTCTGCCGATGACGGCCCGCCCGGGCCAAGCGGGCACTGGACCTTCGACGTGCAGGACGACCCTGCCGGCCCCCACACGCTGGAGTGGGACGACAAGGCCCTGGTGCAGTACTGGGCCGAGAGCCGGGACCCCCGGGCGCTGGTGGAGGCGACCATCGTCGACGTCTCCTCGATCCGCGAGGTGGTGGCCACGGCGTGCCTGGCGCTGTCGGTGCGCTGCGTGGAGGACCGGCCCGGCGTGGGGCTCGCCATCCCGCAGGCCCTGCGGCTATGCGTGCGGTGGGGGATGGCGGGGCGGATCGGCGAGTTCGGCCGGGGCTGCCGCGCATTCTTCGCGTCCCCCAGCTTCGCTCCGCATGGCCTCATGACGGTCGCTGACGGGCGGTCGCGGGTGGCTGAGCTGCCTCAAGAGCAGGCGCCGCACCTCTGGGCGCGCGCCGCGAAGAGCCTGCCCTCCATCGCCGGGACGGTGACTGAGCTAGCTGCCGCGAACCAGGCCGCCGCCGCCGCCGCATCGGCCGCAGGATCGGACCCGGACTCCCGCTCGACGCAGGTGCCGTTCTGGCTGAGCGGCCCGGTCGGGGGTGCCGGCCCCGCCTGGTCGGGCGACCGCAGCGCCCAGGGCAAGCCCGGGGCCCGGGACTCGACCGAGGTCACCCGGCTCGACGAGGGGATCCACATCGCCGCGTGGCTCGCCGCGTCGCTGGACCGCGCGGACGTGCTCGCGGAGCTGTCGCGCTGCAACCCCGCCGTCTGCCTCGACGCGCTGCACCAGTTTGCCGCCGTGGACCTGTGCTGGTGGGCGTTCCACCGGGCCCAGGCCGTGGGCCTCTCGCTGCGGGACGCCACCATCGCCTTCGACGAGATGGCCAGGTCCCACATGAACGTCAGGGTCGGGGCCATCCTCGAGTCCATGGGGGGCAGGGAGTCGAGCACGGCAAGGCTCGAAGCGCACCAGGCCGGGGGCGGGCGGCTCGTGCCGGCAGCGGTGCCAGCGGCGGCGGGGCAGGCGCAGGGCCCGGAGCACTTCGTGCCAAGCGAGGCGACGGCCCGGCGGTGGCTCCGGTGGCAGAGCCAGCTGGACTCGGAGCTGTCGGTGGACGACCCGGCGGCCCTGATCCGGCTCGCTGCCGAGTCGAGCCCAGTCCGGGAGGGCTATGGCCCGGCCATGCCGCTGGACCTGTTCCGCGGCGTCTTCCTGGGCATCCTCGTCGGGTCGAAGTGCAAGCAGCGGCTCGCCGAGAGCGTGGCGTCGCCCCGCGGGACGCCCGGCGACAGGGTGGCGGACGCGAACCGGCTGATGCTCAGCGGCAGGGTCCACCGCGTGCTGCTGGCCAGCCTGAGCGCCGCGGCCCGGGAGCGCGTCACCTCGAGCCTGCCGTCCGTGTGGGCCGTGGCGGCGAACAAGCTGCTCATGGCGCGGCAGGTCTGGCGCGTGTCCAAGGCGCCGCTGCGGACCACGCTGTACTCGGCGCACCTGCTGCGGAAGAAGGCTCAGTGGGACGAGGCGAGGCGGGCGTCCATCCTGGAGACGGCGGACTACCTCGAGGACGTGGCGATCCGGCTGGTGCGGGAGGTCGGGTGCACGACGTCGGCGTCGGCGTGGGACCCGTCGACCATCGCGCTGGCCGGCCTGTGGCTGAAGAGCATCGCGGAGCCCGAGTGGGGGCTCATCGACGGGGCGCTGGACTCCTTCGCCGCGTCCAACGCGGCCGATGGTGGCTGGCTCCTGTCGCAGCGCAGCCCCATATTCGACGCCGCGCGCCCGGCCACCATCCTCGACCTCGCGCACACCGCCGAGTGCAAGCGCTTCCTGGCCGAGCCCGTGGTGCAGGCCGTGGTCGACGCGCTGTGGGAGCGCTCGAGGTGGTCGCTGCCCCGCGACGCGGAGGCCAAGGCGATCCTGAAGCGCACCAGCACGGGCCAGAGCCGCACGGTGGACGGCGGGTTCGCGCCGAACAGCGTGTGGCGGGACGTCCAGGCGGCCGACCAGGCCCGCATGGCGCACGCGAGCTCCGCGTGGATGCCGCAGCGGGAGTCCGAGGCCCCGGCGCCCAAGAAGAAGGCGCAGCCCGCCTCCCGGCTCCACTCGGTCATGGCCCTCGGGCCGGACGACGCCCCCGCCGAGCACCCGGCTCGCCCCGGGTGCTGCGACCGCCTGGGGCTCGTGGTCAGGCCCCTCTTCATGCCGTGGGCCAAGCACATGGGCCGCCTGCTCGCCGCTCTGCTCATGACCGCCCTCCACGTCCTCGCCGTGATCTTCACGCGGGGCAACAGGGACTCGTCCAACGTGGAGTGGCTCCTCGCGTCCTTCGTCGCCGGCTTCGCGCTCGACGACCTGTCGTCGCTGGAGCGGGAGGGCCGCATCACGGTGCTGGTGTGGGACTGGTGCACGTGCTGCTGCTCCCGGCGCTCCGCCATGGGCGTGCGGCCCTCGTGCTCGGCCCTGGGCAGGGCCTCGTGCACCAAGGCCGCGGGGACGCAGCTCGCCGGGCTGTCGGTCAACACCCTGTTCTTCACCACCCTGGTGCTCCGCATCCTGGGCTGGGGGCTGGGGGACACGCGGCTGCGGGAGACCGCGCTGGACCTGCTCGCCTTCCTCGTCGTGGTCTCGGGCCTGCGCGTCCTGTACATGCTCGGGGCGTTCCGGGCGGTCGGCATCCTCTTTATCGTGGTGCGAGAGATCATCAGCAGGGACGTGTGGGTGTGGGGGGGCCTGGCCGCCTTCGTGCTCGGGCCGCTCCTGGCAACGTTCGCCAGCGTGTTTGTGCTCCGCAACAACGGCCTGGGGGACACACAGTTCGGCTCGCTGTTCTGGGCCGTGTTCGGCATGGACTTTGCCCTCCCGGCCGAGATCAACGAGAGCGAGGTCCCGACGGCGCCGCACCTCGTCCTCCTCGCCGACGTCTTCATCGCCCTCTTCTTCTTCGTCGTCCTGGTCATGGTCAACCTCCTCATCGCCCAGATGGCCCGCACCTTCGAGCGTGTTTCCGGCCAGGCGGAGCGGGAGATGCGGTACCAGCGCGTCGAGACCGTGCAGCACTTCGTCGCGGCGTCCTGCTCCCCGCCGCCGCTCAACCTCGTCGAGATGGCGGTCAAACAGACCTTCCTGCTGACCTTTGGTTCCGGCAGCAAGGCCCCGCGGTGCTGCCTCGCCTCGCGGCGCGACCACGGCAGGGTCTTCCTCTGGCCCTTCACCGCCGCGGTGCTGGTGTGGTCCTGCGTCAAGCGGGCCATGTGCTCGTGCTGGTGCGACATCGCCACGATTGCGGAGGAGCTGCAGGAGCGCGCCGACGACTTGGCCCACCTCGCGGGGCGCGTCGAGGGGATCGCTCCCTCCCTCGGCCGCACGGGGTCGGGGGACTCGAGCGGCAGGGGCGGCAGCCCCGACCTCGCGACGCAGGCCCTGGGCCTCGCCATGCAGGCCAGGCAGGCGGCGCTGCGGCGGCAGGCGCGGGGCAAGTCCCGCGTGGCGTACTGCAGGGACGCGGTGAAGCGGCACGGCCTCTTCGGCGTCTGCTGCGGCGAGCGCGCACACCCGGCGCGGTGCTGCGGCTCGACACTGGGGGCGCTGGACGTCGACTGCATGCTCTGCCCGTGCCGTCCCAAGGCGGAGCTGGCCGGGACCCTCGCCCTGAGCCGAGGGCAGGCGCGCGGATGCGCCGTCCTCTGCCCGTGCAGGCGCTGCACCGAGACCCAGAAGTGGTACGCGGCGTCCAGCGCGCCGCTGAGCCGGGAGGAGCTGGTGAGGCTGGCGTGGATCCGGGACAAGGCGCGCAAGCACGTGGCCGCCGCGGAGGACCGGACATCGTAAGAGTGAGCTGCAACCGACGACTGGCCGCCAGTTCTGCTGCGGCTGTGATGCCCGGCAATTTGCAATGACACGAGCGGGCACGGAGCACACGCACGCGATTCCGACTCACCGCCCCGCGAACGCTCTGCCGGCTCAGGCCTCATCGGCCCCCTGCACGTGCTCCGCCTCGGCGCGGAGCGACGCCGTGAGCGACGACCAGTGCGCCTGCCAGCGCAGCACCGAGGAGTGCAGCCCGCCGTACCACCTGTCCGTCTCCGCCGAAACCGCCCGGGAGCCCTCCCCGAGGGCCCGCCAGGCCGCGTCGCGGGTCCGTGCCGTGTGCCGGCTGCTCTCGCTGTACAGGGACACCACGAGGCCGGAATCCGCCGTCGCCCTCACGCGCGCAGCCACCGCCTCCTCGGCGTCGGCCTGCGAAGCGGCCGCCCACTCGCCCGGCGGCGCCGGCAGAGCGAGGAGGTCCGAGGGGACGGGCACCAGGGCCGGCCACCGCCTGCGCTTGTACGCACGCGTGGGCACTCCGGCACCGTCGACGTCCGTGCCCGGCCCCTCGGGCGGCATCAGCCCGCCAGCTGCCTCGGCCGCGGTCTTGGCAGCAGCAGCGACCGCCGCGGCCTTGGCCGCCGCCTCTGCCTCCTCGTCCGCCGCCGCTCCGCCCCCCTTCCCCTTCTTGCCCGCTGCCGCCTTCTTCTTGCCCGCCGGCGCCGCGTCCGCTGCCGCCGCCGCCTCCTTGCCCGCCTCGGCGTCCGCCGCGTCCCTCTCCGCCCGGTCCCGCCGCAGCTGCTTCCGGAGCCGGCGCAGGCCAAGCTTGCTGGGAGCAGCCTCCTCGTCCCCGGGGAGGGCGGCGAGGTCCTCGGCCACCACGGTGGCATCGGTCGCCCGGAGGCACCACGCGGCACAGTGCAGAACGCGGCGCCGGAGCACTTCGGCGCCAGCGCGCCGGGCCGCGAGCTCCCGCGCCCTGCCTGCCGCCACGGCCCCTGCGTGCTCCTCGCACCGCCGGACCTCCTCCGCGTCCAGCGCGTCCAGCTCCGCGGCCCGGTTCGGGTCGCCGAGGCCCGGCACCAGCGCCGCGGTGTGAGCCTCCCGCACCTCGACCAGCGCTCGGGCCGCGCCGCGGAAGCGTGAGCGCGCCCACGCCGCCGCGTCGTCGCTGTACCGCGCCGACCTCGCCGCGGCGTCCGCCACCGCGACGGACGGCGCCTCGGAGAGCAGCCGCCACGCCCGGCCGACGGTCTCCCGCAGCCTCCGGCACGCGTCCAGCCTCGCGCCCTCGCACCGCTCCCCCTCCCGCTCCAGGTAGTCCCGCAGGCTCTGCGGCAGCCCAGCGTCCCCGTCCTCCAGCGGCTCCCCCTCGGCCTCGAAGAGCTCGCGGGTGGCCGCGCGGCAGCGCCGAAGCGCCTCGTCCACCTGCGCGCTCAGCCGCTCGCCGCCCTCCTCACCCGCCCCGGCCGCGGCGTCGGCCTCCGCTGCCACCGCCGCCTCTGCCGCGGCCTTGGTGGCCTTGGCGGCCTTGGCGTCGGGTTTCCCCTTTCCCTTGCCTCGCGGCGACGCCTCGGCGCTCGCTGCGGCGCTGTCCGCGGGGCTGCCGCCGGGCGGTGCCGGCGGCGGCTCGTCGCAGAGGTTGAGGTCGCCGCACGGGTCCAGCGCGCGCATGGCCGGCTTGAGCGCCTCGAGGTACCGCGCCCGGTGCTCCAGCGACTCCCGGAGCACGGCCATGCAGTAGCGGATCCTGGCCGACAGGCTCGGGGCCGCGGGCGACGCGGCCGGCGCCATCATCCCGCTCGCCGGGTCCCGGGGCGCGAGGCCGTCGAGCGGGGCGGGGGGCAGGGCCACCGCGCCCGACCGGGCGCTCGAGGCGCCGCCGGCGGTCACGCCGTCGTCCCCGTCCCCCTCCCCGTCCGTGCCGCCCTCCTCCTCGGTCGAGTCCCCGTCGCCCTCCCCCGCCTCCGCCCGCTTCCGCTTCCGCATCCGCCTCACGTACGCCGTTGCCTTCCCCCGCGCCTCCCGCAACGTGCAGCCCCGCACCATCAGCCGAACCGTCGCCTCCTCCTCCTCCGCGTCCTCCCCCGCGGCGTAAGGGGTGCGGGCGGGCAGCACCGATGCCGCCTCCAGCATCGCCGCGAGCCCGGACCCCCGGGCGGCCGACGCCTCCGCGTCCCGCCGTGCCGCGTCGGCCGCCGCCGCCGCCGCGTCCACCCGCTCGTGGCTCGCGCCCGGCGCCCCCGCCCGCCGCGCCCGCTCGGCCTCCTCCGCCGCCTCCCGCTCCCGCTCCCTCAGCCTCGTCGACGCCGCCGCCCCCTCCTCCACGAGGCCCTCCAGCTCGTCGAGCCGCGAGCCCACGCGCCGCTCCTCCACGTCGCTCCACCCCAGCACCGTCCGGAGCCGCTCTGTGCACTGCCGCCGCGGCGCCCCGAACTTCTTCCCTAGCCCCTCCCGCATCGACAGAGCGCGCAGAGCCTCGTCGAACGCGGCGGCGAAGCCCTCCATCGCCGCCGCCGCCTCACGCTGCGCCGCCGCCACCTCCTCCGCCGCGCCGCGCCGCCTCTCCACGTCGGACGACAGCTCCCCCTCCATGCCGGCCAGGGCATCCCTCACGTCCCGCACCTCGGCGTCGTCGTACTCCCCGCCCTCGGCGAACCGGGAGCACGTGCGCAGGAACTCGCGGTTCAGCGTCAGCAGCCGCCCGGGCTCTGCCCCGGCGTAGGACCCGAGCCGGGACCGCCAGCCCTGCGCCTCCGTCTCGAACGACACGAGGAGCGCCTTGGCGCGGTTCTGCTGCCCCTGCAGGGCCGCGAGCGACGCCTGCGCGGTCAGGCTCCCCTGCAGAGCCGAGAGCCGGTCCCGGAACGCGGCCGTGTGGTCCCGCGCGGCCTGGCCCTCGCGGTCGAACGCGCGGCCCTGCTTCTCCGCCCGCTCCCGCCACGCCCGGCAGTGGCGCTCCAGCCTCTGCGCGTGGGCGAGCAGCTCCGCCTCCCGCGGCGCCCGGAGCTCCGTCTCCGCCATGGCCTTCCTCGGCCGGTGCAGCCGCACCCGCTCTGCCAGCTCTGCCGTGTACATGGCCTCGCGGTCCTCGCACTGCTCTGCCACGCGCACGCGGCGGCTCCGCGCGTGGGCCTCGAAGCGGCGCAGGAGGGCGAGGCGGAGGCCCGACACCCAGTCGGTGGCCTCGGCGGCCGGGACCTCGCACCACAGCACCAGGGGCTCCCCCGACGGCGACAGCGGCACGCCGCGGCTGTCCTCAACCCCCTTGGTGTACACGGCCGCTGCGGCGTCGGCGACGCGCCTCGCCGCGCCGGCGTCGTCCTCGTCCTCCATCGCCTGGCGCGCCGACGCCTCCCACTCCCGCTCCTCGTCCTCCCCCGCGGGGCCCGGCCACTCGCTCGCGGGCGCCTCCTCCTCTGCCCCCTTCTTGCCCTTCTTGCCCTGATCCTTCTTGGCGGGGGGCGCCTTCGCCTTCTTCTTGCCGCCCTTGCCGGCCGCGGCGGCGGCGGCCTCGGCCTCCTCTGCCTCCCTCGCCGCGCGCTCCTCGGCCTCGCGCTCCTCCGCGCCGGCGGACCGCTCTGCCTCGGCCTCTTCCTCCCGCTTGCGGCTCTGCATCTCGGCCTCGGTCTCGCGCCGTGTCACCACGAGCGCGGAGGCGAGCGACGACGCGTCGACCTCCGCCGCGTACACCGCGGCCGCGTCCCCGCCCGCCCCGGCGCCGTCCCCGGCCTCCTCCCCCTCGGCCTCCTTCGTCTCGAGCGACGCTCCCTCGAACCGCAGCGTCGCTCCAACCGGCACGTCACCCGCCTCTGCCGGCGCCACCTCGAGCGTGGCCCAGCCCGCCTCAGCCGCCTCCTCCAGCGTGCACGTCGGCGTGGGCCCCTCCGCCTCGGCCAGGAGGGCGCCGTCGTCGGTGGGCGCGGGGCGGGCGGAGCGAGGCGACACGCCGTCGTCGGCCTCCGCCCGCACCGACTCCAGGAGCGCCGCGCCAAGCCCCGCCAGCGGCGGGACCATCGGCGGCTCGCGACCTGCCGCGGCGCCGGCCTCGTCCGGAGAGGTGGTATCGCCCGCGGCAGCGGTGCTAGCGGCCGCCTCTGCGCCGGAATCCTCCGGCGCCGGCTCCGACGCCGCCTCGGCGCCCGGGGCGGCCGCCGCGGGCGCGCCGTCGATGCGCTCAGCGCCCGGGAACCGCAGCCCTAACAGCTCGCACAGCGCCCTCCGGTGCCGCCGCAGGTTGGCTGCCGCCTCGACCGGGTGCCGCCCCGCCCGCGCCGTCGCCTCGGCGTGGTAGCCGCGGTACCCGGCCTCGATGCCGTCCAGGCACGCCCCCACCGCCTCGAACCGCTCCGCGAGCTCGTCCTCGTCCGGGCTGTGCCGGCAGAGCTTCGAGAGGCGGGAGAAGTCCGCCTCGCGCCCGGCCGCCGCGTCCTCGAACGCATCGAGCAGCGCGTTGAGGTCGTCCGACGCGCCGTGGTTCACCGCCTGCTCCCGCGTCTCGTGCCGCAGCTCCGACCGCGCCAGCCGCGCCCAGAGCCTGCAGAGGTTCACTCCCGCGGCCTCCAGCGCGCGGCTCTGCCGCTCGAGCGACGCGGCGACCCTCGCGCAGAGCCCCGCGCCCTCATCCCGGCGGCGGTCGAGGAGCGGGCCGAGCTCGGCGCCGACCGCCTCGTCCACTGCCCCGTTGGCAACCTCCTGCGCCGCGAGGGCGTCCAGGGCGCGGCGAAGGACGTCCTTGGCGTCGTCCGGCAGCTCGCAGGCCACCACCAGCATCCCGACGCGGCGCTGCAGCGCCCGCAGCTCTGCCATGGGCAGGGCCTGTCCGATGACGGTAGACTTGGCGTCGTCGCCGAGGCCGGCCGAGCCGCTGCCGCGGGAGCCCCGGGAGCGCTTGCTCCTGCCCGACTTGGCCGATCTCCCCGCCCCGCTGGCCTGTGACTTGCGCCCGACGCTGCCGGCCCTGCTCTTGCGAGCGACGCTCTTCCGCGCGACCGAGCCGGCCCGGTTCCGCACCGTCCCTGCGGCGCCCGCACCACCGCCGCCGCCGCCTCCGGACCCCGCGTCGCTCCCGGCCCGGCTCCCCGCGGCGACTGCGGCCCCCTCCCCCGTGGCCACCGCCCTGAGCGCCGCCGGGACCTCGAGGCGGTTCGCCACCAGTGCCTCGTAGCACTGCTCGCACAGCTCCCCCAGCGCCTCGGCGCACGACGACAGCTCCTCCGCCACCAGCGGCTCCAGCCCCTCGGCCGCCGCCAGCCGCGCCGTCTGCGTCTGCATCCGCGCCACCAGCGCCGGCAGCTCCGTCCGCCGCGCCGTCCTCATCTTGTCCGCCGTCGCCGCCAGGGCCTCCCGGTCTGGCCCCTTCCCCTGCGCCTCCAGCGCGTCTCCCAGCGTGAGCGACGCGACGAGCATCTCGCACCGCTCCGTCGCCACCTGCAGCGGCATCGCGTACACCACCTCGTCGCTCCCCGCCCTCGACGCCAGCAGCTCCAGCTCCCCCTTCAGCGCCCCGCCGCGCCGGAACAGCTCCTCCGCCCCCGGGTCCTCCAGCACCTCCTCCCGGAGGTCCGACGACACCGAGGCGAGGCCCGAGGCCGGGGCCAGGGCCGCGAAGCGGTGCAGCTCCCGCCGCAGCGCCTCCCGGACCTCCTCCGCCGCGCCATCGGCCGCCTCCTGCGCTGCCGTGACGCCGCGGTAGCCCGTCCCCGCCGCCTCGGCCTCGGCCTCCGCCACCGCCTCGAGCTCCGCGCGCACGGCGGCGACGCTCGCTGCCGTCAGCTCGGGCGGCCGAAGCGCCGCGAGCCGGCGAAGCGCCGGCAGCCGCCGTCCCTCGTGCACCTCCCTCTGGCCCTTCCGCAGCTCTGCCGCGGCCGCGGCCCTGGCGGGAGGGTCCACGAATTCTGGGGACTGGAGGCGGGAGCACGCCCTCGCCACGGCGTCGTTGTGCCGCAGGAGGCGCCAGGCCGCGAGGCCGGCCTCCCACCTCCGCCGGTTCGCCGCCCGGCTCAGCGCGGCCGTGGAGAGGAGGCGCGCACCGACGTCGGCGGCGTCAGAGCGGTTCCTGAGCACCAGCGAGTTGATCTCCGCTGCCTCACGAGCCACGATCCGCTCGATCGCTGCCGGGAGGGCGTGGCCGACGTCGCCGAGCCGGCGGGTCAGAGCGCGCAGCTCGGAGCCGAGCCTGCGAAGCCGGGGGGAAGGGGAAAGGGGCGGAACGACGCAACGATGGTGGGGGGGGGGATGGCTGTCGTCAAGGGGACGGAAGCGGGGTGAGAGCCGGCGCAGGAACGCCGGCCACCGAGGCCATCCAGCCCCATGCGATGCACGCTCGACGACACCCGTGCGATACCAGCAAGCACACGC
>Ga0136560_1001605_pt1 | contig 11655 bp, 9 predicted proteins | sample AntRauMeHopE1497_FD_104925 | JGI IMG/M metagenome (GOLD analysis project Ga0136560, IMG submission 104925) | Saline lake microbial communities from Rauer Islands, Antarctica - Metagenome Hop E1 #497 | ecosystem: Environmental > Aquatic > Non-marine Saline and Alkaline > Saline | place...
CCTCATCAGTCTCTTCGCCCAGGGCGCGCCTGGGCGGGGCATGGATGCGGATGCGGGAGCTGCGGCGGGTAGCCCCCGCCATGCCGCTGATGGCAGCGGGGGCGAGGGACGACGTCCAGCAAGTGTATCCCGACCGAGCATAGGCGGCGACCGACGTCGGGAGGCACGGGGGAACGCTGGACGACGACGACGACGACTGCCCTGCCGAGCCGCTGCGGATGGGCACGAGGGATCCGAACTCGGGGCGGGGCGGCGGCGCCGGCTTGTGGCGGCCGCCGAGCTTGCCGACCGGGACCTGCTGCCCGGGCCTAGGGGGGTTCTGCACGCGGCGCCACCACCTGTCGCCAAGGTTTCCGTGGCCCGCTGACAGAGAGGCGACCATGCGAACGAATTCCTCCTGGGACGCAAGGCCGAGGAACTCGTGCGCAACGGCCAGGACCGGAAGCGCTGCCAGCTCCGCGAGCGTGGGCCTGGCGGCGGGAGCGGCCAGGCGGGTGGCCCCGATGAGCGATGCGATCGGCGTCGACGGGGGCGGGACGTGCGTGCGGCGGTCCTTGGCGCCGACAAACGCAAGCGCGTGGAGGACCGAGCCGACGCAGAACACAGCCGACGCGTGCGTGCCCTCAGAGACGCTCCTTCGCTCCGGCAGCACCGTCGAGCACGTCCTAGTGCGAGGTCCGGGGATGCGGTGGTCTGTTTCGGTGATGATGGTCGCCCCAGCGGCGTCACGTCCAGCACTGCATCGGAGCGTGGAAGGCCGCAGCCTCGACGCCTCCACCGCCCGCATGCGGGACTCAAAGTCCTCCGCCGCCCTCAGCTCCGCAATCACAAGCTCAGTCTCAAGGCTGGGCTCCGCGGCGGCGGCGTCCGAGGCCCGGACGGTGGCGACGCGTGCTTGGGCTTCCCTGACGCGTCGCTCTGGCTCGGCCAGTCGAAGCGAAGGCGACTCGGCCACGGCGTCCTCAAACTCGCGCTCAGGCATGAGCTCGGCAGCTTTTGCATCCCATGCACCGCGCCGGAGAACCGCGATGTTTTCGGGCCCAAAGTCGGGCACGGGGACGTTATCCCGGGCGTGATGCCCAACGAGCACGGCGGCCTCCGGGAGCAGCGTGGCCATCACCCGGACCAGGCACACCTGAGTGAGGAAGTTCTTGCGATGCAGGATCGAGTCCAGGATGCCGTCGTCCGATCGCTTGCCTCCCTGACCATTGGCGGTAAGCAGCGGAATCCGGTCGTCGGGCATTGCACCTGCGTCGCTCGCTCGGACCTGGACCCTGCCTGATGCTGCGGCTGCAGGCTGCCATGTTGTCGCGTCGGCCATGCTTACGGGAGTTGAGCTCCCTGAGTCGCGCCTGGAAAGCTCCTGAGCGTCCAGGAGTGGCGGCAAGCCAGCTGAGACGGCGGGAATTCGGCTGCCAGATGGCAAGACAACGACGGCCGTTTCCGGGAGGTCAGACGCCACATGTGCTGCGGATCGAAGGACGGCAGCATCACCACGAGTCGTGACGGGCCAAGCATGCTGCCGGCCGTGGGGGCGCCCCGACGCGACCGCATCCTCAGCCGCGCAACGACGAAGCCGATGCACGATAGCGAGGCCGGTGGCCGACTCAACTCACTGCTCGCGCCCTGGCCTTCAGCTGCGCCACCGCCGACGCCAAAGCGCAGCGCCGGTCGGTCCGTGAACATGGCACTGGGAGACCTCCTGGACCGCTTGGGCCGGGACTCGTGAAGGCTGTCATCCGAGTCTGGGCTCGTTCCGAGCAGGAGCGCCCGCCAGCTCTCCTCAACCTCTGGTGCAAGGCCCGCGCCGCTCAGGCGGGCACCTGAAAAGCGAGGCATGTTGCGTTCTGTGCTCTTGGTGGCGGAGGTGCGAGGCTAAGGGCGCTTTAAAGACCCAGTCGGTGCGCAAGAGGTGCTCGGAAAGCTCGGGCACGAGTGATCGTCAAAAAAGCTCTCTGCTGAATGCTGCCACTGATCTGTCAAGCTCGCGGCAGCGCCTTCACGCACCCAGAATGCCGCGTTTCCTTCAGTTTGACATGGCTCCCTTGACCTCCGCGTAGCGCTTGGGGTCCGCCATGCCGATGGGCGAGGTGCGAGCATAGTCTCGCAGGCTACGGAACACGGCATTGTCCGCCGCCTGCGGGGTTTCGGACGGCGCGCGGTGGCGCATGCCGGTTGAATTCGCGCATGGGCACTGAAACGGCGAGGCCGGCGCACCAGGCTGGCGAAGATGGCCGCAAACCATGAAAGCAAGCTCACCGCCGGGACCTCGTCGCGGCCCGTCACCCAGTTGTACACGTCCACGGTCTCCATACGCAGCACGTCCTCGAACTCATCCAGCCCCTTCTCATCGAGCCCGGCGACGTGCTCGTGCGCCCACGTGCCGAGGATCAGGTCCACCTCCAGCCTGCGAGGAAGGAGCAACGTCAGACCACGGCCGGTAGCCGACGGCGGGTGCGTTTGCGCGCCTGCGAACCGTCCCCCGCGAGCATCCCTATCCGATTCGTTGCCACTCGTGGCATTGCCGCGCGGCTCTCACCACCCGCGCTGCCTTGCACGGTAGGCCACGCGCTTCCGCCTCGCTGCGAGCGCCTCCTCAGGGTCGTCGATCGCGAGCTTGTCGTAGCGCTCGCTTGTCTGGACGTCTTTCTCAACAGCGCGGGCAATGTGGGCCTCGGTGACCTCCTTGGGCCCGAGTGCGCGCGATGATGTGGCGATGCTGCGCGCTCCCAGCAAGCCGACCCGCCGAGCGGCACGGGACGTAGCCACGAGCATGGCAGCCATGATCCAGGCGCTCGGGCTTAGGCCCGCAAGAGTGGTCCAGCAGCGGGACAGCGCGCGCGGACAGCGGGCAGCAGTTGTCGCGGGGCTCTGTTCCGCTCGTTTCCATTTCCGCGGCCTCGCCCCGGCCTTGCCACACCACGCCCTCCGCCAACAAAGCAACCCGCCGCTGACGGCTGCCGCGGCCGTTTTTGCGGCATGGCTGCGACGGGAGAGGCATGGGGAGCTCCGACGGATGAGGAGTCCAGGCGAGGGCTGGATGAGTCTGCGGCGGCGCTAGTGCACGGCAAGGCCTTGGAATCGCTGCGCAGCGCTGTCCTCGCGTCGGACTTCGGAGCCGCGTGGAAGTCTGGTCACACGGACATGGACAGGGTGGCGTTCCTGCGCCGTTGGCTGGTCGCCAGGGACGGCGATGTCGAGAAGGCGACTGCCATGCTGGTCCGGCACGCCCAGTGGCGCCTGGAAGAGTGCCCCTGGCACCCGGGCCTGCCGCCCACCGACACCATTGTGAGCTTTCGGACCGATTGGCGCGAGAATGCCCGTCGTGCAGCCGCCCGTCTCGTGCGGCCAAGAGCAAGAAGCCCAGCGGTTGAAGCTTGCCGTCGCAGGAAGAGGACCTCGCCGCGGGCAAGTTCATGGTCCACGGGCACGACATTGCGGGGCACCCGTGCTTGTACGTCATGGCCGGCAACCACAATTCGTACGAGACGACGCCCGCGCGGACGCAGCTCGCCGTCCTGTTCGGCATCGAGCAGCTTTCCAGGACGCTCGGGGACGCCCAGCTTGGCACGGTGGTGTTTGACTTTGAGGACGCCGGGTGGGCCAGCATGGACACGGAGGCGGCCAAGTTTGTGGTGAAGATGCTCTCACTCAACTACCCTGAGGCCATCTCCAAGATCTACATCGTCAACCACGGCATCGCGTTTTCGGCCCTCTGGGCGGTCATCTACCCGTTCCTGTCCGTCAGGACGACGGACAAGATCAAGTTCCTCGGCGCGGGCGAGATCCAGGCCAAGATCGCCGTGGACCAGCTCCCGGCGCGCTACGGCGGGGAGGCCCTCGTGCGCCCGGGGCCGGACGGCATGTCCGAGCCGGACGTGGCGTCCCCGTGATGCGGGGAGCCGCACCGCTGCGACGGCTGCTCGTCACGACGCGCCGACCTCGGCAGCTGCCGGGGCCGAGCGCGCCCCGTCACGACGCAGCGGCTTGAAGCTGGGCCCCCCCGTGCCGCTGCTGGCAATTGGACCACCGCTTGGGCCCGCTGCTCTGGAACCGGGCGCAGCAGAACGATCTTTGAGTGTTCAGCAGGCAGAGTCATCTTCCCTCACGCCCGTGCGCCCACCCCCCCCCTGGACCGCGCGGGCAAACGCTCAGGTCTGACCCCGGCACACGATGTCGTCAGCCGCCGCCTGCCTGCCCGCCGCACACGACGCCTCCTTCGGGGTCCAGCCCCCCGAGGAGCGCGCCCCTCGCTGGCTCCCCCCACACCCCCGCGACGCGCTGCCGCCCCTCCCGGTCAGCCATAGTGGCCAGGCCTGGCCAGAACGTCCCGTCGGACGCCCCGAGCTGGACCTGCGGGGCGGAGGGGAAGGAGCGGCCCGCCGCCGCCGCCGCGTCGAACACCGAAACGCGCGAGAACGCTCCGCCGGGCCATGAGGGCACCGGCGCGGCTGTGGCATCGTTGGTCATCATCGACACCGCCACCGTACCGTTGGTCCCCGGGCAGAGCTGCACCTGGGGCGAGCCGGCGTTGCGAGGCGACCCGTCCGCAGCCGCCACGGGCGCGTAGACCACGCCGACGGCTCGGAAGGTGCGCCCGCCGTCGCGCGACGCCGCGAGGTTGACGGTGAAGCGCCCCCACCCCGCGGGGGACCAGAAACCCTCGCAAACGAGGACCCAGGACCCGTCCCCTGGGAGCCGGGCGAGCCCGGGCATGCCGTTCCGGCTTCCAGCCGTCGTCAGCATGTCCTGTACGCCCGGGGCCCACGTCGCGCCCCCGTCGGGGGAGTCCTGCGCCGCGATCCGCTGCTCGTGCCTCGTCGAGCCGCCCGGCCCTGCGGCGTCGTACTCGAGGCTGTAGGCCGCGCGCAGGGCGCACGGCGGGAGCGCCGCCGCCCCGGTGCCAGCGGCCTCCGCCGGACCCCAGAAGCCGAACGGCTCCCACACGCCGGCCGGGGGGGACGTCCGCGTCATCACGCCCGGCCGCGTCCAGGACCGCCCGGCGTCTGGCGAACGGGCAGACTGCAGCGAGAAGGCCTGGCAGCCGCCGGAGCCGCACCCGGTGTGGAGCCGGAAAAGGGCGACGACCGAGGCCTCGGGCCGCGCAGACCCGGGAGCGACAGTCGCATTACACCCCAATGATGACTCTGCATCGGCCGGCGGGGCGCCCGGGACAAGCATGCAGTTCGCAAGGTCGGTGCCGCGAAGCGGCGCCTGAATCACGACGCCGGCCCTTGTCCAATTGCCACCTGCGCCGGCGCTCCTGCTCCACACGACGAGTGACTTGGTCCCGGCCGCCCGGTCCGCCTCTCCGGCGCACACAAGCTGGGTGCCGTCCGGCAGTTGCACAGCGCGCGGGTAGCCGCCGCCCGGGGCGACAAGCCGGCCGCGGACCACCTCGCCCGCGACGCTATAGGCCATCGCCAGCAACACGGCCGCAGCTAACTGACTGATCATCGCCGCCGCGCGAGTGCCGGCACGCATGGGCAGGCCTGCGATGCTCTGCCTCCAAGCGTTGGCAAACACCGCTACGCCCACGGCGGCACTCCTGCACGGTACGTCGCGCCTCGCAGGCAATCACTCAACGCTTGGATCTGGCTGGCCGACGCTTACAGACACCTCCGCGCCCCGCGCCATGCGTTCCATCGCGTTGGCATTTGCCGCGACGGCCGCATCCGTCACTGCGGCCGGAACAGGTGAGACACCGGGCGTGTGAGAAGCCCGTACCAACCGTCGGGCTGAGGTCGCGACCATTTGCCGTGGGCTGGCCCGCTCGCAGGGGGGCTGATCGCGCCGCACATCACGGCGATTGTGGCTCCGGGGGGCAGCGTTGAGATTGCCATGCCGGGCTACGACGTGCAAGGAAGGCAGGTGAGGTCAACAATCGGGTGCTTTGCCGCCCAGGTCGGCAGCGGCGCCGCGCCTTCCGACTCAGCCGATGTCGTGCCGCCTCGCAATGGCCGCAGCTGAGCGCCAGGATTACTAGGCTCCCGGCCGCAGGCTCGCTCATGCAGCTGTCTCAGGTATACAGCGACTACGGTTACGAGCCCAAGGCCGGCGCGACGATCGCGACGGTGCCGGCGGTCGTCACCGGCAGCCTGAGCCGCGCGGTGTACACACCGCCTGTGGGCGAGAATGCGCCCGAGGGGCGCTGGTCGGTCATGGAGTACGTAGTCTCGGACGGCGCGTCGCAGTCCGCGCCCGGGACCGTGTGGTTCCTGCCCCCGCACGGGCGCCTTGCCGGGTCGGGCTTTGCGCTGGGCACGGACGGCTGGGCCGTCGTTCAGAACGGGGCGGCAGCGGGCCTCAAGCTCTCGGGCGGGCTCCGCTGGGAGGCCTACTTTCGGGGCGGTGGCCTCTCGCATTTTGTGGCCGGTAGCGACGAGCAGGTTCTGCCGAGCTCCGCCGACGGCGGCGAGGACCGGTCGAGATGGGCGTTCGCCGCCCCGGCGTCGTTCCTCGGCAACCAGGCCGGTGCTTACGGCGGGGCGATGGAGCTGGTCCTCGGGTCGAGCGCTGGCGACTTCTCGCTGCCCGCACGCGCGTCGGCAGACGCGCGCATCGTGACGCTCTCGTGCGCTAGCTGTGACGTGGGGGCGGGGATCCGCCTGGCATTCTTCGCAAACGCCAGCGTGCCCCTCGACGGCAAGACCAGGCGGATCCGAGTGCCGCTTGTGCCCGGCAGCTGGCGCAAGGACCCTCGGAACAGCATCCTGCCCTGGGGGGCGACGACAGCCTGCGAGCTCGCCGATGTCCTCGGGGCGCTGACCGGCGTCGAGGTGCTCGGTGATCACACGCGCGGCTACGAGACGGTCGCGCTGGATGACGTGGCGCTGGTGCGTGGCGCGGGGCCGCCTGTGGGCTGCCTCGCGAGAGCGTGATGACGACGAACGGGACTGCCGCTCGCAGCCCGACTTGACAACCGCTTGGGCTTCACCTCGCATGCGGCATGCCTCACGCGAAGCGCTTGGCAGGCGCAAATCTTCGCGACGCAGCGCACGCGCGGGGAACAGTCGGCAGGCCTATTGCCTCGAGGACCTTGACAGCTTCCGTGTCTGCGTCGTGCGGCGCTGGAGCTCGACAGCGGCGTCCACCGAGGCCTGCCGGTAAGCCGAGAACTCGGCGCTGCCGAGCGTAGCGCTGGCCTGTCGCCTGATCTCCGCCAGCGACAGCGGCTTTGACTCATCAACGTCTCCTCCGGCTCCGGCAACCAGCGAACCCGCAACATCGGTGTTCAGCATCGATGCCAGCAGCGCCGACGAAGTCAGCGACTGCGCCACAGCTCCGCTCGGAGCCGACGGGCCCACGAGGTTCTGCATGGTGATAGCCTTAGCGGCCTCCAGCACCCCCGCGGCATCGCCACCCGTCGCCTGGGCGTCCAGAACCCGCGACGAGAACGACGGCGTGCGGACAGGGCTCACCCTGCCGTGGTGCAAGAGGTAGACAAAGAACTGCACGAGCTCTGCCGTCTTCTGGTCAAGCACGCTCATGAACTGGTGCAGGGTGTGCTGGTTCACGCCCTCGTCGATGACGTGGCGGAACGCGGGGATGCGGCTGAACATCCTCATGGCAAGGGAGCGGCGCGAAGAGGGCGTCTTGCTCGGGCTTGTGTCGCCTGCGTACACGGACGGCCTGCGAGTCAGCGACTCCCGGCCGGTCGATATGGTCGGCCGCCCGCCCATAGCCGAAGGTGACGCCCGATGGCTAGCTGTGGGGCTGTGGCCCTCACCCGAGCTACCTGCATGAGAAGGCGCTGGCGACGTGACCTGCACGGCGCCATCCAAGTCAATGCCCTCTGCGTCGTCCTTGCCCTCGGCTGTGGACCCTCGGCCGTCGGCAGAGCCGGTCTTGCCTTCCCCGCCGTCAGTGACAGCGGCAGCGGCAGCGGCAGCAGTAGCAGCAGCGGCTCCCGCAGCTCCCACAGCGTGCTGGTCGTGGCTGTCGTCAGAGTCGTCGTAGTCGTCGTCCACCGCCTCCACGGACGGCAACGTCATCATGAACTGGGACCCCGCGGTGGCTCTCCTAGACTCTTGACTGGTTTTTGCTACGATGAAGGACCGCTGCCTGAGCGAGGAGCTCGGGATGAACGCCTCATCGAACACCGTGTGGCATCCGGCCGCGTAGAAGAGATCGGACACCACGGGCATCACGGCCGCAAGCTCGGCCTTCAGAAGTTCGACCATGGTCTTGTCCTCGTCCAGCGTGCGGCTTGCCTCGGCCGCCCTGAGCTGCAGCGAAGCAACCTCCTGCGTGCTCGCCTGCAGGTTCTCCGCGTTGCTGGTCTGCCGCTCCCTGTACACGTCCCGGAGCTCCTGGATGTCCTTCTCGAGCGACTCAACATCAGAGATCAGGCGGGCCGCAGCGCTGGCCTTTTCGAACTTCTCCTCTTCACAGGCGGTCATCTGGGCGATGAGCTCATCGAGGCTCTCGTAGCCGGTGTGGTCCTTGAGGTACTCCGTCGCGTCCTCAAAGGCCTTGGCCTTGGCCTTGGCCTTGGAGAGGCGCTGCTTGTGCTCCTGAATCCTCCAAGCCGTGTCAATGACCTTGCGTTTGAGCAGGTCTTCTTCCTCGGTGGTCAGCACGCCGGAGGACGGTGCCGCCTTGCGCTGCACCGTTGCGTCGGCATCCTGCAGCGCCAGCGTCTGCAGGTCAAACTCCTCCTTGGCCGCCTGGCGGTCCCGCTGCATGGCATCAAGGACCGCCTGGGCCTCTGTCCTCGTCGCGTCCCGTGCTGCGTACGCGTCCTCGATGGAGGCGCGGGTAGCCTCTGTGTTGCGCTTGGCCTCCATGAGCTCCGCGCACATCTTGTCGAAGAGGTGATCGAAGACGGACGCTTCGCGGCGCATCGTGTTGACCTGATGGCGCAGCCTGTCGTTCGTTCCGCGCTGCCTATTGAGCTTTACCTCGACCACTTCGAACTCCTGGCGCAGATGATGAAGCTTCCGGTCGATGATCCGCTTGGTCTCCGTCACCGCCTCCCTGGTTCCCAGCGGCTTGACGACGACCGTCTTCGTCTTGTCCTTTCCGTCTTTGTCCTTCATCGTCACCGAGGCCGTCTGCTTCTCTGGCTTCAGGAACATCGCAGACGTCTTTGCCAGCTCAGCGCGGAGCTCCACGGTCTCCAGCCTGTACTTGACGATTTTCTCCTGGGCCTTGATCAGGAGCTCCCGGTCCTTGGACATCTGCTTGAGGATGGCCAACTTGTCGGCCTCGAGCTTTGCTGCATCCTCAAACCTGCGCAGGGGGGCGATCAGGCGAAGGCGCTCGTCGGTGCCTCCGGAGCTCACGGTGGCACTCAGCCGACTGGCGGCACCCATGCTCGGCGCGCGGCGCTAGCATCGTTATGATGTCACACGCCCCCCTGCACCACAGCGTGGCATGGTGCGATGCCGGCCGCCAGCGCGGCTGGTACCGGTGTTGTCGACGCAACGGCTGGCGCAGAGCGTGACCAGCCCCCGCTGCTTCCCGGCGCACGCCACGACGTCTCTTGCCCGGCACGGGCATGCTGTCTGGTGGCATCGAACAACGATGCGGAGGCGGGCCGGGGCCACGAGGCCCGGCCACCGAAACCGCATCCTCTCACCCGTAGCTCTTGCCGCTTTTCCGCTTGCCCGTCTTGCTGACCGTATCGGCTGCGGCTGTGTCCAGGGCGTGCTTTGTGAGCGCTGCCAGGGCATCGGCCCCGAGCGCCATGGCTCTCGGGCACCCGGTTGGACGAGTGGGCGCCGAGCCTCGGCCATCCGACGCTCGCTCTGCTCTGGAAACGCGCGCTCTCGGTGAAAGGCGGACACTGCGCGCCGATTCCGCCGCCGCAATGTGCCGGGCAGACGCATGCAGCTGGCTCAGGAACATCTCAGCGGTCGGAGTCGGGTGCCTCGTGCTCATCACCGTCACTGCCGGGATCGGCGTGTTCTCTCAGCCGGGCTGGCCGGGCGCGATCGGGTGCCTCCTCGTCGCCGCGGCGGGGATCGCCGTGGCTGTGCTGCCATACGTTCGCACGTGGAGGCGGCACGCAACTCTCAGCGACGGTCGGCTCGATGATCACATGGTCCGGATGTTCACGGGCGGCCTGCTCCCCATGGCCCTCTGCGCCCTGACGGCGGAGGTGGTCCTCACCGCGATCGGTGGCATCGCGATCCTCGGACTGCGGCCCAAGGATGCCGAGGTCCTGTCTCAGGCTGAGCAGGCGCGAGAGCAGGGAAAGCCTTTCACTCCCCCCGATGGGACGAGCCCCACGGCGCTGGACGTGCTCGAGGGAAATCTGACGCCCAGGGTGGCGCTCTTTATGCTCTTCTTGGCATTCTGCGTCGCTGCGTGCGTGGAGGAGGTCCTCAAGTGGGCAATGCTCCGGGTCTCCCTGTGCTGCGGGTGCGAGCAGCACAGCTGCTGCTTGCAGCCGAGGCCGCGGTCCGCCCGTGCGACCGTGGCGCTTATGCTCGCGGTCGCAGCCGGTTTTTCGACCATCGAGAACCTTCTCTACGTCGGCGGAGTCGCCGGCGGCTGGGAGTCGAAGCTGCTGACCGCCGCCGGCCGCTGCGTCCTCTCCATGCCGCTGCACATCATCGCGGCGTCTTTCACGGCCGTGAGGCTCGCCTCGGTGGAGGTCCAGAACGGCGAGGCGGCCGCCATCGTCGCGGCCGCGACCCCGGCGGGGGGAACGCCCGCGGCAGCAGGCACGGGGAGGGAACACTTCGCTGATGACGCGCGCGCCCCCGACGGCGGGGCCGACCCCGCGCAGCCCGGCCGCCCGTGCCGCACGCCCTGCGCCCTCGTCCCCGCCGTGCTCATCCACGGAACCTTCGACCTCGTCCTCCTCCTCGCCCCGACGCTCCTCGCGGACCGCGTCGCGGGAACCATCCCCGTGGGCGCCGCGGTGGGCGGCATCATCTGCGGCATCATCGTCATCCTGGTGTCGGCCATCGCGCTGCGCTACGAGCTACAGGCGGTCATCGGCAGGGAGGACGCCCTCGCCGCATCGGCCGACGGCGGCGGTCACGGGGCGGCCGCGCCCGTCATCGTGGAGCTCCCCACGCTGCGGGGACCGCAGGCGAGGCCTAGGGCCGACGGCCCCGCCCCCGCCGCAGCGGAGGACGGCGTGTTCGGGCGGGACGCTGACCCGCTGCTGACCGCCGAGCCGGACGACATTCAGGCCGACGTGTGAGCGGGGCGCACGGAGCCTTGACCCCCAGCCGGTGGGAGTAGTGAGTGCGCTCGGCCTCGTCGACGCTTGCTTCCGTAGCGGCGGCGGCGGGAGCGATCGTGCGTGTGAGTGAGCGCGTTTGACACAGCCGTGCGCGTGGCCAGGCCATACAAGGTGGCTGCGCCTCACAGCCCGCCGGGCCGCCCCGCGCTGTCCCCATCGTTGCGCAAGAGGCACACGCGCCCGGCTCAATCAAACGTCATGTGCTTGCGCGCAGCCGCCGGCTTGGGCACCGGGGACTGCGAGGGCGCCGAGCCGCCCGACGGGCGGTCGGAGCCCGAGTAAGCCCCCTCGCCTCGCTGCCGCCGGTCGGTGCGCCCGCCGCCGCGGGAGCTCCCGCCGCCCCTGAAGCTGTCGCTCCCGCCGCGGGCCCCGCCACGGGAGCCGCCCCGGCCTCCGCCACGGTAGCTGTCGCTGCCGCCCCTTCCCCCTCCGCGAGAGCCGCCGCGACCCCC
>Ga0136560_1001607_pt1 | contig 11641 bp, 8 predicted proteins | sample AntRauMeHopE1497_FD_104925 | JGI IMG/M metagenome (GOLD analysis project Ga0136560, IMG submission 104925) | Saline lake microbial communities from Rauer Islands, Antarctica - Metagenome Hop E1 #497 | ecosystem: Environmental > Aquatic > Non-marine Saline and Alkaline > Saline | place...
GCACGCGCCCGACGACGAGCTCGGCGGCAACGTGCTGCTCATCGTGCCGCAACTCATCACTCACGTCATGCTGCCAGAGGCGGCGGACCGCACGAATCCGCGGTCGGTGCTCCTCCCTTCTCCGTGGTACGTCACCGCGTGGCACGAGATGCTCTCCGCGGGCGTGCCGGCGGGGACGAGGACGGCGTGGGAGTGGCGGGAGGATCAGCGGGCCCGGGGGGTGGCGGCGCCGCCCGTGGCCAGGGCGGCTCTGCAGGTGGGCGGCCAGGCCGCGTCGGCGGACCCCGTCGCCCCCGAGCTGTCGTCGGCGGTGCGTCGCTCCCGGTCCCGCCGCTCCGGGCGGTCTGGCGGCGAGAGCGTCGCGGGGTCGGAGCGGAGCATCGACGACGTGCTGATGCGGCAGGCGCAGCTGGGCGTGCACGGCTCTGCCATCGTGGCGGCGGGGGGTGCGCACGGGACGCTGGTGACCGGGCAGCCGGCGGCGGCTGCGGCGATGATGGTGGGCAACGCTGATCGGCATCGTGGATCCGCCGCCTCGGTCGGCGGGCGGCCCGCCTCCCGGACCGGCCCGGACGACGTCGGCGGCGGCGGTGCCGGGATCCCTCGCATGGTGTCCGCGCAGCTGTCAGGCCTCCCTGAGCTGGGGGCGAAGGGCACCGACACGGACGTGGGCGAGTTTGGCGACGACCCCGTCGCGGGGCTCCTCGCCGGCGTGACGGAGGCCGACGTCATGCGGTTCTGGCGGGAGTCAGAGATGGAGGTGATCTGCATCGTGGAGGGCATCGAGAGCGTGTCGTCTGACACCACGCAGGCGCGTCACTCGTACCGAGCCGAGGACCTGCAGGTGACACACCAGTTCCTCCCCTGCGTGAAGCGGAGCGCGCAAGGGGCGTGCGTCGTCGACTACGCGCGGTTTCACGACACCGAGGCCCTGGCGGAGGGCACGTACGTCGCTCCGGTCGTGCTGCCCTTTGACAGCGACAGCGACTAACGCCGGGGAAGTGGAAGGCCGGCAGGGCGCCGGCCCTCGGCGGCGCCGAATGGGTGCCGCCTGCCGTACGGGCCGCCTCCGGGCCCTTGAGCCGAGCGTTTGACCATTGACCAAGACTGCGTGATGCGCCGACTTGCAGCCAGTGTGACGATCCCGCGGGTGCCGGGCGTCACACACGCGTGCATGACACCTCGAGCAGCGGCCTGCGGAGTGCGGACGGGCTCGCTCGGCTCTTCCGTGCCGGAACCGAGACGCACGTGTCTTCCGTGCGGGCCCGTGCGCTGGCGGCCGCCGTCTTACCCCCGTGGCCGGTCGGGATGCCTCCGCTTAACCGATCATGCCCCTCGCCGCCCGTGCAACCCACGAGGCTGATGCCCCCGGCTCGCGGCGCAAGGCCGAGAAGCGCCTCCCGCGATCGGCTGCCACAGCGTGTTACCTCGCCTTGTCGCCCGTCAGCACAAGCGACCCCCTGGCCAGGCGCCGCGCCCGCTGCGGCCGGACCTCGCACCCAATCCAGCCGGGGCGGGGGACGAAGGCGCCAGTCCGCGCGACAATGTCAGCGTACTCAGGTCCAAGCCGACGCAGCCGCCTCTTGTCCACGGCACGCGACAAGCGCTGACGCCAGCGACAGCACCGCCACGACGACCAAGGACCCGCCCCCAACCGCCGCTCCCACCGCCAACAGCATCACGGACAGGCCCACGGGGTGCCTGGCGACACGGAACGCATTCAGCGACCGCAGCGAGGCGCGGCTCCCCCGTCTGCAGCCGCCGCCGCCCCACGCAGTCATGAGGCACAGGTGGGCTGCCGCCGGCAGTATCGTCTCTGACCAGCCCAGGGCCACCCCAGCCCAGAGGCACCAGTCCGGGACGGTGTATAATAGCGCGGCCGGAGCTCGGCTCCGCACCGGACCCACGAGGGACAGCACAGCCGCGCCTGCCGTCAGGCCGCCGAGTGCGCGCGACAAACATACACACCCCTGCCGGTCGAAATGGAACTCTGACCTCGCACCCCTCGTGTAAACGACGAAGAAAAGCCTCACCAGCGACCAGCCTGCAAGAAAGCTCCACCGCAGCCACCACCACCCGCCCCACCCCTCCGTGTCCGAGCTCGTCTGCGCTTCACCAAGGCTGCGGTCGCTTTGTCGTGCGGTGATGAGTGACAGGCAGGCGGTATCGTCGAAGCAAGGGACTCTGCGGCCCAGACATTCCCGGCCAGCCCCGCACTCCTCCGAGGACCTGGCCGGTTGATAGGTGCTGCAGCAGCCGGGCGTTTGCCGACAAAAGGCGGCCGGTGAATGCTTCGCGCTGTTGCCGGCCGGCGGCTTTGCATCGCCCCCTCGCGCTCCGTCGAGGTCTGGAAGCTGGGGACCGTCAACTTTACCGATGCATGGGCCCTGCAGCGGTGTCTCCACGCCCAGCGTGCCAAGGCTGCGGTCGCGAGGCAGCGTGGTGAGCCGGCGGACAGTTTCCCGGACGTCCTCCTCGTGCTCCAGCACCCCTCGGTGTACACCATGGGCCGCGGGGCGAGCACTCTCGGGCTCAAGTTCGACCCCCGCCCCTTTGCTGGGGAGGGCGCTCGGTCGCCGATGTCTGAAACGGTGCTGGCTCACCTCGACGGGCTCGCATCACAAGCCGACGCGGAAATCGAGCGGTGCTCCGACGGCGGCCAGTTTTCGCTGCACCGTTGCGACCGCGGCGGCCAGATCACGTGGCACGGCCCGGGGCAGGTGGTCGTGTACCCTGTCCTCGACCTCGGGGCACCCGACGGGGCGTTTGCAAAGGACCTGGCGGCGTACGTCCACGGTCTCGAGGACACGGTTATCGGCGCCCTGGGCCGGTCGGGCATCCCGGTGTCGCGGATGGACGGCTACCCGGGCGTGTGGACGCGCGGCGGGCGCAAAATCGCGGCCCTCGGCGCGTCGGCGAGCCGTTGGGTCACGCTGCACGGGCTCAGCGTCAACGTCGACTGCGACCTCGCCGCCTTCGACCGCATCGTTCCGTGTGGCATTGAGGGCCGCGGGGTGACGTCGGCGGCGGCGGAGCTGCCCGCTGAGTCGGTGCCGTCGTGCCCGTCGATGGAGTCAGCGATTCTCGACTCATTCCAGGAGGTCTTTGGCGTGGAGTGCGTTGAGACCGTCGGCGCGCCTGCGGGGATGGCCGAGGCCACGGCGAGGGCAGGGGGTGCCGAGGCGGTGGCCGCGCAGCGAGCCGAGCTGGAGGCAGAGTCCGGCGCGGGCCGCCGCTTCGACGTGCTCCGTGCGGGCACGAGCACCAGCGGCGACCTGCGGGAGCGCAGGTGACATGCATGACGCGTTGAGGAGGCCCGGGGGGGCGCGGGGCTGTTGTGCTCTGTGTGGCAATGGGTTGCCGATGCTCATCGTGGGCCCGGGATTCGTGCTGTGACCTGCCAAGCTGGGGGCTCTGTCTCCCCGCACGCGTTTTGGCAGGTGCGCCTCACGCTCATTTGAAAGCTTCGACCTTGCCGCTTGACTCTTTGAGTGGTTGCGTTTCCCCCTGCTTCCGGCCTCTGCGGGCCTTCTACCACTCAACGACACCGCTCGACACACCGCCGCGAGGCCTGCACTCCTTTTTCACGCCGCGCGGGCACAACAGGAATACGCTTCGCCCGGCCAGCGGCCGCTAAGCCCGCCCTGCCCGGGCAAGGGAGCAGCGCCACGACGGCGCGATCCCATTCACAGCCCGTCCTCGTCGAGCTCCTCGTCATCGGTCGCCGGCCACGGGGCCTGGGAGCAGACCACGGAGACCGCCTGCATGACCGTGGCAGCCGCGTACCCTAGCTCCATGCCCGCCGCCGAGGGGTCGGACCCCCGCCCCAGCGCGCATCCGAAGGTCAGGAACGGAAGGAGCGACTCCGTGCCCCCGCAGAGCTGCATCGACGACACGGCGACCTCTGCCTCGGCCAGCGTGCTCCGGTGCCGCGTCGCGGCAGCCGCGCGGCACCGCCGGACCGCCGCCCGGGCGCGCCGGGCCGCGCTCGCGGGAACGCTGTCCTCGGCCGACCCGCCGGCGGCGCCCGTCTTGGCCTCGGCCCTCGCCCCCGGAGCCGCCACCGCCGCCGCCGCCCTGCGCTCCGGGCTCCCCACCACGTGGGCTCTGCCGACGCTCCCCGGCGACGCTGCGGACCCGCCCCCGCTGTTGATCGCGCCGTATGACGGCATCGATCGCGCCGCGCCGCCCCGCCTTCCCGTCAGCTCCCGTGTCTCGTCCAGCGACACGTACGCCCCCGAGCGCGAAACCGCGGCCGCGGCCCGGCAGAGCCCGGCCGCCCCCCGGGAGCAGGAGGGGCCGGGGCAGCAGAAGGGGTCCGCGGCGGCGGCGGCGTCCGGCACGACTGTGGCCGCCGCCAGCCCGCGCTCCACGTCATCGGGCACGCCCCCGCCCTGAGCGATGCTTAGGGGCCGGCCACGGCTCCACACCGGCCGCCCGGCGTCGCTGCTGCGGCGCGGCGCGCCGTGCCTCGCCCCCCCGCGGCCCTCCGCTCCGCCGTCCCCGTCCTCGTCGCCGCTGCTGCTGCTGGCATCGTCGGCCTCGGCTCCTGCCGCCCCGGCTGCCTCTGCCGGCGGCTCTGCCCTCTTTGCCATCCCCACGACCGTGCCGACGTCCACGGTCGCTTCGATGACGTCATCGCGCGCCCCGGCGACGAGAAGGTGCACGACGACCGCCGTCTTGTCCTCCGCCGCGATTTCCAGGCGCCCCTGGGGCAGGCCGAGCGAGGCGGCGTGGGCGGTCACGCACGCCTCGACCTGCCTGAGGCAGTCGCGCAGGCACTGCTGCACGCCCAGGGCCGTGGCGGCGAAGCGGCAGCGGAGCAGGGCGCGGAGCGCGGGGGAGAAATCGCAGCGCAGCGGCCCCGCGACGGCGAACCCTGCCGGAGCCGCGAAGTCGTCATCAGAGTCTCGCGCGCTCTGCCGGAGCACGGCGAGTCCGGCTGCGAGTCGCCTGGTCTTGGCGGCGCGGCGCACGGCGAGCCAGTGGATGGCGGGGACACGCACCGACTGGGTGATGCGACACTCTACGATCTGACGGAGCTGGGATAGCGACAGCAGCAGAGCTTGCCTCGCCCCGGCGGCCGACATCCCCGACGTCAGCCCGCGGAAGGTAGAGCCCCTGATGAGCAGGCGGGCCGCGGCGTCGCATCGTAGGGCGACGAGGCGGTCGAGCGGCGGGTCGAGCGACCCGAGGCCCCGCTCGGCACGGGCGCGGATGCCCGGGGGGCCCTCCGCGCCCCCCGGGGTCGGCCCGAGAGACGAGAAGGACGCCTCGGATCCGCCCCCGTCCGTGGACCAGCTCATCCTCCTGCCGGACGGGAGCTCCGGCGGCAGGAGGGAGTCGATCGTGCCGACGCCGTGCAGCGGCTCCGGTGTCGACGTCGCGTCCTCCTCGTCCGACGACGTCTCCACGGCCATCGCCGCAGAGGACGGCATGGCGAACGTCCACCCGCGGCCCCGCCCGGGCTCCCCGATGTCTCGCGGCCGCCGCAGGGATCGCCTGTGCAACATCGGACCGCGCGATTGGAACTCTAGCAGCACCGAGCGTCCCAGCGCCTCGAGGCCGCGGAACACGTCCTCAGCGTCCGAGTGGGCCGAGAGCAGGGCCGACACGCGCCGCACCATCGCGTCGTCCATGTCCGCGACGCCCGTCGGGGCAGGCACGCCGTCCACCAGCGGCCGGTTTACGAGCATGGCGGTGCACCCGCCCGTGCCGTCCTCGCGGCCCCCGATGCGCTTCACTGACATGGCACGCGCCGTGACCGTGCTCGGGAAGCCCTCGCCGGTGCGCACCGTCGTCAGCCCGGTCAGGGTGACGGTCTTTCCGGACACCGTAACATATTCCCCGCCCACCGGCGTCCTACGAAGCAAGTGGTCCTCTGCGGGGCGAGCGGTGAGCAACGGGAACATTCATTCTGCGCGGCAGTCGTCACTGCCTGTAGCCGCGGCGCGGGGGCGGCTCGTTGCAGCCGGGGCGTGTTTGCCGGCAAGCGCCTCACCGACCATGCGCCTCGTCAGGGATGCTGTCTCGAGCGAGATGGCTTGTGGCGCGATGACGACCATGTTTGTCTCCAGGGCGCGGTTCCAGAGGTCCGGCATGAGCCTTGCTAGCTGCTGCAGAAACACCGACGAGTCCAGCGTCTCCACGGTGACCATCCTGGCCCGGGAATGCGGGCCGGGCACGCCCCTGGTAACCCCGTCACGACTTGAGGGCGGGTGCTGTGGCGCAAGGGGCGCCAGCCGCGTAATGTGGGCGCTCTGTCACTCGCTCGCCCGGCCACGCGCAAACGCGCCTGGCGAGGCACTCCGTCGAACGGCCCGCCCGAGGAGCGAGCGCGATGGCGTCACAGTCGTCAGCGTCACCCGTTGCCGTGCTCACCACGTTGGCACAACTCGAGGCGCTCCAGGCGCTGTCGGCGTCGGAGGGCAAGCTTCTGGCCGTGTTCTGCTGGGCCTCGTTCCACAGCGGAGCGGCTCCAGGCGGCCAGCTCGACCTGCTCTTCACGGAGCTTGCCGAGGCCAACCCGGACGCCATCTTTGCCAAGGTGAGCGGACCGGGCCTGGCGCGCGTTTGATGCGCGATTCCCGTTGCGCACCGCCCCCACACGACGCTAGTGCCGCGCTTGCGCCGCGCAGGTTGATGCCGAGGAGGTTGAGGACGTGGCAGACGCCCTTGAGGTCGAGGAGGTCCCTTTCTTCGCGTTCCTGTCGGTGAGACGATTTGCCACGGTGCCGCCCGTCAGCGGCCGCGACCGCCGTCCCTGCCGCTCCATCGCCGCACCCGATTGACCACGCCGAATCGCAGGGGAAGGCCACCCTCGCGGCCGTGGCCAGCAGCGAGGGAAAGGTCATCGCGGACACCCTGGCCGGCTGCAAGGGCCGCGTCGTCCCCGCGCCCTCCTCCTCGTCGGCCGCCCCCGCTTCCGCCGGGGCGCCGGCCTCCGCCGCGGTTTCCCTGGGCGCCAGCCCGGCCCTGCGGGCGCGGCTTCTCGGCCTGACACAGTCCGCCCATGCCGTCTTGTTCATGAAGGGATCGCCGGGCAACCCTCGCTGCAAGTTCTCGCGCGCCGCGATCGCGAGCCTGGACGCCACCGGCGTCCCGTACGGGTCGGTGGACATCCTGCAGGACCCCGAGGCGCGGGAGGGGCTGAAGGAGCTCGGAGGCAGGCAGACGTACCCGCAGCTGTGGGTCGGCGGCAAGCTCCTCGGCGGCGGCGACGAGATCACCGCTCTCGCCGCCGCGGGCGACCTTGCCCGCGCGATCGCCGCAAAGCCCGTGGACCCGACTGCCGCGCCCGCCAACCCAGCACACGCAAAGTGCGAGCGCATCGTAAAGTCTGCCGAGGTGATGCTCTTCATCAAGGGCCAGCCGGACGCCCCCCGCTGCGGCTTCTCGGCCCGCATCGTTGACATCCTGCGCGGCCAGGGCGTGCCGTTCGAGTCGTTTGACATCCTGAGCGACCCCGAGGTGAGGCAGGGCCTGAAGGAGTGCCTTGGCAAGTGGCCCACCTTCCCCCAGCTCTTCGTCAAGGGCGAGTTCGCAGGCGGGCTGGACGTGATCAAGGAGATGGTCGAGGAGGGCGACGAGCCGCTGAGGGAGCAGCTGGGGCTCGAGTAGGCGGGAGCAGCTGGGTGCCAAAGGGGTGGCAGTTGGGGCTTGTGGGAAGAGCAGGGCGACACCCCGACGGTGGGGAGCCGCTCGGTCGAGGCAACTGGACTCGCCGAGGGAGCCGGACAGCGCGAGATTGAGCAGTAGGGTCGTGCGAGGTTGAGCGCAGAGGCCGTGTGAGGGAAGCAAGGCCTGTCGGAACGAGATCACGGCTGCGCCAGCTTCACCCGGGCAAGCGACACGACAACACGTCATCCGCGCCCATGCGGCAGCGACACAGCGCTAGGCAGAGTGGCGACGCCTGCCGCGAGGCAATCGCCGCCAGACCACGTACACGACCGCCGCACACGCGCTGGCCGCCGCCCCGCCGAGCACCCAGCCGGTCCAGGGCCCCGCTTCCCACCCCGTCCAGCCGCCGCGCCGCCCCAGGAAGGGCTGGAAGCGCAAGCGCGGCGGCTGCGGCAGGCTCAGCGCCCACATGTCATCAAAGTACGCGGACGGGTGATACTTCTCACCGCCGAACATCGCCACCGCGGCCGTCGCCGCTGCCGACCTGGGGGCACCCTCCCGTGCCGCCGCCAGCTGCAGGGCCGCCGAGTCCGCCACAGCGGTGTGCCGGTACCGGGCAGCGGGGCACCCGGGCCGCCCGTCGTCCTTCGTCCCACCAGTGCACGCAGCGCCCCCGTCTCCGTCAAACCTGGCGATTCCCTCCCAGCTGACCGCTCCTGGCTCTTCCTGCGCCCACTGCGCCCGCAACGTGTCACCGAGGCAAGTGCAGCTCGGGTTGCACCGCGCCCCGCCGAACAGGATCAGGCCTTCCGACGCGCCCGCCCACACAAGCGCTCCGTGCGACCGTGGCGCCGGCCACTGCCTGGGCAGGCGCAGCCGTGAGCCGGCGCCGACCGCAGCCATCCGGGCCCATGGCCGCATCGTGAGGCTCGCACCCCGGGGCTCAGCCCCCGCCGCCGTGGCAGCAGCCCATCGCGTCGCATCGAGCGGCATGAGGTCGCCGCCGTCTGACCCCAGCGGGAGCCGCCAGAGGTCCGACAGGGCGCAGCCACGGGACGCGGAGCTCTTGGAGACCTCCCACCGAGGGCCCTCGGGGCACTCGTGCGATGAGCCGCCGAACACCCACAACGCCCGATCGCCCCGCGACGGCCCCGCCGACACGGCCGAGGCGTGCCCGTGGCGGGCCACCGGCCAGCCCGCCGGCCCGCCATCGGCCCCAGCCCGGCGCAGCGTCGCCGCGGCGGCCCCGCTCCCCTGAAGCGGCGGTTGCTCGCTCGCGCCCGGCGAGGCGCTCAGCCCGAGCTCAGAGGCGCCGACGGAGTGACCCTCGATCCCGCGGTCCACCCGGCGCCACGCGACCCTCACGCCCTCGCCCTGGGTGCCGTGCGCCGTCCAACCAAGCCACAGGTCGTCGGTATTACGCACGCTCGTCGCCCCGCCGCCGGCCGTGGCGGCCTCAGACACCAAGCCGCCAAACACCACCGCCACCACGACCTTTCCCACTGTTTCGGAGCCAAGTTTCCCGTGCAGACCAACCGCAGTGTGCAAAGACCGCGGGCCTGGGCCCGGCGAGCTTGTCGGCCGGTCCGCCACCTTTGCCCAGCTCGCCGCGCCCGAAGCATTGCCCGGCAGCGTCAGGATCCACTCGTCCCCGAGGTAGTCGCCGGGCTCGTACGACAGGCCCCGCTGGGAGCCCCCGCCGTGGTCGCCGCCGAACAGCAGCAGCTGGGATTCGGAGAGCGTCACTGCGAGAGGACTGGAGCAGGGGCTGTGGCCCAGGAAACGTCCAGCGATAGGAGCACAGTCGCACTATTGCGCGCAACAACTCACCGAGGGAATGGCCGTACCGCGCAGGAGGCCGCGGGCCGGGAGGAAAGCCGACTCTCTCCCAGCCGCCACTGCCGCTGAGCGGCCGCACCCACGTATCATCAAGCCACTCTGCACGGCGCTCGTTGTTGTACCCATGGGTCACCACAACGTGGGAAACGGACTTGCCACGGAACGCGGCCACAACAGCCGAGGCATGGCTGTATCGAGGCCGCAAGCCCGGCCCGCCGGCGCTGTCCGCTTGCCGAAGCCACTGGCCTCGGGCCCCCATGGCACATGCCGCTAGTGACACGGCACAAAGGCCCCGCGGCCCCATGCTGCGTCCGGCTGAGTGGTCATCAGTGGACGGGAGCGCACTGCGACAACACGAGCTGTTGGCCGGTCGTGGCGGCACCCAAAGCCTTCGCATGGGGCAGACACACACTGAGTGACTCGTTTGACCCGGTAATGGAACACGCACACAGCTTTCCGATCGACCTCCAGGTCATGGGACAGGGGCGGTCGTGGGGTTGCGTTCGCCAGCGGCCATGCCCTGCAATGCCGCCAAAGCCGGGACGGGGAGGGCGATGACAAGGGCGCGAGGGCACTGGGAGGGGGAGTGGTGCACGGCCGATACCGCTGGTCGGGGGCGCTCCTGCTCGGCTCCTCGCTGCTCAGTCCGCCGCTGGCCAGGGGGTGCGGCCAGCGCCTGTGGCGGTGCCAGTTGCGGCGCCGCGTCGGCTGGCATCGGATCTGTGCCCGACCTGACAGTCGCGCCGGTGGTGTGGTCTGGCCACCGGCGCGGCTGGACGCGCGGAGGTGTGACGCACCGCCACACCGGCTGACTTCGCGCCGGGGCGCGCTCCTCCCGCACCGCCCAGCTCGAAAGGGGGGCGGACCCAAGGACCCGAGGTGTCGCCAGCTGCGGCCCCCGGCGGCAATTGTGTCACCAGCTGCAGCCCCCGGCGGGGGCGGCTATTGTGTCACCAGCTGCGGCCCTAGCCCCGGGATTCTCACCTCGGTCGCGTCCATCTGCAGGACCAGCCGCTGCGTCGTGGCCCGCGAGATGAGCACGACGGGGACGAAAACGTGCTCCCAAGGCTCCCGGTCGTCGCCCGCAGCAAAGCCCATGCCGCCCGCCCTCGCTCCCAGCCGGCCGCAGTCCAGGTCGTCGTCGCAGTCACCCATGGTGTCCGCGACGATGACCGCGACCGCGCCAGCCTCCTGCGCCCTCCTGACCTTGTGCACGATGGCCACGGCGCCCCTGTCGACGAGCACGGCCGCTCCGCGGACGGCGTCTACGAGCTCCGAGCTCGCATCGTTCGGCACCGCGTACACCAGCTCCGCCACAACGCTGTGCTCCTTCTGCCCGTGTGCGGCCGGCCACGTGATGGCAAACGAGCCGTGGTCGCTGGCGTCGCAGTCCCGGCAAAACGTAAGCGTCCCTGGCGGGCTGTGCAGGTGGACCTGCAGCCCGCCCGGCCGGCACGAACCGTCTGCCTCGCATACTTGGGACGTCTTGCGGGAAGGTCGCTTCGCCGCAGCCCGCTGGATCGACTCGACCGAGCGCTGGTAGTCTTTGGCCTGCGCCAGCGCCGCTTGGCGCCGGATGGTCGCATAGTCGGGCGCAGCGATGGCCAGCAAAGGCATGACTAGGGGGGCCAGTAGTACCAGCCGCATGATACCCTGCGGACGAGTGCTTGTTCAGGTTTTTGCGTGGCCAGTTCAGCATCCCATGCTAACTTTGGCATTGGGTAGATTTGATGAGTTTCAGAAGACTGCCGAAGCGGTCGACGATGCGTTGGTCGCCCGCGTCGTGCTTGGAGACGCTGGATATGTGCCTCTGGACTGGCTGATGGTGCCGATGCCGGAGTCGTGGCTGACGAAGGACCCGGAGGTGACCCCCTGGATGTGGCGGGTGTACGACTTCGTGCACCCAGCGATCCGCCAGCAGGTACAGCACTTCAACGAGCGGCTGTTCCAGCTGTTCGGCTTCGTGCGAAGCAACGGGCTCGACAGGACTGCGGGTCGGGCGCGCTCACTGGCCCGGACCGCCGCCGGGCTCAGCAACTTCTCTGCTGTCATGTCACTCAGCCAGGAGGACTCCCCACTTGGTCGGACGGTGTGCAGCCGTGTGAGCGAGAGGAGGGGGCGATGCGTGTCACGATGCGCCCTGTCGGGCCCGAACTGGAGTGATTGGACAGGCAGCACCCGC
>Ga0136560_1001608_pt1 | contig 11631 bp, 10 predicted proteins | sample AntRauMeHopE1497_FD_104925 | JGI IMG/M metagenome (GOLD analysis project Ga0136560, IMG submission 104925) | Saline lake microbial communities from Rauer Islands, Antarctica - Metagenome Hop E1 #497 | ecosystem: Environmental > Aquatic > Non-marine Saline and Alkaline > Saline | place...
GGGTGCATCTGTAGAGTGGGCGTCTGCTGGTCCTGGGTTTCTGGCTGCCTGTCGGCAGAGGCCATTGCTTTGGTGAGATGGTTGGAACCAGACTCTGGTTACCAGAGAATCTGTTCTCGTGGGAAGTGCTCCGATCGATCAACTGACGGGGGAGGCAGAGCTGGATCCACACTAGCACGATCGCGTTTCGATGCTGGGCTGTCCATTATAGGTCTAGCCAAGATTCCATTCGGATTGAATGCATTAACCATTTTTCGAATTTCGATCGAAGCTATTCTTTTATGATCTGATCGGCCTGTTTTGTGCCAAGCAACATGGCGGAGCAGCGGGTATTGACTGCGGACACAATTCTCGCTGCAGGCAGTCGATCTGATGAGTCCTTATCCCGTGATGCAGCAGATGGTATTATAGAAGATTGTGCCAGCTGCATGTCAAGTTCTGACCCACGGATTGTCGTAGCAGCAGCGCGTGTGGCCGCCAACGCAGTCGCTGCAGCTTCTGCGATTCAGTCGATTCGCAACATCTACACCTCGGCACTGTTTGTAGCGTCGTGTACTCGATCGAAAGAGTGTGCTTTGGGAGCAATTCGCCTTGTTGCAGCATGCTTGGTGTCTCAACCGGATCACAGATGCCCTACGCTCTTGTCGCCGTTGGCGCTGGCAGATTCGTCCGGGTACGGGGCTGGCCCTGATGGCGAGGTGGAAATGATTGGCGCAGAGGCAACGGCATTGGCATTATGCATTGCGTGCCAGCGGGACATTGTGAGATCTGGTGCCGGTCCTGTCGACGCATCTGAGAGTGCCACCACTGATCAGTACCTCAGAGCTGTGCTCGAGGTGGCTGAAATCCTCACGGATGACGGGCCAGCAACAGTGATCAAGGTAATCCGATTGAATAGAACTACACATTTATCTGAGACGGCTGCTGCCTCAGGCCCTGGCCGGCGACATTCCAATGCGGTTGCGGCGGCGCGGTCCATGGAGCAGGTGCTTCGACGCGACATGCTCCTCGAACGGCCCGATGGCTCTAGCATTGCACTGTTTGGAGCACAAGAAACAAGCCCAGCCGAATCAAACGATAGTACCTCTGATGATCCTGATCCTACGGGGGCTCGCCAGGCGAGCGAGCGCCCAGTGCTACTGGGCGTGTTAGTCGCATGTGCTCGCTTTGGAGGACCCTGGGCCTCTGCCGAGATTGCTCGGCTCCTGCTGGTAGCTGCTGGCAGGGCTGCTGCAATCGGATCTTGCCTGGAAGCGGAACGTACCGGTACCGCGCATTTCCGCCCCCCCGTCTCCCGCGAGGATGCCACGTCTCTCGCAGGGCAGGCTGCGATGGCTCCAGTCGGATCCGGGGGACACCCGGGGCGGTGGGACTCGGAATCTATCAATTTGATAGCTCATAGTGTTAGCGAGACCGGCGCTGCGGCGTCTGCTGCCAGCCGCCTCCGCTTGGGAGGGGCCATGCCGCTCTGTGCCGCAGAGGCCGCATGCATTGCCGTTGGGTGGACTGCGCGGCGCCTGGAATCGGGTTCCGCATCGAACGCAGTCGGAACCGGCACATCGGGTTCCAGTGATGGAGATGAAGCCGATGAGGAGCTCGCAGTGGCACTGTGGAGTGGTTGCAACCTCCTGAAGTTGGCCGGGGATGCTGTGCAGGAAGCCGCCGGAGCTGCGGCCTTGCTGTAGGGGAAGACAGGGATGCACGGCATTGCAGTGCCCCTGGCTGCAGCCGCTCGCATGTGCTCTCACTGGGGAGGGATTAGCTTGGCCGGTGCAACATGGGTGCATCGCATGGTGGTGCGATCCAGATCCGGTGTTCCTCTCAGTCCATGGGTCAGTCGAGGACTAATGTCATTGCGAGCTGCGGCGATGGCTTGGGAAGGTGCATGCGGGGCCTTGGAGGCCGAACCATATGGCCGGGACCCTGATGAGGGCAGGGGGGGTGGAGCAAGCGATGATGCCGAGATCAGTGCAGGTTCTGGGTCATTGTATTCCGAATCTAGATCCAAACGAGCTGAAGCAGTAGTGGCTGCGCGAGTGGTCAAAGAGGGGCATAGCCTGATCCGATCATTGCTCGGGCGACGGGGTGTGGATATGAGCCCGGTCCAAGGTCGGGCGGGTCATAATAGCATTGCACCCGCGGCCACAGGGAGGCATGGACATGGCAGTGGCAGTGGCAGTGGCGCGTAGGGAGGCGATACCAATGGTCTAGGTGGGGGTGGAGAAATAGAGGCAGAGGATGTAGATCTCGACGGATTGACGGGACCAAGGGCACCGAAGAAATCGCGCCTGGACTGAACCGGTTGATCTTGGGCCTATTAATTTAATTGTATATTCCGGGTTGGATTAGGCCTGGACCGAGCTCAAAGTCGCTTGGGACTGGTGAGAATGTGAACGGATCAAGCATTGGATCTAGACCTATGTCGCGGGAGGGGGAGGGTGTGCCGATGCCTTGGACACAGAGTCCATGTCTCCACCCACCCCCTTGTTCCCCTCCAGATGTGGAGAACATGTCTCCATCCACCCCCTTATTCCCTTCCAGATGTGGAGAACATGCCTCGAATAAGTGTCATAGTCCTGGCTCTACCCAGGTGTGCAAAGTATGCTCACAACTTGGCCGGGGATTGTGCGGCCTTGATAACACCTCCGAGCTTCATGGCCATTCCCATGTTCCCCTTGAGCTTCAAGCGGCCCTTCATGAAGGCCTACTGCGGGTTAAGGGTGCCTTTGCCCATGGCGGCGAAATCAGTGTCTTTCAAAGTAAGGGTCAGGTCCACCTTGGTTCCCTTGGCCGGTTGTCCCTGTTTGAGGGAAGGTGGCGAGGAGCGGAGGTCGAGGGCAAGCTCAACCGTAGGATCCGTCAGCTTGAAGACAATCACTCCTTTGAGCTTGCGCTGCAGCTCCGCTCCCCGGCTTCGCACAGCCTCCTCCATCTGAATTAGAAAGGGGCGGCTAACGAGCGCAGAGGGGAGCGACAAGCCGCCGCTCGCTCCGGCGGTTGATCCTCCGGAAGCCCCGCCGCCACCAGTTGCCGCTGCCGCTCCAGATTCAAGGTGCTTTCTTGCAGCAGCAATCACTGTTTGCAACTTCATCGCAATTCCCATGTTCCCACGGAGCTTAATTTGCCCTTTCATGAAAGCCTATTGCGGGTTGAGCTTTCCATTGGCCAGAGAAAGTAGAGTTGCACCGTTCATGGTAACTGTCAGATCCGATTTGCCGGAGGGCGTACCGTACCCTGTAGCGGGCGTTAGCTTTGTTGAGAAGAACCACTGTTTACCATCTACGACATACTAAATCGTAGCCTTGATCTTCTTCTTGATCGACTGATCTGCAGCAAGCCCAGCTCCCATAGCGGAAAAAACTTCATCAGCAGATGAGAAGCTTGCCATAATCCTGCGATCATTCGAATTAAAAACAGTAGGAACAAGAACGTCTTAGCGACATTTCACATGATAACGTTTCATTTTTGTCGACTAGAACGTCGAACTTACGAGGGAGAAGAACACTATCTCGTCGGTAGAATGTACACCCGGGCACGCACCGCTTTGTCACTGCATTGCAGCGTACATGTGTTTACGGAACATATGCTTCATGTGCGCAGCGCCAGACTTTTCCTGGACATCCTCGCAGAACCTTTACATTCTTAACTAGCCAAGCTTGAGAAAGAATGGGATCTACTCCATCTAAATAGTTATTAGCTGCAACTCAAGCCGGAGATGAAGCTGCCATGGATGCTGCATTGCGAAAAGGGGCATCGGTGAACTGTCAAGACGAAGTAAGTTGCATAAATGTTGGGCTTTCGTCACCGCGATTGATTGCATGCCCACCTGTGAGATGCAACCAATATTTCATGGGCTCTATCTTTACTTTATGAACCTTGCAGCAACGACGCACGCCTCTGCATGCGGCAGCGAAGTATGGCAGGCTTCCAGCTCTGCAGAAGCTTTTGCGCTTGAGAGCGCAGGATTTACGAGATTCCACTGGCTCCACGGCAATGCATTATGCATGCGAACAGGGGCACAACGAGATTCTCAAGGCTCTTGTAAGTCAATCGTCGCGATGGGCGATGGGGAACTCGTGTACGCTTGCAAAATATACAAATCCGCTTTACCTTCCGCGAAACTATTTCTTCGATCTGTTACACGTCGCAGATTTTGCATGGAGCGGACATTTGGGCGCTGAATGTCAAAATGCAGAGGCCGATTCACCTTGCTTACAAATCGAAAAAGGTGAGCATGCCATTTATTGATGCGTCATTCACACATAATTGAAGCTCGTGATGACTGAGCTGGAATCATCTTAGCAAGGCGTGCTTGTGCTGCGCAGTTCAACTGTTTTATTTGAGTAAGGCAGCTTCAAAATGCACATCATTTACTCGTCCACCCCGCAGACGCCGAGCGTGCGGATGTTCGAAGAGATGTGCTGCCCCTTTCGAGCCACGGTCGAGGTTCACCGAAGCACTCTCTTCGGCATGATGGCCTCGTTTCAATCGAGGTGGATGGTTGTACACAGAGCAAGGCGCTTTGATAACCCGGCAGTTGATCGCACCGCATATGTGGTGAATTGCTTCTCCTCTAGGGAATCCCCCATCCCCGACATTGAGCTCAGAAACCCCTCCGTGTCTGCCCCTTAGGAGGTGCATCGGACACCGAGCGGGACTGACTACATCACCTTCACGTTGTCTCCACCCAGGGGCTAGAGCTCTTCTTAGGCCACTAAGTGCAAAGCGGTGAGACCCGTCTACAACTGGCTGCACATGGTGCTGCATCCAAGCTTCGGAGCCGGCTCCACACCTGCCGTCGACGAGGCCACTGGCCTCGTCCTTGAGCCTGCTTGGCAGACCATTCAGAACAGTTATATGCCCAGGGAACAACCGCAGCCGTCGGGGGGACACAGCTCTGGGAGTGCGTCAGCTCCTGCTCCAGGGCCAGCATCAGGGGGTGGTGGGGGCGATGGATACCCTTCCTTGGCAGCTGGGGACGGTGCTGGGAGCGGGGGCCATTCATCTGCGGGCAGCCATGGCGGGGCAGTGCCCCCCCCGTCTTATGCAGGGCAATTCCCGACGCAGGCAGGGGGCGGGACAATTGCTCCGGCCGCTCCCACACAGTCAGGGTCAGGATCAGGGTCAGCATCCGTCCTTGCTCCGACACGGACCCACGAGGAAGAAGTGGGAGAGCGGCTGGCTGCTCGATTCGATGAGCTGGGGCTTGACGATGATGGTGCCCCTGAGGAATTCATGTGTCCCATCACGTACGAGATCATGAATGACCCCGTCATCGCCGCCGATGGGCACACGTACGAGCGAAGTAGCGTGCAGTCTTGGTTTGCGAAAGGCAATATGCGCAGCCCCAAGACTGGTGCCGACATGACCACGACTACGATGTTCCCGAACCATTCGTTGCGATCGCGAATCATGGAATGGAGAGAAAACGCCATCGCAGAGGCGGAGAAAATGGCGGCTGCATCTGAAAGTCCTACCCCAGTGGCAGGGCCGGAAGGGGGGTCTCCTGACTCTTCATTGAAGCCGGGACTCGCTGTGGGTGTGGCTACTGCTGCCGCAGCTGGTGCGGTACCTCCACCAGCGAGCAGCAGCCACTCAGCCGATCCGTATGCGTACTATGGCAATGCAAGTCTGTCGCCATATGGCACCCCCTCTGGTCCCCCTCCCCCTTACCAGGGATGATGATGACACAAGCTGAGCAATCTAGATTCTAGAATTAGTCTAGGCTCTTCCATTTGTACTTTTTTCAATTGAATAACTTTGAACGGCGTTGTGTTGTAGCTACTGGGCGCGTAATCTGTCGTGCCTCTAATATCAGTTCTTTGTGAAAATGCAGGCAGAGGCATTCAGGTGTGCCCAACTGTCAAGCAATGGCACACAATCTACAGTTGGGCGAGAGCTTAACTCCCTGCCCCTGACGCAGGTCCACCAGCAGCAGCGACCGCAGGAGCATCGTCTCCTCCATCCCCACCCACGAACCGAGACACACCTGCAAGCGCGCGGTCGAACGAGCACGCACTTGCAGGGAATAGTCGGACGAACCCGAGTCCGGCCTACTCAAACTTCCTGTCGGCACCATCGAATACTGCGAACCGTTTGATCTCCATGGGAATCCGAGGCTCCGTACATCCCTTGGGAATCTGCCATGCTCCCATTCCTGCCCGCTCGAAGACGACTCCTAGCTCTTCGCTGACGAACTACACCGCGTCACTTCCCCTGCCTCCCTTCTTGCCGCTAACCCCTGTCTCCCTGGGTGCGGGCAGTTCCACCAGCAGATGCAGGTAATGGCCCCACTTGCCTACGAGCTCCGTCCGGAACCCGCGCTGCTCCGCCGCCAGCTGGGCAAGCATCATAGCCCTGTCAAAGCGGACGTCCCTCTTGGAGATGTCACGAATGGCGCGTTTCTTTACCCTGGACAATCCCTCCAAGTCCTCGCTGCCTCCACCCCCGAAGTCTTCCTCGCCGTCCTCATCCTCGTCTCCATCACCAAGGTCCAACCCATGCAAGGCAACTCGTGGTTTCTTCACCGTCGGGAAAGCAAACTGCAGCTCCAGCGTTGCACCATCACCCAGCACGCCAGCCACTAACTTGCGTCTCTCTGCAGGGGTGGGGTACAGCACCTCCAGCCCTGCATCGACTGCATTCGCAGCAGCATACCGCAGTTCTGGCAACACGTTCGCAGGCTCACCGGATTCAGTCTTCACGTATGAATCCAGGGCTGCGTGAAGGCTGCCCAACGTCCCACGTGCCGGTGCCCCGCGGTCGCCAGGCAGCAGGATTCCAACAGCCCGAGGGTCAATCCGACTGGCCACGAGGCGGCGCAGATTGCACTCGGCGGCCCGCATCAGCCCGGCTGCACATTGGGAGGCTGGACCGACTTCGAAAGGCTTAGCAGCTGCAGCTGCAGCAAGTCCATGGGTCTCGCTGAACCGCCTTGCCTCTGTTTCCGCCATTCCGCGCACGTCCATCAGCGCCTCGCCAATAGAACTCAATGTGTCCCCACGCACCTCTACAGACAGAGGTTCCTCCAGCCGCTGCCTTAGCCGACGAAGGCCGTCCGTAACACGTCTTGCGGTCTTGGCGGCATCGCTGATGCTCTTACTTTTAGCATCTCCTCCTGCACCAGCCTTGCTCCCTTCGCCTTGGTCTCCTTCGTCTGCATCCTCCTTCACTTCCTCCTTCTCGTCACTGCCATCCCCAAAATCCTCCCCTGTAACCAGCACTGCCTGCCGAGTGGCAAGGTTGTGTGCCGAGCAGAGCTCTAGGAGTACCTATGATGCTTGACTCAGGGCTGGCCCAATCCCAGCCCCACTCTGGCAACCATCCATGCAAGGCGACAGCCCGGAAGGGCCGATAAGTCCACCCATTCGCATGCCGATGAAATCTTCCTGGCCTTCGATCTTACCGTCGGCTTCTAGCACGGCCACGACTACTCGGGCTGCCTACCGCTTCCCGATGCCGGCATCCACGGCTGCTGCTGTTTGTCTTCTCGCTTCCGGTACCACCCGCGCCCTCAGCTCCACAGTGCTGGTCTTCGTCACGGCCACGCGGAAGATCTGGGGCACCTTGACTGGGTCCACGGCCTCTGGTCTCGAATGGTCTGACCCGAGCTCATTTCCGCCGAAAGACATTTTATGAGCAGGCTTACATTCAGGTACCATTGGCTTACTTCTTGCAACCAAGTGTCCATCGACGATGACATCCACTGACACTGGAATGGCCGTCTTCTGAGTACTGTCGTCCAAGGCGAACTGCAGGTACAGCACACCAATGTTCGATGGCACTGCAGTCACCGTGGGCTTCCCCTTGGCTTTCCCCTTACCTTTTCCTTTGCTCTTGCCATCCTTCTTGTCATCATCCTTGCCCCCTTGTTTCTTGGCCTTTTTCTTGGCTTCCTTGACTTGTTCTTCGGCTGCCTGCAGCACCTGTCCCATGTCCCAGCGAGCGTATGCTTCCTCTAGGCCCACATCGACTCCAGCCAGCGCCGCCATCGGATCAGCATCTTCCTCGTCGCCTTTGCTCTCACTCAACCCAGCACCACCGGCAGCAGAGGCAGAGGCAGAGGCACTGGCAGTACCTCGATTACCTTTCCCATTCGCAGTTCCACCAGCACCGGGCCACAACGAGAAACCATACTCCATCTTGCTGCCTGCCACTGCGAGCTTTGTCTTGCCATAACCCTGCCCAGCCATGCTGCCCAGCTTGCCTGCGAAGCGGGACGATTTAACGTCGCCCACTGCCAGAGGCAGAGCTCCAGCAACTAGGCGATGGAAGTGACCAGACCTGCCGCCACTTGCCACCGCTCCCTTCTTCTTGAAGGACTTGAAGCGGATGCTGACTTCGCTGCCGTACGCTGTCACCGCTGGGTATATAGTTTTGCCCTTAAGTCCAGTGAAGTGCGGAGCCCCTGCCTGTGTACGTCCGTCGATGCTGACAGTGACTTCACCCTTCGACATGTTAGCGTCGAAACGGACGACTTGATCCGGATGGATCGCATCGATGCTCTTACTTGCATGCATGCCTGCCTGGTAGATGCGGCCATTATAGTGACGTACTGTCCACATTTCGGAACCAGTGGTAGAATACGATCCATTCGTAATGGGTTTCTGAGTCGCGAAACCCATGCATCCCTGCTCGTCGTCCTCCATGTCACTGAGCAGCTCAAACTCCCAGCTGCACTGCCCCGAGCTGATCCCGTCTGCGGACTGTGCGAAGTTAGTGGAGCTGTTCGACGATGTCCACACTGTGTTGCCCTTGGACAGGGAGCTATACAAGCCCTTCGTCTTGGGGTCAAACGTGGCGGAGGGTCCATCTGATGACGATGACGTGGCCTCTTCAGCCTCCGACATGTGTGCGACAATGTCACCTGGTACTCCATCTCTGGACATGTGATACGACTGCACCACGGCGGGCATGAACAGAGCCTACAGGGTATCTGTACCCAGGACCGGTACGAGTGTAGCTGCGTCCGCCGCAGCCTCGGCACCCTCGCCCCCCCCTGCCTCGGACGCCTTCGCGGCTTCTCGCACGTCCGACAGGACAGAAGCCAGCAATCGAAGCAGCAAAACCGCAGTATGCAGCGAGGCGGTGCTTTGGTACAGCTCAATAGCGGCATCAATCGCGATTTTCTTGGCGTCAAGAGATAGACCCCCTGGCACAGCTGCCACGCTGAGCGCAGCGCAGTGGTCGCGGATGACTTGTTCCGCCGGTACATCGGCGGCGTCAGTGTCTGGTGCAAGAACATCGATGTGACTGACCTGATGCGTGGGCTTCTTCCCTGACGCGGTTGGTGCAGCCGCAGCTGAAGAAACCGCCTCCAGCTGACCCACCATCGAGAGCCGGAAGAACCGGATGGATTTGCCCACCGGGATCCGAACTACCAGCTGCTGGCGTCCGTCCCCCGCACCCGACGTCGCAGCATCAGCAGCCATCATAGCGGCCTCGAGGTCTTCTGCAGGGGAGCCGCTAGCGTCCGCCTGTCGTGCATCTCCATCGGTCTCCTCGGATTTGCGTGTGATCTTGATGGGTTTCCCTACCGGCTCATATGCTGCTCCGTCCTCAGATAGCTCAAGCTGCACTTTGGCTGGTACGGTGGAGGGGGGCGCTGCCGCGTCTCGGAACACGACCTCAATCGCTGACACTGCTTGGTCGGCTGGAAGCCGAACGCCCAGTCTAGACGTCGTTGGCTCCTCCGCCGAGGACCAGTACTTTGAGGAGCGGGAGGACAGTACCGCGGCTGCCGGTGTTATATCAGGCTTGTGTTCCGAATCAGCGAATGCCTCTGCTCGCACGAGGCTAACTGGTCGGTCCGGGCGGGCAACGCCGGGAGCCCAATCCGAGAACATACTGAAGTCGCTTGCCTCACCAAATGCGGAACGCATGGCATCGTAAGTCGATTTAAGCAGCTATTCATGCTCTGGTCCGAGGGAACTTACTATGCGAGAATACGCAGTGAGGGCTAGTTCCTGAGTTTGTGCCTGCTGAGGCCCAGCCTATAGGTTCCTTTGCCTGTATGCGACCGAGGCGTCACCAGCACCGGTGGACGCCGCGCCGCGCAGGGCTAGAGCAGCTGCCATAGATCTTCTTAGTCGTAAAAGGTGCGCAAATGCACAAGAATGACAATCGCGCTGAAGGTTCTTGATAAAGGAGACTCAGGTTGCGATCTAGAAGACTTGCTCGGGATTCCGGAGAATCGATGGAAACGATGCTATCAATTTAAGCTCTACTAACGGCTGAAATTGTTTGTGTATGTCACTATTGATTCAGTTTTACTAACGTTCTCTTCCTATTTATGTGACTAACTGCTAAAGATCGTCTCCTCTAGTTCGGTTCTTGTCTGGTATACTGCATTGTTGCGTAACATTACAAAATCCCAGGCATTCCATGCGGAGAGAGAGATACCGCAGTTTGTAGCTATGGTGGCCGTAAAGAAGGAGTCAGAGGAGCCACGAATTGTGCCTGTGCGAGGCTTGCACATGTTCTAGCCTTCGCAGGGCTGGATCATGCCGTCGTTCATCCGTCACGGCATCTCTTCGATGCTTTTCCTCGGGGCGCACTCGTTCAGTGAGATACAAGCCCAATTCGGCCTCGTTGTCAGCGGTTACCTAATTGAAATGCGATCACATTCCGTAGGATGTATTTATTTTATTTGACGAACTTTGAGCGCTCGCTCAAGTGCGGTATGAGAGGCCCGTTGGAAGGTTACTGTGCATCTGTATGCAGTCGGGGCCAGACGTGTTGTATATGTTCTTGCATCGACCCAGATCCGCATATTTTGCGCAAATTTGTGGTACTTGCAATCATCCAGTATCTCCCGTCGCTATTTTTTCGTGTTGTTGCAGTCACTGGAGTGTGGGAGCACCGCCGCGCGTTGCCTGCTGGAGGGACGATCAGCCCCGAGGCATGCTGGGCCAATCAGAAGCGCGTTGCCGCTCTTGCTGCTGGGCCTATATTCGGAAACGTACTTGGGGGACAATTGATCCGCACGCAGCTGGAACAGTCCGGTCAGGACCCTTCAGCGGTGACGACGTCTTTATTGACAGCAGGAATCGTCGCGGCTCCTCAGGTAGCAATTGGCATGGCCATGAAGAACAAGGCCCTTAACAGTGAAATGCTCATGGCGTTTGCGTATGGAACTCTATACAGCGAGATCGAGGCGCTGCGAGTCCGCAGTAACTACAGCAATAACCGCGGTCGCCTTCCGTACTTCTGAGAGCCACGGGGTTCCAGCTGGATCTCTGATGTGACGTTGCCAGGCTTCTAATTGGTTTCATTTGATAGCTGGAACACGGGGGTTTGTCTCGGTAATGAAGCGCTCTGGCGCAGGTCTTGGGTATGTGCGCTGACGTTTGATTGTACCTGATGGAGCCAAGTTGCATCGCCCGCAAGCGAGATGATCAACAACAGAGGCACGAAAAGCCAATAATCGTAGAATAAGGTCCAAATCAAATTTTGCGCAATTTGCCATTTCGCATGATCTGTGTGTCTCCCGCATTTATACCAGAGCCACAGAGGGCAGGAAAACTTCGGGACCACACGAGCGAAGGATTGTGAGAGTAACCATAAATTAGACCATAGTACATTCTAATATCCGTTTTGAGGTTAATTAAACGTGTAGACCCTTGAACACCC
>Ga0136560_1001610_pt1 | contig 11627 bp, 8 predicted proteins | sample AntRauMeHopE1497_FD_104925 | JGI IMG/M metagenome (GOLD analysis project Ga0136560, IMG submission 104925) | Saline lake microbial communities from Rauer Islands, Antarctica - Metagenome Hop E1 #497 | ecosystem: Environmental > Aquatic > Non-marine Saline and Alkaline > Saline | place...
GAATGAGATTACGAGAACGGCAAGTTTAAAAACCAAGAGGATTTAGAAACGTTATCAGCTACCTGGTAGAAATGAACATCATTTGGACTGATTTTGCAATCGGAAATTTGAAAGATATATTCCACTATTATTCTGTTCGCGCTAGTACTAAAGTTGCTCACAAGATTAGAACCCAAATCCTCAAATCTTCCTAACAACTCATAAATCAACCTACTTCGGGGCACGTGGAGCCGCAACTCTTAAGCCTTCATAAAAATCACCGATATCTAGTTAGTGGCAATTACAAACTAAAATACCACATAACCGCAGATGCAATAATCATAAACGATATTTTTGATACACGACAAAATCCGTTAAAAATAGATAAAGCAAAACGTATTTCTGAAGAGTTTTTCTAGGCAGATATTACAGCTAATCAAACAGCTCCAACTCACCAGAAACGGTTTCCCATTTTGCCATGTGCTCTTCGAGTTCTTTTTTCTTTTTGTCGTATTTTTTAAAGAAATCTGGTGTGTTAATCGCCGCATCATAGTCTGCCTTAAGCTGCGCGTCTAAAGTTGCTATATCGCGCTCTAATTTGTTAATCTCTGACTCTGCTTTAGACAGGCGGTTATTAAGGCTCTTTAACTTTTTCTGGTCATCATACGAGCGTTTTTGTTGCTCTTGTTTACCTTGCTTTCGCAGTTGCAAACCAGCGACATCTACGGTGCTTTTTTCTATCTCCCGCATGTCACGCGCTTTGCGCTGGTCTAGGTAAAAGTTTATATCGCCTAAATGCATGTTTAACTGGTGATCGCGGAATTCATAAACCACATCTGTAAGTCCTTGCAAAAACTCCCGGTCGTGCGACACGACTATAAGGGTACCGTCATATTTTATAAGTGCGGCCTTGAGCACGTTTTTAGATTGTATGTCTAGGTGGTTTGTAGGCTCATCCATAATGAGCACGTTAAACGGCTGCAGTAAGAGTTTACAAAGTGCAAGCCTGTTGCGCTCGCCACCACTTAATACTTTTACTTTCTTTTCGGCCTCCTCACCACGGAAAAGAAACGAACCCAGCATGTCACGCACACGGGTTCTGTTTGTATCGTCTGCTGCATCTATCATGGTGTCCAGCACGGTTTTCTCACCGTCCAGATACTCTGCCTGATTTTGCGCAAAGTAACCCAGTTTTACATTGTGCCCTAGCTTTACACTACCGCGAGCATCGTCTATATCGCCTACAATAATTTTGGCAAGGGTAGATTTTCCCATACCGTTTTGCCCTACAAAAGCGACACGTACACCGCGTTCGATAATTAAATCTACCTCGCTGAGTACTTTTTTATCGCCATAATCTTTACCTACTTTTTCTAAATCCAGCACTATTTTACCTGGTTGTATAGATTTTGCAAAGTTTATGTTCATGGCAGCGTTATCTGTCTGGTCCACTTCTACCATTTCCATACGGTCCAGCTTTTTAATGAGCGACTGCGCCATGGTTGCTTTACTGGCCTTTGCTCGGAATTTCTCGATAAGCTTCTCTGTACGCTCTATTTCTTTTTGCTGGTTCTTAAAGGTAGCCTCTTGTTGTTCTCTAAGTTCTGCTCGCAGTGCAAGAAACTCTGTATACGGTTTCGGATAATCGTAAATACGGCCCAGACTTATTTCTATGGTACGGTTTGTCACGGTATCTAAAAACATTTTATCGTGACTTACAATCACCACCGCACCAGGATAGGTTTGTAAAAAAGTCTCTAGCCACAGAATAGACTCTATGTCTAAGTGGTTTGTAGGCTCATCGAGCAGTAAAATGTCGTGCTTTTCTAGCAGTAGTTTTGCAAGCTCTATGCGCATGCGCCAGCCGCCCGACAGCTCATCTGTAAGCATATCAAACTGCTCTGGTTTAAAAGCCAATCCCTTCAAGATTTTCTCTGTCTCGCCTTTATACTGGTAACCGCCCACTATTTCATATTCGTGGGTAATGTCACTTAGGGTGTTTATGAGTTCTGAATAGGTGTCTGACTCATAGTCTGTGCGGGTTGCTAACTGGTGGTTTATCTCATCTATCTGGGATTCTATGGATCTCGCTTTCGCGAAAGCGGTATAAGCCTCCTCAACAACAGTACGACCTACCTCAAAGTCTATGTCCTGCCTTAAAAAACCTATGGACGTGCCTTTTTCTAGTGCAAGTTGCCCCTGATCATACTCAATGTCGCCAGATATGACCTTTAACATGGTCGATTTGCCCGCGCCATTTTTACCTATAAGCCCGACACGGTTGCCTGCGTTAAGTCTAAAGGTAATTTCTTCAAATAATGGCTCGCCGCCAAAACTGACATGTAAATCGTGTATGTTAAGCATAGTGTTTGATATCTTTGCAAAGATGCGCAACTAGCCACAAAATCTAAAGCTTTACCATGCTAAAAGGAACAAAATTATACAGTATTTTCACAGGAAGCTGCCCTGTTTGTCAAAATGAATCCATGTATGTAAGCTCAAACCTGTACAACCCAAATCAAACGCAAAAAATGCATGAGCGTTGCAGCCACTGTAACACGAAGTACAAAATAGAACCTAGCTTTTTTTATGGCGCCATGTATGTGAGCTATGGGCTGGGAGTGGCCATGGGTGTCGCTACGTTTATCATCGCTGCCTACTTATTTAAATTAGAACGACTTACCATCTTTTTTATCATCATGGGTGTAATGATAGGTACGCTGCCTGCAGTCATTAGACTTTCTAGAAATATATGGATTAATATGTTTATGAACTATGACCCCGAAAAAGCTAAGAAGTCGTAACCCTATTGCAGTCTACCTTACTATCTAACGCCGCAGCATTATACATGTAATCGTATAAACTTAGCGCGGCCCAAGGCGCAACCAATACTGCCCTGCTGCCCATGCCATTGCATATAAAATGCCTCTTTGAAGAGTCTACACTGCCTATAAACGGACGGCGGTCTTGCGTGGTAGGTCGTATACCGACCTTGTGCTCGACGATTTCATAAGGTCGTTTTAGAAAGTTCTCGAGCCTGCTTGTGAGGTATGTCCGTGCATCGCTTGTAGGCACTGGTGTTAAATCGTCGCGACTGTAAGTTGCGCCCACCCAAAACAAATCGTCCTTGTAGTGCATTAAAAACACAGCGGATTTTATAATATAGCTTAATTCTAGACCTGGTATGCGCACTATTAATAACTCGCCTTTATTGCCTTGTAAAGGCAGGTGGTTGTAATAGGGGTTGTGTCGCATGGCAAAACCCTCAGCAAAAATGAGGTGCCTTGCTTGCATGTTTTTGTAACGTACACAATCATCGTGTAACTGCAGCTGCTGGTGTTCAAATGATTGCTGGTTGAATGAATTCATGCCTTCTAGATGTTCTATGGTAGCGGTCATAAATGCTTCGGTATCGCAAGCACCTGTGGGCTGCACTACTCCATAACCGTGTGGCGCGTCTATACCGTCCAGCACATCTGTAAAAACATCAGGATTCATGAAGTCACGCAAGTCGTCGCGTTGTGCTTTACGTGTCCACGTGGCAGCTTCACCTGCGTCATGCAACCTGCGCAACACTGGTGCGTGATGCATAAACGAGGTTCCTAAATGGCTTTCTACTTTTTCATAGAAAGGCAACATTACGTCTAGTTGCTCTTGTGCTTTCCAAATGGGCGTAAACCGTTTAAGCACGGTAGGATTGTAAACACCGGCAGCAACACTTGAAGATGCAGGTATTTTATCGCCAACCATTACTACTGTCTTACCCTTAAACAACCAAGTCCAAGCGAGTGTACAACCAGTAATTCCAGAACCTACTATAATCACATCTTTCATAAGGTCAAAGGTACGCTGAGCGATACCAATAATGAACAAAAAAAAACGCTTCCGTTGTGGAAGCGTTTTTGAAAGTAATGGTGGCCCTTTTTAGTAGTTCCACATGTCTATTTCAAAGTTTCTGATAACCTCTTTCAATCTCTCAGATTCTAGCAATTGCATCATAGAGTTATCTGTAATATAGCGTTCGATTTCACGGTCACCCTGCACATTATCCATTTTATAAATCAAAGCGTTGAAACGTCTTGAGTTTAATATGTGATCGAAAGATATAGGACGCGCGGCGTTTATCGTATTAAAGGCCTTTGCATTGTGTAATAAGGTACGTACATCAGGATAATAAATCCAGAACAATTCTATTCCTTCCTCAGCGTCCATAAAGTTTGCATCTGGTGTAACCGGTGCGATACCTATTAACCTGTAGCGCATTTCACTCTGACGGGTGTCAAAATACCAAACACCTCTTATGTGGTATTCAGAAACATTATCTGCCCCTACAGTAACCGTATTCACATACTGGTCAAAATCTGGAAGATTGTAGGTGGTATCTATGTCCAAGGGTCTAACAGTGGGGTCTACAAAAATACCGTTGTCGTTCAGAATGTTAATACCCGGGTCACTAATGGTCTGGCTTTGTAAAGCACCAGCTATATCAGCAAACTCACGCTTCTCGTTGAAATATGAATCAGCATATATCGGTACCTCCCCACTTTTAACAGCAGCTGTTAAGACGTGAAACAAAGAGCGTCTATCCTTACCCACATAATTTGTGTCAATAGGGTAATACAGCGGGAAGTTCACGCGCTCGTCTAGGTCTATTTTCTCCCAAGTAGTGCGTTCCCACAATATGTCACGGTCATTAACATACCCGTAATCTAATGGCGTGTCGTTATCGTTTTCCAGTTGTTGAACGGTTTTAGTACCTATGTCCTTTGGACTTTTTGCATTAAGAATATTATTTTGTCCCCAAGCTGTGCCTGAGACCATCATTCCTAAAACAAATACAATTAGCTTGTTCATACTCAATTTCCTTAAATTTTATTTTTTAGTCTGTAAGCTCCACGGTAACACCCGATACACTAGGTAGTGTAACACCTGGTACCGATGCGCTTATTTTTGCGAACTCTACTAAATCACCTTTACGAGCTGTACGCAGGTTGCCTTGTGCAGCAGCGTTTAATTTATTACCTGAAACGTTAACAGCTGGCTTACCGGGAACCTTAAATAAGAAACCTGTAACCGTGGGTGTCAAGTTAAAATCAAAGTCTAAAAACTCTGCAGATACTGTCGCAAGCGCAAGTGACTGACGGCCTTTCTTTACATCGTCATACTCCCCACTTACTTTGCCCGTAGGGCGTGGTAAGTTTTTAATACGATATATTTTAGAAGAAGTCACCGTTTTACCATCACTTAGTTTACCTGTAACATTTATTTTAACCTCTGTGCCTGTACCTGGTCTCATAACATAACCTTTGCCAGCTCTAGATAATCCTGGAGCAGTCGCATTCACATCGTTATCACTTATGCCTGCAAAAGCAATGGTCATAGGGTTATCAACTCCACGGTACACAACGTTCATCTTGTCGGCAGATATGGTAGCCTCGTTGGGCTTCGGAATTACAAGGTAAGTACCTTTAATTTCACGTTCGATCGATTTACCGTCTTCCAGAAAGACAAACTTACCAGTGATATTACGTTCCCCTACTGCACCAGCCGCAAAGTTTATAGGAACCTGACCACCCTGAATTCTATCCGCAGATACGGTCGAACCATTAAGAATAACTTGATTAGGCTTCGTACTGTCGTCATAACGACCTAACACCACTTTACCCGTCACCGTTTCGTCAGAAAAATAAGCAGACTTATCCAGAACTACGATTGCCTCATAGTTATTCATAGATGCAATTTGTACAAGTTTACCTTGCAACAACTGGCTTAAAACATCGGACTCAATGTTCTTAATTTGGTTCTGTAACAGCGTCATTTTAGTCTTAGAAGCAATTAATGGGAATCCTTTATAGCTGTAATCCATGAAAGGAACCTTTATACCATCGCGATTTTCTCTAGGTCCTGTATTGAATTTAGAGTCTACTTCGCTTTTTAAGGCGTCATAACCTGTATCACCTAAAGCTTGCTTAACAGCAACTTTGTAGGCATCCATCCTGTCTACAAACTCTTTCCCTTCTGGGGTGAGCTTGTCACCAACAAAAAATTTAGTGTCTAAAAAATCTGTTTTATCTTGAACCTGATAGTCTGTTAATGATTCTGGGTCTATAGTAGCATCCATTTCTACTTTAATCGCCTCTATATAATTGTAATAATCGTCGGAAGCGGCTGAAACGCTTTTAGCTGTTTTTGCCTGTGCAGCGTACTGTGCAGCGTTTTCAGAGGCTTTAGACTGCAAATCTGCTAGTGACGCTGTGTTTACCGCGGTCAAGTTTGCATTACTGTCTGTTAAATTCTCTTCTATAAGACCAAATGCCTGAAGCACTTCCTTACTCATGTTCAGTGCGAGCATGGCGATGAATACCAGGTACATCAGGTTAATCATCTTTTGCCTTGGGGACTGTTTTCCTCCTGCCATAATACTATAATTAGTTGTTAATAGTTAAGTTAGTGACTAATTATGATCTCATAGCGCCTAGCATGTTTCCATACACGCCATTAAGAGAAGAAAGGTTGTTTGCAAGACCTTCCATTTCATGCTGTAGTTTCCCAGCATTATGAGCAACTTGCTCATTTATTTCTGTTTGACGCGCAGTGCTTTCTACTTGCACCTTGTACAAACTGTTTAATGATTCCATTTGTGCAGCTGCAAGAGCCATTTCCTCAGAGTACTTTTTAGTAGAAGACATAGCTTCCATAGTAGGGGCGATTCCTTTTGCAGCTCCCTCAAAACCACGTATGCTATTACCGAGGCTCTCCATAAGTTGTGAATCTACTTTCGCATCTTTAAGCATCTGGTCTAGTTTCTTAGAAAGCATGCCTTGTGCCTCGTCTGCCTCTTGTGCTGGTGTTAATCCGTTTTTCTTTTTTGCGGCTACTTGCCCACCTGCAAGCTCAGGATATACCAGTGACCAATCTAGGTCGTCATCAACCGGCTCAAATGCCGAGATGAAGAAAATAATGGCTTCCGTAATAAGACCTACCGCTAGCAGCGTTCCACCACCTAACTTAACGAATCCCAAATCAAGTTCCCAGTGTAGAATTTTGAAAAGTGCGCCGATAATTACGATAGAAGCTCCGATACCGTAAGCCATGTTGAATAATTTTTTTACTGTTTTAGATTGTGCCATTGTAATGTTAGTTAAGTTAAGTTAAGTTGTAAATTGTAATAGAAGCTAGTTAGTCGCTGCGTTAAGTGTAACATCGGTTCCCATGTACGACTGTACCGTGCGGAAACCTATATAACTTCTTGCAGAATCCTGATACTCAAAATCGCGTGTGCTCACTTGTAAGAAATAAGAGGCATCTTTCCAAGAGCCACCGCGCACACCCTTGCGTTTATTTGTTTTGTCGTTAACATTAGGTGACATGGACGACATGAACTCGTAAGAACCTGCATCGTAAGATGAGTCTACCCATTCAGAAACGTTACCTGCCATGTTGTACAAGTTGTACTCGTTAGGCTCGTAAGCATCAGCCTCTACGGTATATAACGCCTGATCAGCAGCATAATCACCACGTAAGGGTTTAAAGTTTGCTAGGAAACAACCTCTATCATTTTTTGCATAAGGACCGCCCCATGGGTATGTCGCCCCTTCAAGACCGCCGCGTGCTGCATATTCCCACTCAGCCTCAGTGGGTAAACGATAATCAAACGTACGCTCAACATTGCGTTTTTTGCGGTATGCGTTGTGGTATAACGTTCTCCAGTGACAAAAAGCTTGTGCCTGTGTCCAGTTCACGCCTACCACAGGGTAGTTAGTGTATGCTTCATGATAGAAATAGTCGTTATGCATAGGCTCGTTATAGCTGTAGTTAAAGTCGCGTATCCATACTGTAGTATCCGGGTAGATGGGCACTTTTTGCAGGCTTATGAACTTACTTCTTTTTTGTTTTGGGTTGCGCGCGGCAGCTTCTACATCTAGTTTAGAATAGCCATACACCATTTTCTTAACGTCTATCGTGCGCTCGCCATTGTAGGACTCTTCAAACGGAATATACATAGAATCATAAACCTCTGCATAGAACTCGTCAGGAATCTCTGATGTGTCCCAAATTAAGTCTACGTCATTATTTAGCTTGCGTCCCTCATAACCGGTTTCACCTAAACCTGCATAGTTATCTTGGTAATATTGCTCCCAAGGTGTAAGTTGTTTATCTGGGTCTGCATCTAAAAACGCAAATTCCCCAATACCGTCATCACCTGGCGCAGCTCCTTGCTCGTCTGCAAGGATTGCTAGTTTTGTTCTGAATGTAGAATCGCGAACCCAGTAAACAAACTTGCGGTATTCACCGTTGGTTATTTCCGTTTCGTCCATATAGTACGAAGGGACAGTAACCGTTTTTGTGGGTGCATTACCGGTTGCTGCGATGTCATCATCACTTTTACCCATGATAAATGCCCCACCAGGGACTAACGTCATACCATAAGGCTTTTCAGGATGCCATTTTTTCCCTTTCACACTGGTAAGCTGACCGCGGTCACCTGAACCACAACTGGCAAGGAACATTACTAATGCGCCTAGAACAAACAATTTCTTCATAATATTATTCATGGTTACTATATGAATTAAAGCTGTAAACCTATCTAAAAGATTTCGATTCACCAACTTTTTTGATTTAAAAAATTTTTATAAATTTTAACAGACTTTATTCTACACTTCATTTTTCTTTCTGGCTTTTAACCAGCGATCGGGTAGTATCTGGTCACAGGCGAGCTCATACTCTAACTTGCTACAGGGTAATAACGCATGTTGTTTCAATTTATTTTGCACAACCGAAACAAAAGGCAATTCTATCCAGTAACGCCCCGTTTTAGTGGACTTTAAAAAGGTAAGTACCTCGTGCTGCACCGGCACCCGGTATTTGACAAAGCTATCATTTACCTTTACCGGGTACTCGTTTGAACGCAAATTAAACCCTTCTATGAAGTACCATAAAATTTCGGCTATAAGTTGCGCGGTTGTGTGGCCCGCAACTAGCGGAATCTCGTAAATACCTAACACTTTTGTGCGGTCACTTATACCTGCATATCTCGATAAAGTGCAAATTTGTCTGCCGTTCAGTCCATTTGGGTATGCTTTCGCGAAAGCGATATCGCCACTTTTAATCGCGGTCATGTCTATACCTACTAGGTCTGCATCGCGCATTAAGGGCTCGGCAAGGGTAATGTCTTCATCGAGCACGCCCAGCCGTACTGCTTCAAAGTACATGCGTTCCAACAGTTCAATCTCGTCTTGAGAGTTAAAATAGGTCTGATAACCTAAATTGCTGTAATTAAATAGGTTGTAAGGCTTTTCAACGACCATTTTGCCTATGTAACTGCGAGCATTAATGGGCGCTTCTATATCGCCTAAATCAAACCTGCTGTCCACATTAACCACATTAATCATGTGATAATGCTCGTCAAAAGCGCGGTAGGTCGGATACATCAAATCCTGACTGCCACCTAAAAACACGGGGACCATGTTGTTTACCAGACAGTATGCCGTTATTTTATTTACTAAGAAATAGGTATCTTCTACCGTAGCACCAGCTTCTATATCGCCCAAGTCTGCAATAGTTGTTGTCCAGTTACCTGGGTACAGATCATACAGTTTAAGGCGCACTTCTTCAAAATCGTGCACCTGTACTAGGGCACCGGCGTCTAGGCGATTTTCTAATATCCCTATTAGGGCTAGTTTTACTCCTTTTAAATCTGGCAGCCCAGCAGTTGTGTGCAATTTTAACCTATGACCTATGGCGCCTTTGGGGCTGGCGAGCGCGCAAGCCACCACACTATCACTTAGTGGTTTTAGAAACTCCAGTTCCATGATTTACTTTTTTGCTGTTTTTTTTGCGGGTGCTTTCTTTTTTGCTGGCGCTTTCTTTGCGGCCGCTTTCTTTTTAGGCGCGTTTTTTTCTAGAAGGTCTTTTGCGTTTTCTAGCGTGACTTTTAATGGGTCTATGGTTTTGACAAGTTCCACTTTGTTCTTGCCTTTTATTAAGTTGTGACGGCCCCAGCGCGCTTTCTCTATGCGTATTCCTTCATCTTCCCAATTCACGACTAGCTTTTCTTCTTCTTTTTGGATCTTTGCTTCGATAAGCTCTTCAATATCAGCATTTGAAAGTGCGTCAAAATCATACTTTTTTGTAACCGAAATAAAAAGGTTGTTCCACTTTATAAACGGCCCAAAACGGCCTTCCCCTTTTGTAACAGGTAGTTTGTCATATATATAAATGGGCGCGTCGGCCTGCTCTTTCATCTGTATGAGTTCACTTGCTCTTGCAAAGGTGATTTCCATAGGGTCGTCATCTTTCTCTAGCGACACAAAGGTCTTTTCATTATACTTCACATACGGACCGAAACGCCCCTGATTTACCTCAACGTCGTGCCCGTTATACGTTCCTAATGTACGTGGCAACTTAAACAGGTCCATAACTTCTTCTAAGGTTATGGTGTTTAACTGTTGTGTAGATAGCAGGCTTGCAAATTGTGGCTTCTCCTCGTCGTCGGCACTGCCTATTTGTGCCATGGCGCCAAATCGTCCTAAGCGCACGCTCACGGGCTTGCCGCTCGCCGGGTGGTTGCCCAGTATGCGCTCGCCTACCTCACGCTCTGCATTTTCTGCAACGTCTTGTACTTTAGGGTGAAAATCTTTGTAGAAATGCTGCATCATGTCTGTCCACTCTTCTTTTCCCTCGGCTATGTTGTCAAAGGACTCCTCTACTTTTGCAGTAAAGTTGTAGTCTAGAATATTGCCAAAATGCTCTACTAAAAAGTCGTTTACCACACGGCCTATGTCTGTAGGAATAAGTTTGTTTTTATTAGAACCTGTAACCTCTGTAAGTTCTTTTTTCTTTACCACATTATCTATAAGTGCAAACTGCATGTACCCACGCTCATCGCCCATGTGCATGCCTTTTTCAACATACTTGCGGTTTTGAATGGTCGTAATGGTAGGAGCGTATGTAGACGGGCGGCCTATGCCTAGCTCCTCTAACTGTTTGACGAGAGAAGCCTCTGTATAGCGATAAGGCGGTCTTGAAAACCGCTCGGTAGCGACTATTTTTTTTGCATCTAGCGGTTGTCCTTCTTTAAGGTCTGGCAGCAACCCTTCTTGCTCCATGTCCTCGTCGTCCGTACTTTCTAAATATACTTTAAGAAAACCTTCAAACTTTACAATCTCCCCAGATGCTGTAAACATTCTATCATGGGTACTTGCGGCGATACTCACATTTGTGCGCTCCAGTTTTGCGTCGCTCATTTGACTCGCAATGGCGCGTTTCCATATAAGCTCGTACAATTTAACCTGATCTTTATCTAGTCCTGCGCTTTGCACGTTAAAATCTGTAGGGCGTATTGCCTCGTGGGCTTCTTGCGCGCCTTTAGACTTGCCTTTAAAGTCGCGTTCTTTGTGAAACGGTGCTCCATAAGAACCTATAATGGCTTCTTTGGCACCTGTTTTTGCCTCGCCACTCAGGTTAACAGAGTCGGTTCTCATGTAGGTAATAAGACCGGCCTCGTATAGTCGCTGTGCCAGCTGCATGGTACGGCTCACGTTATAGTAAAGTTTGCGCGACGCCTCTTGTTGTAGCGTAGATGTTGTAAATGGCGGTGCTGGTGATTTAGTCGCTGGCTTTTTAACCAGGTCTGCTATTTTAAAAGC
>Ga0136560_1001611_pt1 | contig 11619 bp, 11 predicted proteins | sample AntRauMeHopE1497_FD_104925 | JGI IMG/M metagenome (GOLD analysis project Ga0136560, IMG submission 104925) | Saline lake microbial communities from Rauer Islands, Antarctica - Metagenome Hop E1 #497 | ecosystem: Environmental > Aquatic > Non-marine Saline and Alkaline > Saline | place...
CCTTTGCCTTTGCCATCGGCCTTGCTCTTGGACTAGGATGTGCCTTCCGACTCTCCATCCTTGCTCCCGGCTCCTGTCTCGGGCAGCAGCCCGGCAATGCCAAGCAGAGAGGCGAGCACCGCCGACCTCGTAGCGTCCCACGCGGGGGGGTTCCGTCCATCTGAGTTCGATCCCGAGCTAGCCATTGCTGGACACGTGAGTGCATCTGCCCCGAGCATGGCACGGGCAGCGGCGCCCAGGAACCGTCCTCCCCACGCCTCGAGCAGCTTGCGCCGTGCCTTTCCCATGGAATCGGATTCCCCTGTCTGTTTCTCCAGCACCTCGTCTGAGATAGAGGCCCAAGCCACGTGAGCCACGCGCAGGAGGGCGGCCATGAGCATCGTGTTGTCGGCTCGCAACTTGCCCCGCCTGCTGCTGCCTCCGCCGTTTGCCTGTATCCCCTCGTCCTCCATATCCTCGTCTTCCTCGCCATCTTCACCTCTCCCACGCTTAGATCCGGCGCGGGCAGCCTCGCCTGCTCCTGCCAGGGCCCCTAGAGACCCACTCTCTTGCCTTCGAGCGGCAGCTGCCGAGTCATGACAGGCCTTCTTGATCGCCTTGTGCACCACGAGGACGAGGCGGCACACTCGGACCGAGGACACGTGGTGGTGGAGGTTCGCGTAGAAGGCGAGCCCTGCTGCCGCATGCGTCTTCATGCACTTAACGGTCCTGGAAAGCAACTCTTGTACAGAGGCGTCCTCAGGGAACAGCGAGGGAACAAGCAGGCCGGACAGCTCGGACGCAACCTCAGGCACGGCTGCATCAAGAGCAAGCCTGGCAAGCACCTGCTCCGAGTCCACCACGTCAGTCAGCGCGAAGGACCGCAAACCCTGGACGGCCCTGAGTAGCCTCGCCATCTCGGCCCTAACCTTGTCGGATCGGTCATGCAGGAGCGGGGCCAGGGCCGGAAGTACCTGACGCATGGCCTCGTGACTCAGCACGTTGTCCAGCACGAATCCGAGGCCCTTCACCACGGCGGCCCGGACGGCCGTAGATGCGGCATCCCGGGCGCATTCGCCCACGAGCCTAGCCAGGAGGCCCTTCGCGGTACGTGCCGGCACGAGCTCCCAGAATTTGCCTAGAATGCCGCATGCACCCTCTACGGCTGCTGCCCTGACTGCAGGACTATCATCTCGCATGGCAGCCGTTACTGCGGCAAACTGTGTTCTCATAACAGCATCGTGCGCCACCCTCCCTGCGGCTGGATCCCCCATGGGGAAGGCATCGAGCAGCAGCAGCAGCGATTGAAGCCTGGCCTACCCGTTCGTGGCGCCGAGACAGGACCAAAGTGCCGGCTCGTAGCACCTCCACAAGGCCGCATCCGACCCGGAGTGCTGCTTGTTCTCCACCAGGCACGCGCGAAGCACCCGCCTTGCTGCTGCAAACGTCGCCGGACGAGCTGCCGTTGCAGCCCTATGGCACAACCCCTCGATCCATACCTACTCCACGCAGTCGCGAGTTGCCATCGCCCCTGCATCTCCTGTCTGCGCCAAAGCTTGCACCCGCGCCCATGCACGGAAAGCAAGGTCACCGTACGCATCAAGAGTGCTCGCTCGAGCCCCAGGGAGTGCGCCCAGCACCGCCTCGAAGGCATCCTCGCACAAGCCGGGGTCCTCAGCGAGGGCATGTTCGAGGAAGCGGCGGCGCTCTCGAGTGGCTAGGAACTTGGGCGAGAGGAACGCTTGAAGGCACAGCTGCCTGAGGGACTGCGAGGACTCGTCCTCGAGGTCAAAAAGGCCAAGCGATGCCCTAACTTGCCAGAGGCGCTTGAAATCGGCCGCCGTTGCGTCGGCTCCGACGGTAATGAGAAGTAAGGCAGGGAGTGTCTACACCATGAGAGTATTTGCAATACCTCCACCGAGCTCCCAGGCCTGTACGCATGCCCGTAGGATGGACTGGCGAGCAGCCTCGCCCTCCTAACCGCCAACGGTGAAAATAGTGTCGTGGAGCACCTGCAATGCCTCCAGGGCATTGGCCGCCACTTGACGAGGAGATTCGCAGGACATGAAATGCGCTAGCAAGAACTCTGCAGCTCCTCTGAATAGCCTCAAGTGGCTCTGAAGCTCTGCGAACTTCGCATCATTCTCGTCTGCGGAAGCCTCATTGTAGAGTGCGTTCTCCTCCTCGAAACCCTCAGCCTCAGTCAGGGAGGCAAAGCAATTCTAAAGAACAGAACAGAGCTACCCCATCTTTGGCTTGGATATTCCGTCTACAACGTCTTTCCACTTCGATAGGCGGATCCCGTCGAAAGATGGTCTCAAGTCCCCTGCCGAAGCGCCATCCTTGCATGCAGAGTACAAACTCCGACGAAAATCTGCCAGAGGCATTAATGATAGGCTCATATTTAACGAATGGAAGCAAAATCTTTTGCGAGTACGTCGATTTGCTCACCAACGAAGGCGCACTGCAACTCGCTCGCCCAAACGGTTGCCAAGGATCTGCGATAATTGATTGAAACGCGTGAATATATAAACGCACGGCACAAAACGAACATACCACATCGGTGACCCCAAGGGAGAAAGCAATAGCAATCGATCTCAAACTGCAGAGGCACGACATGGCAGCGACAGGCGGGGCGTCTGGTGCAAGTGCGCCAGTAGGTCACGTAGATATTGCAGCTGGAACTGCCGGCGAAACGTCCAAAGCAACATCGGATATTGACGCTTGGATTGATCAGCTCAAGAAGTGCAAGCCACTGTCGGAGTCTCAAGTCAGGGCACTGTGTGACAGAGTGAGTGGGGCTGTACCGGCTGATTACATTATGAGATGTGATCGTCTCTCTGCGCGCGAATTGCGCGTACCATGCGTAGAACGGCAGCTATCCTTGCTTTCTTTCGCGCTCGCACCAAGCAGGCAAGATCGATCTTCATCTCTGAGCCGAATGTGCGCCCAGTAGCGGCACCAGTAACTTTAGTTGGAGATGTACATGGTTAGTTCTTTGATCTGCTCGAGCTCTTCCGCATCGGTGGGGATCCCCCGGATACGAACTACTTATTCTTGGGCGACTATGTTGACCGAGGCTACTACTCTGTAGAGACTGTTACACTGGTCGTGTGCCTGAAAGTGCGTTTTCCTGATCGAATCACGGTTTTGCGAGGCAATCATGAATCGCGCCAAATCACGCAAGTGTACGGGTTCTACGACGAGTGCTTGCGAAAGTACGGATCTACAACTGTGTGGAAGATGTACACAGACCTCTTCGATTACATGCCCCTGTCAGCGCTGGTCGAGAATTAGGTGTTTTGTCCGCATGGTGGACTTAGCCCTGTCATTTCCACTCTGGACGCGGTCCGCTCGCTCGACCGCGTGCAGGAAGTGCCCCACGAGGGCGCCATGTGCGACCTGCTCTGGTCGGACCCTGATGACAGGTAGGGCTGGGGTGTAAGCCCAAGAGGGGCAGGGTACACATTCGGACAGGATATCTCGATGCAATTCAATCACAGGAATAACCTTAGGCTCGTGGCACGCGCCCATTAGCTCGTCATGGAAGGATTCAACTGGGCGCACGAACGTAACGTTGTCACGGTATTTAGCGCCCCGAACTACTGCTACCGGTGCGGAAATAAAGCCGCGATCCTAGAGCTGGACGACTCACTGGCCTATAAGTTCTAGCAGTATGAGTATGCCCCCCGCAAGGGCGAGATGACCGTCACTCGGAGGACCCCGGACTACTTTCTGTGAGGTATCTACGCAAAGGGCGATCGGGATCTAGGACCCCGGACTACTTTCTGTGAGGTATCTACGCAAAGGGCGATCGGGATCTACGATTGGGAATCCAATTTGGGATTGAAGGATCGAGGGATCCAGGGGTGTTTGCCTTCCGAACACGTACTCGCCTAGGCCCTAAACTATTAAGACACCTTTGCTCCGGCCGGTTGTCCCTCACTTACTCACTCCCTCCTTCACTGAGAACGACGATGTGCAACGTGCAAGAAACTCCGATGTCCTCGGTGTCTTACATTGTCCCACCCGGGGCCCTGCATGAACTGAGAAGCCGGCTAGATGGCCAGGAAAGAGGGGGTAGCCGTCCGTTTATGAGTGCATTGCATTGCACCGTAATTGCGATGTCAGGCCTCCTTTTTGAGTGGGATGCAGGTCACCGAGTCACCGGTACTGCGATGAAGTGGATTGGCTGCAGACCGGCAGATGCAGGGCTCTGGGTTGGCGTCTTTGAATGTCTCGAGCAATGGCATCCATACCGTATGCACCCTGCTTGTATGACGCCCCGCATTGTGAAATGACTTGGGGTCGGCAGGGAGGTAGACGTGTGGAGTATATGGTGGCAAGCAGGCATCTTGGAAGTGTTGCTGGATCGGTGGCTAGACGAGAGGCAGGGAGGAAGAGGAGGATGAGGCGATTAGTGTACTTAGTGCTATCACTCCATCTGACTGCGTACAGCGGTGTCGATGATGACCCATCCTTAGGTCCTTGCCAACGTTGGACTTGGATCAGAACATCTACGTGGGCATCGGTTAAGTGAGCGACGCAACGCAAACGCCCACTATGACACTGCATACAGCCCCGTGATGCCCCTTGCTGGATCTCGTCACGTTTGCTGGCGGGAGATGATACAGAGCTCGAAGAGACACACGCTTCCAACCTATAGGCGAACAGGCAGAAAATGGTTTCTTAGGTCGGCCTACCTAGTATAGAATCCAGGGGGTTTCTTGCGGGGTGCACACTGTTAGCAACCGCAAACTCCCCACACGCGGTGCCTTATGTCCGGACTCCGTTATCTATATTCTAGATCTGGAATCCAGGATTCCCTATCTAGAAAAGGCCAAGGCTGCCCGAGAGTCCTCGCACTGGCAGGTAGACCAAACAATGAACAGAAGTAGCGACAGATTTTATCCTCAAAAACCTCCACTACACCAATTTCATTCAGACTTGCCCACAGTAGCCGCACAAAGGGTATAGACCTAGATCTATGGGGTGCCGCATGTGCATTAGAGTTGCGTGCTGATGTAATTCAGATTCCAGTTTTCGTCGCTAGCTATCCGCGCCTACAGCTCCGGTCGTTTTGGACCTCACTGAGCACTTGCGTCCGACCCGTTGCTTACACATACAAGAGTGCCAGCACAGTTTAAGTTCAAGGCAATTCGCGCGAAATCTGTTCGTTCAATTCGAATTTAGATCTGCCATCTGCAATGGAGAGCACTGGAAGACAAAATCCGTCCAAACGGGGACGTGAGGTGCTCGAAGGCCTCGACGTTCTAAGCGAGGCTGCAAGGAGCTCAGCACCGCAACTCACTGATCTAAAAAGCAGCGCACCGTAGCAGCATGAATCTGTAAAGCGGCCACGATCAGAACAGAGAAATGACGGCCACGCTCAAGCAGCACGTTCTGGCGGACACACTGCTGCATTTGCCGCCGCAAGAGCAGCTGCTGTTGTGGCCGCGGCATCAGCAGCCGCACAAAAAGGTGTAGCTCAGGGTCAAATACACAATTTGGGAGGCTCTGGCGCGTCTGGTCCGGGCGGTTTACCCGAAGCCGCGCGCACGAACAGAAGTTTGGCCGAGTCTGGCCCCGACATGGCTAAGGCTCCTGAAGTTCCCGATTTAGACCGTGCTGACTCCATGGCATGTCCTATATGTAAAAAGGAGTTCACTAGGCGCAGTAATTTGCACCGGCATTACCGCGCAGTGCATCAGCAAGAGAAGGAGTTCGGCTGTAGCAAGTGCACCAAACGGTTCGCGAGGATCGCCGACCTGAACACGCACATCTAGTCAGTTCACGACAGAGTCAGAAAGTTCTAGTGCGATGTATGCCAGAAATGGTTCTTTCAGCGCAGTCATGTCTCTGCCCATAAGCGTCTAGTTCATCAACGAAAGTCACTGAGAGCCAAACCTGGGAGGCGGAAGAAGCTCCCGAACGGGACCGGAGCTGCAGCCGCAGGAGCAATAGTCGGCCCCGCAGTCACTTCTGGCACATCTGTCAGTACGAATAGTGGGACAATGGCTGGTGGACCGGTAGTGTCAGGCGCGAGCGCTGCAGCTGCAGCAGCAGCAGCTGCTGCAATGGCCGCTGCGACCGGTGTACCGCGGCAGCACGCTTCGGATACCGCTGGAGCAGCTGCTGCTGCAGCAGCAGCAGCAGCCAACCAACCCTAGAGGATTCAACCGCACGGAAGAAGCCCAGCATAGTTACCCTACTAGCACCAGCATTCAATGCAGCCGGGGCAGTCACAAGACTAGAACTAGAACGCTGCAGCCGCCGCTGCAGCCGCAGCCGCAGCAGTTGCCGCCGCCGTACGTCAGGAGGAGAGCGACAGTGGTTCCGCAGCTGGAGCTGGGGCGACAAATGGACCTATCCGCAGCAGTCTCAGCCACATCCATGGTGCTGGTGCTGCGTCTATGACGGCATTCGTACCGTCCGCCTTGCAAGGCCAGAGCCAGAGCCACGCAGGGCAGGTGCATGGTCACGCAGATTCGAGCACCGGCATGGGCATGGGCACCGGCATGGGCATGCAAACGCACATGCCGGCGGCTGCATCTGCTCTAGTCACGACCCCAGCAGATACGCGTGGTGTGCATATGCCATCATCAGCAGGGATGGGGATGGGGATGCAGATGCAGATGCAGATGCATGGTAGGGAGTCGAGGCGCAAATCGGGACGGAGACCGCAGCAGCCAGGGCAGTTCACGTGCATGCATTGTGGCATCGTGTTTACGTAGCAGGGCACGATGATGCGCCACATTCGAACCAAGCACAGCTCTGCAGTTCTCATGCTAAAATGCGGAGAGTGCCCTCGCCTCTTCTCCAGGAAGGAGAACTTCGAGAGGCACCTGCGTCGGGTGCACAAGGTGAGCGCTGACGATGCAAAGGCTAGGAGTGAGGCAGAGCATCTGGCTGTGCATTAGCGTGCAGGTGTTCTTCCGGTGCCGAGGGGGAGGAAACCAAAGAAAGAAGTGCCATCAATGATCAGTAGGGCTCGTGCCTCTGCCTCTGCGGCAGCTGCGGTGCATGGTTTGTCGGCTGCTCATGGGGGTGATTCTATCAGTATGGGAGATGCAGGAGATGGCATGATCAGGCACCAGTCTGGTGCGCATGGAACGATGGAGCTGGGTGGACAACCGTCCGCGGCACCAAGTCAACTCTTTGAATCGGAGCCGCAGGACCAGGGTCGAGCGGATGGGTACCACCAGCATCAGCACCAGCATCAGCATCAGGCGGGGCATTCCCTACCTTTGTCGTACGAATCCAGTCGTCCATCCAATGGCAATGAACCGCAAGGAGGCCACTAGCAGCTGAGATATTCATAGCTGCCCGGGGGTGCGACAGGGCAATCTCAAGGGGCAAGTGCTACGGCCGCTCAAGCTGCAGCCAGGGCAGCGGCAGCCGCGGCATCGGCTCCCCCAAGATGACGCCAGGTGTGTACGAGAGACCCTACATGCTCGAGGTCCAATACTCTAGTGGTCTGGCCTGACTTGACTTGATACACTTGAGTGACTTAAGATTGCCTTATTGATGTTCTCACACCCAGCTCAATTCCAAGCAATCTTATGTGCGCAGTTGTACGATGGCAACCACTTAAATTGGAGGGGAGGGGTGAAATAATACTCCGCAATCCTGTACCTGATCTGGCGTGTAGTTCGAAGTTGTCCCAAAGATCTCCTACTGAATGCTAGGTCAGGTGCTCATCGGCGAATCTACCGGAGATTTCAGGAATTTTTTGTCAAAACGTACTCTAGAGTCACGCCGCTGAGAATCCAGTTCTGTTCCATCGCCGCGTCTTTTTTTATCGCCTCTCGGCGTCTGCACTCTAATGTATCCCTGCTCTGAGTCACTGGCTGGGTCGGAGTCCTTGCCGTGTGCACTTGTGCCAGTGCCATCGGCAGCCCTTGGGGTATGATCCGCAGACATCTGGCTCGGTCTCGTGAGATGCTTTCCGTCAATGGCAGACATTACGGCTCCGTTCCCGCCATCACTGGCGGCCCCAGATGACTGAATGCTGTCTAGCCTCTCGGCCCCAGCCTTGCGTGTGAGTGACTCTTGTGCACCAGCAGAATGCGCCCGGGAATCAACAGAAGAGGACCCAAGCTGCGGATCAATGTGCAAAGGTAGCATTTCCAGAGGCTTTGAACGAGACATCACTGTGTCACTTGATTCAAGGTTGGTCGCGCTAAACGGCAGTGGAAGCGCGGACATAGACCCAGGCATCGAAGCACCAAGCCTGGATGCCGGCGAGCTGGCCGGGCCATAGCTGGCCGTGCCCGCCCCATCGGTTGCACTTCCTCTGCTGCCAACTGCACCGATATTTCCACGACCTGAGAAAAGAGCTAGCGGTTCAATGCCTGCGTAGCTCGAAGACTGATGTGTTTCGGGCAACGAGCTTGCGCCGCCTTGAGTCGGAGACACCTCCATTACGCCACTGCTCTACAAGCTTGAGACTGGGCCGGTCGGTACGTTTGATATCTAGCGCTCCTCGATGTAAGGCGAGTTCCTCTGCGACTCGGGTTTGGTGTTTCCGAGCAAGACATCCCGGGTCACGAGCCTGGCCTCAACAATCTTGGGCACTCGGCACAGCACTGGCACGAACACGATCGAGTCATCGTCATCCGGCTATATCCCTTGTTCTGATAGCAGAGACTCTGCAGATCCGATGCTGCGAGCAAATTTTGCAGTCACTCTTGCCCACAGGTTGCTTCTGCATTTGGAGGCACCAGGTCCTTCCTCGTCGATGGATTGCAGGGTCGTGAACACGTGCCACCCAGGGCCCGCCCTACTCCTGGCTTCAGGCGTATCAAGCCTGAGAAACAGGTGCGGAATATCGGTGAAATCGGCCAAAGATGTCTTTTTCTTCTCCAAGATCGCTGGTGTAAGTATGCGAGGGGTCACTGCGCCAGTGCTACCGAAGACTTCTCGCCGTGAAGCGACAGACAGGCTCGTCCCAGGGTCAGCTTGCATACCAGGCAACGCCTAGTGCGGCTGATGATCTCTGCTAGTAGTCGAGGCTACATGAGCTGTCGCACCTACCAGTCTTGAAGCTGCGAAAGTCGCTGCACCTACCAGTCCTGAAGCCCCGAGGGTCGACGCCAGCGCACCGATAGAATCCGAAGCTGCTAAGGATGCTCCTTTAGTTTGTTGTCTTTGTGGCGCATGAACAGCCGATAACGACTAGCCTTCTTGCCCATGTACTGTCGAGGCTGCTTCACCTTCGTTCATCCGCCATTTGCCTGCCCGCGGAGGCTCTTGATCGAAGCCTTTGACTGGCGTGCTAGCCTAGCTGGCAGGCTCGGCATTATCGCAGCTAGGGCCCTCAGGTTCAATATGGGCGCCTGACGGACATGAGTGTAGCTTCCACGCAGATGCATGCGTCGGTGTAGATGCTATAGGCGTGGTTACAGCTGCAAGCACGGTACTGCGAGCCCCCTCGATCCCCTCAATGGTTTTGCCACCGGACTCTAGGTCGAGCCTGCGCGACTCAGCACGGCTTGGCTGAACGCCAGCCCTAAAGCCTTGCTAGTAGAAGTGAAAAAGCTTGCTCTTAGTGTTATTTTTTCCTGGCATAGGACTTTCTGGCTCCACTTTCCGTTTGCTCGAAATCGCTAGAATCTGTGACGGCGTGTATGCTGCCTGCTACTGAGGCCACGAGGAGGCCGAAAAATCTGCTGAAGCGGTCAAACTATCGGAGTACATCTCAATCGAACCGTTAAGGTCTGCTGTTTGCTATTTATGCTGTTCTACATGCGACTCAATGGCTTCACTTGGTGCTTCCACTCTGCCTTGATCCACTGTATCGCGAAGTTGCTAGACTTGTCGTCTGCTTATGAACACTTCCGACCCTACCCCAAGACCAATTTCCCGCAATGTCTACAAATCGTTTCCTGTTAGGAACTCTTTACCGTTGAAAATCAAATGTGATGCGTCAAGCTCTGCGAGATGGAGAGAATCTGATGCTTGTGTATGTCATCTTTCGCATGATCTCAACGGTCAGTGGTGATACTGGATAAGACCGGTCGCTTACCAGCGTACTTCGACGCAATCATTCCCCTAAAGTACCCTAATGTGTTGCTCAGGAAAGTTTCTCCTGCTTCGGCAACTCTAAACCGCCTGTATCCTCTTCGGGTTGGTCTACTAAAAGGAGCCTGTCTAGGTTTATCAGATACTGACTCCATGCTCAGTATTCAGGGTTTTTACCACAAGAGTACCTAGCGAGAGTACTTGCAACGAATTTCCGCGAAATCTTTCTGGCGGAAATATGTATTGTCGTTTCACAGCCGGGTGCAAGCACTTCGCCAAACCGGAGCGCGAAGTGCATGCCGCGCAATTGCCCCAACAGAGTTAGTTCCGTAAGAACATCACTTTTCAAGCACTAGATTGGAATGACCGATTAGCAAGATCCCGATGATATACCACGATTGTAGGCAGAAGAGCTTCACATACTGTCCGCGATCTATGGCGGCGCCGGGGAATTCACGGACCTTGGAAAGGATAAGCGCGGCTAGAACCAGTTCAAGGTTCTCATCGAAGCTACAACTCCGACTGGGTAGAGACGCGGAGGGCATGTTCGAATTCGTTTGCCGAAGCTGTATCCCATCGATAAAACGCGACCTCCTGTTGTTGAGCGATTGCTTGAGCCTTTTGGGCTGAGTGAAACGCAACAAAGCCGCTTGGTTCAGCAAGTTCAGGCATCGCTAGAGAGCGAATATCGTCGCACGGAGGCTAATAAATCAGTTGTACTAGATGCGTTGGCACGCGCGTCCGGAGATTTGGCAGGCTGGGATGCTGACAGTTCAAGTGGGGGCCTGGGCCTGAGTTCGGGGCCTTCCAAGCGAACTGCCTTTGACGAAAGAGAAGATGCTCTGCGGAAAGAACAAATGGCGGAGCGAGAAGAGGATGATGCCCGGGAGGGTGCGGCAAGACTACAAGTAGTAGATCACCAGTAGCGACTTGTACTGGCAGCCTAGTAGCAGCTGTAGCGACGTGCACATGCAGGGCAACAGGAACGGTTGCTCCGTATGGCCGCAGCAAGCGACAGTACTGCTGGGGGTGCAGCAGCTCCGGGGCTAAGGGTGCCAGCTGCAGGAGCTAAGGCTAGTATTGCTGCTGGTACCGGTGCTGATCAGGCCGCGGTTGCAGCTGCTCTCGCTCTGGCTGGGGGCCCTGGGACGTAGCGGGGAGAGTCGACCGCTGGATCTGGTCCCGGCGCCGCGCTCGCATCGCTGCGGCAGTATGCGAGAGACAGGTTCCGTAATGACTACCATAAGGCTACCTTGCTCGGTAAAGGTGGGTTTGGTCGTGTATTGAAAGCGAGAAACCGCCTGGATGGGCTGTGGTACGCTGTCAAGCGGGTACGTTTGGAGGCAGAAGACGACGGTTTAAATGTCAAGATACTCCGTGAAGTCACCACTCTCAGTCGGCTTTTCCACCGAAATATTGTAAGGTATTATTAGGCCTGGCTAGAATGGGCACCACCGCATAGAATTAAAGTTGCGCGGAGGCCGGAGGGGGGGCTCAAGCGTCAGGGTGATGCATCGGGCATTGATGGGTCTGGCATTGATGGGTCTGGCATTGATGGGTCTGCAAGCAGGGAAAGGTATGGTGTAGGACAAATGAAAGACAGACAATCCTTGGCAG
>Ga0136560_1001612_pt1 | contig 11618 bp, 15 predicted proteins | sample AntRauMeHopE1497_FD_104925 | JGI IMG/M metagenome (GOLD analysis project Ga0136560, IMG submission 104925) | Saline lake microbial communities from Rauer Islands, Antarctica - Metagenome Hop E1 #497 | ecosystem: Environmental > Aquatic > Non-marine Saline and Alkaline > Saline | place...
TACAGCGGTTCAGCCCACAGCCCAGGCATCGCAAAAGCGCGCTGCAGATCTAGGCTACTGTCTCTGTGCGACTTCAGATGAGACCCTGCCTTGGCCGCGAGGTCGCGATAATCTCGCGCTTCGGCTCGGGCATCTTGCTCGCTTGCCTCCCTGAGCGAATCTACGTCGGCAGTGCTAGAAGCACGCGTTACTATCTTGATCACGTCGGCACATCCGAGCCTGGCCCCAGTAGTAACCAGTGTATCAACTTCCTTGGCGTCTTCTCGCATAGACTCCATGCAAAGCTTCAACGAAGACTTGTCTGGCTGCGGGGTCTTGGGGAAATGCTTCGACCAGATGATCGTAGGCACTTTCCAAGCGACTGCAGGCAGCAGAGAGAAAACCGAAGTAGTGGAATTCATAGTGGTAGACCCTGACTCGCTTTGCGATGCAAGAGCAGATTTGAGCGACTTTGTCCGTAGCACAACTGCTCTTGATTTCGCAGCTGCCACCACGACTCGGCGCACGGCTAGGGGCAGGCTATGCTCTACATCGATCATCTCGCACCCGAGACGAAGCCCCAGCAGAAGCAGCATGCCTGCTAACTCTGAGCTTCCGGTGAATCGACCCCCTTCGGCCCGAGTCCGCACGGTCCATATGAGAGGTAGGCTAGAGTGCCTTCGGAGCCCGGCCACCTGACACGCAAGAGCGTACTGGCACGAAAGCAGCGCCTGCTAGCTAGGAGACGCACTTCCAGCCCTTGCAGCATCGATCTCACTGTCGCAGGCGGACCCACAGCAGGCGAGGAGATCAACTCGGAGTTCGATAGAATCAGCCCCAGCCGTGATACCCCGAATGCCGCGCCCAACCTCAGCATCCGACACACTCACGGCCCCATTCTCATCAACTTCTGACCGAACGCGTGCCGTGACCCACCCGCCCGACGAACGGTTACCCGTATCGCGCTGCATTGGAGCACAGCTGTGAACGTCAGGTAGAGTCATGGAGACGAAGAACGTGCCCGGCTGCTGGGCAGCGAATGCCGCATCCCAGACGCAGCGGTGTCGCCTATCAATTGCATGCATCGCAAGCGCCTGCTAATTCGAGCAGGTCTCCGCGCTGCCTGAAGAGGCCAGTAGGCTCGCATGCACCTCTGCTCCAAGCGTCAAGCCGCTGCCTGGGTATCCGCTGGCCACATCGCAGCCCTGAACGTTCCCGACAAAAGCGCCGAAATCTTTGGATGCCATCTCCCAGCTGGGTTCATTCGGGCGGACGGCAAAAAGGTGGGACGCCGTTTCGGCGTACAGTCTCTGCCTGCGCGCATACACATCTCTGAAGCCCTCGCCACCTGAGTAGCCTGGTCGCCATTGGTCTCTGTGCCCCGCCCCCCCTGCGTCGCTTCGACCAGCGGCAGTAACGGCGTGTTCCCTACTGCTTGCCAGCCCAAGGTCGACCTCGATGTCTGCAATGGCACGTGCGATGCAAACGATGGCATGTTTTGCACCGAGGCCAGAGCTTTTCGGCCCTAGCGCCTCTAAGCCGGGGCGGGCTATTTCGGCAGGGTCAACGGATGCGACTTGGGATTCTATAGCTCCCTCGGCCAGGGTCTTCAATAGCCCCGCCTGCTCAGCCACGGCGCGAACCATTAATGCACCCCCGCACGCGTAAGCTCTCAAGATGGCCCGAGCGATCGGAGTCTCCACCACACCCCCACCGCAAGAGATGACGCATTGCCTGCTGAGCGCAGGGTCGGACAGGCAGCTCAAGAGCACGTCCACCTCTTTGGCTCGGAATCCGGGCCAGCCACAACCATCAACAATCTCGCTAACTTGACGACCCTCACCTTCCACGAGCACTTGATCGAGATCAATGACCTTCCATGATTCACCCAAAGCTGCAGCTGCCGCTCCAGCCAAGGAGCTCTTGCCGGCACCTCGCATTCCCACAATGACAAAGCTAGCATCTGGCCTCGCGAGAGCATCGTTGAGGACCTGCTGCGGCGCTTGCAGAAGCGTGATCGGGCAGCCCATGCTCTCTAGTGAGAGGGTCTGTTCATTCGACGCTCCTGCTGATGACCCACCTCGGCTGGCCATGTTCTCCACCACCGTACCCGCAGAGCATGCGTTGGCATCAGCCGCGCTCACGTCCACACCTAGGACGTACTCTAGATGGTCCCAGTACTCCGGGTAGGTCTTCTCCACGCACAGGGGATCGTCGAGTACAACGGCCGCCATCAAGCTTCTGTCTTCTGACGCCCGCCTTCGAGCCAGCATCCCAGCTCCGAGCACGGACATTGACATCGCAATCCTGTGGTCGTCGTAGCAGTGAATGCGAGCCCCGTGTGGGTTCATGGCTCCCGGAGACTACCCGTGTATGACGATGCCATCCTCGAGCTCCTCAGTCTCGATGCCGCACTTTGCCAGCTCCGTGTGCATCGCCGCGATCCGATCGCATTCCTTGACTCTCTGGTTTGCGATATTGGTGATGCGAGTCGGCCCCTCAGATAGCGCGGCCACGACCGCCATCGTCATGAATGCATCTGTCTAGTTGCTCATGTCGATCTCGCCGAGGCCGCGGAGCCTCGATGCACCGGCGTCTGCACTCCCGGGCTTTGGCCCAACGACGGTTGTAGTCCCGTGAGTTCTATGCACATGACAGCCCATTCGTTGCAGCAGGAGGGCAAATTCTGCATCTCCTTGCACGCTCCTGCTCCCGATACCCTCGAGAACCACGGAGGCTCCTGTAACGGCGGCAAACGCGGCGGGGTACGTCGCAGAAGACGCGTCTGCTTCCACTTCAAACACCTTTGACCCGTCGCCTCCTGAGAACTCGTAGCACCCCTGGGGCACTTTGTAGTGATTCGCTGCTAGCTTCTAGACCTCTACTCCGAACTGCTTCATGACGGCAGTCGTCATTTCTATGTATGGAAGCGACGTAGGTTCGTCTTCAGCAAGCACTAGCTCCACTGGGAAAGCGGCATATGGCGCTGACAGAAGGATGCTCGACACGAACTGTGAGCTGACCTTGGCCGCCATCTCGATCCGACCGCCTGGGAGCCCGCCTCCCTTGAACCGAAGGGGAAGGGTCCTTCGGCTCGCAGGATCTACTGTATCACCAGAAATAGATTCATACGCGACAGCGCAATGCTGTGCAGTCAAGGCGTCCATAAGGTTGCCAACAGGCCGCTTTCGCATGCGCGAATTCCCATCTAATGCTACTCCCTCCCCTTGCAGTTCCGGAAGCAAGCACAGTGCCGTGGTAAGGAAACGGCTGGCGGTGCCTGCGTTCTTTATAAAAAGAAGGTCTTTGGACGGGGCTTGCAGCTTCCCTGCAGTCCCTTCGACCACGAGCACGGGGGAAGCCCGACTCCCGTCGCCTGCTTCCCACCGCATCCGGGCACCGACCGCCTCCAGTGCTCCCATCATTGCCTGCGTGTCGTCACTCTGAAGCAAGCCAGTGATTTTTGTGGTGCCACGAGCCAGGCCTGCCATGAGCAAAACCCGGTTAGAAATGCTCTTCGAGCCGGGAACGCGCACCCGGATAGGCTCGTCTGCTGCACCAGCTGATGCCTTGACAGAGACACCTTTATCAGCTCCCGGGAAAGTCGAATCGAGGATCTCTCTCGCTCCCACAGCAACGGACTGCGACACGAGCCGCCGAAGCAGCGTGTGATTTACAGCGTGGGCATGCGGAGGTGTCAGCACCTGCCCAATCCTCACCATTAGAACGCATTTAATCGCCACTTTCTGCAATGGATTCGATCGCAGGTACATCACCTCCGAGGAAACAGCAAGGGCCCCACCAGTACTTTTGCTGCCCACCTCTCCACCAGCAGTCGTGTTCTTCTTGTCGTTTCCCATGGACTTCATGCATGCTTCACAGTCAATCTCAGGAGGTACTCGCACAGGGAGACCATACGACTTGCACACTCGCTGCAGCCTCCCCACGACGCTAGAATCGCAGTGCCCCAGCGCCCTCGCCGCCTCTGCCTCTTTGACCATGCCCACCGCTACACATTCTCCATGGAGCCAGCGTGGAGCCAGCTGTGCCTCGATCCCGTGCCCGATCGTGTGTCCGAAGTTGAGGATGGCTCTGAGCCCTCCTTCCCTCTCGTCCTTGGTCACCACGTCACATTTCACCTCCACCGACGATGTGAGCAGAGGCAGCAACACTGCTGTGAGAGCATCTGTAGCGCTGCGTACGGCGGCGTCTAGGGGGGTGCCATCGGCAGAGGCTTCTCCTCCCTGAGATGAGGACCCGGAGCCTGACGCGGGTGACGCGACCAAGCTAGGATGCTCGCTCGCGGCCTGTGCCGCCCTTGCCGACTCTAAGGCTGTGACAGCGAGCTGAAAGGCGTCCGCAGAGTCTTCACACGCAACAAAGAGTTCTTCACGAGCGATTGCGCCCGCCTTGATAACTTCTGCCATCCCGTTCCGGAGCTCGCGACCTGGCAGAGTTGAAAGGCAGCGAATGTCGGCGACGACGAGCTTTGGCTGATGAAACGCCCCCACAAGATTTTTTCCACCAGGTGTGTCAATGCCAGTTTTCCCGCCGATGCTTGAGTCGACCACAGCAAGCAAGGTGGTCGGAACCTGAATGAATTGCACCCCTCGCATGTATGTTGAAGCGACATATCCAGCGAGGTCCCCTACAACGCCACCACCAAAACCGACGATACAAGTTGATCGATGGCACATATGTTTGAGCATATAGTCTTCTATCTCTGCTTTCATCTCTCTGCACTTCGTTGTTTCGCCCGGGGGCACAACTCGAACGAGTGGCAACGCAACGCCGCACGCCTCAAACGACGCCAGTACCAATTTCCCCCAATGCTTCCAAACATTTTCGTCTGAGATTATAACAACTTTCACTGACTGTTTACAAGCTTCCGCAATCAGCTGCGAATAATCAGGAGAGTGGAGCTCGACTGCTTAAAGTGGAGATTTGCACAGAGGCCGCAAGAGCCATTTAGATAAAGCAAGCCATCCAGCCTTACTTGGGGCAATTCTGCTAATATACCATCGCCAAGGATGACATCATACTATTGCGGTGTATGCTCATAGCACTGAACGCGGTTAAGGCTTTTTGATGCGGACATATTGCAAGAGAAGTGCCTCTACAGATCCAGTGGATCCGTCAGGGCAGCCAGCGGGGTGACGAGTGGTTCGTCGGGCAAGACCTGCTTCTCGACCAAATGCACAAGAACCGATCACCACCCCATTCCACACCAACTGCCCCGACCGCTTCATGTCATACAACACGCCCAAACTAAGCCTGGGATATTGCCACGTCCTCCGCGGGTTGACCAGGAAGCCGATCCCAGGGTCTGCACAGTCGAAGTCGGCATATCCTCCGCGCTGGAGGGTCCGCTGCCACTCTGTGCAACCGTAGTATCTGCCGGCAATCGCAAATGGCTCCTCATGGTGCTGATCACGACCAGGTCTGTCTCTGTTCCCTGGACACTGTCCGCCGTGCCAACCCTTAAGTCTGCAGCTTTGGCCTCCCACATGCGGTGAACCAGCGATTCCCGGATCTTTCGCTGCTGCATCGGGTACAAGGTGATCGCGGACACGGACACTTTCGGCTTCCCGCCAGCCAGCACCGAATTGACTATGCCAGTGACAGCTTCCACCTCTTGTTCGTTGAACTTCGACCTGGATCCAGGCGAAGTCTGCGTTTTTCCATCCACAGCGAATAACACAACAGGGGAGCCGGGGTGTGACGAGTGCCCAATGTGAACGCACTCGTCATATAAACGAGTCACCGCGCGAAAATCTGCCTGAACGAGCAACGTATTCTCTGCACTATCCCAAAGCATATAGGAAAAAAAAAGGACATGTCAGGCCTAACACTTGCATTTTGCTTTGTAATTACCCTTTTAACCAGCCAGGTATCAGGGATGATCGATCGAGGCAGTCTCTACCGTGAGTGCAAATCTAGGTCTCAGTTGCCCTTGATCATGACTGATAGGTTGCCGAGAATACAGAGTTCAAGCCATGTATCTCTACCAAGATCTCGCAGTTCCAATGGGAATATACTCAACAAACGAGACTACCTACGACGCTCAAGATCAACTGATTGTCTTGACATCAGGAGATGTGGACGGCGTTGCAGAGGTTGAGCGCACAGAGATCTCGTGGACGGTTCACTCCGATTCCATGAGTGCTTTGGAGCCAGGGTCATCAATTACCGTAGGAAACTTATTCAGCAGCTCATGGTAACTTGATCAGTCCAAGATACCTGCTGTGGTGTGCATATAAGCCTAGAAGAAGTTGGCTAAAGTTGGTGCGCTAAGCGAAAGCTTCGATAACATCGAACCGGTAAGTTGAGTCAACTTAGAAATAGTTGAGCCTAATTGAAACGAAAACCATTTGTATAAATCACTCGATTCAACGACCAGAGTTCTCAACCACTGAGACCACCTCTGAAGTTGAACCCTTCGAGAGCTCATGAAGCATGACTTGAGGTAGTGCTCACCGTCACAGAGCGCGGTATGGCAAGGGGCTCCTGCTCCAGTCCTGCTAAACTACCTAGCGCTTCAGCTTCCTCCGGTGTGAGCTTGGTTGCATCTGTTGTTGCGCGGCGCTCCTCCACCCTCCGGAGCTGGCTCCTCCTCCACCACCACAAGCTTCCAGCAACGAGCAACAGCAGCGAGGGTATTAACAGGCCCAGCAGGAGACCCACGTTCAAAGAAGCGCGATACTCAGGCACCTCATACCCCTGCTCATCGAGCGCTAGCCTCAGTACCCTCGAAGGCCCGATCCACATAGCCCTTGCCTCGTACAGAGGGTTGCCCGTTGTCTCGTTCACCCTACTGCTCGGCCATCTACGACCAGAATGAGGGAGTCCGCAAGCAGATGGCCCGCTCATCCCACCAGTACCATCCCACTCCGCCCTACATCGCCCAAGATATGCCTCTACTGACAGCCTGCCCGCGGGCCAGAAACCTGAGGATGACGTGGACGCGGTCATTGCCTAGGTCGCACCGATGTCTAGCTCCACGCGGGCCTCAAGCAAAGATTCTACGGAGCCTCGTACTTCCCACGATGTTGCACCGAGGCCGCCTATCATGTCTCTCGGCGCCGCGCTCGATGATGTTCCGCCAGCCATCTGCCGCTCCCAAGGAGCTGCTGGGTTCGCAGCATCTGCCGCTGTTCCATCTGCAAGCGTTCCATCGTGAGAGGTTGCGATGTCATCCTCCACCAATGCGTCCTGACTTGTTCCTTGAGAGAGCGGTAGTTGCACATCGAGACGTCTGTCGGACATCCTTTCGAAATTGATGGGTCTCACGGTCAGCAGCAGGCGCGGGTCATGAGTCAGAGCCAGCGACAGACTGCCCCCAACCGCATACCTGAAAGAAGACTCAACGCAACTCTACAGCACCCCAACGTACACTTCCCGAGTCTGTCTTGCTAACTATTGCGGTCCCTGCGCCCCACCAGGAGACTGATCTTCATCCCACGGTGTGACGAGTCCTCTAGCTGCATAGAACTGCGTGTCCATATCCGTGCCATTGCAGCGGTGCACCGTCGGAGCTGTGAGAGGGGCAAAGGCGCAACCGGTTCGGAAATGCAGTGAGTACGTCGCTCCTATGTTTCGGGGAACAAATCGGCAGGGTGGGGATCCGTCGATGCCGGAGTCATAGCCAAGTCGCTCTGCCTAGTCAGTGTCTCCACCCCGCTCCATGCACTCCTACACGCCCACCGGCATGATCTCTTCCACGTCGCATCTGTACGCCCGGGGAGCAAAGCACTCAGGGCCATTGAAATCTATGGGGCATGCGCAGCTGGGGGTTGTCCTGCGATCTCGGATGCAATCGATGCTCGCTACGAGCGCCTCGAGGTCATCTAATGCGAGAGCATCGAGCACCTGCGCCGCGGGAACCACTGTACCGTTTGGCGCGAACAGTTGCTAGACCGTCTGAATTTCATCAAGGCTTGATGCGTTATTTGCAGCCAGTACAGCGGCCTGCTGCGCCTGAGTGAGCAGCGTACTGAGATTCAGCGCTGCCGGGATCGCGAAATCGTCGGGAATTAGGGACTCGAGCTGCTCCTCATCTAGAACCGCTTCAAGTACTTGCAATGCTAGGAAAGCGATCGTTCCATTCGTCCCTGCGCCATCTATCGCATCAAGCAGCCCTCTGACCTAAGGCGACACGTCCACTCCATTGCAGACATCTTGGAGCTACTCCGATGTTGTAGCAATCGAATAGGGGGCACAATTCGGGACACTAACCGTCTCAGTGCGGTTGCCGGATGACGTATTTGCAGACTGCATGCGACGAGAGATAACGGTTTTGAAGTCAGGACCCTCAGGCGATGGCGGCAGTGCTTTCCGTGCGATTCCCGCAGGCGCCACCTTGCAGTCTGCACACGCTGCCGGTACATCGCTCGCTCGATTTGTCAATGCTGCATACATTTTGGGCAATTGCCCAATACTTGTGGACATCTGCGTCCAGGCGTTACCATACTCTGACAATCGAGCAAACTCTCGCCCAGCGGTAGATCTCAGCAAAGTGGCCTTTACTACTCCAGAAATAGGCTCAAAACCAACATCTCTTTGCAACCCATCTGTTCCAACAATTATCCATGATACGTATAGCGCCGATAGCCACGTGGAACCCCGTCTCATCTGTCTCTCGGCTAGAATACTAGTGTTTTTCCGAACAGCACCACTCGGTGCCGCGCGATCGATCTAGTCTTTGCGGAACAAACCAACCAAACACACTTGACAAGGTTTCCTCACAGAAACAACTTAAAAACCAAGGTTGTGTGGCAACCATTGGAACTATGGCATCCCAAATTACTAAATTGCCCAATTCCATCGAGTCCTTATCACATTTACCTCACGAAACCGAAAACGAATTGCGGCAAGTCCACTCATCCATCGAAGAGATGCAGCTCGAGCACTTTGCAGACCATCTCCAAGGGCACGATGCAGGTCTCGAGATGGCTTACGCTGCCAGGGGTATGGGCTCCCACGTTGAGCGTATCTTGCAATCACTCTCTGCGATGAAGTCGTTGGCCAGTTGTGCTGTCTCGTCTGCTGAGCGATCGCTGGCTACACAAGCTGGAGTCCGTGAAGCTGAAAGCAAATCCACAGAGGCAACGTGGATTGCGTCGGTGCCGAAGCTGGCTCACGAGGCGGCACGCACAGGATCAGTTCGAGGGAAGTTTGTGATCCAGCTGATGACGCGCCTGAACGAAACACTAGACAATGAAGAAAGCACGGACACTGCCAGGCCAAGCCCGCTAGTTCAGCTGCGCTCCTCCGTGGAATCGTCAGTTGACACCCTTAAACTTAGTCTTATGAGGGAACTTTCTACACCTGCATTGCACGTGGCCGGGGCAACCCGGGCCCTGGGCCTTCTCAGGTAGTTATACCGCCAAAAGTCTCGGCTCGACTACCGACGCCAAACCGGTAGATAGCGCCGCAGCAATACGCTAGACTTACATATTCCAGCATGGGCAATTGGTATCTCAACTCCACAAGGCGGCTCTCTGGAGTGCTAGCTAGTCCTTGACCTGCTGTCTGGGCGCTACCGTGCAATGCAACTGGCTTCAACTGCGGCGTCATTGAGTGGCACGCCGACCTCGTGTGCAGTTGCACTGCTCGAGGCAGGCGAAGCTGCTGCTGCCGGTGCATCGATGCTGGTTGAATCTATCTTTGTTCCGAGGACTGTGCACGGGTCGCACCACCATGCAATGCTGCATGGATCCAGTTCGTCCGCAGCAGACGGTCCATTGCAAGGCCCGAATGGCGGCCTCGTCAGCGCCGGGTCCGAGAGGGAAACGAGAGGATTTGCTGGTGCTGCACTGGCTCTGTGGACTCAGAGTGTGCTGGATGAAATCCAAGGCCGGGTTCTGGCTGCAGTGGGACGAGCAGGTGAATCTGAGTCGCAGGGGCTAGCACAAGTATATGAGCAGTGCGTGGCCGATGCATGGACCTTTGGAGAATCATGTGGCCACCAGGCGATTGCACCGGTGGTTGCGTCTGCATGCAGCTGCAGAGTGCTGGAACTGCTGCGAATTGGTCTACAGAGGGCAGTATTCTCGTTCGACCGTAAGGCCGGCAGTGCCAGATGGTTATCTGAGAGTCTCATCGAGAGAGGGCGGCTGTTGTCCAGCAAGAGAGGCGAAGGTGCGATCGGACCCAAGGCAGAGGAAGCGGTCGAGATGAGCTCCCGCCCGGTGACTGTCATCCGTCCCCCGTCGAATCCATCAGTCCCCGACACGGCTACAGGGGCACAGCATGGAGGTGCATCTGAGTCTGTTGATGCGTAGCAAGACTAGCTGGAGTTTGACACCGCAATGCTGTGGTTTCCCCCTTTAGCTCATGCGCTGTGTGACTTTGTGGAAACGTACAACCGCCTGAGGCCGTGCCTGCAATGTGTTCCTTCCGATGGCTTGGTGGAAGTGATGGAAGCATTCCTGTGCGGAATGGATGACACGGTCGAGGAGACTCGGAGCTCGGGTAGGCTTGGATAGGCCATGCTGGCAGAAGGTTATGGTGCCGATGACGTGATCGCTGCACATGGAGTGCTGTCAGAGGTACAAGAGGATCTTAGCTCGTGTGTGGCTGAGGCAGTGGCTCGATTTGCATCCTCAGCTGTCGGTGAGTGTGTCGGAGTTGCAACTAGCGTATGACATGACTAGATGCATACAGACGCATTTAATTACTGTTTTGATTCAACAATTGTGGCGCTCTTACTGCAGTATTTCGATCAGCGATCCGATATGGAGCCATTCGGTCTCAGTGAAAGCTCTAGTGCGCCCTTCGCATTGCATTGGCTCTGTGGTTGATCTTTTTCGATGGATTCCTTTCCATTCGCTGCTGCCCGTCGTGGAAGTCGGCTTCGCTTCCAGATCGTTTGGGCTTGAGCCGCGTGGGAGTACCATGATTGCTGCTCGCCTCCCACCGAGGAGCTGCCCAGCTCTGTCGGCCTGGCGAACCTCCGAGTCCTCCTTGTCCTTGTGGCCCTGCAGGCAGCGCCACCCCAGGAGGCAGCGATTTCGACCTGGAAATGCCCTGCATGCGGCGAGCGCAATCGGTGCCACCAACGATCATGCCGTTTCCTGCCGAGCTTGCAATCGATGTACTAGCGCTGTGAAGGCGGTCTTCGAGCTGTCCTGCCGCACTCAAGGACTCTGACACGCTTCGCAAAGCCTAAGGACTGGCCTGGCTCGGCTTCCTTTGCAGACGCTAAGGGCTCGTCAATCGAGCTGAAGAAGCTTTCTACACTAGAGCTTTGTCAACATCTCCCAGCTACGACATGAATTTGTCTGCCCTGGCTCGCTGCTATGTCTGCGCTTCCGAGACCTCAGTGCCTGTTGCAGTTCTGACTGGCACAACTACTCCGTTGACGATTGTTAAGTGCCGGGCCTTGGGCTTGCCCCTGTTCATGATTTCTATGACAGCACTAAGATCGAACCTACCGTCGGCTTGCATCTCGTACCTTTCGCGCTGCTTCTGCTGCCAGAAGGGTCTGCCGAGCACCTGCTCTTGCATGTGGAACTAGACCTGGAACGGTTTGAGGAGCAGGTTCTTAGCCGAAGCTGCGACCTGAGCAAACTAATCTTGAGTCACCCCGGCAGTAGTTACTTCTCCTTTCACGTTTTTGTCCACGACCTTTCGCATGA
>Ga0136560_1001613_pt1 | contig 11617 bp, 15 predicted proteins | sample AntRauMeHopE1497_FD_104925 | JGI IMG/M metagenome (GOLD analysis project Ga0136560, IMG submission 104925) | Saline lake microbial communities from Rauer Islands, Antarctica - Metagenome Hop E1 #497 | ecosystem: Environmental > Aquatic > Non-marine Saline and Alkaline > Saline | place...
AGGCGAAGCTTTGATGGACATGCCTTGCATTGAAGCACGAATTAGCGTACGAGATCATCATAGATACATGCAGCTCATCTCGTGCCGGCAGTGCAGTACAATGCAGTGCCGCGTAGATTAGCCTAGATCTAGGTCCTCGGTTGCTGCAAGCATGCGCATGCTTCTGTGAGACTATTTTAGACAGGAACCAACAATCCAGGTATGCACAGATTGATTCACGGAGGACGACGCGTCAGCATCCCAGCTTCCTCATTACCAAGCCCCGTCGCACCTCCAAGTACTAGCTCACCATTCAAAATCTTTGCATCCTTATCCTTCCCCACGCCATTGCCCCCGCCCCCGCTCCCACCATCGCTCTTGCCCTCGCCACTGACGGCTCCGGCCGCAGTATCCAGAGCTAGCCTCCTCAAGTTTTGGCTTGTCCCGAGGGTCATCAAACCACACGCTACAGTAGCAGCCGGCAGCAGGCCATTTAGCACCGCCGGGTCCTTCGCTAGGATACCCGTGAGACCAACTAGCTGCATCACGAGAGTGCCTGCATTGAATATCACCTGTATGAGCCCGTTCGAAACCGACTCGGGCACTGGGTATGTGAGCTCAGCGGCCAGCTCCACGGCTGCCGGCGTCACCGCACTGAGGAAGAAGGAACCCACACTAGCTAGGGCTGTGACGAGTGCGTGTGTCCCTGGGACCACTTTGAACACGACGAGAGCAAATGCCACGAATGCCACGGAGCTGCAGAAGAAGAAGAGCAGCATGGTGAAACGATAGGACCTTGTTCTATCCAGCCAGGGGCCCACCAGCAGTCCACCTACACACCCTGTGATCGTCGATAGAAAGCCCAGCCATGCCACGGATCGGGCGAGGCTGCCAGCCCCATGTACAGCAGAGCTCTAGTCGAAATCCCATGGATCTCCTCCCAGCAACACGCCTAGCAGCGATGTCCACGCCGAATAGAACCCCGTCGAGATCCCCATGGCAAGAGCGATGAGAAGGAAGTTCTGCCTACGGAGTAGCACGAGCCACAGCCGCATGACCTGGCATGCATCCAGCCTAGACGAAGACTGCCCACCCATGATGGACTCTGCCTCTGCCGTGTCAGCAGCATACTGGACTGCGGATTCGTGCTGGGATTTCGATTCCGAACTAGACGGACCCTGCGTGATAGTGGCAGCCGCGGCCGCCGCAGTACCCGCCCCCGGCACCAGCGCACCTGATGGAGATAACTGCGGTGCGAATGCATCGTTCAGACTGCGATTCTAGATATGAATCTAATTGCGATACAGCCCATCCTTGTCCCAGTCCCTGTCCCGGTCCTGGTGCTGCCCAGTGGGTCTCACAGCGCCTCCGTTGATACCCCCTTCGTCGAGGGCATCCATGTCATCGGAAAGCAGAGGAGCCTTGATACTGCCCCCTTGGAACTAGATGCTTCCTTCCTCCCCCATTCCCAGCCCCCTCTTGCCGGTGGTAAGGGCCTGTGCCTGAGTGTCTCGAAGGACCGCCCGAGCTTCAGATTCGGCCGCAAGTGCCGCTGCCGCGGACGGAGGAGTGGGCGGTCCCTAGGGGAAATACACGAGCAGCATAACACCTCCAAAAGCCTGCGCCCCGCTGACGATTTGCAGCATGCGCTGCACGGACAGGCCGTTGGTCAGGAAAGGGATGAGCAAGAAACCAACGGCACTTCCCACTGAATTTGCAATCAGAGAGACTGAAGTGGCTGTAGCACGCTCTCCAGCAGGAAACCATGCCAGTGCTAGCTGGGGCGGCGGAGTCAGGACGAGGGAGCCTCCAAGTCCATTGAGAGCGTGGGCTATGTGCAGCATCCACACCTGCTCAGGCGAATGCACCAGTGCTCGCAGGCCAGCACAAGCCAGCATTAGCGCAGCGAGTGCAATGGCAACAAAACGGAGCCCGCGACCACTAGCAAGGAATACTCCTGGAAAGAAAAATATAGGCCCGTAGGCCGCAAGCAAGTCCACGTCGTTGGCATTGAGTCCCAGCTACGATTTAGCTAGGTCTGGAATCACTCCAAATGTCAGCCACACGGTGCATTGTATCGTGCTAAGGTACGAAAATAAGAAGAGCACATACCATCTCTACCAATACACCAGGTACTTTCCCCCTGACTCCATGAGATGAGGAGAATGATTCACGAGCGAGTTCTCATAACAGCAACTGATTTTTGAGTAAGGTAGCGCGCGAATCCACGGGTGGTTCCGTAAATATGCGTGGCAACACGTCGCTCGCTCAATGAGCTTCTCATCGCTTGGATAACTTCCATCTAAGCTTCCGCGCACCCATTCGCATACCATGGCCGATGACGATCAATTGGGAGCCAAGGATTCTGCCGGCGAGCAGGGTTCTTAGGCACCTGCGCCAGCAACCGGCTCAGGAATGTCTGACGGAGAGGCCGAGCCTATTGACTAGGACGAGCTCCTTGAGGGCTCTGAACTAGCCGAGCTGAGAGATTTGAGTGTAGATGAAATTAAGAGACGAACAAGAGATCTAAAACGGCAGCTTGGGTCGGTGAAGGGCAATTTGAAGAGCGCAATGGTAGCAACCAAAATGGAGGAGCGATTGGCGAAGGACGCTCGGGAGCGATTCAAGTTGAATGTGCAGCTCCCATTCCTTGTCGCTAACATTGTAGAAGTAAGATGACCATTTTGTGCCGAGCACATAACTTGTCCGCGACGTCGTGCATGTACAGCGGCTGGAGGCTTGCGCTAGTACAATTTCGAAGTCGCTCTATGTCATAGCCGAACCCAGGGTATTGAGTGCCCCCCTGTAGCACAATTAGCTCTAGAATGGCTGCAGCACATAGTGCATTTCCCGACATCCCCAACTGACCGTCTTGGTGCAGGTTCTTGATCTCCCTGAGGAGGGCGACTAGAAAGAGGGTGATGCTACTATGCAGTCCTCTGAGGATCAGCTCACGGGAAAAGCAGTCGTCGTGAAAACTACGACGCGACAGACTGTGTTCCTTCCTACTGTTGGTCTAGTTCCTGCCAATCAGTTGAGTCCGGGAGACATGGTAGGCGTTAACAAGGACTCGTATGTGATTCTCGAGAAATTGCCGGCTGAGTACGACACACGGGTGAAGGCCATGGAACTCGACGAAAAACCCACAGAAGACTACGCCGATATTGGAGGTCTCTCCAAGCAGATTCAGGAGCTCGTGGAGGCCGTAGAGCTTCCTCTGAAGCAGGCAGATCGATTCAAGACGATCGGGATCCAGCCGCCAAAGGGAGTCCTCATGTATGGCCCCCCAGGGACAGGGAAGACCCTCCTAGCCCGTGCCTGCGCCAAGAATACGGATGCTGTGTTCCTGAAGCTAGCAGGGCCATCTCTGGTACAGATGTACATCGGGGATGGGGCCAAGATCGTGCGAGATGCCTTCGAACTGGCCAAGGAGAAATGCAAGGAGAGGTCAGGTGCTATCATCTTCATTGATGAGATAGATGCTGTTGGATCCAAGAGGCATGGAGGGGACGAAACGGGCGATAACGAGGTGCAGAGAACGATGCTGGAGCTGCTCAACCAATTGGATGGCTTCTCGTCCGATACCCGCATCAAGGTGATCGCAGCCACGAACAGGCCTGACATCCTTGACCCTGCCCTCATGAGGAGCGGTCGGCTGGATCGCAAAATCGAGTTGCCGCACCCGACTGAGGCAGCCAGAGCAGAGATCTTGCAGATTCACTGCCGGAAAATGAACGTGAATCGAGACGAAGTCAACTTCAGGGAGCTGGCGAGGTCCACTGAAGACTTCAATGGGGCGATGCTCAAGGCAGTATGTGTGGAGGCGGGGATGATCGCGCTCAGGAGAGGGGCAGCTGTGATAGAGCATGAAGATTTCGTGGAAGGGACCCAGGCAGTGCAGATGAAGAAGAAGAAGAGCCTGCAGTACTATGCATGAGGCCCTGTATGTCCATCGGGGTGGGGGTGGGGGCGAGATGGGGGGGGGCTGTGCGAGCGACAAGCCGTCGAGGTCCCCAGTTCAAACTGCGGATCCAGCCAGCAGTGACGGGAGGTATGCTGCCTCGGCAAGATAGCAAGAAATGTCTAGTGTCTACATTCTCACTGTGCGATCCGCCCATCAGCCCTTCCATCCACGATCTCACACGTGGTCAAGTCAAATGCACTTCATACATTCAATCACACGATCATATAAATGCCTTCTGGCTCTCAATCAGTCCATCATCGAGGTTCCATCCTCCATCGCAGCAGCACTTGTATTCTGAGAAACACCGCCCATTCGACGTGCCATTGTCAGAGCAATGCTAACCCCGTGTATACCTCCTGCTCCTCCCCTTGCCCTGGACCCGATCCTCGCCGGTGGACCCGTAGCCCCGACCGGCAATCGGAACGGAGTCCCAGTCCACTCATCGCCTCGTAACACTCCCACACATCCAGCAGACCCACTTGCAGCTAGTACGCCCACACCATGCGGCACACTGCTGTTAGCAGAAGATTCACCTGCAGAACTGAGCCCTGTCCCGCCATGCACACTGGTCATAGCCTGGAGGCCATGACTGATAGCTGCACATGACCCTTGCACATGCCTCACAGCATCATCATCATCGCCATCGCAGCCCTTGTGCTGGCCCTGATCTCGGATCGAAGCAGCAGCCAGTGCCCGCAACACAGCCAGCAATGACATGGTACAATGCCATCGGGACAACACATCCAGTCGGACTACACGAGCCTCAGGATGCACCGCGCCGAGGAAACTGCGGAACTATACAGTGCGCGGCGCCTCTTGCCGCCGTAGGTGAGACACCCCCCTTCGGTCATCGGCACTGCAACTTGGGCCGCTGGATCCGGAGCCATCCATTCGAGTAGATCCTGCCCCTACCCCTGACGCTAATTTCGCCGATGAGCCCACCGTGCCAATACGGAACGCCGACCACCCGAAGCCCGATCTGGCCCTGTGTCCGGTACTTTCTAGTGCGCTAGGAAACCGGCTACGCATGCCAGCAGGCTCTTCTTCTTCTTCATCGTCGTCTTCTTCTTCTTCTTCCTCATCGTCATCGCTTGCACCAGCGGGGCTGCATCCATCGGGCGAGTCGTTGGATGCACGGCTGACGCTGAGGCGAGAGGTCACCTAGTGTGAGCCTGTGCCTGTGCCTGTGCCTGTGCCTGCGCCGAGCATTGCATCACCATGCAAAGACATCGCATTGCTACCATGGGCTAGCAAGACCCCCTCAGGGATGGATGAAACGATGTCGACACCAGCATGCAATAACCTTGGATCGGCCCGGATTGCAGCCGAGGATGAGGATTGCCAATGCATCGCCCTATGGATCCCCATTCTGCTTCCACCAACACCACTACTCCCCCTATTACTGATCGGGGGTAATGAAGCGCCTCCCACCCCTTTATCATAGGTCAGTGAACCACTGGTAACACATTGCCTTGAGCTAGCAGCCGATGGTCGAGAGGTTGCTCGCCCTGCATCGCACAGAGATGACTCGACGTCATCGTCAGCGTGAAGGCCGAGCGGTGCACTGCCTTCAGAGGCCGAGCCGCATGTGTCTGATTCCATCACTGAAGCACCGCTATCGCTATTACTGCGGTCTCCGATCGTCTCTGCGTCTGCTGGTTCAGAGTCTGGGATCGGGTCAGTGCCTACATGCGTTGATGGAAGTTGTGGCATCGTCGCGGCCACAAAGGCCGGACGAGCGGGAGCAATCGCTGATCTGGGAGATTTCAATTGAGGCTGTGTCATTGCTGCTGCGCTACCACGCTTGCTTTCTTGCGTGGAGAATGTGGCAGAGAGCTCTTCCTGAGTGGGAGGCGAGCAATTCTGAATAGGACGTCCTCGATAGCCTAGAACCTCGGCCGTAACGTCAACAAGAAGAGGGGGGCGGTGCGGATAATATCTTCCAATGTGCACAACGACTGCGCACGGGGGGGTGCGGCATCCTTTGATTGCCTTGGCGGGATTCAGCGTAATCATGAGCCGATGCTCGTCTAGCTTCGTCATCTCCACCATTCCAGATTTTTGTGCCGGCTCAAGATCTTTAATATCTGCGTTGTAATTTACCAAGATGAGGGCATTCGCATGATATGCGGAAGCACGCGAAGTCGATTGAACGGTGCATGCGCGAACCGGTGATTGACTACGGCTGTACGAAGTGGAACTGAAGTAGCAAACCAGCATTGTCTAGAACGCAACGAGCAAAGATATGGACACTTCCTTACCATGCTAGAGTCTCATGGAACCAGCAGAGCTTCTTGCCTTTCGTCTCTTGTCAATGCGGGCCGGGGATCGTGCATCATCATCTGGACGTCCTCGTTTCCTACTGCGCTGAGGCTGTCCAGCCCAATTTGTGTGAAACTCCATTCAATTCCCCAGAAATTTTGAATACAAGGGACTGGATGCTGGCGTGGGCAATAAGTAGCACGCCTTCGCTCTTCCTGTACACGCCGCCAAATTTGTGCTCGCGGTTTCCTGCTGGACAGGTAGGTTCGTTCGCCGGCACCGGCTCCGCCGCCGGCGCCGCGGTCCACAGGCTGGAGCGGCCCGCCGGCGCTCGAGCAAGTGCCTACGGAACTTCTAGCGAAAGCAGCAGTGGTACAATTGGTGACGAAGTGAACGTTCCCCTTTCAATGATTCAATGGCTCTGCAGCGGACTAAACGGCTCGATTTTGTGAATGAGCTAGTGTGAGCAGCAACTGTGGATCGATTTACGTCCTCTGCGGCGTTTAGTCTCCAATGATTTTGAGTTGATGATGACCGAATGGAACGCGAGACGTTGCTCGGCAATTACGCAGCACCACAAAGACTGTCTAGAAGGGATTCAATGCCTTCCGACTCAAGCTGCGCTGGAGCTGCGCATTGAATGGATGCCTGAAACCATTGTCCGTACATCGCCCAAAGCATCTCTTTTAACGCCAATGGTCTACAATCGGATTGGGGTAGGTGTACACATGCTCTCCCTCGGCGCTGGGGCCGCTTGCCGGTCGCCTCAGCAGCGATTCGAGGGTAGCCATTTCACTCGTCGAGAGGGCCTTCGGCTGGTTGCCGTTGTCGCACTGCAGCATCGCCTTGTATTCGTCCCCAAACAGAGGACTCACACCGCTGCGTGCATTGCACTGCACTGTCCTACCCAGACTGACTATGTGATGGTACCAGAACGAAGGCACGTACAGGACGTCGCCCGCCCTTAGGATGACCTCGACTGCATCTGCCCGCTGCAGCTGGCCCGCGATCTCCTGGTCCTCCTCGGGCTTTGAGAGGTCTAGGGCCGTGTGACGACGGGAAGGACCCTCGTGCATGATGCCTAGGTAACCACATGCACTAGGAGGGTTTAAGATGTACCGCTTGGCGCCGCGCAGCATAGCAATGAAGTTGAGATGCCCGTCTTCGTGCGCCTCTGCGATGATGCCGCGCATGCCGAATCGGCAATGCATGCCCCGCATGTCTTTGTTGTCCACGACAAAGAGAGAACCTACGTTTTTGCTGCGGAAAATGTCAATGTCTTTGCCGATGACCGTGGGCCCTCCATCGTAGTGGTCTCCGGTCGTGAGGTAGTAGTGCTCGTAGTCCTCCATTTCGGTAAGGGGATGCACCTTCTCGAGCTCATCCGTGCGCCTCCAGAATTCACCTAATGTCATCTTCACCGGGACGGGGGGGGGGTGCGGGGCTGTGTATCCTTTGGCCCGGAAAGCGCTATTTGCGTGCGTCTCGGACTCGTAACCGCCCTGTGGTCGCTTCCCTCGGTTCACTTCACGGCGCATAAACTTCGCCTGGTAATACATAAAATGGTTGTTGTGGGACCTATGCACTTCAAACTATTTGCTTGCACCCCCGAGGCCGTTGATGAGGTACTCGTCTGCCTTCCACTTGCCAACGACACCGTTGATGTTCGGAATGTTATGAACTATAAATGGAATCTCTAGCTTCCGCAAAGCCATTGCGCGCGCAAGATCTGTGGTATTCTGGTAATCTAGATGTTCAAGAGAATCGTACACACCTGACGCAGGAACTGTCGTTGAATCTGTGGGCCAATTTCGTAGGAGTGATAGCATTGGAAACATCTTTGGCATGTTCTGTCTGCGTTCTTCAGTGTACTCTTGCCTCCTGTAGAGTCCACCGAGAGTAGCCTCGGTCAAAGCCAAGCACACGGCCAACATTGACGATAATCGCATCGCGTGAGGGCCAAGGAAAACTGTAGACTAGTTCAACTGAATCAAACCTCCTCGTGATTGGGGATCGATCCTAATTCGTCGCCGCGAGCGGCGCCGGGTTGTTGCGGAACTTCGTTGAACAAAAGTCGGGGTTGAGATCGTGCGTACGATACACCTCTGGCCACGTAAGATCGGGCAGAAACAGTTACTAAGCGAAACGGCAATACTCCCTTTAATCTCGTTGGATGGCAGCTGTACCAGGCGCTGCTTCAGTCAGTGAGGCTGTAAGCGACCGAGATGCAGCTGGGTGGCGCACCTCAGAATCTATCACTGCCCAAAGGACACACAACCCGATCAGGAAGATCGTTGATGGCATCAAGATGCCCAAAGATGATGGGTCTAAACCTATCATCCCCCTTTCACTGGGTGAGCTAAAGTCGCTTGTCCATATCCAGTTGGAGGAACTGCTCGTGGCTGTGGTGCCGCCACGCCGTAGCGTTCCTGAAAGAGATGGCTTCCTTTGCAACAATCGCAGGAGATCCTACAGTGTTTGGCAACTTTAAGACGCCGGCATTCTTCATGAACGCAATTGAGGAGAATTTGAAGTCTTACAAGCACAACGGGTATGTGCACTCTGCTGGCACGATCGCTGCAAGGAAGGCTGTTGCTCAGCGATTCTCTAGCGCAGGCGCCGAGCTTACAGAAAATGATGTTGTCATTGGATGTGGATGCTCTGGGGCGCTGGATCTTGCAATCACTGCTCTTTGCAATGCGGGGGAAACTTTATTGGTGCCACGCCCTGGGTTCGCCCTGTACGAAACTCTGGCGCAAAGCAAGGGCATTGCAGTAGCGTACTACGATCTTAATTCGGAGAAGGGTTGGGAGGTTGATTTGGATAGCTTGGACACGGCTATCAAGGACTGCGATGCACCAGCCGCAATTCTTGTGAACAACCCTTCGAACCCATGTGGCTCCGTTTATTCGGCTGAGCATTTGAAGGCTGTCATCGAAATTGCCGCTAAGCATTGTACGCCAATTATAGCAGACGAAATATACCGCAATATCGTTTTTAGCACCGCTAAGTTTGTTCCTATGGCTGGGCTATCTGAAGATGTGCCAGTTTTATCTGTTGGAGGCATCGCCAAAGAATTTCTCGTCCCAGGCTGGCGCGTTGGCTGGGTTCTGGTTCATGACAAGAAAGGTAGATTTTCCAAAGTCCGTGATGGACTTTTCAGATTGAGCCAGCTGGTTCTAGGTTCATGCTCGTTGATCCAGTCTGCTTTACCTGAGCTTTTGACGCCGTCAACCGATGAGAACAAGAAAGCTCTCGCCGATTTTACCCAGGCAACTCTAGCACAGCTTGAAGATAATGCCAAGTTCACAACCGAAAGATTGAAAGACGTTGTAGGCATTAACGTCATTGTTCCTGACGGAGCTATGTACGTGATGATCGGTATTGATGCATCGAAGTTCAAGGACATTGATGGTGATATTGCTTTCACCCAGATGCTTTTAGAGGAAGAGCATGTATTCATGCTTCCGGGCACTTGTTTTGGTATGGCCAAGTTTGCTCGTATTGTGTTTTCGGCGCCAAAGGATAAACTTGCAGAAGCCTATGATCGAATTGAGAAATTCTGTAAGGCGCATGCTGTGTAACAAAAGCCTCTGCTTTATCATACTGAGTTATCGGTCGATTCATGCAAAGCATCAATTCTGTTGCGGTAAAGCAATTTGATAAAAACGTACATTGCATTGTTTTATTTATTGAATTTGCAAGTAAAATCAATGAAATAATTCAAGCATATTTGAAGAATCTTTTAATCCCATTCGACCGAAACTTTTTTTTATGATAAATTCTACATGTTTGCGTCGAGTAATCCGCAAGCATAAGGTAAATGGTGAGGCATACTTCTTGATATCTCACCTTTAGAGCATTCTCTGTAGTCAATCTATAGATTCTGGTTGTGTACTTTTCAAGAACATTCATATTGTACAGAAACAGGGATCACGCAAAAACCACAACAGACCTAAGCTCTGAGGCAAATAATCTTGTTGAGCATTGTTGCGACCATATTATAATTGACCATGGTATCTTTAGTTAGGTGAAATGTCATACCCTTGTACTAGCATCATCTGAGATGCCGTTTTTAAGAATTGTCAATTCAGGCACCAGATGATTATTATTGTCTAAATACATTCTTGGGTATTTGGTCGACAACGTACTGGTGTTCGATCTTGTTGGCATATTTAAACGTGAAACAATGTGTTCGATGCGTTAAAAACATGGGATAACTTGATAATGTGCAATTGTAAGCTGAATTGGATCATTCAAAAATTACTCTGCAATGCAAAAATCCCTTACAAAAGTATTAACAGCTTTGCGGTTTGATCATACGGACTGATCAGAAGTAAAATTCTTCATGGTGGAAGTCGAACCCGAATTTGAAAGCCAAGTCTGAAGCTGACTGGACCATCTTCTCGGGACCACATACCATCATCATGGCTTTAGAAGTTCCAACACTCTTGGCAATCTCAACTGCTTGGGAGTAGGCAACTGGTAACACGGGCCTACCACTAATGATGTTGTTTTGCACGAATCTTATCGCATCGCGTTGCACATCGTTAAACGGTGCATCCATTGTTTCTGCACCAGCGTATGGATGCTCAATTGGAGAACCCGTAGGTTGAGAACCAATTTGCACCTTTGATGTGCAATAAAGACTGACGCTGAATGCCTTCTACGGATTGAGCGACGAGACCTTATAGAATAGATTCGCGAACATGTTGAACAGCTTCGCGTCTCGAACGGCCCATACAAGATGCACGTGCTTTGCCTTCACGCCAGGGCAGATCCCATATGATGCTGAATTCATGGCTTGTGCAGCACATGCCCTGTGGTACAAGTCGGCGAAAATTGACATCATCGGTGTAATCCCGATTCCTCCCGCGAGAAGGATAATTGAATCCTTGTCCGTGTACTCAGCCGGACGGCCGTAGGCCGCATCTACCCGGACGATGGGGTCATGTGTCCTCGATCCAACGCCTTCGTAGAACTGCGCGACCCGCGCGAGGTCGTCCGTCCACGTGGACGGCCCCATGGACTTAATGTGAAAGGTGCGCGTGTCGGAGAGCGGAGAGCTGCTGATAGTGAACGGATGCCACTGATGCTCGGACACCTCTGGTATGTTGAGCCAGACGTACTGCCCCGCGGTATGCTGAAACGTGTCCCCTGTCAGTTCTAGGCGCGTGACTCCGTTGTAGTGCTCTAAGCTCGCGACCTTGGCTGGTACGGCTCCCCTAGCGATGCGGATGCACTTGTCGAAATACCAGAGAATCAGCCCGGCAGCCGTGTAGTACCAGAACCCCCATGCGTGAACAATACCAGCCACATAAAATATGATGCCGGCCACGTGCGTGTACAGGAAGAGCTCATAGTTCGACCTCCGCAGACAGACAGCGATCAAAATAGAGCCGCTTAGCAGTA
>Ga0136560_1001614_pt1 | contig 11616 bp, 8 predicted proteins | sample AntRauMeHopE1497_FD_104925 | JGI IMG/M metagenome (GOLD analysis project Ga0136560, IMG submission 104925) | Saline lake microbial communities from Rauer Islands, Antarctica - Metagenome Hop E1 #497 | ecosystem: Environmental > Aquatic > Non-marine Saline and Alkaline > Saline | place...
ACACGCCCGCGGGGGCCGCCCCGCCGGCGATCATCTCGTCCGAGTGGGGCTGGACGACCTGCGCGTCGCCGTGCACCCCGCCCGGGCCGCAGGCCAGCGAGGCCGACCAGGCCTCGTACTCGGTCCGCCGCTTCATGATCGACGCGTGGCAGGGCGTGCCCGTCAGCATCGACTACGAGTGGCGGGACGGCGGGGACAACAGCACGATGCGGGAGCAGAACTTTGGCAGCGTCAGGGCAGACTACCGGGCGGGGAACACGAGCTACCCCTTCGAGCCCAAGCCGGCGTTCTTGGCGATGCGCACGCATCACTCGCTCGTGGCAGGGGCGTCGTTCACGTCCAGGATCGACGCCGGCGGCTCCGGCACGACCCCCGGCGGCATCTACGCGATGCGCTTCGGGAGGCGATCCGGCGGAGACGTCGTTGCCGCCTGGACGACCGGCTCCCTGGACAACTGCCCGAGCATGCCCACGAGGCGCAACTGCGGGTTCTATGGCATCTCCCAGGACCGTGAGTCCTGCGGCTGCGGGTGCCTGGCGCCCCGAGGCCGGCCCGCGCCACACCCACAGCTCGCCCTCCTTGTCGATGTCCGCAGAGTGCGAGGCCAGGGGTTGCTGCTTCGTCCCCAGCAAGTCGGAAGCGTGGTGTTTTGTCCCCGACGGCGGCGGTGAGGTCACGGCGGAGGTGCCGATGGGGTCGGCGCCGGGGACCTGCTTCGACGTGACCGCCCAGAACGGCGGCAGCCAGGGGCAGGCATGCGTGTCGTCGGGCGGCAGCGTGTCCCTCGCGCTGACCGGGGAGCCGCTGTACCTGACCTCGGCCTCTGAGTGAGTGAACCGGAAAGCGCCGGAAACAACCCGCATCACTCCTGCGATATACACCATCTGCCGCTTACGGCCCGAGGTGGCCCCAGATCGGGTTCTCCCACCCGCCCCACTCGCCCGGCCCGGCCGCGAACTCTGATTCCGTCACCAGGCACGCCTCGAGCGCCGCCCGGACCGCCGCACCGTCCATGGACAAGCCGATGATTACGAGCTCTGTGAAGCGAGCAAAGGGCGGCAGCGCGGCCGCGGCTGTGCCGGACATGGCCGCGGCCTCGCACGCAGCGGCGTGCTGCTCCTTTAAGGCTGCCCAGGGCGCGGCTGGCTCCAGCTCGAGGAGGCGGCCGCTCTGGGACCACGCACCCATCGCATCGCAGGTGCTACCCTCGGCAGCAGCGATCCATACCGCGCCCTTGGACCGAACGACGACGCCGTGCTCGCCAAGCAGCGTGGGAAGGACGCCCCGCGGTAGCGATGCCGGGGCAGGGGCTCCGGCCGTCGCGGAGGCCTCGTCCTCGTCGCCCGGATGCTCTTCGCCCGGCGCGGCGCCCGCACAGCCCGACCGGAACAGCACGGACGCCATGAGGCCGACCAGCCGCCCCGGGTGGAAGGGCCGCCTGGCCCGGAAGACGAATGATGAGACACCGTACTCCTCCGTCTCGGGGACGCGCTCGCCCTTCAGTCGCCTCATCCAGCCAGGCACCTGCGGCACGGGTACATGCAGGGTACGGCGAGACAGCGCTCAAGGCCTCGCGGGCGTGCGGCCGCTGGGCGTGCGGGCCGGGAGTGACGGGTGGCGGCCGTGGCGGCGGCACTCGCGACGGCTCACCTGCCGCGCCCGCTCCAGGGAGAAGCGGCCCGACCCGATGACCATCCCCGGGCTTACCCTGCCAAGCACCGAGCGGCACACCAGCGCGCCGGGGTTGAGCCCCCGCAGGATGCCTTCGATGCGGGCGAGCTGCGCCTCCGACACAAGATCCGTCTTGTTGAGCACGAGCACGTCGGCGAACTCGACCTGGTCCGTCAAGAGGGCAGACACCGGTCTTTCGTCCCCATCGTCGCGGCCCCAGCCACGGTCCACCAGCGCCTCGAGGGCATCCATGTCGCTGCCAAAGTTCACGGCATCGACAACCGTGACCATCGTATCCAGCCTGGCGATGCCGCTCAGCTCGTCCAGCCCCGGAACGACCATCTCGAACGTCTCCGCGACGGGCATGGGCTCGGAGATGCCCGTCGATTCCACGATGAGGTGATCGAAGCTCCCTGCCTTGGCCAGACGCGCCACCTCGCGCAAAAGATCCTCCCGTAGCGTGCAGCAGATGCACCCATTCTGCGACCACGGTGCTGCGGAGCCTGAACGTCAACACAGGCCGGCAGCTCGTGCGCAAGCGAGCAAGCAGGCTGTGATGCTCACCTGCAGGGCCACGAGCTGCTCCTCTGACTGAATTACCTTGGAGGCGGTGATGGCATCAATATTCAGCTCCGCCATGTCGTTCACGATGACCGCGAAGCGCTTCCCCTCGGTGTTCGTGAGCAGGTGCTTCAGCAACGACGTTTTACCCGCCCCCAGGAAGCCCGACAGCACCGTCACGCCGAGTCGGGCATCCTTCGTGATGCAATCGGATCCGGCCATGCTCAGGGCTCCATGCGTGTGGGCCGAGTGGCGCGGCTCGGAGCATTGTCAGGCCGCGCTGAAAGGGCTGCGCCAGAGCAAGCACGGACCGGGTGGTCACCGCCGGGCGCGCTTGCCGCCTCTCAGCGGGTCGCTGGGGTCCAGCACTGACGGGGGCACGCCGCGGAGCGAGATGGTGACGACGGGGGGCGGCCGGCCGCGCTCCTCCGACCCCGACGCCACCGCCGCCTCGCCCTCCGCCCTCCACCACCGGACGAGGTCCGCGGTGCCTTCGCCCGCGCAGCAGTACCACATGCTCGGGAACGGAGAGGTCTTCGCGCCCCGCGGCCCCGTGTTAGTCCGCTTCTTCCCGTTCGCCGAGCCGGCGTCCCCCTGCATGCCCTTGGGCACGAAGTACGTGTAGCGCTTGCGCGGGGCCACGAAGAAAACAGAGCCGAGGCAGCCGGAGCCGGGCGCGACCCCCGCCCTGGTGTCCCCCGCCGCGGCCGCCTCGTCGTCGCGCGGCCGCTTCCTCCTCCCGCCGCGCTCGGGGCCGGCGCCCCCCGCCGCCGAGTCGCCGAGCTCCTCCGCCCACTCCGGCCGGAGGTGCACGTAGGAAGGCATGAGGCAGAACCAGGGGCGGCCGCTGGCGGCGGCAAAGGCGAGCAGCCGCCGCACATGGTCCGCGCTGTACGGAGGGTTGGTCACCATGACGTCGAACGCGGGGACTGAGCCCGAGGCCCACTCTGAGTAGCAATCCACGCACGCGTTGCGGACTTTCGGGAACCCGACCCTCTCCAGCCGGCGCTTGACCGCCCCCGCGCAGAAGTACGGGTCGTAGATTCTGAGCTCCGAGGGAAGCTTCCCGACGCGCCGGGCAAGCTCGGACAGCAGGGGTGCGATGTCCTCGTACGCGGCGGGGCTGGTCTCGGCGCAGTCTAGCGCGTCGGAATCGAACGGGTGCGCCGCCTTGGCCGCCGCCCCATCCACGGGGGGTGATGGACAGCGAGCCTGGGGCTGCTGAGCTGGCTTGGGCCGCTCTTTGCGCTTCGGGGCAGCCAGAGCCGCAGCTGCCGATGCTGTGGCTGCCGCCCTGTTGCCCACGCGCCCCAGCAGCCGCCGCCGCGCCTTTGACAGCCACTTGGCCGGGATTTCGTCGTCTCCCATGTCCTTGCACGCCCACAACCGCTCCGCACGCTGTGCGAGGCCGCCGCCAACTTTAAGCCCTCGACGCTGCAGCTCGTCCGACACGCTGCGAATGCCAGCCTTGGAAGCTAGCTCCGAGGCGCAGCTGAGCCCGCTCATATCCAGCGGCTCGGCCATGTCGTGCGTTGTCGGTGATCCGGCAGCGGCTGGCCTCCACTCCTGTTGATGCGCGCAGGAAGGGTCCCGGCGCCCAGTGTCCGAGCGGGCAGACACCTGCTGTAAAGTGCTGATACGTTTTGGTGTCGTAAGAGCCGGGGCATCGTGCTGGGGCGGTCTCGGGCGGGCGACCATGCCGGCAGAGGTCGGCAGGCCGGCTTCGTGCTTGGGGCGTGGCCACTGTCTGCCAGCACGCTCGGAACCGCCTCGGCTCTCGACCTTGGCCACAACCAGCGTTCCCTGCCGCGTCCCTGCATCCTTGCGCTGGCCAGGTTGGCGTGGCGGTGCCTGACGAAACGGCCGAACGGTTGCGCAGGCCTCCGCACGGACCCGGCGCGCCTGCGCTCCGGTACGGTTGAGCTCGGTGCACGAGGAGGCTTTGAGGAGGGCCCTGACATCTGTGGGAGCTCGGGAGCATGGACGCAGCGTCCTGGGCGATCATCCGCGAGGCGGAGCGGGAGCTGGCTGGCCTCACAAGGGCAGTGCAGCTGTGCCACACGCGACCGGCCCGGAGGGCGCGCAAGGACATCCACGCCTTTGCCTCGGACTTTGTGGCACGCAATCACGGGAGGCTGCACATTTTCTCCGCGATGAAGCAACACGTGCTGCACAACGTTGCTTCGCTGATGGGAATACAGGTCATCCCGGCCGGCACGGTTCTGTACCACCAGGGTGAGGTGGGGCAGACGATGCACCTGCTGGTGTACGGGTCCATGGGCGTGCACGTAAACAACGACAAGCCGGTGGGCTCCCGCGGTCAGTCCGAGGCCGAGCCCGAGAGCAGGCCCAAGCCGGGCTGGCGACCCGCTCGCACTCTGCTGGAGCTGCTTCGGTCGGCCAACGATGCGCTTCTCCCTGCCAAGCACATGGCAATGGCCGTCACGGGGGCGGCGGCGCACCCGACGCTGAAGCTCGGGCTGTGTAACACCCATGCCTGCGTCGCTACTCCTGGTCTTCCAGAAGGCCCCGGGATTGAGATCCTTGCCCTCGACGCGATGTCCCGCACGTTTGCGTCGCATGCTGCGGCCCGTGCCACGAGGGGCACACTACGGAGAGGCGCCGCACCTTCCGGTGGTGCCGATGCTAGCGGGCAGGGGTCCGGCGCAGCGTTTCGTGCTGCCCGCGCCGCGCCCGTCGCAGCTCTGTCGCGCAATCGCCTCGGATCGGTGCCCCTGCTTCGCGCAGACAGTGTGGCATCGGTAGGTAGCTTGGCCGAGGGCTTCAGCCATCCGACCACTGCGGCGACGACAGCCGCAGGCTACTCGCACTTTGCCGCCAAGGCAGCAGCACCTGCCCTCGTGGCAACGGTCGCATCAGCTCACGCCCTGGCAAAGCACCTGCTGGACGACGCACAGGACGCTGCTGCCGCCGTCCCATTCGACAACAGCATGGCGAATGTGGCAATCCACAGCGGCGCGCATCGCGTGGCCACGATTCGGGCTCCCAAGTCATTCGGCGAGGTGGCGCTCAAGACGAAGAGCCGGAGGCGAACGGCCACCGTCACGGCCGACACAGACTGCGTCGCCTTCACTGTGACCCTCCAGGACATCATGGACCACGCGTCCATCGCTGGCATCCTGGCCACGAACACCGCGCTGTTCAAGTTCCTTGTCGGGCTCTCCTGGACAAAGGGCATTTCGGGTGCGCAGCTGACCACGTTGGCCTACGGGCTGCGGCCGCAGCGTGTGTCTGGTGGCACGGTGGTCGTGAGGGAGGGGGACGTGGCTCCGTTGCTCTACGTTGTGCAGGAGGGAAGGTTCGAAGTGTCTGCGATCGCGGCTGCGGCTCCCGGACGCCCTGGGTTTGCCGATGCTTCCAAGGCTTCGTTCGGTCAGAGCGAGCGCAGGCACAGGATGAAGAAGCTGGTGGTGGGTGAGGTTGGTGCCGGAGAGTGCTTCGGGGAGCGGGCGTGTGTGTTCGGGGAGCCCGAGGAGTTTCGCTTCGAGGCGATCGGAGCTGCGACTGTGCTGGAGATTCCAAGGACAGACCTGGCGGGGCTGCTGGAGGTGGCTGGCCCCTTGCTGGCGAGGCAGCTGATGGCGAAGGACCAGAGCCGGGCGCAGCGGCTGGAACTTGCGGCAAGGGCGGGCGCGGATGATTTTGCCAAGGCTCTGGGGCAGGAGGAGACTCCTGATATCGAAGACGCACCCGACCCGTCGGAAAGGAAGTCGAGCGTGGCGCCGGCCAAGGTCCCGCAGATTGCCCTCATGCCAGCCCGGCACGTGGTGCCGAGCCGCCTGGTCAGGACCCGTAACCCTGCGGCACTTGCCTCCCACCTCTCTGTCGCCAAGTCTGCAGCGCGGAGTGTGTTTCGTGCCGGCCGGGGTGCCAAGGCCGAAGACAGCTCTGCGCCTAGCTCGTTGGGCTCAAGCCGTATGCCGCTGAACATCGTTGGTCGGCCTCAGGACTGGAGGCCAGCACAGTCTTCAGGTGTGACAAGGCTCGGGAACGCGGCCGGGAAAAAGTCCCCAGCACCGAGGCGGCCGAGGCCCCTGCTGGCCCTCTCCCGGGCAGGGTCGCAGGCAGCGAGCAGGTCATTCGAGGCCCGGTTCGGTGGCTCGCGTCTGGACTTCACGGCAGCCATCAGCCCATCTCGGCAATCGCTTCGCTCCAGGGGGCTCGAGGGGGGCGGGTTATCCTCTTCCGGGCTGAAGCATCACGAGAGCTGGTCAGAGTCACCCACCAACAGCCCGCTGCGTAGCGGGGGCCCACCCGGGATCAGCCGGAGCGTAAGCTCCAGCACCAGGCCGAGCTGGGACCGCCGTGAGATCGCGAAGCGGGTGGCAAGCATCGAGTCCATGGTCTCCGGCGTCGTCTACGTCGAGGATGCGGACGGCCCCGAATCTTCGCTCGGGGCGCCTCCCTCCTCGGACCCTCCGCCGCCAGACTCGGATACCGTGCTTCGCCGGGGCTCCTCCCTGCGGAATACGCTGCAGGGCAGCATGACGCGTCCTCAGCACGGCCACACAGCAGCAGGCAAGGATGCCGAGGCCGTGCTTGCCTCGTCCTTTACGGAAACGACACTTCACCCCTTCATCGAAACTGACGAGTTAGGCAGCCCAGAGTCTGAGCCACGCAGCGAGAGGGTGTCCGACGACGTCACGGGCCCTGGTTTCCCCCTCTTCAGGACGCCTCTCCCCTTCAGGACGCCTCTCCCTGTGCCGGCAGCAGCCGCGGCCCGCACCGGATGGCGCGGAGGGCATGCGGTGCCGCCTCATGCTATGGGTGCAGACACTTCGGGCCTTGCGCACCATGCCATCGGCACGGCAAGACCCTCAAAAACAAACGCTCCAGCGGACACCAGCAAGCCGGCCACGTATTTCCGGGTGGACAACGACAGCAGGCGAGCAGTGCTCGAGGCGACGCGCCGGGCAAAGGCAAGCAAAGAAGCCCTCCAGCGCATGCTGCGGGGTGAAGGCGACGACGGCATGGACGAGGGAGTGAGCAAACACGAGCGCCTCGACAGGCGGCCACTGCGCCGCATGGGGGTGGATGTCCGACGCCCTCCGCCAGGACTTGAGATGCCTGGCCCGCTCATTGGTCCAGAGCGCCGGGACCAGCGCCGCCGCTGATCTCAGGAGCTGGTGGTCCGGCCAGGAGATTGCAGGCGGGTCGTTGGCATCTTGAGTGCGGGAAGCTTCGCCCAATCCACCCCCCTGTTCGACAAAGCGGCCACGGAGCAGGAGTTTCGTGCCAAGCATGCCGCAAGCATCCAGTTGAAAAGCGCAGTCAGGGTTTCTCTCCCTCTTCCCCTCTCCGCTGCCTCAACCAAGGAGCCCCCGTGACCCAGTCGCGGCACGGTGCCAAAGCACAAGCCGCAGGCGACGGCGTTGGCGATGCCACCCGCGCTGCATCTGCACGCGTTCCGGCCCGGCTGCAGCCGCGTCGTCCAGCAGCCGCTTCAAGTCACTCGACCAGAGCCACAAGTGGACGTGCAGCTCACCAGGCACGACCACCGCCGGATCAGCACCGTGATCAAGGAGCAGCTGCACTGTATCAGAGACGGAGCCGCGGCGACACCAACCTTGCCCAAGCACTGCGATCGCGAGCGCCGTTCTCCCGTCGCGATCCTTTGCCTCGAGGCTGACTTCGCATCTTTCCGAACAGAGCAGAACTTTCAGCGCATCCGCTCTGGCCAGCTTGGCTCCGGCCATGACCGGCGTCTGGCAACGATCGTCAAAGACGTTCGTGGAGGCTCCCGCCCTTAACATGGCAGACACTGCTCCCCCGTCGCCTGGTGCCATGAGCGCGTGGTGAAGAGCCGTCCGCCCCTTGGAGTCTGCTGCGTCGACATTTCACCGGCCCGTCGCCGCGAGCGCTGCCTCAACAGCTCCGGCTCGTCCGCTGGCCGCAGCGCTCATCAGCAACGTGCTACCATCAGGGCCAGCTGACGAGGCGTCAGCCCCGGCCTGCAGCAGCCGCTGGATTGCCCTTTTGGAGCCTGACTGTGCCGCCAAGTGCAAAGCGCTTTGACCGCTGTCCCCATGGCTCCCGGCTTCAGTGTCGCCACACCGTCCTGAGGTGAGCAGTGCGTCGACAGAGGAGGCACAGCCATTCCGAGCAGCCATCATCAGAGGGGTCTCTCCGGTGTCCATCCTGGCAGCGCAGTCGGCACCAGCTGCGACAAGCACTCGCACCACGGACAGGAAACTGTCGCGGTCCGAGAGGGGCAAAACTTCGAGCGCGCAATGAAGCGCAGTGGCACAGCGGGCGTCCGTCGCATTGATATCACCCTCCGGGTCAGCTGACAGAACAAGTGAGACTGCATCAGCTGAGCCGCTGGCAGCAGCAAGCATCAGACACGTTCGGCCGCTGGCTAAGGCCCGGGCGTCCGCACCTGCCGCAAGCAGCGCGCGCATTGCGCCGGAGTGCCCAGCCCGTGCTGCGTAGTGCAGAGCCGTGTAACCGTCGCAGTCGACTCTGTCGATCGGCCCCGCCCGCCCGGATGCCATCACGAGCCCAAGCGTCTCGATGATGCCGCCTTTGGCGGCGCTCATCAGGATGGTGGTGAAGTTACAGTCCTCCGAACCTGGATCAGCGCCTGCGCCGATCAGAGCGCGCACAGACTCCCCACACCCGGCTTCTGCCGCGTAGCAAAGAGCCGTCCTGCAGCCTTCGTCAAAGTCAGCAAGTGCCCCGCCGACACCCGAAGCTATCACCAGCCGCAGAATGGCCGGCGAACCACATGCCGCAGCGTGCATCAGCACTGTCTGAGTGTCATCGCCCTTCGCCGTGTACATCTGGCCGTACATCGTTGCACGGTCAGTCGGATCCAGACCCGCTGCATCGCCGAGCTCCTTCAGGCGGCGTGCCACGTCGGCTCGCCCATGATCTTCCGCCAAGTTGACCAAAGCTTTCCCGCCGGAACCTGTCGTCGCGATGGTCAGGCCGTAGGTTCCCGTGTCGAGGGAATCGAGGCGCTCCGCAGCCGCCACGGCATCTTGATCCCGGCCCGCCACAATGGCCTCCTGCGCTGCCATCCATTCCAGCACCGCCGCTTGACCGGGAGGGAGCTCGCCTGCGACGCCCGCAGGTTTGTGGAAAGGAATCGAATCGACCGTAGATGTCCGTCCGGCCGCAGCAGCCGTCAGGCGGACGCGATTGCCGCAGCATCAGGACCAAAGCTGCCTGGTGCGTCTCATCCACGCACCCCAGAGGAGGGCCTGCCGCATCGGTATCAGCTTGGACCGTGCCTGGCGCGCCCGGTCTTGCAGCACCTTGCTGCCCCTCGCCCAGGCCACGAATGAGCTGGAGGAGGAACGCAAACCGTCACTCGAGCTCCTGCGGCCGGGTGGTGCTGGCGCCGCCCATCAGCGCCCTGCCGAGGCCTCACCTGGCGCCAGCGGAAGCTCAGGACTGGTAGGCCTTGCTAAAGCAAACCCAGAGTCAGCCGTGGCAGCCACTGCCTCGGCACCAGGTCCTGGTGCCGCGAGCAGCTCGTCTACACGTGCGGGCAGATGCCCGGCCGCGTTCGTGGGAGTGCGCATTCTTGATCGCCGGTTGAGTGGCGATCGCTTGCGGCACATCAGTGGCGTGAGCCAGGAGAGCATCTGACCCAGCCACAGCCATGGCTCACCATGGTACAAATCATCACCGATTGGCCTCCTTTTGGCGACTAGACATGGTGGTGGAGCTGGGAGGGGGGCGCAGGCGGGGGCACGCCCCGCTGGGGCAGCCGATGAGTACGGATCGGGTGTCTGCCATCCGACGGCAGATTACGCAGATTCTGCACACGCTCAAATCATCACGTCGTCGTGCATTGTGGCCAGGCCCGGGTCTGCCGGTGGTGCTGCCTGCGTGGTCGTCCAGGTATGGTGGCTAGCGATCGCCCGGGCGCGCTTGGCGCTGCGGGCGGAGTCCAGGTCCATCGAGCGCCTTGCGCTCGGCGCCGCCCCCCCGGATGCGTGCAGTGCCGAGGACACCCAAGCGGCAGGCGGCAGAGGGCGCTTGGGGGCGCGGGAGGGGGTAGGGGTGTCGCCCGCCCGCGCCGAGGCAGCCACGGTCGACGCCCTGGAGCGGTCTGCGGCTGGCTGCACGAGTGCTGCTGCCAGCGGTGGGGCGAGCGAGCGTCCGGCCATCGAGGCGATGACCTCTGCGAAGGGAAGGCATGGGGTGCGAGTCCTCGTCCAGCCCCCCACGACGCCGACGGCTCCGCGGTGGCGCATTGGGTCGGCGTGCTCAGGGGCGCGGGCCCTCGCCATGGCCGGCACGCCCTGCAGGAGGGCTCGGCCGATCCCGGAGTAGCATGACACGCCAGGGCCAGCAGCGCGGTCGCGCCGCTCTTCGCGGGGCAGCGTGCGGAGCATGACCTTGAGGCCCTCGAGGGCGCAGCCCATTGCGAAGGCCATCTGATGCCCGGAGCGCAGCGCTGGTGCCGGCGTGCTGGCTTCCGCGCCTTGGTCGTCCCTCTCCGCTGCACGTAGCGCACGGCCGAGGACCATGAAGGCTCCGAGCTTGTCCGACGCCGCCGACACGATGGCCGGCAGAGGCGTCGTGCGGACGCTGGGGCCGACGCGCAGGCCGAGAGACGCATCACCGTCGCTGCCGTGCTTCAGTGCCTCCTGCTCGGCGACGGAGTGTCGCCTGAGCTCATCCCTCGCCGCCCACATGGTGCTGCTGGCCCTGGCCGCGTCGCTGATCCGGAGGAGGCGCGGCCCGCGACGCAGAGACACGGCCGAGCCCTCGGCAGCCGGCTCACGGCGGCGAAAGCACTGGGCCTTGCGCTCGTCGGCGTCGGCAAGGGCCCGTGAGACGCTCTCTCCCAGCCAGGCGCGGACGGACAGCCGCATGACGGCTCTGCCGTGGAGGACGCGCTCCGCGATCGCCCTGTCGGACTTGGGCTCGGCGACAGCAAAAACGTCTTCCAGCGACTTGGCCGAGACGGGGCGGCACCCTGCCGTCCGGGCTGCTACCATGAGCGCACCATCCGCTAGCTCAGCGAGCAGGGGCCTTTCAGCGGGGCTGGACGTCCCATCGAGCCCGGCAACGGCGGAGCTCGCGGGAAGAGCTGGGCGCGGAAGGGGCTGGAATGCCACTGCCATGAGTCGTTCGGCGAGCAGCTGTGTCGTGTCGACCGCCTGGGTGTCGGATGCAAGGACGGCATCGGTGGGTGGGTGACTGGAGGTGGGGACGGTGGGCGGCTCGTCGCCCAAGGCCGGGGCGGGCATGGCCAGCGGAGCCCAGGCGTGCAGGCGGACGACGCCGTCGGCGAGGAACTGCTCGCGGGCGCCGACCCGCGTGAGGGCGTCGGCCCGGGCGCCGGTGGCGCCCATGCGGGTGCCCGCGGCCATGGAATCCAGTGCCGGGTGGAGCGGGCGGCCG
>Ga0136560_1001617_pt1 | contig 11610 bp, 6 predicted proteins | sample AntRauMeHopE1497_FD_104925 | JGI IMG/M metagenome (GOLD analysis project Ga0136560, IMG submission 104925) | Saline lake microbial communities from Rauer Islands, Antarctica - Metagenome Hop E1 #497 | ecosystem: Environmental > Aquatic > Non-marine Saline and Alkaline > Saline | place...
CGGAGGAGGACCGCCGGACGGCCCGGGACCTCGCCCGCGTGGTGCTCCCCCACGGCACTGGGTCGCTGGAAGGGGCGCTGTCTCGCATCCCGGCGGGGGCGAGGGGGAGGTGCGCCGCCGCGCTGGCTCCTGTCGCCGCCTTCCTCCGATCTGCCGACGTCCTGGTGCAGCCCAACGGGTGGTCGCTGCTCGGCGACAGCCTGGTCATGGCCCACGTCTCTCGTCTCGTCCGGCCAGACGCGATGCGCGTCATGGCGCTGGGAGCCGTGCCGCTGGTCGACCCGCACCTCCTCCGCCCCGCCGACGCCGCAGAGCTTGTCAGGCAGTGGGGAGCCGACGCTGCCGGGCACTCGGAGTGGGTGGCGGACGCCGAGGAGGCCGGCGCCGGCGCTGAGGAGCCCGCGCCGGTGGCCGTGCAAGACGGGGCGTGGACCCCGGCGGACGGCTTCGCCCGTCGCGCCGCCGCCCAGATGGTCGCGGCCGCCGGCACCGTCCCCTCCCCGTTCACGCACCTCCAGCCGCCCTCCCTCCACGTGGCAGGCATGCCGGGGGTGAGGAGGGGCCCCCGTGGCAGCGTGACCCGGATCCTCGTCACCGGCATCGACACCCGCGGCATGTGGGCCGCGGACGGGCCGTCCCACCCTGGGCTGGACGCCGAGGTGGCGGGCGTGGTGCGGGGCCTGGCGTGCGGGCCGGAGCGCGCGGCCGAGGAAGCCGTGCGCCCGGAGGTGCTGTCCGCCGTGCGGGCAGCGCTGTGCGACGGACAGCCGGGGGGGAACGCCTCTGCGGCGGCCGTGTCGGCGCTGCGGGCGGAGCGGCGGGCGGGGAGAGTGACGGTCGTCATGCTGACGGCGCGGCTGAGCGCCGTGAAGGGGGTGGGCACCTCCCTGGCCGCCTTTGCCGGGCTGCTCGGTGCCGCTCGGCGGGGCGGCGCCGCCCGCCTGGGCACCCTCCCCGTCCTCGTGCTGCTCACCCGCGCCAGGCGGCCGCAGCTCCACCGCGCCGTGCTCGGCTCCGCCCTCGCCCCCGGCCTCGGCCTCCGCGGCTGGCTCCTCCTCCGCGACTACGTGGCGCCGTCGGCCGCCCCGGCGGCTGTTCGCTCGGCCGACGTCGTCCTGGCGCCGTTCCTCAACCCCGTGACCGAGACCCTGGGCCTCGCCCCCCTCGAGGCCATGTCCGCGGGCCGGGTGGTCGTCCACTGCGCCGTGGGCGGCATGCGGGACTACACTGAGGCGCCCCGCGAGGGAGCGGTGCCGTCGTCGGTCGTGGCGTGGGGAGGCTGCCACCCGGAGGGTGTCGGCGCGGCGCTGGGGGACGTGCTGCGCAGGCCGGCGGCGTGGCGCGCTGCCGTGGGGGTCAGGGCTAGAGAGCTTGTGAGGCGGGGATTCGACGATGACGTGTGGATGCCGGCGCTGCGAGCCATGTACGAGCAGAGCCACTGATTGCAACGAACGCTGCAGCCGGCCCATGGCCGCCCACCGGCCCGGCGGCGCCACCCCGCACACCCCAGAGCCCGGGCCGTCACGCGGACTCGATCGAGACGAGAACCACACCCTCTGACGACGGCACGCGCCCGAGGCGCACCCGCCCCAGCTGACCCGAGCCGCCGATGAGAGCCAGCGCCTCCGGCTCGTGCCTGTCGCCCGACACCAGCACCTGCGCCCGGCCGTCCAGCGTCGTGGACGGGGACGCCAGCCCCGCCCCTGACGCCGGCGTCGCACAACGCACCGCCCTGGCCTCCGCCTCCGCGCCCGACCCGGACCCGGCCCCTCGCGGCTCCGCCCGCCCCCGCCCCAGGAGGCTCCCGAGCCAGCCCTGCGCCCCCCGCGCCTCGGCCACCTCCTCCCCGCACTCCCCGCCCGACCCCAGCCGCATCGGGACGCCGTGAAGCAGCGCGGCCGCCGTCATCGGCCGCCGCTTCAGCCACTGCACGAGGGCCGATGCCGCCTGCAGCTCTGCCCGGCCGACCTCGCCGTCCCTGGGTGCGCCCAGAGCGCGCCACCCCCCATCCCTTCGCACACCGAGCCACTGCCCCGGCAGAGCCACGACGACGTAGCTGCTCTGCCACCCATGCACGAGGGCGCATGCCGTGGCGAGGGCGTCGCTCATCCACGGGGCGGCGAGCGACTCCGCCGGACGATCAGCCATGGCGGCCTCGGAGGCGGCGGAGCGGCGCGCTCCCGGCGGGAAGGACCACCGGCGTGCGGCTATCCGCTCTACCAGGGTCAGATTCCGTCCTGACGCCCGGGCCCTGGCGGTCGAGCCGCCGTCCCGCAGCGGCGACGAGGCTGCGGCCGCCAGCGCGGCGGCCGCCCGCTCGACCGGCGAGGCACCCGCCCCCGTCCCCGCGAGCCCCTCCCACGACCACACGAAGGCGTGCGCCGTCGCGGCCGCCCAGGCTCCTGCCCTGGCGGCAGCCCGGTCGGCGGCGGTGGCGGCACCCTCCCCCGGCCCCGCCGTGGCAGCGGCCACCGCGCCCCTCCCTGGCGCGCCCCCCCATACCAGCACCGCCTCGCCACCTCCACCACCACCTCCTCCTCCTCCTCCTCCTCCCGGCTGGCCCTCCGTGGCGGCTTCCCCGGCGCCGCTCGGCCGCCCGCGGCCAGCAGCTGGCGTGCCCCCCACCACGGCGCAAGCCGACAGCCCGAGGCCCTTCCCGGCCGGGGAGTACCACGGGCAGAGGGCGCCGGCCGCCCTGTCCCCGCCGGGCCCCGCCCGCAGCTGCACCACCACGTCAGGGTGCCACGACACCAGCGGGCCGCCGACAGCGGCGGGCACCCCGGAGTCCGCCCTGGAGCCGCCCCCAGCCCCCAGAACCAGGTCCACCAGCGCCACGCGGCCCTGCGCCTCCGTCACGGCCTCGGGGGCGACCGCCTCTGCCGTCGGGTCGCGCCTGCCCGAGTGGGCGGCGCGCTCAGCCTTGGCTGGTTTCGGCGGGACCGGGCGCGCCGGCACGACCGCCGCCCATTGCGTCCAGATTGCGTTCTTGCCGCCAGTGGCTCGTGCCGCGCGCCATTCTAGCCGCGAGGCAAGGTGGCCGGCATGTCCGGCCGGGCTCGCGTCGCCGGCACTGCTTGCCTTGTCGCGCGACAGCCCCGTCAGCACCAATCGGAGTGTCCCTAGGCGAGATCGCACCGGGGCGGCCGCAACCACGAGCAGCAGCTCCCCAGTGCCCCTTAGCGTGACCGCGAAAGGCGCGCAAAGGCCCGCCGAAGACACGGGCTGCTGCTCGCCCGGCCCCAGCGGTCCAAGCACCGCCCGAGACGACTCCGAATCCAGCCCGTGCGTCCTTTCCGGCGCCTCGCCGCCGCGGTGTCCTTCGCCGCGCAGCTTTGCCCGACTTTTGCGGAACGCTTTCAGGGTGCTTGCCACCCGAGACATCAAAGACCCCGGGGTCGTTCCCTCGATGGCGCTCGAAAGGGCCAGGATCGAGGCCGCAGCCAGTACGGCCACGACCAGGAAGCCCTGGGTCATCCGCGACGGTCCGCCCCGCGCGGCAGCAGGCACATTGCCGCCCGCACCGTCACCCACCCGCCGCCGTGCCATGATGACGACACAGGCACGCTGGCCCGTCCACCCGCCGCCAAACGAGCGTCTCGCACGGGCGTGAGGCCGGCAGTGCGTGCTTCAAGCTGGCCGATGAAATGTCTGACCTAGCTCCCCGCTCCCCTCTCCTTGAATTCCGGGACAACGGTTCCGAAGCCTCAGACAGCCGTGCTCCGTCCAGGATGCTTGAGCGTGGCCGGCTGCGGGATAGCTTGCCGATCGTCCGTCGCGACAAGGCGATTGCGACACTGGCATCTTTCAGGCTCACACACCGAAACACGAACCCCGAACACGCAGCATTTTCGGCTCACGCCCCAGACATCGTGCGGCACGGCGCACGAGGGAGCCTGCGCCGCAACGTCGCCTGGCAGAGTTGGGCGGCGCTCCAAGCAGCCGGAGGCCTGCCTCACAGGCCTCCGGGCTTATCACCAGCGGGAGGCATGGCGTCCTCATCAGCCGGCGGGCTCGCTGCTGATATGGAAGCCCTTCAGCTCAGGACAACCGCGGCCTTGCAGCAGATCGACGCCAACTTTTCCAGGGCGAACGAGCTCGCCGCAGAAATGTTCCCGCTGGTCAGAGGGCTTGTAAAGCAGCTCGTTGTGGCGGACGATGCCAGCAAGGTGAGAGCGTCGGCGCGTTCGGGTCGGCAACGGTGGCCGCGCCCACCCGGGCCGGAGCGAGCCGCACCCGCGACACCTCTGCTGATGACAACGCGATCCGCAGACATGGCATGACACATTCTTGGACGCTGCGGGAGCTCTGGAGCGGCCCGGGGTTGAGGAAGGCGATGGCGAGGGCAAGGGACAGGAGGCACCGTTTCCCCGCACACCGGCCGCCAAGACGCCGCTGCGGGTTGGGGCGGACAGCGATGCGACGCCAGACCTTGATGAATCTGACTTGTCGAGCGTTCGCCCGGGTACGGCCAGCCGTGGCCCGAGGCGTGACGGGTTGACGCTATTCTCTCCGCCCGTCTCAACGCCCTTCCTCCGCGCGGCTAGGACACCGGGCCGCGTGTCGGGTTTCCACCACGGCGGGCTTGTCGGCTTGTCGTCCTCGTCCTCGCCCGCGAGCCCGGAGCGGCCCGCCGCGTCGGGCGAGCTGAGCGCTGCCGACCTTGAGGCGCCGTCCAGCCCTGACTCCCCCGACATGGCATCCCCCGAGATGCCGGCGCTGTCGAGTCGCGCGGCAGTGCTCCTTCAGAACCTGGGGGGGTTGAGCCCGGCCCCCGGGGCCCCGTCGTCCGCCGCCGCAGGCGCCGCGTCGGCCGCCGCCGGCAACGCGCTCGGGCGCTCGCGGGCCAAGACTCCGGGGCGCACCGCGTCCGGCAGGCCGATGACGATGGCCGACGTGCCGGCGGACGGCCTCGACGACAGCGCCGCCTGGGACGTGGGCGGGAGCAGCGAGGAGGAGGGCGACGACGACGGGAACCTCCTAGCGCACCTCGGCGCCTCCAGCGCAGGCCTCGCCCTGTCCAGGCACTCCCTCGCCCTCGTCGCGCACACCCCGGCGGCCGCGGTCGGACCCGGCTCCTCCTCCGCTCGCGAGACGGGCGGCGGGGCCTCCGCGGACGGGGCAGCCGCCCTCGCCCAGCTGACAGCGGAAGCCCTGGCCTCCGCCAAGAAGCCCTCAGCCCCGGACCCCCGCCGCTCCGCCGCCGCCGCCGCCGCCGCCGCCGCTGCCTCCGGCTCTGCATCATCTAGCTCTGCCGCGGCGGACTCCGATGACGACATGGAAGAGCCGGCGCCGCTCGAGCTCACGACGGTCGGGCAGCTCGAGGCCGCCCCGGCAGAGCCGCGCCTACTTCACTCGAGCGAGTTCAGCCTCTCCGCGTTCCCCCCGCTGTTCCGGTCGGGGAAGCCCGCGGCAGAGCTCATCGCCGTCTGGACAGCCGTGAGCGCGGGGCAGGACGAGGCGGAGCCCAGGGCGCTGTCGGCGCGACAGGTCGCCGCCTCGCTAGTGGCCCACGACGGCGACGCGGCGCCGGGGGAGGCCGCCGTCCGAGCGACGCTGGGGATGCTGCAGAGCCGCGGGCTGCTCTACTCTTTCCAGGACGGCGGCGAGACGTTCTGGCGCCTTCACGCGTTCGAGTGAGCGTCGCGAACGGAATCGTTGCAACACCAGACCGCGCGCGCGCGCGGAGCACACACGACCGCACGCCACGCCGCTGGGGAGGAGCCCTCCGCCGCCGCCGCCGGCTCAGTCGTCCTCGGGGTCTGGCACCTCGGGGTTCTTGGCTCCCAGGGCGGCGGTGTCGAAGTTCGCGTAGAGGTCGTACTGGTACACCAGGTTCGGGATGCAGGGGCGAAACCGCTGCGGGGGAGGTGGGGGTGGGGAAGTTTCTGGAAACCGGGACACGCTGGCTCGGGTGGCTGGGGGCCAGACTCTGTTGCGGCGCGTCGACCGGGGCTGGATGCCGCCTGTGCGGCCCTCTCACCGTGGGCCTGACGGCGAGGAGCTCTGCCATCATGTCCCTGTTCTCAGCGATGGTGCTGAGTAGGACCAGGCCGCCGAGCGGGGCGCCCGCGGCGGGAGCGGAGGGCGCGGGAGCCGCGGCTCCCGAGGATGCGGCGGGGGCGTCGTCGCCGCCCGCCAGCTCGGCCTCCGCCGCGGCGGTGTCAGCCGGTGCCGCGGCGGCGGGGCCGACGGCGGCCTCAGGAGCCACCGCGAGGAGCGCCCGCGACGTCTCCGTGTACTTCTCCCACACCCCCCGCGTGATGAAGGGCGGGTCGATCACCACGGCGTCGAACGCCCCGAGGAGCTCCGAGGGGAATCCGAGCGGCTCGTTGAAATCGTACCGCACGAACCGCGGGTCCTTGCCGAACTGCTCGTCGTCCAGCTGCGGCACGGTCGGAATTGGCAGGGCGGCACCGTGACGTGCTGCGTGTGAGGGGCTCGTCCGTGTGGCTGGGGCAGCTGCACGCAGGCCAGGCCTCACATCAAACACGTAGCTTCCCTCGCGCTCCTTGGGCGTCAACGAAAAGTAGACGCTCGGCACAGACAAGAAAGCGATGCGGACCTTACCCAGCTCCCGCAGAGCGGCTGCGGACGGCAGTCGAGGATGGCATGCAGGCCTGAAATCCCGTTGCGCGGCGTTGTGGCACAGAACGCACCGCTCCTGCAGCAGCCCGGTCTCACCGAGGAGTGCGGATAGCGTGGCCTTGCTGTAGTAGTACTGGTTGAACTCGGCTCGCTGCACGGAGCGCGGGCAGGGCGGCCAGGGGCGTGGTGGCCTGCATCCGCCGTTGCAGGCGCACCGCCGCCGATATCCTCACCTCTTCCGTCCTGGCAAGGAACTTGCTGATGTGCACAGCAGCCAGCGCCTCGGCACTTGCCATTGTGGCAGTGTGCGCGGCTCTCGGCTGGATGCTCCGCCGTAGAGCACATGCCCGCCCTTTGCGTTTGCCAGAAATCGTCACACACCGCCGGCGCGTGCTGGCGGTGATGGACGAGGCCTCCGACGAAAAGGGGGTCGATGCAGCGCTGGAGCGCGCGGCCCTGGCCGCTGACGCTGTCATGCCAGCGTCGGCGGCGCCGGCTTCCGGGTCTGCCGGCCAAAGGGCCGAAAAGGACGGCAAGGGCGATGATCTGTTCCGGAGGATCTTCACGGAGGTTCTGGCGGAGGACGGGCTTCTCGTTCTGGCGAGGGGCATGGGGCTGAGGTTTGTGGTCGAGCGCTTCATCCGGGTGTTTTGCGGCGGCAAGAACCTCGTTGCGTGCCTTGGGATGGTTAACGAGGGCCAGTCCATTCGGGCGTCCCTGGCGGCGGGTGGGCTCGCGCGGGAGCACCTCCCCGTGGTGGTGACGAACGAGATGCCGTCGGCGCAGAGGCTGCGCGCCTACCGCGCCGGCGGCGTGGTGATCATCACCTCCCGCATCCTTGTCGTGGACCTCCTGACGGGGCGGCTCCCCGGCGCGGCGCTGTCGGGCCTGCTGGTGGCGCGGGCGCACAGCCTGGGTCCGGCCAGCTCCGAGGCGTTCATCGCTCGCCTGTTCCGCGACGCCAACCCGGACGGCTTCGTCAAGGCCTTCTCGGAGGACCCGGAGGCGCTGGCCGGCGGCTTCAACCGCCTGGAGAGCCTGATGGCCGCGCTCGGCGTGCGGCAGCTCTTCCTCTGGCCGCGGTTTCACGCCCTCGCACAGAGCCACCTGACGAGGCCCGGCGTGGCCCCCGAGGTGGTGGACCTCGCGCAGCCCATGACCCCGTGCATGCTCGCCATCCAGCGGTGCCTGGTGGTGGCCATGGACGGCTGCCTGCAGGAGCTGAAGGCGTCACCCCACGTGGAGCTGGACGACGTCGACGCCTCCCAGGGCCTGCTGGACGGCTTCGACTCGCGCATCCGCCGCAGGCTGGACCCCGTGTGGGGCCGGCTGTCCCCGCAGACGCGGCAGGTCGCCTCCGACGTGCGGCTCCTCCGCCGCCTCCTCTCCTTCCTCCTGCGGTACGACTCTGTCACCTTCTACGCGTTCCTGCTCAGCCTCAGGCAGGGGAACCAGTACCAGGCCAGGGACAGCCTCTGGCTCATGAGCGCCGCAGCGGAGGAGCTCTACCGGCGTGCCAAGGCGAGGGTGTTCGTGGTCGAGGCGGCGGGGAGACGGGCAGGGAGAGGGGTCACCGTGAGCGAGTCGGATGACGTCACGCTGGCGAGGACGGCACGGGGCCTAGAGCGCACGGTGTTCGCGATCCCGGGGCTGGAGCCGGCGGAGCCGGGGGGGGCGGCGGGATCCCCGGCCGAGGCCCAAGCGGCCGCGACGGGCGGGGAGAGGCGGCGGCGCCTCGCCCCCGTCCTGGAGGTGAACCCCAAGCTCCGGCTGCTGCGGTCCGTGCTGGCGGAGTGCAGCTCGGCGTGGGGCCAAGCCCGGCGCGGCACGGGGGGCGGCGCGGCGCTGCCCCGGCGGGCGGGCGTCGTCGTCGCGACGGCAGACGCGCTCTCGGCTGCGCAGGCCCGCGCGGCAGTGACCGAGGGCCTCCGCGGCGCGATGCGGCGTCAGTTCCGCGGGCTCGTGGTGCGCAACGCCGAGGTGACGGCGTCGCTGCGGTGGCAATGGCGGTCGTGGCGGGAGCACCGCGCCGCGTCGCTCGGCCTCGTGCCCAGGTCGAGGGCGCGCCGGGGCGTGCCGCCGCGGCTCCCGGAGCCAGAGTGGACGCGGACGCCCGGCGGCGGGGCCGTGCTGTCCGCCGACGTCGGCACGAGCGTCTCTGCCGCACACTCGGCACACTTCGGGCAGCAGGCGGCCGTGGGCAACCCCCCGACGGCCCCCGCAGCCGGCGGCGGCGCTGCTTCCAGGCCGGCCCCTGCCGGCGGCCCTGTCCCTCGCCGGGTCATCGTGACGGCGGAGCAGCGGCTCCTCTGGCTGGAGGCATCGCGGATCCTCGGCGCGCCGCAGGAGAGAGAGGCGGCCGGAGGGACCGCCTCCGCCGCCGGGCCGCCCGGCAGCGGGGCTGAGGCCGCCCTCGGGGACCCAGACAGCCTCGACGAGGATGCCGCCGCAGCGCTGGCGGACCTGGCGTCCCCGGACGACCTCGCCGCGAGGCGCGGGCGGCCGGGGCAGGGCCTCATGGATGACGTGGCGACGCTCCTGGACGATGCGGTGCCCCTGGAGGACGGGAGGGCGCGGAAGCGCGGCAGGGAGCGGGCAACGGCCGCGGGGCGGCAGCCGAAGCGGCCGGCCGGCGTGCCGGGCGAGAGCGGCCCGCCCGACGGCCCAGCCGCCGAGGGTTCGTCGGCCCCCGACCCCGCGGGCGCCGCCACCGCCGGCGACGAGGAGGGCTGGGAGGACGAGGACGTCCCCGTGCTCCGCGTGGGCCGGCTCGACGTCCGCGTGCTGTCGCTGGCGGACCACGAGTCACGGGGGCAGCTCCTCGCGCGGTGGCGCCCCGCCTTCGTGGTGGTCGTGGACCCGGACGCAGCCTTCGTGCGGGAGGCGGAGGTGTACGCGGCGACGGCGGCGCCCCCCGGGCGGCCGGTGCGGGTGTACTTCACCCGTTTTGCCAACAGCGCGGAGGATCAGCTGTTCCGGCTCGCTCTGCAGAAGGAGGAGGACGCGTTCCAGAAGCTGATCCACGCCAAGGCGCACATGGCGGTGCCGCGGCGGGCGTCGGCGGCGGTGGAGCGCGCGGCGGAGACGGTGAGCGGGACGTCGCGGGGCGTGGACGCGTGGGGGATCAGCATGGAGGACTCTAGGCAGTCGCGGTCATACGGCACGCTGGCCAGAGGGGGGGGACAGGCCTCCAAGATGGGGCGGACGTCGGCGGGGGCGCTGGGCGGGGTGAAGGACGCCGGGCGGCGGCGCGTCGTCGTGGACATCCGGGAGTTCCGCTCCAAGCTTCCCGCCCTGCTGCACGCCGCGGGCATGGAGGTTGTGCCCGTGACCCTGGAGGTGGGCGACTACGTCCTCGCGCCCAGGGTCTGCGTGGAGCGCAAGAGCGTGCCGGACCTCCTCGGCTCCCTCGCCTCCGGCCGGCTCTACACACAGTGCGTGGCCATGTGCCGCTTCTACGATACCGCCGTGCTGCTGGTGGAGTTTGACGAGGACCGGCCCTTCGGCCTACAGTCCGCCGGGCCCCGGGCCTCCCAGGAGGGACCGGCTCTCTACGACGTCCACTCCAAGCTCGCGCTGCTCACCCTCCACTTCCCGCGCCTGCGCATCCTCTGGGCGCGCTCCCCGCACGCCGCCGTGGACATGATCCTGGCCATCAAGGTGAGCCCCGCCCCGCGCGCGAGCGAGCGCCGCGCCACCCCGCCCCGCCCCGCCCCGCCCCGCCCCGCCCCGCCCCGCCCCGCCCCGCCCCGCGCGCGAGCGCCGCACCAGCTGCCCTGCCCCCGACGGACGCGCCGCCTCGTGCGCCCGGCCTCCCCCGGCCGCCCTGCCCTCATTCCGCGAGCTGCCCGGAGGCTGGCCGCCGATGATGGGGCACGCTCTCGACTCACGTGCCCCCCCCGTCGCTTCCCGCGCCGCAGCAACTGCACCCCGAGCCCGACCCCAGGGTGGCCCTGGCCGCCGGCACGGAGGACTACGAGCGGGTCAAGGCCGAGGCCGAGGGCGCCGCCGCCGCGTCCTCCGAGGGAGCGTCTGCCTCGTCGTCCTCTGAGGCGCCGTTCGCGGCAACGTCCGACGCGTCGACGGCCGCCCTTGGCGCCGCCGCCACCGAGGGCGCGATGGCGGGGTCGCAGCAGGACGCCGCCGTTGACCTGCTGAAGCGCCTGCCCGGGGTGACGGCGGGAAACCTGCGCACCATCACCAAGACGGTGCACTCCGTCGCGGAGCTGGCGGCGCTGTCGCTGGAGCAGCTCGGCGCATTCCTCGACGCGCGCACGGCGGGGCGCATCTTCGACTTCCTGCACGGGAAGATCCCCCCGGGGGGCGTGTGACGGCGCGCGCGCGGGTGCCGGGGCCGTGGGGCAAACAACGGGATGTTGCCCGGCCGGGCGTGCTGGCTGCCCTCTTGCCACACCCTCAAACGCAGCCCTCCTGCCACACGGTGCCGCCACCACCCGGGCGGCACCCCAGCCGCGGACGCGCGCCACGGCTTCCCGAGCACGGCCGCCTCACTTGCGCGTCTGGTCGACCATGAGGCTCTGCCCCGCCGAGGTGGCGTCGAGGAGCGAGGTGGAGAGGCCGCCCTTCCCGGCGTCGAGGGCCTGCCTCTGCGCCAGGGCGCCCTTTCTCCTCTTGGCGAAGCCCACCCGGACGTTCCCCCTGTCGAAAAATGTGACGAAGGCCTTGGTGAAGACGTCGCCGAGCACGAACAGCGGGCCGCGGGGCGCCGGGACGTCGAGGGCCATGAGGCCGGGCTTGCACCGGTCGGGGCGGCCGGGCGACCTGGCGCGGATGACGTAGTCGTCCGGCTCCAGAGTGAAGGTCTTCCCGTGGATGACGTAGGAGAGGCTGGGGAGGGATTCGAGGCCGGTGCAGTCCGAGTCGAGGGGCAGCTGCCGGTCAAGGGAGCGCACCACGTCGGTGGGGGCGGTGAGCAGGCTCGTCCCGGTGTCCAGGACCAGCTTGCAGCCGCGCTCCCCCGTGTCGTGCAGCGGCCCGTCGCGCTCCACCCCCTTCTTCAGCCGC
>Ga0136560_1001618_pt1 | contig 11608 bp, 17 predicted proteins | sample AntRauMeHopE1497_FD_104925 | JGI IMG/M metagenome (GOLD analysis project Ga0136560, IMG submission 104925) | Saline lake microbial communities from Rauer Islands, Antarctica - Metagenome Hop E1 #497 | ecosystem: Environmental > Aquatic > Non-marine Saline and Alkaline > Saline | place...
AGATGCAAAGACATCGTCGCCTGCTTGTGTTTTTTCTTTGTCCTCAAGGTCAGTGCCAGCACTGGCTACGGATCGCGTTCGATCAGATGCAGCAGCGACCTTGTCCTCAGACTCAAGATATGTTCCCCCGTAATCCACAATAACCGGCTACATGTGAAGTCGCTCGCTACTTGTGTCGTGCACGTGCTTCCCGGGCGCAACCGTGGCTCCCAATGGTGTCCCCAGGCTGCCCCTGAGTCCGGGGCTACCCAGGCCTTCGGATGCTCGGCGTCTCAAAGGAACGTAATGCACATGGACTTTCCAGGGCACAATAGGCAGCGCCAGACCGAATAACTTGTGCGTCAATTCGCCCAGCCAGGCACCAGGAGATAGTACGACAGCCCTAGCCCGGATCGACATGAACCCTGTGGAGGTGGAGGGGCGGCTATCGGGAGGTGTCATACCCACACCTGGGGGGACTGAGAAGGTCAACTCGTGATTATTATCCTGAATCCGTGTCATGTTTTCCAAATGCACATCTTCTAAGACATCCCCACCTGCAGCAAGGTATGTAGCATGCACCGCCGCGACACACTGACGTGCTCGAAGAACACCGGATCTCTTGAAGTACCAAGCACTGTATGTCGCGGGCACTCTAACTCCCCACCTGTGAAACGCATCTGACGTAGATATATGCACAATCGGCTCTCTCGCCTGCTAAGCTACCGCCCTGACAGCCGATCCTGCTACTGAGGAGGCTGGTGCGAGTTCCAGAGAGCCTGTTGGGACAAGCAACGATCTCTTAGATTGATTTTCAAGCCGCGACCATGACGAGTAAGCTTCTCGCATCAGCAATGTATGATGCAGATCCGGATACACAGCCCGAATTACCCGACTCTCTCCATGGGATGACCCCAGCGAATGACCCAGAGAAGCTTGATCACACAATAAGCAGTTATAGCCTCGCATTCTCAGCTGAAGAGCACAGAAAGATCCCAGTACCCCAGCCCCCACCACAACAACATCATATAGTTTGTTCATGTATGCGCCAGACTTCAGCACTGTTCATGAAGTTGAACCTGGGTCGCTTCAGGAAACTCAGGTGCAAGACTGAAATTGCACCGAGCTATAAGTTGTGGTACTGGTTACTGATCCAAAGTGCACAGCTTCCGCTCTTACTATACTTACGAAACTACGAGATTCTAGGATTTACACCTTCGTTGTGCCGGAGAAAAGGTGAGATCCAACAATGTAAAAAAAGGGTATCTGAGTTTTTATTCCGGTGCGTTCCGCAAACCGTAGGCCATGGCCCGTAGCCGGTACGGTGTGGAAGAACATACACGATACTCGGGGCGTAGCCATACGTCACGACGTAACTGTGGTGTCGGGAGGTGTGACATGCGCCTATTGGTTTTATGCCGTATGCGCACGCGTCACCTGCATCGCATATCGTCTTAACTCGCGTGATCGGCCACACCCCCTGAATAACTACCAGCCATGACAGATATTGCACCCATGACGATACACTAGGCTGCTCTGTTGATTCATTCGAGCTCCATTGGTCGTTGCGACATGGCTGCCTCCCTATTCATTGCGCTTTGCATGTCGCTGGAGTCTGGCCATGCCCCCAGCTATCCTGCTTCGGATATGCCTAGCGAAGCCCCCTTCATACCTTCCGAGTGCGACTACCCTGTTTCAACCTGAGACCACGCGAGCTCAAACACATCAGATATATCGTTGAGGAGCCGCCAGTGCTCCGACTCGGGCACTGCCAGCAGAGGAATCCATACGCTAAGCGCTTGCCGCAGCTTGTCCAGCGTGCGGCCCCTCGCCCGCCCAGGGTGTTGAAGCTATGCATTGCTCGGCCTCGGTACCGCGGTAGAATCTCCAGACGACGAAGTATTGGCTTTAAAATCAGAGGCCATGTCTGGCAAGTCTACTGACGTACTCGAGCGGCGCTATTTGGACATGGACGTGCGTGTGATAGTAGGCAGCTTCTTCCCAGCTGGTACTGTAGCTGAACCTGTACATGTACTTGGAGGGTCTTCAGCAAGAGCTGGAAGCTTCGTTCCTTCGTCTAGATCGCTCATAGCTGCTTGTTTGGCCCCTATCGTTGCATGACGCCCTCTTGCCGCTTTGGTGCCTTTCCATGGAGACAGAAGATCCACCTTGCGGGCAAAGGTACGATAGTACATTGCGATGTCCACAACCTGAGCAAGTGGTCCGGATAGAACAGGTCCATATCGCGAGATCAGAGCATGGCCGGCAGCTGTGAGCTCGATGCAATGCATTATTCGCCCAACCATACTGCCAGTTTCATCGCTGTGCAGCAGTGAATTCAGAGGGACATCTGCAGCATCTGCCAGGGCCCGCTGCCCAAGTTGCCTTCCTCTTGATTTATCCTCCTAGGCCTTTCGACGAAGCTCGAGCACTTCGTCCTCACGAGATGCCAGTTCCCGCAGAAGCAACTTCAGGACTGGACCTGTGCGGCGCCGTTCGTGGAACCTAGCTCTCCGCGCCTCTTCTAGCTCTGATGCCAACATGTCATCAGCACTACGCGCAACTCGTCTGCGCTTTATGAGTCGCTCTCGAGGCGAGCCTTCGTCTGCATCTGTAGTCTTATTCTTGTGCTCTGGTGCATGAAGTGTGGTCTGATCTGCAGAATCAGTCCCATAAACCACTTCGTCCCAAAGCGAATCGAGCCGATCCCATGAGTCATTAAAGTCATCTAATTCGCTAGGTTGGGGGCGGGGAATGTGATTGCGAAGGAGAAGAAAACGTCTTCTCCTCGAAGCAATCATGTAGTGCAGCTGATTAAGAATCTCACTAAGTAAATGCACCTGGTGATTCCATGCCGGGTCTACTTCATTCACAGCTGCCAGATGCTTGTGCGCCTCTTGGAGCCCACGAACTGCGACAAAGTGATACAATCTAGGGTCGCTGCCGCTATTCATTAATTCCCATACGTCGTCGATGGCTTGGCCGAGCTGAACAGGCTTCTTGCACTGGGCTACACGGACACATGCCATCTCCCATCCCCAAACTTCCCTCGGAAATCCTGTCCAGAGCCGTCTCGAAACTAAGGAAGCCTCCCCCTCCGGGGGCCAGATACCACCGGGTTGCCAAGCGCCAGCGGATTGTCCTGTGGGCTCAAGCTCTGACGGTACATTCCAGCGCTTAAGCAATGCAGTAGCAGTAGCAATGCTGCTCCATGCCTGTTCGTGAAATGTCCCAGATATCTGCCTCTTGAGTTGCATGGGAGGAGGAACTACATGTGTAGACTTCGGCTGGGGAACAGCCACTAGCATTGCGGCTGTCGCGGCTTCTGCCTCGAGACTGGATCCATCAATCCTGTCAATGGACATATTGTTGAGACCCCGAGATGCCACATCATTCCGCTCCACTTCGCTGTACTGTGTCCTTATTTTAGCTCCAGAGACTCCACTAAATGTTCGAGCATTCAGTGGCGCCTACTGTGGCTGGATCTCACCGGCAAGAGGAATGTCGCCAGCGCCAGCATCACTGGCTCGCACAGCTTGCGCAGCAGTCCCATTCATTCGAAATTTGACCCCTAAATCGTCAGAATGAGGGGCACATGCAGATTGCGATTTGCATGCCAAGACCCTGGGAAAACCGAGGCTTGGTGCGGAATCGGCCGGCATTCCAGAGCCGTACGGCATCATATTTTCGGGCTGGTTATGTTCATCTGGCGATGTCTGGCTTGTCGTATAAATGTCCGATAGAGCACCTAGTGCATCTGTCCGTTCATGTCGAGATGCCAGCTTACCTGCCGTGGACTTGGTCCCATGTAGCACTACGCCTCTTTGAACACCATGAGACACCGCAATCGACTCTACAAGCGTCTCCAGTGAGGCAGCAGCACTAGATGCCTCGGCCCCACGAGCCAGATACACACCCTTTGAATGCCAAGAGACTGGAGCAGATTGGTTAGGCGTGCATTCGGCCGATGGTGCGAGTGCTGATCTATTCGGCGCGGCTTGGCCAACCAACAAATTGAGAGATTGGCGCAGAACGGCAAGCCGCTCTCGCCTATTTTTGCTCACATCAGCATGTCTTCGAATGGCTTCTTGCCAAACGAAAGACGAAGCCCCAGTCACTGCAACTGCCTGCGCTCGGGTGGCTACGCTCTCTGCACTAGAAACGAATTGCATCGACGCTGACGCAGCGACGTCACGAATCTTCGTGTAGGTCTACCCAGTTGAACCGAAAGTGGAACTACTACGAATGCAGCTGTATCCTTCAAACTCCAAGGGTACACGAAACGGGATTGGAACACCCTTCTGCTGCACAACGTAGAACCCGTTTAAGTCGCTATGCGAAGAGCTAGCTGCAGGGTTGTACGGCGAAATGATCAAGCCAACGAACGGGGCAAAGTCCCTCGAAGTCATTCGACCGGACCTAGAAGAGCTTTCGCTACCATCGTGTGAAAATATTGCCTATAGCATGAGTTGATTTTCGCAGTCTTTCAGAGACGGGGTGGTGCCGAATGCCGGATGTGAGTGATACCAGCCGACTACCTGCAGCCCTGCTTTTCGCACCTGTGACCTGACCTCCATCTCGGATACAGGGTCGAGTTCTACGTTCGTCTCAGCATCCGTGAGATCATCTTTCCATTCTCCGCCAGGCTCCTGCTCCTCCATCGCTAGAGCTCTGCACGAAAATGCCTTGGTGATCCAAAGGATGCGCTGCTCATCATCGAAAGTGCCAGCAAGGAGTCCGATCACCTCTGACTGAGAGCAGTGCGCATGAAGATCCATGATCATAGCTGCTTCTGGGAGAATCTTCACTCGGAATGCATGCCTGCTGCACTAGCCATTCCTCTGGTTCTCGAGCTGTCGGCGGCTGAGGCTACTTCAGCGGCCAAACCTCGAGCATGCTCCCCAGCTTCCATCTACACGCTATGTGGGAGGCCCAATGACGCAGCCATATTGATTGCAGCCTCGCGCTCAAGATCTGGTTCGGGAACGAACTCAGCGCACTCAATCTGCACGAGTGGGTGCAAGCCGCCAGTGGCATATGCCCGGCTGAATAGTACAGCTGTGGATAACGCCTTGTTACTGTCTGTTGATACACGGCTAACTGCTGCACGGCCAACCATGGCAGCAAGTCTGCTGGCATAGGAGCTTGCTGCTTGAATCTCTTCACCGGTACTGCCATCACCATTACTATCACCCCCAATACTACTGCTACCACCATCAGTAGCATGATCATCGCCGTGGCCTCTTCCACCGTTGCTGGTCTTGCTGCCTGTGCTAGCTGGAGCACCTCTACCTCTTGATCCAAAAGTGGATCGGGTCACATCCACCACCAAATGCGGACCTCCATTGCAACTGTGTGGGTGTCCACCCAGCTCACACCACGGCCAAAACCAGTGCATTGAGAGCTCCTACGAAGCACGGTCTGCACTGATCGAAACGCCTTCCTCGCCTTCATCCGGCGGCCTGCTCTTGCCTGTCAGCTCTAATGTGTTGATAGCGTTAGGGAACATGTCTTTGATTTTAATTAATGGTATGTTGATCCCATTTATGAGTGCCAGTGCAAACAGGAAATCCACGTTCGGTGAGACAGTTGCACCACCAGCTATTGACGTGGCCTCTGTCGGGCTCTAGGGCAAGGGTGCAGCGACATCGTCCATTCCATGGGAGGCGGTGCCCTATGACGTTAATGCATATCCACAGTCTTTAATCGAAAAGTGAGTCTAGGGAAACTTCTCCCTCTGATGGCAAGCGCTGCCGGTATGAGCGTCAGCAGATTCAGTGGCCTTCAGCATGGCCTAGTCAGCTGCTACACATAACTTATCCAAGTCAGCTGCAAGCCAGCAGCAACGTCCTTTGAACCCAGATAAGATTCCCTTGTAGTACGCCGATGGCTGCTCTGAACTTCCGTTTCTCTATTCGCTCGGCTGACGGTTGGTATCGACGACAACGCTGGTGGCCGCTCGTTCGATAGCATCCGCCAGTGTTTCATCACCTCGATCTGTATCGCTTGACTGAGGTCTGCACGTGGTCAAAAGGAAGGGGATAACCCCAAAATGCAGGGGTGGCACCTCGTCAAGAGCGTTTGCCGAGCTACAAATACCTGGTCGGATAGACGGCGGTCCTCCAGCGACTACCGCGTTAAAGCGCAGTTGGTGCGAAGCTACCAGCCGTGCAAGGGTACCAGCAGTTGGCAGTGCAACAAGCCCCCCCGACTTTACTTTGTCCTGTTTCAATCTGGAGGTATCGCGGTACGAATCTGGATCAAGACCCAGTCGTGAGGTATCAGTCCGGGCCCTTTTGGCACCAGCGCTCCAAGTGCTGGGTCGTTGAGACTGTGATTGATCGACCAAATTTGTAGGTTTTGTGCTTTTGATCAACTTGGACTCCTTCTTAGCAGCATGTTGTGTAGCTACTATTGCATGTGATCGCTGAGTTACTATACGGGTAGCATCAGCAGTTGGGAGTCTGGCTGAAACTAATTTACGATCTCGCTTCGGTCCATAGCGCACAGTCACATATATACTCTTCATAAGAAGGAACCAGCACCCATTGTATGGCGGGTTGAAGAACTGCCTTAAGCACAATAAACTGTCAAATTTCCTGTTCGAAAAAATAGATAAATCCGGGGAATATTAGTAAGGCGTACCTACGATATAGCATAGCGATCCCAACCCGAAAGTGGTCCAAGTTATTCTGCTGAATAAGCATGAGTGATAGCGACTCTAGCTTTTCAGATGCTGGAAGCTTGTCAGATGTTGAGCCCGTTGAGGATTTCGAACCCATGAGCGAGCCCAGCGCTGCGGACGCTGGGGCATCTAGCGGTGGATTCAGCGGAAAACCGATCAGCCCAGAAGCTGATAGATCAGTAGAGCCTCCGGTGCCCGCAAGTGGAGATGGTTCCAATGATAATGAAAGCCAAGACGATGATGCTGCGGAGGGCGAAGATGAGAGTGATAACCGGGATTGGTTTGCGGTTCTCAAGGGGGTTTTCGACGCGGCAGAGCTGTCTGCAACGAATCAACAAAGGTTCCTAGAAGGACTTTCCGAAGAAAAGTACGAGCCTGGATAGCATATAGTCAGGCAAGGTGAAATTGGCGACTCGTTCTACATTATCATGGAAGGAGATGCTGTCGTACGAGAAGATCCGAAAAGAGCTGGCGACAAGCCTCGCGATCTCGTCACTTTGCATGCAGGAGCACATTTTGGTGAGTTCTCCGTCATTCTGGAGCAAGCACGAATTGCATCGGTTGTTGCTGTTGGAGCTGTCACTTGCAAAGCCATGACGAAAGCGAATTTTGAGGAGCTCAACAAGACAGAACCGGCTATCAAGAAGATCATTACTGGGCTAGTTGAAGAGACAGAGCGAACGCGTTAGAAGCGCGAAGCAGTAAGGTCGAAAGCTGGCACCAGGAAAAAAGTGTATGTCACCGGGAATCCTAAGCTCAAGGTTACAGACACGGTGACCCACTCCAAGGATGACAGTGGGATGAAGAGAATCAACAATTACGTCCTGCGGCGGAAACTCGGACAGGGTTCGTTCGGCACTGTTTGGCTAGGCGAGGATACAACTGCTGCCAGCGGGGCAGCACTAGAAGATACATACGTTGCGATCAAGGCTCTGGACAAGCTTCGTCTCCGCAAGAAACGACTCGGCATCACGGACGAAGAACTCATGCGAGAGGTTGCTGTGATGAAGCTTCTTCGCCACGAGAATATCGTGTCTTTGATCGAGGTTATGGAAGACAAGGACCCTACGTCCAACCGTGATATCTTGTATATGGTGCAAGAATTTATGGCCAACGGCTCTATCATGGAGGAGGAGGAATACCAGGATCCACTCGATCCAGAGCTGGCGAGACAGTATTTCCGCGATGTCCTTCGAGGGCTAGAGTACCTGCATTTCCAGCGGGTCTCGCACAGAGACATCAAGCCTAGTAATGTGCTCATCAATATCGACAAGGACAATCCGCAGGCGAAGCTCGCGGACTTCGGAGTCTCCGCCGTGCTCCCAGACGACAGCAACCTTCTAAAAGATCCACAGGGAACACCCGCCTATATGGCTCCTGAGCTGTTCGACGAAGAAATAGGTGACAAAGGGTACGATGGTTTTTAGGCGGACGTGTATTCCTTGGGAGCAACGCTTTATAACCTCGTGGTCGGCCGCCCCCCCTTCCTCGCAAACTCATAGGCGGAACTCACCAAGATGGTGGAGGAGCAGGGCGTGTCCATACCTGCCAAAATAAGCTCGCATTCACTGCGGCATCTGCTTCGCGCCATGCTCGAAAAAGATCCGGTAAAGCGCCTCACCCTGTCGCAGATCATGAGCCACGACTGGGTGACGGTGGAGGGCTCTGAGCCCATTAACGCGACCGACTATGTTCGCGTGACCAAGATGGCCGCTGGGGGCGGCATGGGAGGATCAGCGACGGGTGGAGGAAGCAGAACACCGGGGATTCTGCAACGGCTTGATTCACAAAGCAAGGGCATTGCCAGCCGGATGGCCTCCGGCGCCGGTCGTGTGGTGAGGGGGAGCAGGCGCACTAGGCGGGCTAGTTTGCACCGCTCTGATACAACGCAGGAGTCCATCGATGCCGCCGTAGAAGCAGCAAAGCTGGCATCAGTCGATGGAGATGGTTTAGATGCAAGTGACTCTAGTAGTCGTGCCCCAGCAAGCCTCATGGCGCTGCACTCACATCGATCGAATCGCAAGCTATCCGAGACAGCGAGGCAGGCGCAAAGGAACCACCTGGAGAGCCTCCAAAGGAAGCGATTTCAACTCCTCGCTAGTCTAGATATCTCGGATTAGGATAAGGACCAAATGTTGGAGCACCAGCGGCTACCGATTCACGGATCGAGAGCCCATGTAACGATCGAAGAAATCGTTATAGACGATACCCCGCATCAGATGAAACCCGTCTTACATGAAGCTGGATCTATGCGGGCAGCAGCAGCTGTGGCTGCGGCCACTGAAGACATCAACGATATCAGCCATTCATCGCATGAAGCTGGATCCGCACATGGCTCGCTTGCGAATGGAAAAGGTGGGTCACCGATGCCCGGCCAGAAATTACCAGGAGGCAGCTTCATGTTCCGGGCCTCAAGTGTGCGCACAGATGAAGACGATGGGGGTGCTTCGTTTGGCCAGCGCGGTCGAAGCAACTCTGGTCAGGGGTCTGTTGGTAGCCGGGCAGTCGGCAATTTCGAAGGGCGTCGCATGCTAGTTTCTGACCGAACGCAGTCAAGCGTTGACTTGGGAGCCGCACTGTACGGATACTCCGGGTCTGTCATCGGTGGTGAAGGCAGGTCGGGGTCTCGTGGATAGTTCAGGAGCAATGATAGCCCAGGTGTTGGTAATGGAAGTGTTGGGAGCTCATTTACCTAGCGCAACTCAAAGCATGGATTCCGAGGGCGATTGGAGTCTAATGGATCTGAAGCGAGCGATGATGAGGACTCCCCGTTGCTAGGAATCGAAGTCGCTGGACATGCGCTAGTGAGTGCTTTGTCCAGATCGTAGTCTATGCGCTACATGTTTGGTAATGTCATGGTGGGAGCCAGACTACGCAGCTACAGCGGATTGGACGGTTCTGATGGTTTGTTTTCCGACGGAGCATCACAAGCATCGCTTCGTGGCATCACAGGACTGGCGAATAGACAGCATGCAGCTGGCGCAGGCAGCTCTGTGAAACCAAGGCCACGCCGGCGATCGAAAGGATTTATGGCTGAGCGAAGGTACTCAGCTCCCGCAGTCACATCCTTGCAGCCGTCCGCCCTGGCGCTCCTCCTCGCAGCTGAGAATGGACTTGCAATTGGTCGTCCGAAAGCGCTTGCTCGAGACGAAGTGGCGTTTCCATAGAGCAAAGTACCGTTCAGTCCGACGCATGTACTTGAAGCAGTCAGTCCCGTGACTGCTCAGCTCAAGCCGAATAGGCTGCCTAGCCGACGAGCTATGGTGTCTCGCGCTTCTAGGCCTTGGATCAGGCCTCAGCCGTCTTTCGTCATGGCACCCCTTGCGCGGGCTCCCACACTCGTAGAGAACGAATGGATCCCCCCAATCACGCCCATGGTGCATAGTCCCATAGAAAGCACGTCAAGGCCGGTATCGCCGGGCCCTCTCCCTCCGCGAGCCCGGGCGCAGCCAACGGAGCCAGTGCCAGAGATGAGTTCGAATCACCGTCAGCCTGACCACTTGGACAGTCTGCTTGATGGCATAGGGGACGTGCAAGAGGTAGACGAGGTGCATGTCATTGATGAAGAAGACCAGGAGGGGAGAAGCGCTTTTAATAGCGGCCACGTAGGTTCTGACATCGGTGATTCAAGCACAGAAGCATCAGCTGAAGCTTTGTCGAATGTTGGCACGGAAGCGGTAGAAAGGACGCAGGGTGCTCCGCCAACTAGGCCTAGTTCCAAGGCGAGTAAAGGAAGCATGCTGGGAGCGACTAAGTCGCTCGCAAACATCCTCAAAGGCAGCAAGGGCGAGCTCCTCAGGTCGCAGGAAGCCGAAAAAGCTGCAAGCAGGGATGCACTAGCTGCAGGTGCAGCTGGCCAGGAGACGAGCATCATGCTGATGGAAGACGGCAGCGCAAGCTCAACTTAGCGCGGGTTGCATGCTGCTGGCGTTGGATCAGGCATGCGCAGGTCGGGTAGCATGCCTGGCCAGTCAGGCGCAGGTCATGCAGCAGTGATGCGAGCCAGCATGGCAATGGCGAGGCAAATAACTGCCAATCCCCCGGCTGCTGCCGCAGCTGCCCCACCAGTTTCACGGAGTCCGCCAGTTGGGCCTAGTCCGAGGTAGAAAGACAAGCACATGGATGGAGATGCTGCAAGTATCTGGACGACTGCTGTGCGTGCACTGCCAGCGCCTGCCCGCCGGTTAATCCGAAGGCGTTCAGTTGGAATGCCCCCACTGCCGCTCATGCGCCACAGGACGGCCGGGATTGGGCAGTAGAGGGGTGGTTCCTCGATGCATAGATCCGTACCAGGATTTAGCGCTAGCTCAGCAGCACCGTCGATGCATCGTTTACCCGGAATGACGCCACCCCCTTTGCCAGGGATGTGTGGTGTTGAAGAACAAAGTAGCTCCTCTTCGCATTCTAACTCCGGGTCTAGCCTGACCAGGACTGGCAGCATCCGAGACGCGCCTCCAGGCACCTCCTTTAAGGGACGCACCCTCACTAGACAAGCCGACTTCTTGATGGTCACCGAAAACGTAGGCACGACAGAACGCGGCGAAAAGGTAAAGAAGGCCGTCATCTTTCGATCGAAGGGAGACTCGGGGCTGTCTATTGCTACGACCAACATGGATAAGAAGTCGCTTCTGAAAGCCTAGAACAAGGCGTCGAGGCGTAGCCTCCTTCGTGCACAGTCATCTGCTGGCTCGATGGATTCAGACAAGCCTTCTTTAGCTAGTTCTTCGCTAGGATAGCTCGATTCAACCCAGCTGGGGGTGCAGACAATAGAGATGAGTGACAGTGACAGCGATAGCGATGATCTCGGTCTTGATGAAGGAGTTGTTAATATCGTCAAAGTGGGCAGTGAGGATGGAAGCGACGCAGATGACGATGGAGGCAAAGGCCTCACGAGGATGGGTAGCCGCAGTAAGCAGGCGCTCCGTATGCGCATCAATCCCACAG
>Ga0136560_1001619_pt1 | contig 11607 bp, 21 predicted proteins | sample AntRauMeHopE1497_FD_104925 | JGI IMG/M metagenome (GOLD analysis project Ga0136560, IMG submission 104925) | Saline lake microbial communities from Rauer Islands, Antarctica - Metagenome Hop E1 #497 | ecosystem: Environmental > Aquatic > Non-marine Saline and Alkaline > Saline | place...
GGTACGCAGACGCATGCTGACGTTGGACAACGGGCTAGCCTGCTCGTTGTGGATGGTTTGCAGGTTGGGCACGTAGCTATGGTGCCAGCGGTACCGGCAAGAGCCTCTGCATGTGGCTTTGACGCCATTCACGCGGATGTCTACGTTCTGGTTGCCGGAGTCCGACCATGAATGCCAAGAGCGAGTCCTGCACTGGAGGCGGGTGTCGGCCGAGTAGAAGGATTCGACATCGCACGGGATGCCCGAGATCGTCACCTCAGGAATCCGGTCGAAACCATCGCCCAATCCCACGCCTGTGATCGTGAGAAGAGTCCCGCCGCCAGCTCCGCCGATACTCGGGGAGACGGAGTTAATGATCGGGTCGAGCTGCGCCACAGCGCTAGTGGCTGCGGCAGCAAGCAAGATTGCAACAGAGCAGCAAGAACGCATCTTGCGGCTCGAGTTCTACAGATTTTCTGGATGTACTTCGAGTTCGTACTTCGACTGCAAATAGAGTAACAGATAAAGATGTTTCCAGAAATGATCAGGTTCTCGATGTTGCAGTACGACGCAAGTCCAAGTTAAATCCGAAAGGCACTTCTGTGCGACCAAGCGGGCCCAGTGCATTCTACAACACATCATCGTGCATTAGGCGCTCATAATTTACAATCTTGCGTGCAAATGGCCACATTTAAGATGCGAAAAGACCCAGGGAGCCTCCAAGTTCAGATATTCAGCGCAAGCAGTCAAAATAATCTGGACCCAGTTCCCATCCGCACCGGCCGTTTGACTCGGATCGACGTATGCTGAGCAATGACAACAATTCAGATGCATGATTGCTAGGCTGTATCAACCCTATGATCCACAAGGGCTGACTCATTTCTTGGGAACCCAACCGTAGCTTGAGAACTCAAACGCTTGATCGAATATGAAGCATTCTAGTGGCATCTGGATCACTGCACTAGCCAAGAAATTATATTCAGTGTAATCTCACAATTATGGGTCGCTTGCGGCGAGCTACACGAGCTCTGCAGCGCAAGTTCAAAGCAGAAAGTGGGCGCCGACGCTCCTAGGGTGTTTATTTGTCTTTGTCGCTCTTGGCACAATATTGGTCGCAAACACCAGGAGAACTGCCCTTGCCTCGACTGAGACAAATTGGTGGTGAACTAGCTGACTCAACGAGATGCAATTGCGAACAATGATGTAACAGATTACTATTAAACTGCATAAGTTCACAAGTATGAATACAGGGAGGCATAGAGACGTAAAAACGCCTTTCTCGTCTACTCCGCCTACTGACCCTCCGCTATGGTGATGGCATGTAGTGGCGATTCTGCCACAAAAGAACATTGCACATACATTCACATACAGCCCTGCAAGATCTCCGAAAGATCTAGATTAGCTGTCAATGCTCGCTACCTTCACCCCTTCATCTACTCTATTGCTCTCGTCGCCACCCGCCTCAGCAATCGTGTTTGCTACCCGCAGTCCATCCATGGCCTCAGGCATCTCATCCTTCTCCCCATCCTCAGCCTATGGCTGAAGCTACGGCTTAGGGTGAGGCTTCATCCTATCCTCCCGGCGAGGCGATGGAGTTGCAGATGCTCCTGCTCTGGATGACGACCCAGACCCAGACCCAGACCCAGACCCAGACCTGGACCGAGCGGCGATAGCGAGGTGGCGTGCGCCTTTCGCCCTCCTAAGCTGCTTCTTTCTCTGCCTAGGGGACTACGACTCAAGGCAGGGTAGCCACTGCCTTGCTGTTGGTACTACCATATCCATCGCTTGCACTAGGAGAGGATGGACGACCCAGAGAGCCACAGCGAATACAAGTACGTTTACGACGAACAGAACCATCGTGGCGGCTATCTGAGCTTGTTCCCCAGAGTAAGGGTCGTTGATAAAGAGTCCTGCTACGAACGTGATGAACTCGCCGCATAGAGCCACCAACTCTAACGAGTTCAGTGCTCTCTCTCCATACGGCTAGTACACTGAGTGAAGCACACTTGCCGCAAATATGACGGCGATGGCGGAATACGTCTGCACTTGGACCCCCCATGGTTCCACAACCACTGTGATTGCTACGATTGCCAGCTTACGGACCATTATAACGATCTCCCAGAAGAACGTCTCTGGCTTGAATCCTTCCATAAGGAACCCCATCGTCGCGACCACATCTGGGTCGTCGACCCGAGCGCGGACCCACCAGAGGCGCAATCCGGCCAGTGCCGGTATCCCAACCGCAAACAACACTATGCTAGGAAGGCCCGACGAGTACATAAATAACAATGCGTCCGTATTATGACAGCAGACGTCCAGATCAAGCACCAGTCGGCGACCTTCGTTCCCCTGAGGACAAGTGTCCGGCGTGGCTTTGCTTATGTAGAGACCCGAGCTGGTATTGCCGAACTGCGCAGTAGCTCCCTCTGATAAATCCACCGTTGGGTTAACATCTGTGCATGTGAGCAAACCAAAAGCTTCACTGGTTAGCGTCAGATGGATTAAGAAAGCGACCACGATCACACCTGACATGTACCTCGTCAGCAACGAGAGCCACATCACGATCAGCGGGACACCGAGATACTCCAAGATGCTACCAGTTCGCTTCTCCGACGCCATGCAAAACCACTCGTGCTATTTGCTTATGGATTCGCCAGTGCCTTTCCCAAGCGGTCGATCTGCTGAGGATGCAGTGTCGTTGGAGGGAGCAGTTGATGAAAACCCACAGCACCGCGCACATCTGACAAATACGCTCGTCCGGTGGCGCGAGGCTGGTGGATTAGGCGAGTCATTTGATGCCCCTAGAACTGTATTAGAAATCGACTGCTTCGCCAGCAGGCTTGATACTTGAGCTCGGTTGCAACCTGCACCTCCAGCTTCAGCAGCAGCAGCAATAGCATCCAAACGTGCAGATGCCGCTCCTCCATCACTTGCTCTTTCTCCCTTGCGCCCGCCTGCTCGATCATCGGATTGAGATGCCGGTGCATCCAGTGATGGCCATGCTACATTCGAACAACGCTCACTAGTGCTTGCAGCATCTCTTACGTGTGCAGATTTAGCAGGTGCAGCAGGCGTGCCTGTACCATCGTGCAATGCATAGAACCCCACCGCATCCTCGGCATCTACAGATCGAAGGCTTGCCATCTCTACCTCACCCGAGTCGGCGCGGGAGGGTGCAGCAGCAAAACCACTGGCATCCGGCTGTGGTGAGGATCTGCCGGTGGAGCCATAGCCAGTGTTATTCGTAACAGGAACAGTAGCCGGTGCTGGCGACCTGATTGAGTGAGCTGACCCGGGGCCTCGTCCAAGTCGAGCACTGGGAGGCAGTCTCAGCCTGGGCCGTGTGACCTGCTGGTCCAAGGCAGCATCTGCACCTGCACCTGCACCTGCACCTTCACCTGCATCATCTAGATCTATGCCTTGCACATCATCGTCATCTGAGTCTTCCAAAGCTGCTGCTGCGGCATCTCGCAACGCTTCCTAATCCTTCTTCTCTCCTACGTGCTCAGGCTCATGGATGCAGCCATCTACAGTATCAACGATTATCCAGAACAGAAGGAGCGCCGCAAGCAGGAAGAACGGGCTCAGCTGCACAAGGAGTGTCCGGAGGAAGTATGTCGAATCAAGGGGCATTGTAGAACTCGCCCCAGTTGGCTTGGCTGCATCTAATCGACCCTATTCGTGCCTCGCCAGTATGGATGACATAGACGCTGCATCGGTAGGAAGCATTCCGTTCCACTCGGTCGCCCTCCTCATATCTGCCGTGATCGATGAATTGGCTGCCTGGAGCGCCAAGTAGCCGGTACCTGCTAAATGTTGCTGCAGCTCAGGTTGTTCCTCCCCTGTGAGCAGGCAATCTACGCTAAAGACGTCGCTGCTAATGCTAGATGCGACTTCTATTGAGTTGAACAATCGAATCACCGGGTCTGGCCAACGCAGGTCGAACGCACTTGCGATTGATACTACCTATATGTGAGAGAACACGATCTTAATGGCTGTGACTAGGTTCCTCTGATTTGCCTGTGGGTCCTTCTCACTCCTGCGTCGGGCAACCATGTGACCCAGCTAAATCTTCCAGTCTGTATCCAGTCGTCTTGCGCGCGCGCTTCCCCTCGGGGTGGCATCATCGTCTTGTATATGGTTCCCTGTCTCGCCGTCATGCATGCTTCCAGCAAGAATCTCATCTATGAGCCGCATCTTGGACAATTGGTCCTGGTGCTGCTCCTCCAATGTCTGGTGCGCGAGCTAGCGACCACCATTCCGCAATGCGTTCAGCCCAATAGCAACAGTAGCCAGCAGCAACAGCAGCAGCAGACACACAGCTAGGGCAGTCACACCAGGCCCGCTCCTACATCGTCTGCATTCATGTGCCCCCCAAGGAGTATACCCCGGGGAGCATCGCTTGCATAGTAAACCTTCGTATCCTACCGCACAACTCTCTCCCACCCATCGTGGCATCCCTCCTGCAACCAAGTCCTCCTCGGACATGCCAGTGTACGCTGCTAATGCCTCAGTGAATGCAAAGTCATCCTGAAGCTCAGTGTTCTAGTCCAAGAACTCGAACAATCCAGATTCTCCAAGTGAGTCTATGAATCTTGCCTACCGTTCACCTGGGAAATCCGGCGCCGATGATATGCTGTACACACGCTCTAACGCGCTCCATCTGCTGGTGTGCTCAGCCGTCAAGCCACTGCAGAACCTTGGGGCAGCCTGGTAAAATTCGCAGCAGGTCCAACCTGGGAGCTCAAACATGACTCAGGGCGGGGGCACTCGATGAAGCCCAGCCTCCCTGGGACCCATGGCAGCCTGAAGTGACCAGGCCGTGCAGCGACACCAAAACTTGACCCACCGTCGCAGCTCGTAGCTATGCTATCGCATGGTTGACACGTCCACCCGTTGGTCGACACTTGTACTGTGAGGTACTCGTTGTCTCTGCAAATCTTGTGCACCGGAGCCGACCAGGCAGACGGTTGTCCACTGCCTCCTGCATTCGTTGCAGTCACTCGCACGTTTACCGGGACCTCTGATAAGGCCGGGAGCTCGAACTGGAACATAGTTAGGTTACTTGACGCATCTGTGTTTACTGCAATCAGATCGTTGAGATCTGCGACGAAAAGCGTCACGTCTCCGTCTGGGTTCGATGCCCGGGTTCCATCTGGTCCAGTGTTCACCATTTCGACGCGAAAGCTGCTCAGCGGGTCAGGTGTTCCAGAGCCTGCTTCAACTCCTTGCTACAGCGCAATCGAGACAGGGTCAGGATATGCCCAGCGGACGGTAATGGCATCTCCTTGATACCTCCAGGCTTGCAGATTGGAAGGTATATCGCTCGGTGGGTCAATGGCTTGCGCATACTAGAATACCGGCGTATCAGCGGCTAATTCGCTGGTGAGTCCAGCTCTACTCAGGACTGTGATTGTTAGTCCGCTGTTTCCCTGTAGAGTTTCTACGTCGATCTCAGGCACGACACACTCCACCGCTGATCGGCTCCGATGCGTCACGTCTACGCACGCATGCTCGCCTATGCGAACCGCCAAAATATCGTCGCTGAAGTCGCCGAAGTTGTCTCCTGATATGAGTAATCGTGTACCTGTAACTCCAGAGGCCGGCGATACACCGATCACAACCGGAGGGCCCAGCGGCTCGAAGGCTCGATTCGTGCGACTCGTCTGTCGAGCTACGGCTACCTCAACGTTTCGACCCCCTGGCCATCTGCTGCCATCTACTCCCCAACATGCAATCATCGTGTTGGATATCCACTGGATCTGCCCACATGGCTGCCCCCCGACACTTGCAGCTTCGACATCGATCTACTTAAAACCAAAATGTTCCCCTGTGATGTTAAAGGATTCGACCAAATTAGGACCAACGATAGCAGAAGCCGGCTCAATGAAATCTACCTATGGTCGATCATACGAGATGGAAGCCCCAGCAATTGCACGGATATCGGTGGCTCCGGGACGAAGAGATACACCACCGGGTGTTTCAACGGTCACATTGACACCCGTTCCCACTCCAGGCTCACAGAAAGCCAAGAGCTCCTGCTGAGATACCCACAGGACGAGACGTGATACAGAGCTACCTATCCTCACAGCGCGAATAGACCATGGACCAGAGCCAAAATTACTGCCTTGCAGCACCAGCATACCGGAATCGAAGGACTCCTACACTAGGGTCGGCGCCATGGATCGAACGAGCGCGTCGTGAGCAGAGAGCACTACGCTTGTACTCTGGGTGGACATAATCCCTCGATCTTTCGCCAACTATATCAGTGCGTTAACTTGCTCTAGCGGCACAATTGTTGCATTTGAGCGAACTTGTGCCTAAGCAGCAGTACTTGAAGCAGAGGCTGCCTCGGATCCTAAAGAGGAGAAGGAGTACGGCAGTGCAAGCGCAACTGCTGGTCGGCCTACGATGAGGACGCCACCCTCGGATTGTGCCGTGTTAGTTTCTTGTGCATTGGCAATGCCACCTGCTGTCATCTCGCCGACTGCAATCTGATCTCCAACTGAAATTCTGGTCACTGCCTGGACAAACTCTCCGGGAATGCCCTCCAGGACTCCCTCCGAGACTGATTGCCAGTCAATAGTGCAGTTTACTTCCGTGATGAAATTGAGGCTGTCACCAACACCGCTCACAGACATCCCGTCGGATCGCTGCACATCAACACACGCTATAATCAGTCCGTTCGGAGACAGGCCTGCAATGGCTCCAGTCGAGGGTGCAACTACATTCCACTGCTGCAGTGTCAAACCCGCATGCCGTACCGTCATTGCCACCACAACGCCGGGCTCATTCAAATACATGAAGGACCTCGGGACCCCCACCGAGTCAGAACCCGCCACGTCTGAGGCGACGATCGCGGCCAATAGTATTTCAGGGGCTGCAAAGTCAACCAAAGGTGCTGATTCCGCCTGATTCTGGCCGTTCTGCTAAACTTTAACGATGACAGCATGTCCAGTGCCAATTCCAACAACCCTGCACTGAATTTCATCACCCCTTGGTGACACTACAACGTTGGTGCACTCATACGGTCCGACAATCACTGATTCGATTGTAGTGACACTGCCGAGCCCCTCGCCTTCGATTGTTAGCAGTGCCCCCGCTTCAACTATGGCTGGGGATACCCGCTAGACGACGACAGGAGGTTGATACTGGAACAGTCCTTCGCCCACCCCCTCTGCAACGCCCACTTGAATCACAGCATCGAAGTTGTTGACCTCCCACGGCGGTTGAACCCCGATACACTGCAGTTTCGTATCAGTGGTCACAGTAACAAGGGGAAACCGAGTCCCACCCATCCAGGCCTTGACAGCAGCGTTCGAATCTGTACCTGAATGCCTCGAGACCACGCCGAAGCCCTCGCCAATCACAGTGACGTTATACTACACCTCCTCGGCGTTAAATACAGCCTCTGGAGACGTAGTCAACGATTCTATGACCGGTGGTCTGTACTGCACCACTCCTGGCACGCTTGTAGTGGACCAACCGAAGATCGTGTCCAGGCGTACCAAGCCAGGTCCACCCGATGCCCCGCTAGTCACGCAAATAATAGACACGTCAGTGTCCCTGGTCACGTTCACGCAAGGGGAATCATCAATTCGGAGAGAAGCCAGGTACGCGCTTGGATTCACTCCCAAGCCGATGCCCAGCATTTGAACCTCTGTGCCGCCCGACACCGCCACGAGGTTCGGACTGCAAGCTGCAACCACCGGTGCGAAAGCATCCACAAGGTCTGCTCTCACCTCTACGGGAGCACCGACACCTTCCTCGTCGACGAAAGTCCAGTTCAGTTGCTAAGCCAATAAATTCCCAGCATTTGCTAGAGGCTCCCACTCTGAAGCGAGCTATGTCCAGTCCAGCCAATTCGGCAGCCTTCCTACTGGCACAGCCATCAGAACATCATCACTGCGCACAAGGCTGGGTCTTGCTCTACAGCGTGCTTCCTGCGGGCTGGAAATGACGACATTCGTGCACGGAGACTGCCCCACAGAGATTGAAGGGGGCTCGAGAGGATCCACGATGGTGGAATCCTCGCGCGTTGATCCAAGAAATGCGCCTTGAATGACGAATTCGACCGACACACTGGCATTGGCGTGGCCTTGCAGCATTTCTGACAGTACAACCGTGCTTGGAGACGCAGTGAACAACTGCTACGACGGGAAAGACACTAGCTGCATGTCGCCTTCCTCCGTTGTTGCATAGATCCGCGATCCTATGCTCCTGCTCAGTCCCGGCAGAGATGCGTACATGGCGTATGGTCCGCCCGAGACTGACTGAGGAACCGCTTTCTCAAAGGTACTGTTCGGGGTGCGAATACTACCAAATCTCTGGGTACCCAAGACAAAATCCATCGATTGATATTGGCTGCGAACCGCGTCCTCATATTTAGGTCCGGATCTCTCGGTGGTATCACTTGGCTCGTGCCAGGGGTAAGGTGCATTAGTGTACTGAATCATGGGATTTCTGATACTACCGCCACTGATGCGCGCTACTATGGCCTGGCCAGGTGTTCCCTGCACCTCAGCATTGGCAATAACGCCTGATGCTGCTGTTGTTACGGCAAGCTGTACACCTGTGTGGAACCCAATTGCAGCGCAAGGTACGGCGGCTAACACTGACGACTATGCCGGGTTACCTGACAGCATCTATGAAGCAGCTTCGCACGGCTGCCTCTTGGTTTGCTAGGCTGCAAGAACAGCTGCCATCTGCTGCGTGTCCTCCGACGTCCAGAGCCCGTACGACAGCCTGACGGTCACCTAAGCCAATCATGAGAGCAGCTCATCGGATGCAAGGCAGGTAATATGGTCATCATCAGAGTACCGTCGCAGAGCAATCACAGAGCAGGGTAGCCCACCAACCCATACCAATGCCTTTTCCGCGGCACGGTACGACTCGGAAGGACGGAGAGAACTCCGAGTCCACCTCGCGTGATCATCGCTAGCAGATCGATCCACGATGATCCTCAGGGCGTTCATTGTGCTTGACTGCAGCGAGATGGAGCAGTTCAGCTCCCCATCGAATCCAATTCCTTCACTCCGTGGAACTACAGCCGATGTGCACGGTGTTTCAGGCCCTACCCACTCGAGGACGCCATGATCTGCCAGCGTTTCGCTTGGTCTCGCGGACATCCCAAGATCAGCTCCAACTAAGGCACAACCAGCCCTCCCTGCCGAATACACTGGTCCATCTGGATCCACCATAGAAGCCCTCAGCTCGTTCATCAGCGTGCAGGATTCAATCGATCCTAATGCTTTCGAACTAGATGCCACCAGACCGGTATTCTGTAGGACTGTACTGGAGCACCCGTGCAGAGGGGAGCCCTAGGCAAGGTCAAGGCAGTCACGCGGGTCGGGTGCTCCATCAGAAGGACCCGCCCAGTCGGCAAAAGAATCTAGTCCCGTGGTATCGGGCTGGAAGTACCAGAGGGAGGAGCGACGCGACACACACCCAGGCGCTGTGGCAATGACACCAACCGACTGCTCAGACAGTGCGCTCGTGGTTGAAACTACGGAATGCAGATGCTCACCGAACCTGCAGCTGGCAGGCATGTTCAGTTCCCCGTCGAAGGACACAGTACCCTAATACCAGCCCATGTCCATCACTGCAGACGAATGGTTCGCCCCGATCGACAGCTAAAGAACTCCACCAGTCCCACCGGACAGACCTGGAGCTCCAATGAGCACAACGCTCTCCTGAGAGTTCTGACGATACCCAAGCAGCTCGACTGAGTGCCCGATAGCTGCATCTACGAATTGGGAGCTGGCTATAGAGGGGTTGAATGCCCCAGGCATCGTGGCAGGTGCAATCACTAGAGTGCTATCAAGAACAAATGGCGAGGCTCTCGCGCCTGTGGAGGCAGCATGCGCCGCTATCAGTACGACAGCTCCTGTCCGGGCCCCAGCTGCATCGTTCGGGTCTGACCACCCGGGGGCACCGACAATAAGCTCTACTGATACTGCGCTATCCCTTGCAGGTCCGATCGGTGTTCCGTCGACTCGAGTTCGTATCAGCCCGATGTTAGCAAGCGCAGCGCCAAACTGTGACTGTGATGCCCCTGACGGATCGGCGATGACACCAATCACAACTGAGTCCTAATCACTTGTAGAACCGATGCCAATAACATAGACAGAGCCTCCGGAGGGTGGCGTAGCCCGCGGGGCTCCCACAGCAACGACAGTTGGAACGCGAGCACGATGAAAGTGCCCTAGACTTGTACATGAAGCCCCGAACGTTTCTGGCCATTCGCCAAGCACGGTGCGGACAGAATCCACTACCACTTGTGGCTGACCAGCAGTCTTGCCGTCTCTGGGATATGCACTCATAGATGCAACTCGCAGTGAACCAGGCTATTCAGGATCATTCCCATTTCCGATCAGAAATTCAACCGAGACAATGTCACCATCAATGTCCCCGAGTGCCGCTCCACATGTCGCACCTCCAAGCATGGAGGTGCCTATCTGGTTTGGGAAGCTCGCATCCCGCAAGATATCGTCAGGGCCCGTGAGCTCCTTATCGTGAGACAGCTCAACAATCGACGCTTTCAAGATTGCGAGGCCATCCGTGGTAGGCTGCCACTCCCCGACTACCAAGAATCGCACCTCTGTGTCTACGGCTGGAGGCGTGGGTACTGCCAAAAATGACAAAGTAATACCTGGAATCGCGCCAGAACTTCCCACTCGTGGAATGGGTCGGATTTGCAAGAGTCCTGCCACAGGTGCGACTAAAGCCCCGGCAAGATCGTAGTCACCGAAATCCGTGTGGTAGATAGGAGGGGTAGTCATCTCGTTAGATGAGTCGCCCAAGCAGCCGATATTCTCGCTTTTCGACGTGTCCAAAAAACATACGAACTGCTTTCCTGATGCAACATGGGAATAAAGCATTGGGGTTAAAAATTAAATTACGACCAGCAGTGGTGCTACACTTTGTGACGGCGGAGCAGCAGCGATCGATACACCTCGATGCTGCGCGCAGCGCCCTGACAGCAGCCTAGCAGGTTGGCTCACCGCATTGTACGATCCATACAGACGGCTAGGGAGCGCTTCACCGTCAACTGATCCCCAGCATACGGCATTCCTAGATATTCTCTCTAGAGCACACATATGAGTGGTCCCGCTCGCATCCAGCTGCGACCCTCGAAGGCAACGGCGATCCAATTGTATGATAAAGCGAGCTATATGGGTACCTGGTTACTCCTAAAACGGCGTAACAACGAGCAGGGAGGCAGAGAACACAGACAATAATAGGTTTATAATTGTCCACAACGCTGGGATAGGTCTCTCACATCGAAGAAATCGCCATCAACATGGGCAGGGTGGTGCGATGACGTGTTCCCCCAGCACCTGAGGTCGAACGTGTCTCGCTCGATTCCGCACGCCACATCGTCTGATCCGCTGACCTGCGAGTCGTCCTAAACATCCGATGGCATTTGGCAAGATTGCGGGTCGATCAATCCCTCAGCAGCAGCAGCAGAGGGGTGTGCTTACCCCAAGCTGTGCTGAGCTCAAGGCGCAACATACACATGTGTACTCACTGCAAACACACTATAGGGTGCACGCAGCCACACATTCCCAGGAATGCTCTTCTCTAGTGTGCCTGCATCGCGGTCAACCAGTAGCGTGTATGTTGGAC
>Ga0136560_1001621_pt1 | contig 11597 bp, 4 predicted proteins | sample AntRauMeHopE1497_FD_104925 | JGI IMG/M metagenome (GOLD analysis project Ga0136560, IMG submission 104925) | Saline lake microbial communities from Rauer Islands, Antarctica - Metagenome Hop E1 #497 | ecosystem: Environmental > Aquatic > Non-marine Saline and Alkaline > Saline | place...
CTCCCAACACACCCAGCATTCACTTTCGCATCTCCCAGCGCCCCTGTGATGCCAGCCTGGCCACCTTACCCGCGCTGCTGTCCAACCAGCCGGAGGCCGTCGAAGGCCCGCCCGAGCCGGCGCTGGCGTCGTCGGGCCGCCGGGGCAGCGTCGCCTGCAGCGATGTCCACAGCGGCGCGGCGCCGGGGCCGTCGGCGGAGGCGCCCCTCAGGCCCTGCCTCGCAAGGGCATTGGAAGCGGCCTTGGCCCCCACTCGGCCCCAGTGCGCCGCTCCCCCGCGCTTCTCCTCGGCCACGTCGGCCATGGAGCGGAGGCAGCTGATGTAGTCCGAGTGGCAGCGGCCGTCGCCGCACGGCACGGGCCGCCTGGAGTCCTTGCACTTGCCCGAGAAGTCCGGGCTCTGCACGCACTCGGACACGTATGGGAAGTTGTAGGGGTTCCCGGCCTTGCCGCCGCACTGCTTGAAGTCCTCCACGGTGCGCTTGTAGTTGAAGAGCACCTCCATGACCTCGTACGCGCGGGGGACGACGGAGTCGTAGGTGTGGTCCTTGGTGTCGTAGTCGATGTAGTCCAGCTCGGGCCCTAGGAAGACGATGTTCCACGGAGCCATGTCCTGGTACAGCGGCAGGTGCACGAACTGCCCGTACGCCCGGGCGCGGAGCGGGGCGACGAGGCCCAGCCGCAGCACGGTGATGAGCGTGACCCCGTGCACGGTGACGTACGGGATGAAGGCGCCGTCCTTGTCACGGGTCAGGCGCACGCTGACCACGCCCCCGCCGTTGGGGTGGTTCCCCTTGGACAGGGCCGCGTAGGCGACGTCGGCGGTCGGGGCGCCGGCGCCCAGGGCCGACACGGCGTCGGCCGCCGTCGCGTTGCCCTGCACCACGAGAGTGTAGGTCCTGTCGTGGCCGTCCTTCTCGGACTCGAAGTGGTGGTTCACGCGCCTGGTCATGTTGACGACGTCCAGGCGGACCACGCCGGAGCCCAGGTCGGGCCATCCGGGTCCGGCTGACGCGGTGATGGGGGCGGCGGAGAGGTGCAGGGTGCCCCCGGGCGGCTTGGCGAGCTCCTGCAGGATGCGCGACTCGGCCGACTCGAAGGCCGGCCGAGGGTGGTAGGCCAGGGCGAAGCGCCGCTCCACGGCCGAGTCGATGCCGCTGCCCTCCCCGCCGAGCGGAGCCATGGTGGCGTGCTCCCCGACACCGGCCCCGGCGCCCGCGGCGGCGGCCCTCGCGCCGGGCGACGAGGCCGCGGCGGAGGATGAGGCGTGCCTGGAGCTCTGCATGCCGAGGGGGACCCCCCACGCGACGGGAGGAGCGATCCACTCGGGGTCTGGGTACGTCTGGAAGAACGTCGTGACGGCGAGGGAGAGCGACGCGGCGGGTGGCACGCGCACGAAGCTTGTGGCCGCCGACGCGGCGGCGTAGCCGAGCAGCTCCCCGGCGCCGTCGAGGCCGTGCCGCCTGACGAGCTCCACGGCGTCGGGCCCGAGGGTGAGGAAACGGAGGAACTCAGGGCTCTTGTACAGCGACCGGACCAGGCCCGGGTCGACGGTCTTGCGGCACACGACGGCGTTGTCGAGGCCGCGACGCATCGCGGACGCGAGGTGGAGGTCCGTCAGCGTCGCCGACTCCTCCACTGAGATGACGGTCGCGCCGGGGAAGGACGCGGCGAGGCGAAGGCTGAGGGCGCCGGCGCCGGCCTCAAGGTCAATGACCGAGAACTTGCCCGCCGCCCCGCCCGACGATGTGTCGACGGCGGTGAGCTGAGAGGCGATGGCCGCCCAAGCGAGGGCGCCCTCGTCGCCGCCCTCTGGGGTGGCGGCCTCCTCCGACGGGCTCGCCGACCACACCCAGACGCGGCGGGACGGGGTGCCGGGCAGCGTCCCCCCGGCCGACAGCGCGTTGCGCCGTCTCGCCGCAGCCCTGGGAGGCACCACCACGACGGCCAGGCGGCCCGCGCCTGCCGCCACAGCGGCGTTCTCTAGAGCGGCGCGCGCTGCCGGCGTGAGTGACGCGTCGGCGTCGGCACCTCGTGAGCCTGCCGCCGCGCCCGGCGGCGCTGCCGCCGGCGACCTGGCGATCACCTCGGCGTCGGGGAAGCGGAGCGAGGAGGCGGCTGACGGCTCTGCCGCCTGGACCGCCGCGGCTGATGCCGGCGAGAAGAAGCGAACCGTCCACGGCTCGATCAGGAGGGGGCTCTTATCGCTGGAGATGGAGCCAGCCGCGGCGGCGGCGGCGGCCGTGCCGTCCCAGCCGAGGCGGGCGGCGGCCGAGGCGACGACGGGGAGGGGGAGGCGCAGGAACATGCGGAAGAGGTCGGCACGGTGGGCGGGGACGACGCCGAGGGCGAGGAGGGTGTGAACAGAGACGCCGGGGAGGGGGCTGAGGGCGATGGGGGCGGCGCCGGGGCGCGCGGGGGGCACGGCGACGGGGAAGGGGGCGGGCGGCGAGGCCCCCGCAGGTGGCTGCGCCCGGGCCCACGGTGCGACGTCGACGCGGAGGAAGACAGGCGCGCCGGGGCCGGCGGGACCGCGGAGGAGGCGCAGGGAGGCCGAGGTCAGGCCGGCCGCGCGAGCAGCCCTCGCGACGAGGCGCAGGAGCGGCCGGTAGGCGGCGTCCACGGACGGGGGGTCGCCGGAGGCGTACGCAGCGGCGAACCGGGCCGCGCTGGGGGACGTGGGGTCGTCGGCCGCGATGGGCGACGCGGCCCTGCCGCCGTCGTTGGCCGTCAGGAAGCGCGAGTGGGCCGCGAGCGCTGCGGCCCCGTACACCACGTCAGCCGTGGCCTGCGGGGCGGAGTGGCCAGACGGCGAGTCGGCCACGGCGGGCTCACCGCCGGCCAGGACGGCGTCAAGGCCCTCGTCGGTGCCGCCCGTGGCATCGGGGCTGGGCCGCGCAGCGTCCCTCTGCCCGCCCGCACGGTCCACGAGGCACGCCGCGAGGCTGGACGCCGGGCCGAAGGGCGGCAGTGACGCGGGCGAGGCCAGCTGTGCGCAGCGCAGGGCATCGCCTGCCGCACCGGCTGTCGCGGCCCAGCCCGACGCCGACGCTGCTGTGCCGCGCATGGCCAGGACCGCGGAGGCCAGGGACGGCCAGGCGGGGAGGCGGAGGATGGTGGTGCTCGCGAGGCCGAGGACGCGGCCGAGTGCCGTGTCGGCCTCGTCCGGCCGCTCCGCCGCGTGCAGGAGCGGCAGGGCCCAGTCGGCGCCGAGGATCTGCACCCGGAACGGGTCAGGCACCGCGCTCAGGGCGCTGATGCGCGCCGGTGAGAGCCCTCCGCGCGCGACGACCATGTTACGGAGCGACAGCAGAGAGCAGAGGCGGATCGCCGGCTCCACGGACGCGTGAGAACGCACCGCCGCGACGACGGCAGCCCTGGGTGCCGCTCGGGCAAGCTTGGCCGCCATCAGCGTCATGTCGTCCCCGGCGACAAGGGCAGCCGCCCCCGGGCCATCTGCAACGGCTGTCAGGACCTCGCTGCGCAGCAAGGGCCACGCCCCGCTCAGGCCGAGGGCCTGCTCGTTGGCGACGGCGCGCTGCGCGGCGGCGTGCTCCCCGGCCCAGTTCTTCGACACCTTGGAGGTGCCTGCGCCGGCGTCGGCCGGGCGGTGGCGGCTGTGGGACGCGCCGGTCACGCCGCGACCCTGTGCCGCTGTCCCCGAGAGGGCGGCATGCATCGCGGCCGCGACGCCGGCGGACGAGCCTGCTGCCGCCGCGACCACCCCTGCGGCTCCAGCCTCGTCCCTGGAGCCGGCCGCGGGCTCGAGGATGCTGAGGAGGCGCCGTCCGGTGCCTCTCGCCGCCTCCTGGAGCAGGGAGCTGAGCTGTGACTTGCCGCGAAGGCTCTGTTTCCCAGAGTCTGCCTCAGCGCCTGCGTTACCTGTTCCAGGCGTGGTGTCAACGGCAGCGGCGGTGGAGTCCTTGGACATGGTGGAGTCCTTAGAGGCAGAGTCGCTGGATGTGGAAGAGTCCTTGGACGTGGTGGACTCCTTGGAGTCGGACTCCTTGGTGGCGGTAGAGTCCTTGGATGTGGAAGAGTCCTTGGACGTGGTTGAATCCTTGGACGTGGAGTCCTTAGAGGAGGCGGAGTCCTTGGACGTGGTGGAGTCCTTGGAGTCGGACTCCTTGGTGGCGGTAGAGTCCTTGGATGTGGGAGAGTCCTTGGATGTGGAAGAGTCCTTGGACGTGGTTGAGTCCTTGGATGTGGAGTCCTTAGAGGAGGCGGAGTCCTTGGACGTGGTGGAGTCCTTGGAGTCGGACTCCTTGGTGGCGGTAGAGTCCTTGGATGTGGGAGAGTCCTTGAAGGTGGAGTCCTTGGAGGAGGCAGAGTCCTTGGACGTGGAGTCCTTGGAGGAGGTGGAGTCCTTGGACGTGGTGGAGTCCTTGGATGTGGTGGAGTCCTTGGACGTGGTGGAGTCCTTGGATGTGGTGGAGTCCTTGGACGTGGAGTCCTTGGAGGAGGCAGAGTCCTTGGACGTGGTGGAGTCCTTGGACGTGGAGTCCTTGGAGGCGGCAGAGTCCTTGGAGTCGCCGAGAGACGGCCGCGCACTCCCTTCCGCCTCTTGACCACCCGGTGCGTCACCACCCGAGCTGGCAGCCGGCTCATCGCCGTCAATGATCACCGCCTCAGACACGGAGCTGGGCTTAGACCGAGGGGACACGTCGACCACGTCGGCCGACTCAAGGCCGTACGGCGTGACGATGATGCGGCTGGGACGGGTGTACGGCGGTACACGGCCCGGGCCGAGGAGGCCGCGGAAGAGGGTTTCGCGATCCGAGGTGCTTGGCCCCGCGGCGAGGACGACGTCCAGGGGGAGGCCGCGCGGTGACTGGCCCAGCGCATCCCCCCAGAGCGGCACCGCGATGGCGGTGGAGGCGTCTGAGCCTCCGGCTGCCGCCACGGCTGCCTCGACCTGCGACTCAAAGACCGCCGACAGAGACCGGATCCGCTTGATCGCCCGCTCTGCCGCCTCGGACGCAGCCGCTGACTCGTGGCGAGACTTGAACGCCGAGCTGCTCGTACCCGCAGCGGCCTGAAGACCCTTAGCAATCGACTCCAGGCTCTCAATGGCCTTGCCGACGGCAGCCTTGGCGCACACCGCCGCACCCGACACCGGGCTCGCGACGCACGTCTGCCTGAGGGCCGCGATGCTGATGGCTGACGCCTCGATCTCCGCGGCCGGCCGCGTGAGGTCCGGCTGGGGCAGCGAGACGGGCCAGAGGAGCGACTCGGAGTCGCGCAGCGACTGCAGCGCCGTCGCGCGCTTGGCCTTGAGCGATGCGTCGTCCTTGTCCTTGCCCGACAGGGCGCCGAGAGCGTCGGTGCGGGCCTTGTTCGCATCCTTCGTGACCCTGGCAGCCGCCGCAAAGGCTGCGCGCTCCTCATCAGCCTCGGACACTGACTGCACGGCGACGAGGACCAGGGCGGGGCTCGGCTGGGCCGGCTTGGGCACGTCCTCCGACGGCGGCTCCCTGCCGTTGTCCGCGCCGAAGCCGTACGGGCTGCGGGTCCAGGTGGGCGCGGAGGTCGAGGACGAGGAGCCGGCGCCGAGGGTGCGCACCGTGACGCGGAGGCCGGCGGACGCCGCCGCCGCCCGCAGAAGGTCGGCGGTGGAGCCCCAGTACGAGAAGAAGCGACGGGCGGGGAGGTCCCTCGGCAGGACGTGAAACCGTGACAGAGCAAGGGCTCTGGCGAAGAAGGCCTCGAGCTCGTGCGGGAGGCGTCCGTGGGCGAGCGCGGCGAGGTCGAGGTGGGCGACGACGCCGAAGCGGAGCGGGGCGGGGCTGGCCGCCGCGGCGTCGGGGTCGGCCAGGGAGGCGAGAGCCGACGAGGGCGCGGCACCTTCGGCCGCAGCCCGGACGGCGGCCCTGGGCGCGTCGGCGAGCGCCGCCCGGGCGAGAAGCGAGTCCACGGTGTCGCCGTTGACCGGTGCCTCGGCCACGAGGAGGTTTGTGACGCCGAGCGCGTCCCGCACGGCGGCCAAGGCCGTGGCGGGGGATGTCACCGACGCCGACGACACGAGAGAGCCGGTCAGGGGGTCGGCGGGGAGTCCACCGTGCTCGGGGGACGCGGCCGATGCCTCCATCGCGGCCCTGTGGGCGAAGACGGCGGGGACGCCGGCGGGGTGCGACGACCGCACTGGCCACGACACGGAGAGCACCGTGGTGTTGCGGAGCGCGCGCGCCGCCCGGAGCGCGAAGCCGCCCATGCCCGAGCCCAGGACGAGCCAAGGCGCCGACGCGGCCTCGGGAGGCACGACCAGCGCACCGGCGTCGGCCGTGCCGTCCTTACCGGCGGCCATGGTCAGGAACGGCGGCTGCGCCCTCGCCGCCACGCTGCCGCCCGCTCCCGCCGCGCCGGCTGCATCCTCCGACGCCTTTGCCATCAGCTTGAGCGATGCTTCCCTCACAGCGGGTAGGATCGACGCCGCGCTGCCCACGGCCTCGGCGGCCGCCCGTGTCGCCACCCGCTCTAGCGTCCCCGCTGCCCACGCCCTCGACGCGCGGAGGGCAGCGGCGCGCACCACATCGGGCGCAGTCACCTCGTCAAACACCGCGCCGCCGGCCGGCTTGAATGCCGCCACTGCAGCAGACACGGTCGAGGCGGCGGCCTTGGCATCCCACGCCGAATCGCTCGTGGCAGCGAGCCCCTGCCGCTCCATCGCGTCGCAGCGCGCCCACAGCGCCCCCGAGGCGCCGCTTTTCATGACCATGGCTTCCTCGAGCGCGGCCCAGCGGTGCCGGGCGAGCGAGTCATCCTCCGCGACGGCCTTCTGCAGCGTTGGCAGGCTCACAGGCTCCTGCACGCCGACCGCCCCAGCGGCCTCGAGGTCGTCCAGCTCGGGCGCCGAGCTGGCCCGCCCGATGGCGGCAGCAGCCGCCTGCTCGTCGAGACGGCCGTTCTCCGCGGCGCTGAGCAGGTGGGCCAGCAGCGGGAAGGACTCCCACGCGGACCCGTCGGGTGCATCGGGTACCTCGTCGACGAAGGGGCTGCCCTCGGGTGCTGCCGCGCTCGCGCCGCCCCTGGCCACGCTGGAGAAGCCGCCCGCGGCCTCGCGGCGCAGAACGTCAAGGCCGGTCTCCTCCGTGTCTGCGCTTCCGTCGTACCCGGGGTCAGACTGCCGGGCCTTGAGGGCCTCATCAGCAGCCCGCGCCTTGGCCTCGGCAAGGGAGCCGAGCGTGGCCGAGGCAAACACGCCGGGCCTGGTCTCGAACCTGATCGCGGTCCGCAGATCCCCCGCTGCCGCAGTGGCCCCCGAGGTCTCGGTGTGTGGATGCACGCCTGGTACAGCGAGGTTATGGTGAGGGACGTTACGGTACCGCGACGGCTTCTCGTGAGCAGCCGTGTGCGAGCCTTGCGCTGGGGCAGATCGCTGCGGCTGCTGCGCCGTACCTGCGGTGGGCACGAGTCGTATGCATCCCACTCGCCAGTGAATGGTATGCACCGCGCACTCTGGCTCGCCTCAGCTCATTGCGGAGCGAGCGCCACGTTGAAGCCCGCGAGCCAAATCTGGAGCCTGGGGCAGGCCAACACACGGCGCTCCCCGCTCGCTCACCATTTCCTGCCAGAAATACCAACGCAGTAAGCACAAGGCCCGCTTGCCGGGCCATGGCGCGGCCGGTGCTGCCGCACGGGACTCGAGCAGGCCTGCCGGCCGGGTGCCGGCCGGAACGTCGGTGCTTGAGCGGTCGTGGCTGCCGTTGTTGCTCGTTGCGTCGCGAAAGAACCCCAATGAGACCAGCAGGAAATAGCATCGTCTCGAAGTTCTGGTTTGGGGTCGATTGGGTGCGTGAATCACCATCACGACGGCGTGGAGTGCGGCCAGCCCGTGACCCTTGGCCGCCCCATTCCAATCGCCCATTGAAGGCGAATGGAGCAGCCCTGCGAATCTTCCAGGTTGTGTTGAGTTCTGTGCTTTCGAAGGGGTCGCGGCGGCGGGAGATACCCCGATCCGTCCGGCTGCAACGCTGGCAAATAGAGCTCAGGCCACAGGCAGTCAGCCGGGCTGGCACTTCAGTTCGGCTCTCGGCAGTCCCGCTTCTGCCCCGATGTCGTCGAGCAGGACCTCTACGCGGCGGTCCACTCTGCCCAGGGCGGCGGAGAGCGCCCCGGCCTCGGAGGGGGAACACCACGCCCGCCCGGCAACCGACAGGCACCACGAGCCCGGGGCTGGAGAAGCTGGGGCCGACTTGGACCAGGGAGCCGACCCAGATAGCGCCGCGCCTCGGCAGCGCACCAGCAGCATGACTCGGTCCAGGAGGAGCGACAGGGCGAGGAGGCGGCCGCCGGCCGTCGGTGACACCCCGCGCACGGCGACTTCGATGGCGGGGTCGATCTTGGAGGTCGCCATCCGCCTTGTGCTGCAGTGGGCGGTCATCGTGTGGGTGGTGTGGACCGTTGGTGGCTCGGTGGTGGCGGCTGCCGTGAACGCCCCGACCCAGATCGTCGTCGTCGGCGCTCCGTTGGTGGCCGCGAACATCGCCGTGACGTTTACGACGGTGGCTTTCAACGCAATCGCCAACCCGCTGTCCTCGGCGTGCGAGCGCACCGGGCTGCGCCTCGGGGTGGCTGCGTTTTTGGCTGCCGAGGCGGTCTGCCTGTACCTCTTCTGGTTTGTGCCCTACTTCCAGCCCGCTGAGTGAGCGAGCGAGTGACCGGCGGGCCGATGTGCCGCGCATTACGACCAGCGAGCCACCACGAGGCCGCCCGCGCCGCGGCCTGTGCGACGGGGTCACTCACGGCCGGGTCGCCCGTCACTGCTCGCGCTCCGGGAGGCACGGGCGCGCGTCGCCTCTCCAAACACGCCAGTGCCCCGGCACGCCGTCCCGAGTGGGGCACGGCGTTGCATCCTGCGCCGCGCTCACCGCCCGGCATCCGCGGCCTCCCCTGCCTTGCCGCTCAGCACCCACGTAGCGAGCGTCTGGGACCCGTGCCCCGTCGCCCCTGCCGGGTGCATGCCCCACGCCGCGTCGCGCATCCCCGCCCCAGCGATGTCCAGGTGCGCCCAGGCCACGCCCTCGTCGACGAAGTGCTCCAGGAAGGCCGCGGCCGTGCTCGCGCCGGCGCCCCGCCCCGCCGCCGTGGATCGGATGTCCGCATCGCCCTTGCGGAGCGCCTCCCGGTGCTCCTCCAGCACGGGGAGGCGCCAGAACGGCTCCCCCTGCTCCCGCCCGATCCGGCACAGGTCCGCCGCCAGGGGTTCTGCGTTGGAGAAGAGCCCGGCAGCGGCCGAGCCCAGCGCGACGACGCATGCGCCCGTCAGGGTGGCGACGTCCACCAGGGCGCCCGGCTTGTGCTGCGCCTGCAGCCGCGTCATGGCATCCGCCAGGACGAGCCGCCCCTCCGCGTCCGTGTTCCCCACCTCGACCGTGGTGCCCTTGGCTGACCGAAGGATGGCGTGGGGCTTGTACGCGTGGGCGCCGATGGCGTTCTCGCACGCCGCGACGGCGAAGACGTACTCGCGGCCGTCCGCCGGGGGCCCGCCCGCGCGGACCGTGGCGAGCGCCGCGCCGAGCACCGCCGCACCGCCGCCCTTGTCCAAGTGCATCGTCTCGATGGAGCCCGTGGGCTTGAGGTTCAGGCCGCCGCTGTCAAACGTCACGGCCTTGCCGAGCATCACCACGGGCTTTGCCGCGCTGGACCCGTCACCGGCACCGCCACCACGTGACAGCACGATCTCGATCAGCTGCGGCGAGTGCGTGTCGGGACGGGCACGGCCTGCGGCCTGTCCGACGGCGGCAAACATGTTCATGTCGGCGTCAAGGAGCCCCGCCTCGCCCCAGGTGCCGCGAAGGCTGGCGCTCAGGCCAGGCACAGCGGCCGCCTCGGCAACGATTGCCTCAGCCACGGCCGCGAGCCCCTGGGGGTGGGCCACGTCGGCGCGCTCGCCGGCCACGTGCCTGGCCAAGACGCTGCCCGATGCCACCGCGGCCGACCACCTGGCTTCTTCCTGGCAGGCATCCACGTCTTCGGACGCAACGATGAGCTCAATCGACGAGAGAGCATCGGCGGTGGGAGCGCCGTCCTTCACCGTCTTGTAGGAATTGAACACGTCATCACCGAGCACCAGCGCCTGTACCAGCGCCCCTGCGGCCGGAGAGGCACCACCCATGGCTGCAAGCACGCCATCCGACGGCTGCACGGAAGCTGTCCGCCGGAACGGCGCGGTCAGGGACTTTGCGAGGGCGGCATCGGCGCCACGGGTCTGCCTGGCCGCCTCCCCGAGGCTCTTCCTGATCGTATCTCTCGTCGACGCGTCTGGGAGCGAGATGAACTTGGCCCAGTGGGCGACCGTTTTGGCCTGGGGGAGCTCAAAGCTCATCGCAAAAGGCGCTCGCGCCAGCGCAGCGATGGCCTGCGGCCCGACTCCGTCTGCCTCGGCCTTGACCTCGCGAAGCAGTGCCAGGCGGTATGCGCTGTGCGAGACCCCGTCCCCGTGGGGCGAGGCCGCGCCGGATGCCGCGGCTGTCACCCGGACGACGGGTGGGAGGGCCACAGCCCCTTTCTTGCCAAACAGCCGAGCTCCAGACGAGAGCGCGCGCACCAGGAAGCGCCGAGAGGACTTGGCGCGGCTGAGCATCGCTGCGCGGCGTGGAGTGCTCGGCTGCGCCGCTGGCAGCAGCTTTGCCATGCCGGCCGCGCCAGAGCGCACGTCCGCAAGCTCACATGCTCTGTGCGACAACAGCATGGCACACGGCTCTGCGAGGCTACTTATTCGATATTCGTTGCAGTCGCGGCGAAATCACTCTTAACATCATGTCATTCGCCTGGTATGCTGGGCTGCCTGCAGCGCCACTCGGTCAATGTTGGAAGCCCCGGCACGCGACGCTAGGGGTGATGCAGTCTCAGGGCGGGAGTGGAGGACGCTTCCCGGCTGCTTCCCGTGTGCCAGGTTGCGGCGGGAGAGCCCTGCGGTCAGCGGGTTGGCCCGCAGGCCTTCCTCGCTCCGCTTCGCGCCCGGGCGGGTGTCAGGCGCGCCACGAGACATGAGGACAGGGACGGGCGAGCTGTCGTCGTCGTCTTCGGACGGGGGCCGGAGGATGCGGACGTCGGCGGCCACCACCGATGCCCGCGCAACGACAGAGGCTCGGTGCACGAGCTCGGGCGGCGGGGCTGCCGCGCGCAGCCCGAAGCGCCTTGCGGTTCGGAGGAGGCAGCGCTCTGCGGCCGGGCGCTTGCCCCTTGGCTTGGCGCCTTCGGCCGGCGCCTCGGCCCAGGAGAGGTTCAGCATGGCTGTCCAGAAGCCCACGAAGAGGGCAAGGAGGGTGGTCGTCGCGAGAAGGAGGATGACGACGGAGAGGGCGCGGACACCGGAGGCCAGCGAGCCCGCCGCCGGGTCCGCCCGCGCCTGGGCAAGGGCCGAGGCGGCGTTGACAGCGTTGAGTGCCGATGCGGGGGCGGCGAGGAGCAGCGAGCCGACGCGGCGAGCCGACTCGGATCGGACGCTTCCACGCGTCCTCGGGGATGTACGGCCCTGGGCCGAACGCGCAGAAGAGGAGGACCACCACTCCGGCGCAGCAGGCCCGGATGGTCGCGCTCGCGACGGACGAGTAGGTGAGGGAGGCCACGAGGACGTCGACCTCAGCGACGCCGCC
>Ga0136560_1001622_pt1 | contig 11588 bp, 13 predicted proteins | sample AntRauMeHopE1497_FD_104925 | JGI IMG/M metagenome (GOLD analysis project Ga0136560, IMG submission 104925) | Saline lake microbial communities from Rauer Islands, Antarctica - Metagenome Hop E1 #497 | ecosystem: Environmental > Aquatic > Non-marine Saline and Alkaline > Saline | place...
GGGGCGGGGGGCTGGCTGCACGGGCGGGGCGTCTGCCTGCTTAGGGGGCGAGGCGCGAGGGGTCGCGGGGGAACATGGATGACTTGCGGATGTTGTCGAGGCCGAGGAAGAGCATGACGACGCGCTCGAGGCCGACGCCGCCGCCGCCGTGGGGGTACGCCCCGTGCTTGAAGGAGTCGATGTAGGACTGGATGCCGGGGAGGGGGATGTCGTGGGCCTTGGCCTGCTCGGTGAGGAGGGCGGCGTCGTGGACGCGCTGGGCGCCGGAGAGGATCTCCTCGCCGCGCATGAAGAAGTCGTACGAGTTGGACAGCGACGGGTCGTCGGGGTCGGGCATGGTGTAGAACGGCCTGATGCTCATGGGGAACTTGTCCAGGATGAAGAAGTCCACGCCGTAGCGGGCCTTGACCACGGCCCCGAGGGCGCGCTCCTCCTCGGTGGAGAGGTCCTCCAGCTCGCCCTTGTCGGGGTACCCGTTCTCGCGGAGGATGGCGATGCCCTCCTTGAAGGTGAGGCGGAGCGCGGGGTCGGACCACTTGAAGTCGTCGTGGGGGTACTGCCCCTTGACGACGGCGATCTCCTTGGCGTAGCGGGTCTGCAGCCCCTCGAAGATGGAGCAGAAGAGGGAGGAGAAGACGTCGAGCACCTCGTGGTAGTGCTCGTTGAAGGACATCTCCATGTCCAGGCCGTGGAACTCGCACAGGTGCCGGTGCGTCCGGCTGTTCTCCGCGCGGAAGACGGGCCCGATCTCGAACACGCGCTCCAGGTCCGAGCAGGCCGCCGCCATCTGCTTGTACAGCTGCGGCGACTGCGCCAGGCAGGCGGGCTTGCCAAAGTACGTGGTGTGGAAGACCTCGGCGCCGCCCTCCGAGGCGCCGCCGAGCAGCTTGGGCGTCTGGATCTCCACGAAGCCGCGCTCGGAGAGGGTCTCGCGGAACAGCTGGCAGACGCCGGAGCTGAGCCGGAAGATGGCCTGGTTCGCGGGGGTGCGGAGGTCCATCCACCTGTAGTTGAGGCGCGTGTCGCGGAGCACCGCGCCGGAGGAGGACGACGAGGCGGCCGCGGCGCCGTCGGCCGCGGCGGCCTCCCCGCCGGCGGCAACGGCCTCGGCCGCGGCCTCGTCCTCGGCCGAAACCGGCTTCATGGCGTTCTCGACCGTAAAGGGGGCGTCGGCGAGGGCGCGCGAGACGACGTGGAAGGTCAGGACGCGCAGCTCAACGTCGGACTGCGTGCAGCTCGTGATGGGCTCCGGCGCGGCGTGCACCACGGCGGCGACGTCGACGATGGACTCGCGGGGCACCTTTGTCACGAACTTGATCATGCTCTTGGGCACCTCGGACGCGTCGCACACGATCTGGACAGTCGTCATGGGCTGCCTCAGCATGGCGAAGCAAACCTTTCCCTTCCCCGCCGACCGGTGCAGGCGCGCCCGCACGAGGACGGTGCTCCCGACGGCCGCGCTCGTGAGCTCGGAGATGCTGCGGGAACCAAGCGGGACGCACTCGGGAGTCGTGGCAGTTCCGGCCACCGTCGCTCGCACGGCCCGAACGGGCGCCTCCCCTTCCCTTGGCGCGGTATCAAAGGCATGCGCGCAGTCGATACGCCCCCTTGTCCGGCGGAACGGGCCCTGGGGCGGCGCAACGGCGGGGATCCACTTCCAGCAGAGCAGTGGCGGGCGCAAGTGTTCTCACCGGGTCCAGGAGCGCGACGTGAGCTCCCGCGACTGGTTCATGGGCAGGTCACCGAAGTGCTTAAAGTTGGCGGCGGCCTCGGCCGCGGCCTTCTCCCCGTCCTCTCGCGCCTGGCGCTCGCGCTCGAGCTTCCGCAGCTGCTTCTTGGTCAGCTTCTTCTCCTTGGGCGCCTCCTCCCCGGCCCCGGTGGCGGGCGCGGCCTCGGCCACGGCGGCAGGCACCTCTTCCTTTGGCTCGGTCGCGGCGGCCATTGTGTGGCGTCACTGATGTGTTCGGATGCGCGCTCGCAACAGCGGTGACGCGGCTTTCTTGCGGCTCTGCGGGTCAGTCATGCCGGCCGGGTCACCCTCGCTCGGCCCGGCGCCTCCACGCCCGCGCGGCTCACCGCGAGGCCTCCTCGGGCTTGGGGGCGGCGTGGCGGGGCCTGCCGTGGTTGAGGCACAGCCACGAGAAGCTGATGGCCGCAAGGCAGAGCAGGCTGCACGCCGGGAGCCACAGGAGAGCGACGCGGTAGGCGTCGGCGGGGTACACGCGGCGGCCCCCCGGCAGGGTGACGACGCGGTCCCCCGCGGCGGCGTCGAGCGACGCCCCGATGGCGGGCTGCAGCGCTGCCCCGGCGAGGATCATCGACGCGTTGACGATGGCCGCGGCTGTGGCCTTGCCCGCGGGGTCCTCCACGGCCTCCTTGACGTACGCGAAGACGACGGGGATGCACGTGGTGGCGCCGGAGAGGAGGAGGAGGATCACGGCGAGAGCGTCGGGCAGGCGGAGCATCAGCACGGGGGTCAGCGTGGCCGCGCCGATGGCGGGGCAGAGCAGCAGGACCCACTTCGCGCCCTGGACGCCGCCCCCGAGGGCGTCGACGACGCGGCCGACGATGGGCCCGCCCACGCCCCAGCCCACGAGGAACGCGCTGACGAAGCCCGCCGCCGTGGGCTTGTCCAGGCCGTAGACGTCCTCCAGGAAGGGCGTGGCCCACAGGCTCGCGAAGGCGAGCAGCGGGCCGACGATGCCGAAGCCGTAGACCGCCAGCGCGGGGGTCACGGGCGCGGTCAGCGCGGCACCGAAGGCCGCCCACACGGTCGCCTTGGCGGCGTCAGGCGCCGCGGGGCTCAGCGGGGGCGCGGATGCGCCGTCGTAGCGCGGCTCGGGCGCGGCGGCCGACGTGCCGTGGAGCAGCGGGCTCTTGCGGTCCGCAATCTCGGACGGCGACGCGCCCGAGTGTCCCCCTGGGGCGGCAGAGGATCCCGCCGCGTCCCCATCGGCGTTCGACGCGGCGTCGTCCCGCCCGCCCCTCTGGCATGAGAAGCAGGGCAAGACGCGGCCGAGGAAGGCCACAGCGATCACGGCCGGCGCGACGCTCGCCCACAGCAGCACGGGGCGGAAGCCCGCCGCCTGGATGGCCAGCGTGAGGGGTGTCTGGGCGATGAGAGCGCCGGTGAGGCCGAACATCATGCCGACGCCCATCACTGTCGTCGACAGGCCGGCGGCCGCGAACGGCTGGCCCTGCGCCACCGTGACGACGCCCAGCCACGCGGCGCCGACGCCAAGACCGACAAGGCAGCGCCCGATCACCGCCACGGCCAGCGTATCGGCGATCGCAAACACCAGCGACCCGGCCGTCGCGACCACCATCGCGACTCCCACCACAGCATCCACGCCGAAGCGCTGGAACAGGTAGCCCAGCACGAACTGCACGCAAAGGTACGGCCAGAAGTACGCCGACGAAAGCGCCCCCAGCTGCGTGCCGTCGACCTTGAACTCTTCCTGCAAGTCTGCTGCCATGCTGCGTGACGCCACGGGAGCCGTGCGGGAAACGCCAGAAACGTTGCACAAGGGTGCATGGACCCCTTGATGGCCGGCGAGCGGCTCCCGCTCGGGCCTGGCGAGCCGCCGCAGCTCACCTCGACGGCGCCGCCCGCTGGAAGAAGCTGTAGGTAAAGGCCGCAGCCACGGCTACGAAGCCGGCAACATCGCCCAGTCCGACCGGGCCGCACCGCATCGTGCAGGGCGCGAGATGTGGGGCGGAGAAGCGACGGACGCTGGCGTGGCCCTACCAGTTCCACGTCACACGCACCACGGCCCCAGTCACCCCAAGAACAATGGCTGCAGCGGCTTCAGGTCCCAACCATGCCATTGCTGTGACCCGTATTGACGGCACCAAGGGCACTCTCGGCGACCTGGTGAGCGCCCCGCCCGGCGCGCTTGCGGTCCGGATTAGTGACTGGCGCCGCCCCGCGCTCACCTTCCTTTCCCGGCGCACTGACATCCGCAGATCGCCGGAAAGGTCGCGGTCATTGTTAACGTCGCGTCCCGTGAGCCGCGCGCGCGGGTCGGAGCACCGGGTAGCGCGGCAGCCCAGATCCCACCCGCTGCGTCGCCTCCGCGCTAAACCCTCGCAGGCTGCGGGTTCACGAAGCAGTACACCGGGCTGGAGGCGCTCCATGGCTCCCACGAGGACATCGTGGTGGTTGGCGTGCCTTGCAACCAGTTCGGAGCGCAGGAGCCCGGCACGGACGCGGAGATCAAGGAGTTCGCCTGCTCGCGGTACGGGGCGAGCTTCCCGCTGCTGAGCAAGACGGAGGTGAACGGCGCGGGCGCGCACCCGCTGTACCGGGCGCTGAAGGAGCAGGCGGGCGTGGAGAGCATCGGATGGAACTTTGAGAAGTTCCTCCTCGACCGCTCCGGCGCCGTCAAGGCGCACTACAAGTCCAGGACCACGCCATCGGAGCTGGAGACCGCCGCCAAGGCGCTCGTGTGACCGCGCGCGCGAGGCTCCCCCGGCACTGGTTTCCCACGGCTCGCCTCCTCCCCCACGCACACACGCAGCCGCGGCGCTCAGCTCTCCCACTTGTGCCCGCACGTGGTGCACACGTTGATGAGCTTGAGCCTCTCGTCGGTGGCGGAGGACGGGATCTGGAAGAAGACGGCGCCGTGCTGCTTGCACTTGTCGCACAGCGCGGCGTTCCTCTGCAGCGTCGCGTCGTCCACGATGCCGGGCTTGACCTTGGCGAGGACGTCCCTGCGAAGCGGGACCGGGACGCGGGCAATGGAGCGCGAGCTGGGCTTCGAAACGGACCGAACCGAGCACAGCATGGGGCGGAGCGCCCCCACTCACTGCGCCGCGGCCACAAGGGAATGCCTGTACACACAAGTCCTGTCTCCGGCCTCCTCGCCGTGCCCGCAGTTCGTGCACTTGAACATCAGCCTCTTGGTCTCGCGGTCCTCCATTGGCGACATCAGCGAGTCGCTGCGAGCGGCAAGGGGGCGCGGGCGGGCGCGGCTGGAGCGCAGCGGCTGAAGCCTACAGCAACAGCTGTGCTCCGTGCGTGGTGCTGGGCGAAGGGGCGGGAGGGGCGGCGGCCTCGGCTCCGCGCAAACGCTCACCAGGCCGCGCAGAAGGTCATCGTGGAGGCTGCCATGCCGTGCTGCCGGACCTGAGGACCGGGAACGCCCCTGACCCGGCAACGGGGGCCTGGAGTGCGTGAACGGGGCACCAGAAAGAGGGCAGGCGTGAGGTCTTCGCGGCAATTGCAAATACTTTGTTTCTATTTCCCGCCGCTCACCCACGACATGATCACGCCGGCGAGCGACACCACACCCACAAGGGCCCCAAATGCCGCAAACACGAGGCCAAAGTTGACGTGCCGCATGATGGCAGGGTCGTCGGTGTCCTTGTGGATGCGCGAGAAGATCATGCCGGGCAGGATGGCCATGAGGGTCACCGAGGTGGTGGCGCCCGCCGCGCCAAAGACGTTTCGCACGTCGGGCACGAGGATGGCGATGAGCAGGATCACCGAGACGATGACGACGCCGAGGGTGACGTGCCGGGGCCAGCTGAAGGGCTTGCCCGGGAAGGCCGACAGCGTCACGGCCCTGCCTGCGGGGGCCGGGAGGGAGGGGGAGCAAAGGGGTGGGTCGGGAGGGGCTCGCGCGGGCGGAGGGAAGGGGCGAGGGGGAAGATGACCTCGGGTGGGGCTGGCGTCGGCTGGGGCTGGCGTCGGCTGGGGCTGGCGTCGCAGTTGGGTTCAGTCTCACGCGCGGGATAGTTGATGAGGGGTACGGTGACGGTGACGGAGACGCAGACGAGGATGCGGGCTGCGGTGACGAGGGGGTCGTCGGGGAAGGCGCTGGTCATGCTCTTGAGGGAGTCGGAGGAGACGGCCCCGCGGAAAGCGATGTAGCCGAAGAGGCCTGAGGGGGAGGAGGGGAGGAGGAGGGAGGGAAGTGGGGTTGGGTGGGGGGGCGCTCTGAACCGATGCCGCGGGGGCGACGGCGGCGCGCGGAGCGCTCGGCGACTGCCCCCCGCTCCGACAGCGGCCTCACCGGCGACGAGGTAGAGGACGAGGCAGCCGGTCATGGAGACGGCGGCGACTCTCATCATGGTGGGGCGGTCGCGGCGGCGAAGCTCGGTGTAGATGGGGAGGAGGCCGGTGTGGCAGACGAAGCTGAAGGCGAGGGAGGGGAGGACGTAGAAGGTGTCGATGCCGAGGGAGGCCGCCTGCACGGCGCACTCGGACGAAGGGTCGAGCGCGGGGGGCAGCATGTGGGCGGGCAGGGGGCAGGGGAGGTTGCGGGATGCGGTGACGGCGGCGGCGCAGGCGAAGAAGACCATGATGACGATGGACAGGCCGGAGGAGTACCCCAGGGTACCGATGTTCCGCAGCGACACGAGCGGGACGATGACGACGAGCACCACCGCGGTCATCAGCGCAGCGCGGTTCGCCCACAGCGGCTCGTCGGCCGCGCTCTCGGCGATGCCCGCGGCCTCCCGCACCAGGGTGGGCAGCAGGTCGCCCAGGATGACCAGGTACGACGTCATCGCCGACGCGTTCTGCATCAGAATCGCCGCCGTCGTGATCCCGCGGCCCCACCTGCCGAACGCGCGCGTCCCCAGCTCCTCGTACGACGTCAAGCCCGTTGTCTCGCAGCAGCAAAGCAGCAGCCACACCCCGTACGCCGCCACGCTCGCCATCAGCAACAGGCTGACCACAAAGACGGCAACCCCGCTGTGCCGCATCGCGTAGGCCTGACCGAGGATGCCCGATCCGAGAATGCAATTGCTCAGCAGAAACACAGCCCTCTGCGCGAGCGGGGCAAGGACGCGTACTCGTCGCGGGCGCTGCGGGTCGGCGAGGCGCCCCGACAACCTTTTTGTCCTCCTGCGCCGTGCCTCACCAAGAACGACGTCTTGCCCGGCTCCCCGACGGGCTTTGAGTTGTGCCCCCCTGGCGTGATCGCGCCGATGATCTCGCCGTCGACGCCGAGGATCAGCTCGTCGGACAGCATGTCGGGCTCGAGCAGCGAGCGCTGAAGGTTGCGCGACATGGCAGCAGCGAGACCTGCGGCCCCCACACAGGCGCTAACTGGTGCCTGCTCGGCTTAGGGAAGCCTCGCGGCGCGTGTGGCCCGTTCGGCGCGACCGTGGCGGCGGCCTGGCACAACAGAGCTGGGGCCGGAGGTGCTTGCCCCCCCCAAATCTGCCGTGCACTCGCCCGGCCGAACAGGATGCGGTCCATCGTTCGCGTGGCGCGTCGTGTTTCCCTGCGGGCGGACTCCCGCGCGGCCTCGACGGCCACGAGGGCGCACGGCGACGAGACCGTCAGCGCGGAGAAGCCCAAGACCGCCGTCATGATGCTGAACATGGGCGGACCCTCGTCGCTCGAGGGCAAGGAAGACGGTGTTGGCGCCTTTCTGGACCGCCTGTTCGCCGACGGCGAGATCATCACGCTCGGCAAGCTGCAGAACTGGCTGGTGCGTGACGTCACATGCCCGTCCCGCGCCGCGCCACCTCGTGCCGGCGAACGCTGCACCAGCCGGCCCGCGAGTTTTCAGCGCCAGTGGTGGGTGGCACGCGCGGCGAATCTCGCGGGTTGACCTGCCCCCGCTGCCGTGCGTGTCGACGCGTGTCGCAGGGCCCGCTCATCGCCCGGCGCCGCACGCCCAAGATCATCGAGCAGTACAGCGCGATCGGCGGGAAGAGCCCCATCGGCGACTGGACCCGCGCGCAGGGGCGGGCAATGGAGGCCAAGCTCGACAAGCTGTCCCCCGAGACTGGCCCGCACCGCGCCTACGTGGGCTTCCGCTACGCCCCCCCGCTCACCGAGGCGGCGCTTGAGGCCATGGCCGCGGATGGGGTGGAGCGCGTGGTGGCGTTCTCGCAGTACCCGCAGTTCAGCTGCACGACGGCGGGGAGCAGCTACAACCACCTGTGGCGGACGGTGAAGGAGATGGGGCTGGAGGGGCGCTTCCGCTTCTCGGTGCTCGACCGGTGGCACTCGCACCCGCGGTACATCGACGCCGTGGTGGACCAGGTGCGGCAGGGGCTGCAGGGCCTGCCCGAGGACGAGGCCCTGCGGTCCCGCGCCGTGGTCGTCTTCACCGCCCACTCCCTCCCCATGAAGATCGTGTGGCGCGGGGACCAGTACCCGGCGGAGGTGACGGCGACGGTGGGCGCCGTCATGGCCCGCGTGCGTGCCGAGGCCGCCTCCTGGGGCGTCCCCGTGCCCCGACACGTCATGGCGTGGCAGAGCAAGGTGGGGCCTCTGCCGTGGATGGGTCCGTCGACGGGCAAGGTGCTCGAGGGCCTGGGGCGGCAGGGCCACAAGGCGGTGGTGATGACCCCTCTGGGCTTCACGTCGGACCACATCGAGACGCTGTATGAGATCGACGAGGAGTACAAGGAGGACGCCCTGGCCGCGGGCATCGAGGTCTTCGGCCGCGCCCCGTCGCTCAACGACTCGGACCTCGTCACCACGGCCATGGCCGAGGTGGTCAGCGAGCACCTCGCCTCGGGGGAGGTGTGCACCCCGCAGTACCAGATCAACTGCCACGAGTGCACCAACCCCACGTGCCGCTCCGTCGCCGACCCCATCGCCCCCTACGCAAAGCTCCGCGACTCCTGGGCACAGCCCAGCCCGGTCCCCACATGGCCCGTGCCCGACGCCCAGGCGCCCGAGACCCACCGCTGGCCCGCACCCTTCAGCAACAGGGCGTGATAACGCCGCGGGGGGGGCTTCACGGGTCGGCCTAACCGCACTTGCTCGGGCATCGCCAGCGGCCCGCGCCGCAGAGCCGTGAGCGTGAGGACTGGCAGGCGCGAAACCGACGCACCCGAGTCGCTTCCAGTGACGCTCAGCGCGCACACCCGCAACCAGCTCCTCAGCGCGCGCAATGCTGAAGGGCGACTCCGGGGTTTCAGCGTCACTGACAGGAACGTGTGGTGCGTTGGGCATGACGAATCCATGGCGTCGATCTCGGGCATCATCGAGCCCGAGCACTCTTGCAACTTTGGGACGGCTGCGCCCCGCCTTGGCACCGCGCGAGGACTCTTGGGAGTGGATCGTTAGGTCTGTTTCACGATCTGGGTCAGGGCTTCCACTCCCTTCACCTCAAGGCACCTAACCTGCATTTCGCGCACTCCTCTTGAAAGACTTTGGCATCCTTCACACATTTTACCTCCCCACGCTGTCATTGGTGGTGTTAAAATATTATTGGCGCAGAGCTTTGCAACAGCAAGATCATCCCGCCGGCGGTTTACCCAGGCACTTCTCGGCAGCCACGATGCGCGGGGTGGCGGTGAGATGATCGTACCCGCTAGACTGAGGCACCTCGTGCGATGTCCAAGCCTTTGAAGCGACACTCCCATTATCAGCGCCTCTCGCACCGTCGCGCCGCAGTGGCTGGCCGTGCTGGGCACCATGGCCAGTGCCTTGGCTGCTGATGCTGAATTTGATCACGACTTCATTACATGGGTGAAGCCGAACTGGCTTCGGCTCTTCTCGGGGGAATTCAACATCTCGGCCGGCGAGCCCATCAGCTACCTCGAGATCGGCTGCTTCGAAGGCCGGAGCATGATTTTCATGATGGAGGAGGTCCTGACGCACCCATCGAGCCGAGCCACGTGCGTGGACCCTTTCATCGGCGTGGACGCGGACTTCGGCCGGTTCGAGGAGGCGGCAAACTTTGACAGGGGCGCCCTCAAGAGTCGGTTCCTGTCGAATCTGGAGCCCTACTCCCGCAAGCTGACGACGCTGCAGGCGACCTCAGGACAGGCGCTGCGCATGATGACCCCGGGCTCGTTCGACGTCATCTACATCGACGGGGACCACAGCGCGGCGGCGGCTCTGGAGGACGCGGTGCTGTCGTGGCCGCTGCTGCGGAGCGGTGGCCTGCTGATCTTCGACGACTACGGTGCAGAAGACAATCTGAGCTGGCCCAAGGTCGGAATTGACGGCTTTCTGGCAGCCTACGCGCCCCAACTGACCGTGGTGACCCGCTTGTACCAGGTATACGTGCTGAAGCACTGAGTCTGTGATCGCCCGGAAGAAAGAGGAAGTCATCGATAAACAAGGAGGGGCTCGGGGAGCGAGAGCCTCGCTGCCGCCCTGTGCGCGATCGGGGCTTCCCCCGCCACCACCCGGCCAAGGCCGGCGGTCCCTGGGGGCCCCATTGGCTGCAGCCCCCTACCTGCCACGACTGAGCGCGTTTGATTTGAGCGGACGGGACAACATCTTTCAACCGGCTGGATCTGCGCAGGCATGTGCTTTCGCAGCACCGCCAGCACCAGCACCAGTGCTCAGCAGCCCCTGCCATTGAGGAAGACTGCGCAGCTGGGGTCGACGCGCGCTGAGCTGTCGGTGCGTTGGCGCGTGCCGAGGACAAACGATCGCGGAAGCAAAGCCACTTCCGGACGCCAAGCACACACTCACAAAACACACCCAGTCACTGCAATACTCCGCCGGCCGTGGCGAGGGCTTGGCTGAGGCCTGCGTCACGGTCGCCGGACGAGGGCTTCCCGGATGAGCTCCCCGCTGCTCCCGCACTGTCACCCCGTGCTCGGACACGTGCCAACTCCACGGCCGCGACCCCGGCCTGCCGCTGGCATCCATCCCGGACGCCTCGCCCGCCCCCGCCGCTGTGCCTAGTCCTTGCTCACCAGCCGCCACCCCATCTGCGGGCGCACGGCATCGCCCGCGGACTCCACCCCGAAGAAGCCAGCGTGCAGCATGGTCTGGTACTCCGTGCCGTTGTCGTCCACCTTGACCGGCACCGACGCGAAGCCGCACGGCACGTCGTTGGTGTCCAGCTTGCCGAACTCCCCGCACGCGACCTCGGCTCCCCGGCCTTCGGGGTAGTACGGCGTGAACGTCGTGTCGCACGGCGCGAAGACGTTCGCCCAGCCTGTCCAGTACCGCGGCCCCGACCCGCCGCCCGCGTGGCTGACGATGCGCTGCCACCAGTCGCCGTCCGGCTCGCCCGCCGCTGTCTGCACCAGCTTGTCCAGGACGGGGACCAGCCGAGCGTGCCACTCCACGAGCGCAGGGTGCCCGAGCCTCACGAGCATGTCCGCCTTGGCGCGCAGCGCGCTCCAGTCCCCCTGCGTGCCGAGCAGCGTCACCGCCGGGAGAGAGCAGCGGAGGTGCATCGTGTAGGAGAAGAAGGACTGCAGCGAGCTCATCAGCGTCATGCGGCCCACAAGCCGGTCCAGCGCGGTGGTGGTGGTGAAGGACGGCTCGGCCCATGCCGCCACGCCCTCCACGGTGTGCGTCTCGATGCCCTTGATCAGCTGCGCGACCATGTCGTCCATGTCGAACGACCGGATCGTCCCCCCGCCGGACGCGCGAAGCTCCAGCTGGCCCTCGTGCTGGACAAGCTTGGACCGTAGCGCCTCGGCGATGCCCTTCTTGCCGGGCATGCCGCGGTTCATGAGGGCGTCAAACCCAAGCATGATTGCAATCCAGACATCGTCGGGCTTGAGCACCAGGTGATGGTGCGAGCTGTAGGCAGAGACCAGCGCCCCAAAGAAGCCATTCGGGATCATGCGGTCGGGTGTCACCACGCGAGGGTGGGCCATGTAGACCTCGTGAGAGCGCCGCCGAGAATCCTTGAACTCCA
>Ga0136560_1001625_pt1 | contig 11564 bp, 2 predicted proteins | sample AntRauMeHopE1497_FD_104925 | JGI IMG/M metagenome (GOLD analysis project Ga0136560, IMG submission 104925) | Saline lake microbial communities from Rauer Islands, Antarctica - Metagenome Hop E1 #497 | ecosystem: Environmental > Aquatic > Non-marine Saline and Alkaline > Saline | place...
AGGCACCGCCGCACGCCTCGCCGCGCGCTGTCACTCACGCCTTCCCACACGCACAGCATCCCCGCAAGGGCCTCGCTCCGCTCTGTACGGATGGATCCGACCCATGCGCTTCGTCGAGGTTGACGTGGCGCGCGGACGTCAGTCTGTCAATGGTCGTTGCGCACCAGCCCCTGACATCGTCGCCGGCCGTGCACAGCGATGACCACCCTGGGAATCCGTTGCCGCTCAATCGTGATCAGACCTTGGCAGGGCTGGATCCCCTGGCAACGCGGCGACGAAAAGGCGCCGTCCGTCGCCTCTGCAGCGTCGTCTCTCGGCCAGAAGGAAAACGGTTCGGCCACTCGCTGTGGCCTCGTCGAGCGCCCCGTGGCGCCATGTCTACAGCGGAGAAGCTTACGGTCAACCTAAGCACCGCAGACTACTTCAGTGAGGCTGTCTGCGGCCATTCCAGGCCCAACAGGCGCGGCCGTGTCAGCGAGAAGCTCGCCGCACCTCCTCGCCCGCTCTCTTTCCAAGGAGCGTTGTGTTCTTCCTTTTGTCGCAGCTGTGACGTCAATCATCGTCTCAACGTGTGAGCCTGGCTTCCGCGGGACCAATGGCCGAGGCCTGTCCGCAGGAAAGGCGTGAGGTTGCTCGTCACGCTGATGCAAGCGCGCGCTCCCTGACCTCCGCAGGCCTGCTGGTGTTCTTCTGGTACCAGCGCAAGTACCGTGAGTTTGCAAATTGGGCGGAAGCGGCCCCCCGTGGGCCAACATCCACGCGGGAGCCATCGGGAACGCAATGTGGAGTCGATCGCCTGTGTGCCTGTGCGTCTCGCAGACAATGCTGCCGCCTGGACCAAGGTCTACGTGTCCGCTGTGATGCCCATCAACTACCTACTCGCGCTTCTTCTCCAGGATACGGCCTCCGTGGCCCTCTCCAATGGCACTCGCGTGCAGGTGTGAGAACAGTGCTCCGCTTGTCGCCGTTGTGAAGCGATGGCCTGTACGGGCTGCCCGCGACTCCCCTGGGCTCGCTTCCCCGCCTCGAATCGCAGGCTTCGCTACTGGGGTTGGCTGGCAAGTGAGCCGAGGCCTTTTGCGGCGCCCGGCCGCGCTGCCGTTGTCCCGGTCTGTCTCACCTTCGCCCCTCGTTTCCGCTGTTAAGCCTTCTCGCAGCATGCCCGGTGCTCCTGCTCGACATCTTTTCGGTGAGAATTGGGGCAGATCCACGAATTGCAGGCCGCCAAGGACGGTGCTGCGACTCTGAGCACCAAAGGTTCGCTCACCTCCGCCGTCCGTTGCTCCTCGCTGTTGTCACCGCAGGCGATGCCACTTCGCAAGGTCGACCAGGACCCCATCAAGGCGCTCGCCGCCATCATTCTTGATCAGCTCATGGTCATCGCCGGCGTGTCTGCCATCATCTATGGCGGCACGGCCAAGATCGCCCTCTTCGCTGTCGGCCTCCTGCTCGGGCTGATGGTGTACCGCCTCATCCTGACGTCCTTCTTCAAGGCGTACAAGCACTACCCCGACGAGGCCAAGCCGTGGCTCGTCCTCACCGCCGTCCTCTTCTGCGGCGGCTGGCTCCTCTTCCCCATCGGTGAGCGTCATCCTCCCGCCCGTCCCGCCCGTCCTGCCCGTCCTGGCTCGCCGTCCGCAGCCCGCCACCATGCAGTCGACACGCCGGCCCGCCTCCTGCTGACCACCTCTTCCCCCACCCCCACCCCCACCCCCTCCCCATCACAGGCTGGGTCCTGGGCACTGAGGGCTTCGGCATCATCCCCGCGGACATCGCCGGCGAGTTCAGCGAGGGCTTCCACGCCGTGGCGGACCTCATCGCCAAGTGCTCCTACTCCTTCGTGGGCTGGTACACCCGCCAGGTAGTCCTGCAGCGGATCCTCGACCGCAAGCGCGCCGCCAAGGCAGCCGACGCCGCCGCCGCCGCGAGCTCGGCCGACGCCGACGGGAAGCGCCTGGGCGGTGCCGACGGCCCCGTCAAGCCGTCCGGCCCGTCCCTCGGCGACGGCGCCATGCGGGCCCTGGGCGACGCTCCCAAGAGCGCCCACAGCGCCATCGCCCGCATCGCGCGCGGCCTCCGCGCCTTCGGGCCCGACGCCCCCATCGTCCGTCACGCCGTCGCCGGCGCCTGCGACGCCGCGTCCGCAGGCGTCGCCGCCGCGGCCCCCGCCATCGCCCGCAGCCTCCTCGACGCCGCGCGCCGCGCCCGCCAGCGCCGCGTCGTGCACGTCCTCATCGTGGACCCGGACCCCCTCGTGCACACCGCCATCTCCGCCCGCCTCGGCGCCCTCGCCTCCCGTGACGTCCGCACCGGCGTCACCAACAGCAGCGCCATGGCCGCGGCATCCCTCCTCCACCGCGGCACAGGCTCCGCCCCGGGATCTGCTGCCGGCTCCGCCACCGGCCCCGGCGCCGCCCTCAGCCGCTCCCCGCTCCTGGAGGACGTGGCGCAGAGCCCCGGCCTCCCCGGCATCGAGGTCCGCGTGGACTCTGTGTTCCGGCTCGACGACGTCCCCTCCGTCTTCTCCCGCGGCCACGCCCACTTCGACTGCGTCGTGGCCACCCAGCACACCCTCCGCCTGCTTGCCGGCCTCAGCCGAGCGGAGACCCACCGCCGCGGCCTCCGCGTCTTCAGCTCCGCCGCCCTCCGCGACCAGCTCACCGCCCTGACAATCGCTCGCGGGGACGCCGCCGCGTCGCTCGCCGCCGTCGCCAAGCTCCGCGGCCGCTCCGCCTCCGCCCGCCCGTCCCGCTTCGACCCCAGCTCCTCCGACTACGACTCCGTCATGGCCGACGGCGGCATCACCGGCGCCACCCTCCGCGAGGAGGCCAGGCGGCTGTCCCAGGAGCATGGTCTCGGCCTCTCCCTCAAGGTGCGCCGCTTCGTCTCCCGGGCCGACCCGGCGCCCGCGGCCTCCCCCGCCCCCGCGACGTCGCAGGCGGCGTCCCGCGGCCGTGACGCAACGGGCCTCACCGACGAGGAGGACGATGGCGACGTGTCCGACGGCGGCGCGGAGGCCCGCGACGGCGGGGCCGTCTCGGACACGGAGGGCGACCCCGCCGCCGCCGCGCCCCGTGCCGGGCCCGAGTCCGGCGGCCGCACCCGCCGCCTGTCCCTGACCGAGGCGGTGACGGGAACCGTCATCGCCGCCGACATCCGCCGCGTGATGCAGCAGCGCGGCCTCGCGTCCCCCGACTCCTCCGGCGGGGCGGCAGCCTCCCCCAGCCCCGATCGCCTCCCTGCCCCGTACGGCCGCCGTGGCCACACCTCCGCCATCCGCCGATCCGCCAGCCCTGCCACCCGCTCCGTGCAGCTCCCGCCCGCCCCTTCCGTCTCCACCTCTGCCCACGGCGCCGGCGCCGGGACGTCCGTCTCCGAGTCCGAGACGCACCCCTGCCAGGCGCTCTTCGGCCTCCTCCCCGTCGTCGCGCTCTCTGACATACTCAGCTTCGAGCTCACCCACCTCGACGATCCGTCCCGCGGCGCGGGCAGCGCAAAGGCCCGCGCCAAGGCCCTCCAGGCAGAGCTCGGAGCCGACATCGTCGTCAGCTGCCTCGACGACTCCGCGCAGTGGCGCACCGCCCTCACGGACGTGGCCAGGGAGGCGGCGGCCCGCGGCCAGGCCCACGTGGTCAAGTCCCCCGTCGCGGGACACCGGGGCAAGCGCGTCCAGGGCCTGACCGAGGAGCTCCAGTACCAGCTGGAGGACCAGGATTCCGGCTCGGAGCTCAGTGTCGCCTCCCGCTCCCGCCGTAGCGCCGGGCGCTCGCGCAGCCGCCAGGGCGGCCGGTCCCAGACCCGGCCCCGGAACGGCCAGCCGGGCCGCCGCGCCGTGTCGGTCACGCCCGCCTCCCCCGCCGTCGTCGCGTCCATGATGGCCCTCCTCCGCCCCGCCGAGTCCGTTGCCGCCGCCCGCGAGGCCCGGATCCGCCGGTACGGCGTCGCCGTCCGCGCCCTCGCGCGGGCCATGGCAGCGAGCGCCGTCGGAGCCGCCGGGCGCGCCGCCGCGCGCGCCGCCCTGGCCGGCTCCCTCGCCGCCAACGGCATGGCGTACCTCTACCGCGACCGCGACGCGCGCCGCGACGAGGACGCACGCCGGGGCGGGGCGGCCGGCGCGCCGCAGGAGGGGACGGCTGCGCTGCTGCCCCAGCTCGCGATCGTGCTCGACGATGAGGCCTCAAAGGGGCCCGGCGGACAGTCCGGCCTCGTCCCCACCGGGGCGGTCGAGTGGAGGCGCGGCCGGCAGAAGCGCGAGGGCAGGGCGGGATCCGACGCCGAAGCCGACGGCGACGCCGACGGGCCCCTGTCGCTCAGCCGCACCGGCCGCGTGATCCGGCGCCGCGACTCGGCCATCATGGCGATGCAGGGGGCCTTCTTCGACGACGGCGACACCAGCGGGGTGGAGGACCTCTGGGAGGCAGAGGGAGGGCCCCTCCCCCGGGGCATGGTGCCCGGACCCCTCCCCCGGGGCGTCGCGCCCGGCGACGCCTTCCACACCTCCGTCCCCATCGGCGGCGCCGGCCCGGGCCAGGGCCCCTACCCGGCGTACGCCAACGTGCAGAGTCCGGGCCCGCCCACCCCGGGCTCTGCCGGCGGCCACTCCAACCCGATGCACTATGCCGCCGCGGCCGGGCCGAGGGGTGGGACGCCGCCCCCACCCCCGCGCCGCTCCGCGGAGCACCCGCCCCCGCCCTCCGGAGGGTACTCCGACGCGCGCGACGGCAAGGCGGGCGCCGGCGGAGCCCACGTCGCCGTGGAGCGAGGCCTGGAGACGTATGCCAACCGGTCCGCGGGCCGCCGCCCCGGCTCGTCCGGCCGGCGCTCGGACCGGCAGAGCACGCGCCGCCGCGGCTGATCCGTGGCCCCTCTCGTGAGCGTGCGTGAACGCTGCCGCTGCCTCGACTCTGAATGACCAACACCCATCCCCGATCGGGATTTGCATCATCCAGTCACGCGAACCGTAGCGCATAGGTCGTGTGCCAGCCACAGGCGAGCAAGCAGGCCGGCCGAACCGGTGCGCCCAGTCGCTGCGCCGCAGCCCGGGCATCACTCACAATCTGGTCATTCCGAGCAGTCCGCGCATCACAAGCAGCCCACGCAGTCCGGGCATCCCATCATCCCTCAGAGCTGTCCCCCGAAGAAGGAGCCCCCCTGACTCCCGGTGCCAGGGCTCTGCCAGGGCTCTGCCTGCTCAAAGGGCACAGCAGGCGCGCTAGCACGAGCCGCCGCGGGGACGGCGGCGGTGGTTGAGGAGCGCGCGTGCACCCCTCGGCGGCCGTAGCGGCCGGCGCTCATGCTCCGCGCGGCCTTGATGGCCCCGCTGGAGGTGCTGATGCCGTCGGGGTGGAATTCTGCGGCCGGGTCGCCGGCGGACGACGCGCCGAGGCCGCCTACCGACATCGCCGCGCGGGAGTGGTGGCCCCAGGGGGCCCCGTGGTCGTGCGTGCTGCCCGGGGAGGCGGGCCCGGGGCGGGCCGGCGGGGCGCCGCCAGCGTGTGAGAGGCCCGACGAGGACGCCATGAGGTCGAGACGGACGCGCTCCGGCGACAGGGGCAGCGCCGGCCCGGGCGGGGGCAGGGCGGGGGCGACGGGGGCCAGGGGCGCCGCGGCGGGGGGCGGGGGCGGCGCCGCCGGGGGGTGCTCCTCGTGGGCCCAGCCGCCCTCGGCGGCGCCTGGCTCCACCCGGTCGGCGCCCTCCTCGCTGCCCGCGCTTGCGATGGAGCCGCCCTGGCTCGCGGCGTCGTCCCCGTCCGCTTCCTCCGGCCCGTCGTCGTCCTCCTCCTCAGCCGGCGCGGCGACGCGGCGGCTGAGACCCCTCCGTGACAAGCGGGCGGCACCGGGCCTGAGCCTCGCCCCGGGCGTCGTCCGCTTGCCGGGAGGGCTTGGGGCCCCAATCACGTCAGCCCACGGGACCCACGCCCGCGACGGGTGCATGCAGCACGGCCCCAGGCCACAGCACGCGGCCACGAGCCACGCCGAGAGGATGGAGAGGGAGGCGAAGGCCGCCGGGATGAGGGCGCTCTCAACGTACTCGGCGCAGACGGGCCGAACCAGCCCCGCGAAGGCGGACCTCACGCGGTCGCACCCCAGGTCGTCCTCTGCCGTGCGGTTCAGGGCAGCAGCGATGCTCCTGGCGGCGGCGATGCCCTCCGCGAGGCTCTCTGCTGCGCCGGCGGACGAGCGGTTGACGTCGGACAGCGCGTCGGCGGCGCCGTCGGCGCTGGCGGCGCCTCGGAGCACGAGGGCGGGGAGGGATGCCGGCGGGGCGCCGGAGAGAGGCGCGGGCGCGGTCCCGGCGTCGACCGCTGCGGCGCACGAGGTGAAGGCGCCAGGGGGCATGCCGAGGGCCTCAAGCGCCTCCTGCGGCGCGAGGTAGAAGGCCGCCGTCGTGACGGCGCTCTCGTTGGCCGGGAAGGAGGCCGGCGGCGAGGAGGCAGCGGACCAGGCCACTGCGCCCGTCGACGAGACCGCCGCGCCGACGACCGAGGCGACGGTGGAGCCGGGGAAGGCGCAGACGTCGGCGGTCAGGGCGGCTGACGTCCAGAGGGCGAGGAATGCGGCGAGGGCGAGGGGCCAGACGAGGAGGTAGAGGAGCGTCTGGCAGGACCAGAAGCAGCAGGGGACGCACCAGTGCCTCGCGGTGCACACGGCGAGGGTCCCGGTGACGAGCATCACGGCTGCAAAGACGGCCGAGGTCGCGGCGACGCCGATGGCGGCGAGCCGGAGCGATGACGTCACGTCGTCGCCCGATCCGGAGAGGGCTGCGGCGGCGTCCGACAGGCCCAGGGAAGCGCTGGCGCCCTCGACGCTTTGGCCGGCCTCGCGCAGCGCAGCGCTCGCAGAATCCACCGCCGAAGCGGCGCTGAGCTGACCGGAGGTCCGAAGCCGGGCAGCGGCGGTGGCTAGGGGACCGGCCGCCGCGCCTCGGGCCATCACACCGACCCGGGAGGCCGTCGATGACACGCCGTCGAGCCAGCTGCCCACCGCGCCTGCGGCCGAGGCGACCTGGCTGGCAGAGTCCGCCGCGTGTGAGCACGGGGCCGTCATCATCCCGATGGCAACGCCGGCGATCGCGAACAGGAGGAAGCAGTAGCACCAGCTGGCTGCCCTGGTGCCGCATCCGATCGGCACAGTCTCGTGGGCGAAGCGGGACGCCGCAAAGCGCTCCAGGCGTCTCGCCGCTTGCTCCTCTTGCGTCTCCTCGGCCGGTGCCGCGTCGTCCCCAATGGCATCTTTGAGCGCTGGATATGCATCGATGTCGACGCGCGCGCCCAGGCACCGCCAGCAGCGGCAGCCACCGCAGCACATCAGCGACACAAGGAGTATGTACGTGATCACCGTGACGAGAGCCGCCACCCCGGACGCAAAGAGCGCGGGCATGTAGAGGCTCTCAATGTAGCTGAGCGACGCCCGGGAGGCCCCGGGCGAGGCCGAAAGGGACAGGCAAGCCTCGTCGGACAGGGCGAGCGACTGGCGCTCGCTGTTCCCTGCCTCACAGCGGACCGTTGCCGGGTCCAGAGGCACCGGGACCGCCGCAGGCGGGGCCAAGAACCTCGTATCAATTCTGCCCCCACGAGAGCGCATCGCAGAGATCCAGTTCCCATGCTGCCCGAGCCACGACGGCCTTAGTTGAACCGCGGGACCGGGCACAAACACCCCCGGTGCTGAATCTTCGCCAGACGACGCCTGGAGCTGCCGATGAGTCGTTCCAGGCTGCTGCACCGCGGCCGTGGCAGCGCCGCGCACGCCAGGGCGCCGATGCTCGCGCGAAGAAGGATCGGCGCGCGATCCGGAAACCGACACGAGCACGAGTAGCGCGAGCGACAGGGAGCCTCGTGTCATGGCCCTGGTCGCGGGGGCTGGTGCGCGCGGGCTGATCCCGCTCGGGCGACCGTGTCTCCGAGTCGCCGGAGTGGCTGCTGCAAGAGTGAGAGCGGGTTGCGGGGACTTGCGCTTGCTCGATCGCGGCAAACTCGCGCATCAGTCGAGGCGCGCGGGCGCGTACGGGCCAAGGAGGCAAGGGAGAGGTCAGCCCCGCGCGCCGCGGTCACTCGTCGCCGCGGGCCGAGGCCGAGGCCGAGGCCGCCGCCGCGCCCGTCCCGATCCCCGCTGCCTCGTCGGCGGCTTGCTCCGCTGCCTCGGCCGCCTTGCGCTTCTGGGCGGCCGCCTTCCGCCTCTCGAAGGCGTGCATGAGCCCGGCGTACTGGCTGCTGGGCGTGAACTTGGGGTTGGCGCCGTCGGACTTGAGCGTCGCCGGCTTGTCGGGGTCGGGGGCGCCGAAGAAGGCTCGGTCCGCCCCGAGCGACGCGATGTCGACCTCGTCCAGGCCGCTGTCGTCGCTGTCCGCGTCCCTTTGGTCCCGTTCCAGGCCGACGGCGTCCATCTCGCGGTCCGCGTCGGTCTCGAGCCCCGTCTCCGCCACGCCCGTCATGCGCTTGGTCCGCTTGTCGTGCTGCGTCACGGCCTTCTGCCGCGTCCTCCACCACGACTTCATGTTCTTCTGCCAGCGCTTCAGCGTGTTGTTCTTGTAGTACTCGTCGATCGCCAGCTTCTCCTCCTGCTTCCGGAGCCAGCGCACGAAGGCGGCCACCCGCTTGCGCTCCGCGCCGGCGACCTGCCGCCCGATGTAGCCGCGGAACACGCGCTGGATGTCCAGCACGGCCTTCTGCTTGCGGGCCTCGGCCTCCTTCCGCAGGCGCTCCGCCTCGGCCCAGCGGAACACGCGGAGGCGCTCCAGGAAGCCGCGCACCGTCTTCTGCACGCGCATCGCGGCCTCCTGCCTCGCCTTCCGCTTCCGCTCCTCCCGGGCCTTCTCGTCCCGCGACCGCTTGGCCGCCTCCTGCCGCCGCGCGCTGATCCGCTCCCACCCGCGCCGCGCCATCTCCTCGGCCTGCACCAGCGCCTCGGCGCGCTTCTGCCGGGCCTCGGCCGCCGCGCGCATCCGCTCGCGCTCCGCCGTGTGCCGCACGATCTTGGGCCCCGACGCCATGAGGTCCGCGTCCCCCGACCCCTGCCACACGGCCCGCTGCTGCTTGATCTGCACCGAGGCGCGGAAGTAGTGCAGGGTCATGACGAACATGGCCATCTTCAGCGTCTTCTCCGTCTCGTCCATGGCGTGCTCCACCTCCTGCCGCTGCTCCACCGCGCGGCGAAGCGCGTCCCGCATCATCACCGCGCGCTGGATCGCCATCCAGCGCTGCTCCGGCGCCAGGCGCCCGTCCCCGCCCGCCAGGCCCGTCAGCTCGCCGAGACCCGCACCGACCGCCAGTGCCGCCGCGGCGGGGTCCCCGGACCCCTTGGCCGCCTCGATCAGCGCCTCGACCCGCGCCTCCGCCCCCAGCACGGCCCGCCGCGCCGCCTCGGCGTCGTACGTGACCATGGACCCGTCCCCGCCGCTCGCCCCCGGCTGCCCCGGGGCCACCATCGCGCCGGCGGCCGAGTCCATGCCCACCGACGAGCCCCGCGGCGCGGCTCCGGCCGAGTCGCCGTGGCCCCGGCCAGTGCGCACGCCCGACGACATCGTCCCGGCGGTGTGGGGCAGCTGGAGCAGGAGAGCGCCCGCGGCCGCCCCCTCGTCCCCAGCGCCCCCCGGCGCCATCTCGATGGAGATCCTCGCCGCCTCGGCCTCGGTCATCTCGCCGTTGGCCATCTGGTCCATGAGGATGAGCCTTGCGCGGCGCGCGGCCTCGGGCGGCACCACACCCGCGGCGGGGACGTGCGCCTCCGGGAACTGCGCCGCGTCAGGGTCCAGCTCGCGGAGTGTGGCCGCCGCCTTGACGTTGCGCAGCGGGTCGCCGACCGCCGGGATGAGGCCGCGGGCGGCGTCGGCGGCGGCCGCCCGGGCGGCCGGCCCCTGCAGCGTGAAGATGCGCGCCGCCTCGGACAGCGACTCGTACGGCCGGAGGGCCTCCCCCTGCCGCCCCACGCCGGTCACCGTCCCGGCCACCTGCACGTGGGACTGGCGCTCCCCGAAGACCCAGCCCTCGAGCATCCACTCGAGGATGTCGTCCACGATGCCCTGGGAGACCTGCCGGGAGACGATGCGGTTGCTGTCCGCCTCGAGGGCGGCGATGGCCTCCACACGGCCCGCCTGCTGCGGGACGCCGTGCAGCGACGTGGTGGTGATGAAGTGCGAAGTGCTAGAGTGCGCGAAGTGGAGCTCGCGGTCGATGTCGATCAGCCGGAGGCGGTTCTTGAGCTCCTGGGCCTCAGTGGCCAGCTCCTCGGTGGCGTCGTCCACCGTGACGCGCTCGGGCCCGCCCCGCAGGTGCGACAGGATGACCCGCGTCTCGCACATCACCTGGTCGTCCGGCGCCACGCGGACCCGGAGGAGCTCCTTCTCGACCTCCACCAGCCGCGCGCGCAGCTCGTCCGGGTTCTCGTGCGGCACCCAGGTGGTCGCGGGCGCCTTGCCGCCCGGGCCCGCGGCCAGCGACGCCTGGGCTGCCCCTGCCGCGCCGCCGCGCTTGGGTCCAGATCCGCCGCCGCTACCGCCTCCCCCTCCGCCTCTGCCGCCGCTGCCGCCGCCTCCTCCGCCTCCCGCTGCCGCCGCGGCCCGCTGCATCCGCCGCTTCCGCAGGAGGCCCAGCCGCCCCTGCAGGGCGCCGGACTTCGTGGCGGCCGTGTCCTTTCGCGCCTCAGCCTGGGCGGCCTGCTGCTCGGCCAGCTGACGGGCCTTCTCTTCCTTGGCGCGCCTCGGCGTCACTGGCTTGTCCGGCGCCCCCCACAGGGCAAGCGCCCCGATCTCGTGGATCGGATCTGCGCCGCCCGGGTTGAAGTCGGCGTCGTTGACGTCGTCCCCGAGCGCCTGCTTGAGCTCCTCCATCGCCGGGTCGTCCTCGTCGTCCTGGTACGTGATTCGGCGCCTGCCGTCCCCCGCGTCGCTCATCTTGGACTGCATCGCCTGGCGCTCGCTGCGCAGCGCCGCGGCGGCCGAGGCGAGGTCCATGCGCCCCTTCTGCCCCTGCCCCTGCGCCATGGCCGCCTCCTCCAGCTGCCGCATCTCGTCCTTGAGAGCCAGCGCCCGGGCCTCCTCCTCCTCCTCCATCTGCCGCATCACCTCCTCCCGGGCCTCGGCCAGCCTCGCCTCGGCCTCCGCGGCCCGCTGCAGCGCCTCCACCTGCTTGGCGTCCGCCACCTCGGCCAGGAGCGCCTCCTCCACGTGCTCCCGCTCGAAGATCATGGACAGCAGGACGCGGTCCAGCTCGCGCTCCAGCTCCACGCGCAGCGAGAGCGTGTCGAACCGCTGCTCCGCGCCGTGCAGCACGGGGGTGTCCATGGTGGGGTTGGCGCACGAGTAGGAGCGGTCGAGCTCCGCCAGCAGGTCGCGGCACCGCTTGTCCACGTCCGCGGTCAGGGCCGTTGACTTCGCCTCGTGGTCCACGACGCGGAGGACCATCTGCATGGCGCCGTCGCCCGCGGGGCCGGCGGCGGTGGCGCCCAGGCCGGCCTTGCCCTTGGCGGTGCGCTGGAGCATGGCCAGCCATTTCTCCTTCATCTGCCTGCTGCGGCGGGAGAGGAGGTCCTTGAGGCGCTGCGGGGCGTGCTTGGGGATGGGCACGGCG
>Ga0136560_1001626_pt1 | contig 11559 bp, 4 predicted proteins | sample AntRauMeHopE1497_FD_104925 | JGI IMG/M metagenome (GOLD analysis project Ga0136560, IMG submission 104925) | Saline lake microbial communities from Rauer Islands, Antarctica - Metagenome Hop E1 #497 | ecosystem: Environmental > Aquatic > Non-marine Saline and Alkaline > Saline | place...
CGAGTGTGACCGTCGCCAGCTTGTTGCCGAAGAAAGCAGAGTCTCCGACGAGGGTGACGTTATTGGGAATGGTGACGGACGTCAACTGGTTGCCCGGGGGCGGCGGAGGCGGCGGCGCCGGGGAGGGGGGGGTCCGGCATGGCGAGGACGGGGGCGGGGAAGACGGGCAGCGTGACGGCGAGCTGCGGGACAGATCCGTCGTGGGCATGCCGGTTGTCGAGGACGGTTGCGTTGAGCGCCTGCTCCTCCCCCGCGGCCCCGGGCCAGAGCTTGAGGGCGACGGTCCCCGTGCGGAGGCACCCGAGGTGGTCGAACAGGGTCATGCCCGCCCAGCCGCACTGCGTGCCGTCGCGGTAGGCCACGTTGAAGACGACGCGCGCGCCCATCGGGACGTTGCTGAGGGGGATACCGGCCTGCAGCCACTGGTTCCAGGCGGTGCTGATCTCGCGGCCGCCCGAGGGGCTGAGCACGGGGGCAGCGGTGGAGGGGGCGGCGGACGACGCGGCGGAGATCGGCGCGAGGGGGGCGTCTGCGGTGGACGACGCAGCGCTGCCGCGCTTGGGCGGCTTGGGGGCGAGGATCACCGCCGCGTGGGAGGAGGCGGCGGGCACTCCCATGACCTCGTCTGCGTGGTAAACGGTCATGGTGACGACGACAGCGGAGCCCGAGGGGAGGCGCTTGACCGCTCCGGACTTGGAGTGGACGGCCCCCTTGGGCGGGGGCAGGTGCGTCGCGGAGAGGATCTCCAGCTCAAGATCCTCCCACACCGTGTGCTGGGGCACGCAGTCGTCGTGGCCGAGGAGGACTGCCGCTTCGAGGGAGCGCTGCGCCATGGCGGAGGAGAGGGCGTCGCTGAGGCCGGTGAGCACGCGCTCGGTGCGGACGTGCACGCGGGGGGCGGGGGAGGGGGCGGAGGAGGGGACGGAGGAGGAGGGGACGGGCTCGCACGAGTTGAGCGCAACGACGACGCCGACCACGGTGCCGCCGTCCCCGCTGAAGATGGGGGCGATGGAGACGTCACGCAGGCGGGGCACGGTGGTGGGGGGGGTGGCGCCGGCTGGGGCGCCGCTGCCGCCGAGGAGGGCGGGCCGGAGCGACGCTCCCTCCCACGCCTTGGAGACGTCGCGACCCATGGCTCCGGCCACCAGGGCCTCCGTGAGGGCGGCGAGGGCGCCGGCGCCGTCCCCCTGTGCGTCGTCCACGAAGACCGGCTCTCCCGTCGCGATGCAGTCGGCGAAGGGCCCGTCGGGGGCCCTGATCCACGCGAGGGGCACGCAGGAGGCATCGGGCCCGGTGAGGGGCCCCGGGTTCGACTCCCTGACGGTTGTCCGGGAGCCGCCGAAGGACCCGGCGGCGGCGGCGGTGGACTGGGCCGCCGAGGAGGAGGCGCGCGAGCCAGCGGGGGCGCGGATGACGAGGGAGGGCCCGGCGGCGTGCCCATCGGGGAAGGTGGCAGCTCCGGCGGGGACGTCGCCGTGGTCGACGAGGACTGCGAAGGCGGCCTCGCAGTCGACCGAGCGCCTGAGGCGGCGGACGGCGCGGGCGAGGAGGACGGAGAGGCCGCTCTCCGGGTTGTGCACCGACGCGGACTGCAGGAGGGCGCAGGAGGGGAGGGAGCGGGGGGGCGGGGAGCCGCGGGCGGAGGAAGCCCGGCGCGCCACGAGCGCCGCGAGGGGGGACGGCCCGCCCGACGCGGTGCCGCCGCAGACCTCGTCGTCGACGACGGTGGCCGCCTCGAGGGCGCTGGTGGCGCGGGGCGGCGATGGGTCGTCGTCGTCGTCGTCGTCGTCGGCGGCGTCGGCCTCCTCCGTGAGGGCAGCGAGGCCCGCCGCGGAAACCCTGCCACCCGGCTGCGGCGCGTCGGCCGGCGCACCCGTGACCGCGGCGTGGTCGATCAGCCGCGCCTCCACGAGCGCCTGGTATGCCTCGCCCCTCGCCTCCGCCAGCGCCTCCGCGAAGGCCCCCACGTGGGCTCCCAGGCCGTCGTGCTCCCCGCCGTCGTCTCCTCCATAGAACCGGCGGCCGTAGGAGCCCACCATGTCCTCCATGCCCGACAGGCACTCTCGGAACGACTCCCTGTCCAGCACAAGGCACTGCACCTCCGCCGACGCCGCCACGCACGACGCCGCCCGCATCTCGGACGTCAGCAGGGCCCGCTCGCCGAAGAAGAAGCCCTTGGAGAGCTCTGCCACCACCGGGCCGAGCAGGCGGCGGCGGCCCGTGGCGGCGGCGGACTCGTCCTCGGGGTCGTCGAGCGACTGCACGCTCTCGGCGTCGCCGAGCGAGCCGTTGGTGGACGAGTCGCCGCTCATGCCGCGGCCGCGCCCCTTGGTGCCCGACGCCGTGGCACTGCGGTGAAGCACCCTGGACGACGCGGCCCCTCCCGCCGCCCCGGCCCCGTCCCCCTCGTCGGCCTCCTGCTCGCCGTCGGCCAGCGCGAAGAGCGCGCCGCGCTGCAGGGAGTCGCGACGGCCCTTGGGCGGGGGCTGCAGCGTCGAGCGCGCGGACTGCACCCGCGGGAGCGCCCGACGGGAGCGCGCCGCCGCGTCCGAATCGGGCTGGCCCCCCGCGGCGGGGTCGGCGGCGGCGTCGTCGCCGTCCGCCTGGGCGAGCTTGTGGACGGCCACGCGGCCCGCTGCGATGACGTAGAAGCAGTCCCCCTGCCTGCCCTGCCGCACCATGACCTCCCCCTGCCGGAACGACAGGACCCGGAGGCGGCCCATCATTTCGCCGAACTGGCTCTCCGAGAGGGAGTGGAGGAGCGGCACGCTCTTGAGGAAGCTGAGGGTGCCGGGGGGAGGCCGCCCCATCGGCCGGCCCGCCGCCTCCCCCTCTGCAAGCCGCCTCGTGGCTCCCTCCGCGACGGTCTCCCAGTCATCGTCATCGTCGGTGTCGCCCCCCTCGGACGACGCCACCACCGCGTCGTCCTCTGTGTGCACGGGGAGGCCCCTGGAGCGGGAGGTGCTCCGGAGCTTTCGGTGTCTGTCCCCGCCCAGGGCAGAGGCTGCGAGTATTGCCGCGACGGACTGTCGGCGGCGGTTCCGGCCCCCGGCCGCGGGCGAGCCCGCCGAGGCCGGAGCAGCCGGGGGCTGAGGACCCATGGTCAGCGTGGCACGGCGGCCCGCTGCGGCGCCCGCCGGTCCAGCCGGCCAGCTGGCCCGAGCCAGAGCGGCGGCCTCAGCCTCTTTCGCTGACGCCGCCTCAAGCCTGGCAGCCGCGAGCTGCCGCTCCAGATCTGCGACGTGTGCCTTCAAATCGGCGTTGGCAGCACGCAGTGACGCCAGCTCGGACTCCCGGTCAATCTGCGACGCCGGCTCGCCGACCAGCTGCTTCACAAGCTCTTGCGGGTCCTCCCAGATGCTCTGATTGAGGCGGGCGTTGAAAAAGTACGTGTCACCGTCATCATCGACCTGTCTCGACCACTCGTGAAGCGCGGCGGGGTCGATCACAACGTCGCCCTGGTGCACCTTGCCGTCAACGAGCTCCGCAGTGCTCCCGCCTGACACCTGGTCCTCGCCCTCGTCGTCCAGAGGCTGCGGCTGAAGCTCAGGCGGCAGGTCCGCCTCCTTGACCACGCTCACGCCCTCTGGCCGCTCAAACTGGGACGCCCCGGAGCTGGTGTGGTAAAAGTACACGTCGACCGACGGGTCCGACGGGTCGGCTTCCGGATCCACGGGAGATTCGACCCAGAATCCTCCCTGCTCGTCCAGTTGCGGGATGAGGCCGGCGGCTACGGCCTCGGCAAGGACAGCGGCTTCAGACTCCATCGTGGCGCCCGCGTCACGCGCTGCCCCACACAAGGCTCCCAGACACGGCTGGATGCTCGTCTTCTGTAAGACGCTCGCGCCTCGCCGGTGTGTGACCGCGGCGGAGTCTTCCGGCAGGGGGGCGGAGCGGACCCTTGAGGATGACAGGGCAGATCTGTCGGTCGTCGGTATTATTGCAGTCACAACTTCACGCATTCTGGATGCAAACCATGCAATCATGGACATGCATGGTGCTGTGGGATTCCACAGTCGGTCAAGGGGGGATGCTGCGAGGCTGCGGGACTGCGCCACTGATTGCTGCGGCGTGGACACGCCGGAGTTCGTCCGCCTCGACGTCGTCGGTGTCAATGCAGTTGGTGATGACGCGGAATGCTGCCTGGGACATCCGGTCGCGGTGAGCGGGCCGGTACTCCGCGGTAGGAGACGGCATCCTCGCCTCCAAGGTGCTGGCGAAGCCAGACGTCGTCGGCCTTGACGCCAGAGGGTTGAGCAGCACCGGTCGGCTCGGATGCTTGGGCTTCGGGCTGTCTTCTGCGGCGGTGGGCGCCGCGATCGGGTTCCGCACGCGCCCAGTCGAGGGCCGAGCAGCGGCGGACGGGCCTTCGGTCGCTATCGGGAGAGCATCGCCATCTGTCTCGGCCGGAGGTGCCGGGTGCACAGACACGAGCTGTTGGCGGTTCAGCCGAGCAGTGATGACGGGGTTGGTCCGCAGTCCGCTGATGCTGCTGCGCCGCCTTGCGGGCTTCAGCACCACGGCGTTGCTGCTGGGCGCTGCCGCCCGACCTGGCCGGCGCCTCCAGGCGACAGTCATGGTCATGCCAGCACTAAAGAGCGACCCCATCACGGCCAGAGGAGCGCTCGACCCCGTCTGCACGGCTCCAAGCGGGATCAGCAGGCTTGGTGCAGCGATGACGAAGAGGCCGAGCACGCGGCGGGCGAGGCCAGTGCGCTCGCCGGCACGGCAAGCGTGCATTCGCTGCACCACCGAGAGCACGACCAGAGCGACGGGGAGTATCCCAGTCACGAGTCCAAGGACTTGGTGCGCAGTTGCCGCGTGCCTGCCGCCGTTGCTTGCTGTCAGGCTCGACCCGATGACGAAGCCGATCGTCGACAGGATTGCACCAAATGCCAGCGAAAAGTTGGTCATCGCTGTGAGCCGTGCCTTGAGCGGCCCGACCCGCCGCGCCCGAGCCAAAGTGTCGCAGACGCCAGCGGCAGGCAACGCCAACAGCCAAGCCATCGACATGAGAACGATGTGCGCCGCCAGCAGATGCTTGGATGCGTGGAGGTCCCCGCCTAGCCCGCTATCTCCCGTCAGTCGCAAGGTGATCCGCACGGAGCCGGACGAATCCGCGTCGTGAGCCGACACCTCAACCAGCGACGCCGCTGGCCCGCCCTCGTCCCGGCCCCATGCGACGACAATCGTGGCCTCGTCCTGCTGGCTAAGATCGACGCCGCCGGTGGCCTCGTCGTCTTGCAGAGCCCGACGGATCGACACCCGGTGTCCACCCGCTGGTGAAGCCGGGGCGGCCAGCACCAGTGATTGGTGCCGGACGACATGTGCCCCCACACGCCGCACGATGCCCTCCTCCGCGCGTCCCTGTATCGAGAGCTCGACCAGCTGGTCCGCTGCGCTTCTTGCCCGTGGAAGTGCGACGATGCCCCAAAAGCTGTGGGCATTGGCCCTTCACCTGGCCCTGGAGCGGTCCACTCTCCCTGCAAGGACAGGTATTCGATTTGGGCGTAGTGACGCGCTCACGACCTGTTCTCGGCGCAACAGAAGGACACTAGGCGACGCTAGGCAGAGGCCACTCATTCCTCGGTATGCGACCGAGCCGCGGCTCGGGACAAAGGCCGGAGCGCTGGCGCCGTTGGCTGCACCCGCTCACGATTGCAGAGTCTTGAGGCCCCGTTCCGGCGTGAGTTAGCTGGTTCGGGCAGTCTGCCGACTCGCGAGCGGTCAGAACCGGCACCAGCCTTCCCGCTTGCTGGTTTGTCGAGTCGTGCACGAATATGATGAAGCCTGCAAAGCTCGGTGGTGATGACAGGTACACGTTATAGTTCTGACCGGATGCCCAAGTCGTCACTGTGCCGCCCTTGTCAATAACTCGGAGCAAAACCTATTATGTCCGGTTTGATTCGCCGTGGGGAGGCAGGAAGGCACAGGTATCAACGCCGTTGATGCCCGCCCACGCCGGAACCATCAGGACAGCCAGCCAGAGGCCCAAGGGGCCTGGCATGGCAGGACGTGTGCGGACAACTGGGCGCGGCAGTTTGCTGCCCAGACACGACGACAGAACGAGCTCTGCGAGGTCAGTCCTTAAACTTAACAGCTGAGGATTGCAGCGGTGAGTCTCTGGACTCCCTCGCGCCATGCCCGGCGTCAGGAGTGGCAAGAGCAGTGGCGCAGTACCAGAGCTGTTCGTGTTTGTCAAATTTTCTTTTCATGTGTGTCCCGCTCGGGCCCGTGAAGGTCGCGGCGGCTGAGTCGCGCGGGTCGAGACGCAAAACCACCTCAAGCAGGTGGTGTGGGCGATTTCCCCCGCGCGTGCCAGCTGCTCGCGGCCCCTTCGGCCCTGGCTATCCTCCACAACAATGATCCACGTGCACACGGCCGCAAGCACAGCTCAGTTGGGCCTGCCCGGCCAGCGAGTCGCAGAGCAAGGGTTTCGGGATCGTGCTTCTCCAGCTGACTGCGAGCATCTCGGTCGTCCCCAGGCCATACGCTGGCGGATTCCTCCGCACTGGAAAAAAAACGCCAACTTCCTTGATGCAGTGGTGATGAGTCCGGACGCCCATGTTGTCCCGGAAACAAGCGGCGGGCGATCGCGTGCAGTGTTGCCCCTCAGCAGCACTGCTCATCGCTTCCGATTGCCACGTAAGCTCGAGGGGCCAACGAGCCAGCAACATGGGGAAAACAGGCCTTCGTCGATCGGAATCGTGGGTCGGAGGGTTCGACTTGGCGACAGCCCCGCCTGACCGGCACGGACCATTGTCACAGCCCACTGACTCGGCTGCTTGCTGCTTGCCAAGCGCGGGTGACGCCAACAGTCCTTTGGAACATCGACGCACCGTTGGTGATCGGCCGCCAAGCGCGTCGTGGTTCGGGAGGACTGGGGCAATGATCATGCCTTTGCTGGAGACGTGCTGGAGCCACCTGCAATGCATGGGCCGGTGCCGCACGACGCTGTAGGCGTCGGCAAGACAAGCTGCCCTGAGGGAGGGACCTTGCTGGGGCGAAAGCGTTACCACTGCCGCACCACCCCGCACTCCAGAAGCCTGCACCGCAGAGCGCGTTTAGCCCACAGTGGTGAACGTCAGGGCGTAGCTGACGGGCTGCCGTCTCCGAGTCTGTATGTCTTGGGCATCAGACGCTGGCGCGGCGGCGGTTGACCGGTACATCGACGAGCTCTCGGGGGTCGCTGGCCCGCGTGCGGGGCCGCCACATCCGGGCAAGAACGGACACACACCCCGCTCTTTTTCTGGACAGGCACCCGCAAAGTCGCCGTCCGCGAGGCTGCCGCCCTCGTCGCCCGATGCGATTGAAGCGCTCCGAGCTCTCGCCGCCTCCTACGCTCGGGTGGACGGGCGGATCGTTCCCAAGCGGAGGCCGTCAGGCTACTACTCTGACCCTCTTGCGCACGCATTGGCCTCGAGCCCTGCGGGAGGAGTTGCCGATCTCGCCGCGCTTGCAGCGTCCCCACCGGCAGCTTCCTTGTCGCGCCAGATCTCGTCGCGTCCCACGAGTCCTGGAAGTGGGAGCTTGTGGGCGAGGCGGGGCTCACGCCACAGGGCTGAGCGCGTCGTGGCGCTCGTGTCCCCGGGAGCAGGCGCCAGGCCCGTTGGCCGACCGGCCCAAATGGCCAGCGACAACCTGTCCCCGGGCCGCGCCGCAGCGCCAGTCCTGGCTACCGGCACCCTGGGCCTGGACCGGCGCGCCCTGTTCGGGCGGATCAGCGCCGCGGCGTCTGTTGCTGGGGACTCGAGCGACGACGAGGCGGCGGCTGTGATCGGATCGCTCGGTCGCATGGACATGCTGCGAAGCGGGGACGGGGGCGGAAGCGCGGAGCTCGGCCTCGGAGCGGCGGTGTCGGTGCCTCCGGGCGCCGGGGAGACAGCGCCCGGCGACGGGCCGCGGGCCACTGTGGCGTGGTCGACTGAGGGGGCAGCGGCACCGGTGGCCAGGCGCGTGGAGGGGGGTCTTCCGGCGGGGGGCGGGCGCCGCCTCGCTGCGCCGAGAAGTAGGGGCGCCGGCGGGGGCGGCCGCGGGGACTGGCTTCCGGCATCACCGCCGCGGCAGGAGCAGGAGGAGCCGTTGTCGCGGGCCGCGAAACTGCTCGCCGGCTCCCGGTCGCGCGGCGCGCGGCCGCTGGCGTCGCCGGTGAGGACGCAGGGAGACGCCGACGGGGCGGTGGCGGCAGCGCTCAGCGCCCTGGCACCGCGGGCATGGGACCCGCGAGCCACGGCGGACCCTGCCACCACCTCCGTCGTCACAGGCGCGCCAGCCCGCACGGCCCAGGGCGGCCGCGACCTCGGCCCCGGCTCCTCCCCACCGCCGGACCGTTCCCGGGGACACGGGAGCGCCTCCCGGGGCCTACGGGACGCGAAACCGCCGGCCGGCACGAAGCATCTCGGCACCTTGGACCCGGATCGAAGTCGCAGGGCCGACCCGCCAGCCGCTCGGCTCGGCTCTGAGAGCGACCGCTCTGCCGATGACTGGGGCTCTGCCGCGGACAGCGCCGCCGGCGACGACACCGAGGCCGCGACCTCGTTCGTTGGCGAGGAGTGGACGTCCCTGCTGGCACTGGCCCGGGGGGGGTGTGGCGGGCGGGGCACCAGGGCTGGGGCGGCGCTTTCGGGCGGTGGAGGCATGCCCCGGCGGCGCCGCGTGGCCGCCCCGGCTCCCGACTTTGTCGACGCGGCCCTGGCCGGCTCTGCCGCTGCGCCGAGGCCCAGGGCCGCGCGCCCCCCCGGCCGCCTCCCGCTCACCGTCGCCGACCCTGATCCGCTGGAGTCGGGGGCGGCGGCGGCGGGCCCGGAGCCGCGGCGGGGGATGGGACCGCGGGTCTGCGGCCGCCTGGGCGGGGCTTCTGGCCGTCGTCTCCGCGCAGTGGCCGACGCCAGGCCCGAGCCGCTGCCCGCCCCGGCGCTCAAGCGGCACGTCAAGCTGTGGGAGGCGGAGGCCGCGGCCGCGGCGGCGTGGGCGGTCAGCGGCCAGCGCGGCGTCGACGTCCTCGTCGCCGTCGCCGACCGGCTCGACGCCGCGCCGGAGGGGGGAGGGGGCGGCGACCCGCGGCCGCACCGGGCGCTGGGGGCGGCGACGCTCCGTTCGGCGCTCCGGCGCCTGTTGTCGGCGTGGGACGGGGCGCGGGAGGGGGCGGTGCGGCGGTGCGACGCGATCGAGGCCGTGGGCAGAGCGCTCGGGGTGAGCGACGCGATGGCGTTGGAGGGCGCACCGCGGTGGGACGACGCGATGGCGGCGGGGCGGGGCAAGGTGAACGACACCGCAGCTGCCGGGGGCAGCTCCTCCTCGGAGGATGGGTGGGGGCATGGCGCGTCGCCCGGCGCGCGTCTCTCACGGGCCGTGACGCTCGTGACGCAGCTGGCGGGCGAGGCGGAGGCCGAGGGGGGCGCCGCTCCCGCCCTGCTGGCCCTGGTCGACAGGCGGGAGGCGGCGAAGCGCGTGCTGCGGCTGCTGGCGAGGCAGGCGCGGGCCCACGCCGGGGCTCTGTCCGCGCACGCCACCAAGATGGCGGCGGGGGGCGCGGCCGCGAGGCGCGAGCGGCGGATGGGGGCGGGGGGTCCGTCACGCCGTGGCTCTGCCGCAGCCTCTGCGAACGGCTCTGCCGGAGCGTCGGTCAGGGGAAGCGCGGCATCGTCCCGGCGAGGCTCCGAGGCCGGCGGCCGCCCGGCCTCCGAGCGGGAGGCGGGGAGCGCCGTGGCCCGCGGGAGCGCGGGCGAGGCGGGGGTGGTGGTCGATCTGGAGCTGGTGGAGGCGGTGCTCGGGGCCCCCCAGGCCACGCCGGTCCGGCGGCCGGGGGGCAAGGCTGCTCTCGCCCCGGCCCCGCGTCGCTGGGCTACCGGCCGATCCGTCACGCTCATCGACGGCGGGCCGCTCCCCGAGCCCGTGTCGCTGCGATCGCCCGGCGACCCCACGGCGGCCACGCCAGCCTCCGCCGCCTCTGCCGCCTCCGGCCTCACCGCCGCCGACCTCTCCGCCCCGCCCCCGCCGCGGCCGGCGCGGGCTGTCGGCGCCGCCGGCGCCGCCGCGGCCAAGCCGGAGCGCAGGGGCCCGAGCGACGACGTCGACGGCGTCGCTCATGCGGCGAGGATGGACCCGAACGAGCGGCGCGCCGCCGCGGAGGCCGCCGTGGCGGCAGCGCGGTCCCGGGCGGCCGAAGGTCAGAGCGCCGAGGCCCTGACGGCCCAGCTCGCCGCCCCGCCCGGCACCATCGCGGGCACCGGGGCCGTGGGCATGCCGGCGGGGCAGCCGGCCGTCACGGAGGCGGTCACCGCGGCGACGCTGCGAGCCAGGGACCGGTGCCTGGACCTCTACCGCCGCCTCACGGGCGCCCTCGTGGCCCGCCTCGCCGCCCACGAGCTCGAGACCGGCCGCGCCCTGCGCTGGCGCGGTGTCCCGTACGCCGAGTCGATGCGCGCCGAGGTGGCTCTGGAGGAGGCGCGAGAGCTGGCGCGGCTGCGCGCCCGCGCCAGGAGGGCCCTGTGACGACGCCGGAAGCGCGTCTGGGCGAGTGAGCCAGGAATGAAGCGAGCGTGTGGACGCGAAGCGCGCAGCGCGAAACGCCCCCTTTCCGGCAGAGCCACGTACCGGCAGAGCCGCGGTCACTCGGTGCCGAAGAGGTCGTCCAGGGCGCTCGAGTCCGCGATGGGTGCAGCCCCGGCGCTGGCGGTGGCCTCGTCCGCCGACGAGGACGACGAAGCGGCGGCGGCGGATGCCTCTGCGGGGGTCACCGCCGGGATGCCGTCGACGTCCGGGAGGTCCCTGATGGGGTGCTCCGCCACGTAGCGCTGCACGTTGAAGCGCTTGGCCGCGCCGTCCGCGCTCATCCAGCGCACCTTGCCCATCACATCCCGCTCCTTGGCTGCCTGGTCGTGCACGCCACCGACCGCCCACGCGCACCCGACGTAGCTCCCCGGCGAGCCGCCGTCCACCCCGTAGCGGTTGTTCAGCCGGATCGAAAGCGCCAGCGCCTCCTCGGGGCCCGACGTCCACTCCAGCAGGCGCTTGGCCCAGTACCCGCGGCACCACCCGTGCATGTGCCCGTCGTGGACCATCTGCATCTGCGCCGCGTTCCACAGCGGGTCGCTGGTGAGGCCGCGCTCCAGCTTGTCGGCGGTGTAGAGCAGCCGCCGCTCGTCGTCGGCGTGAGCGAGGAGCGACTCCCGGGCCCAGGCGGCGAAGCCGTCCAGTGTGTCGTACTGCGGCACGGGGCGCGGGGAAACGGGGAGGGGGGGGGAGCATGGGGGGCAGGTGCGGCGGTGAGCGGCGCGGGGAGCGGGGGCGGCGGTGAGCGGCGCGGCGTCTCTCACCTTCTCCTCGTAGTAGCAGAAGTTCTCTGCCAGCTCGCGCCGGACGAAGACGGCCTCGGCAAAGGCCTGGAAGCCGTCGACGGGCTTGGACACGAAGAGCTCGCGGGCGGGGCGGCCGGTGACGCGGAGGAGCTCGAGGCAGACGCGCTGGGCGGAGAGGTGCCCGAAGCGGAGATACGGGCTGAGGCGGGAGCGGGCCTCGGGGTAGTTGGGGTCCCCGCTGAGGTCCAGGTACCGGTCC
>Ga0136560_1001627_pt1 | contig 11558 bp, 13 predicted proteins | sample AntRauMeHopE1497_FD_104925 | JGI IMG/M metagenome (GOLD analysis project Ga0136560, IMG submission 104925) | Saline lake microbial communities from Rauer Islands, Antarctica - Metagenome Hop E1 #497 | ecosystem: Environmental > Aquatic > Non-marine Saline and Alkaline > Saline | place...
CGTCCTTCGACTGCCCACGCCGCCATAAGCGGAGCCTGACTCGTTATTCGCTGCTGACGCCTGCTCTGTTCCTATTGCTTGCATTCCAACAGCAGAAATGGGCACGAATGCAGCCATCGGGTCTTTGTCGGCTACCATGCTTTGGCGAACAGCCATTGCGGCTGCCTCAAGTGATCCCGCCGTGAAGACGACCCGGCTGATGCCATACACTGCGACCTCATCATCGGCCTTCTGATCGCCCTGGTCGCTGCCATCATGTGCAGTTGAGCCTTCTATAGCACTAGGCTCGTCGTCCTCACATGCCGCAACTTCGAACTTCCAAGGAGGAGGCTGGGGGTTCAACGCAAGCCGGAACATGCGAAGGTCGACAAAGGTTCCGTCGCATGCCCACGCGAGTACCCGACCCAATCGGTCATACACCACCGGGGCCGATGGGTCTTCAAGCACTGCGTCGTCTGACACCTCTCTGCTGGATTCGTCCAGAGCCCACTGAAGCAAGGGTACGTCCCCCTTTTCTCCCTCGTGGCTGCCCTCGGAGGTATCAGCCAAACGGTTGCCCTATCGGGTCACCAACTGCGACGACTGTGAGTGCAGCCGAGCTTGGCCACCGAATGGAACCAGTGCCTACCGATCCTGATCTACTAAGCCAAAGGTGGCCTCTCTGTGCCTCGTCAAGGGTGACTCACGTGCAAGTTCAAGCAATTCAAGTACGTCTCGCTGCCCACCAGAATATGCAGCGTTGCTCTCAAAAGCATGTCCCTGCTGTCTACTGCTACTGCCTGTTGATCGCAGCATGACACGCAATAGGTTTACCCTCCCCGAAATTGTCTCATTCACCTTGTACTACCGAGAAGATGATAGCGGCATGCCAGCCGTAGGTTCACGCGTCCCGCTGGACAGCTTCGACCCGCGTGGGCGCTCCCGTGCCCGCACGATGCATGCAGGAAGGCGAACACAGAGCTGTCTCTCTACCTCCTCGCTGATGCTTCGGGCCGCTGCATCTGCCTGTGACTGCACATTTGATGCATCTGCCTGCCCCCGAACCTGCACCTCATTCAGGTGAAGCAGCTCTGTCTCAAGTCGTCGACGATACTCTGTCGCTGTTCCTGCTGACAGCACTCCGCCTGCAAAGCCAGCAAAGGGTTCAAGCAATTCATCCGGCATCCCTGCTCTCACCCAAAAGGAAATATCATCCTCTGCGTCAGCCAGAGCCTGCAGCAGTAGCACCCGATCTCGTAGCCTGCCCGCCCTGGACTTGTTCTTGACCAAGTCAACCTTAGCTATTGACTCGGCCAAAAGCCGTGCATCGCCACTCTTGCCCTGCTACGACAGCCACACCGCCATTGCGAGGCCCTTCGGTGCTTCTGAGTGCAGGTATCTCAGTTCGTCTTCTGTCTGCTGCTGTAGCCGGCGCTAAAATTGGGTTTGCACATGCGGCTCGATGCCACCCGCAGCTGCAGCGACTGTTTGCTGGTTCTCCGTAATTTCTGCATCGCTTGCTATCAGACACACTCCTTCGGCTTCACTCCTGGTGTCTTCGTTTTGCAAGGACTGCTTCTTGCTGATTCCGACTTTTTCCCTTGCCCCGGTTCTCGTACGGACAGCAACTTTGACGGAGGGCTGCTCCTGCGACTTGTAGGCATCCAGCTCGTGCTTCTGTTTCTTCCTTTCTTCCCGCCGCTTCTCGCGCGCCATCTCAAACTTTCGCAGCGCTACCTCTCCCCCTGTAACCTCACTTTCTCGGAGCTTGCTCTTACGTCCTCGCTTACCTATGCCAACTGCTTCCATTGCGCGGTGCAAGGCCCAGGTAGGGCGCTGCCAGTGCGACGTCTTTGAGGCAGGATGGAAGTAGAATGTCCGTCCAGATGCAAATCCTCGGTCCTTGTCATTGTCGACGTGTGCCTGCCAAAATCCAGGGAACATCTCCATGGGGAAATTTTTGGCAGCATCTTCATCCCCGATTTCAGTGTCTGGATTCAGTAGGAGCGTTAGGCGTTTCTTCTCCTGTACCTCTCGGATTGCTGCAGCTTCTGCCGCTGCTGCATCGGACGCGTGTCGTTCCATTATTGTGTTTGACACGCTACTTTTCTCCGTCGAGTGCATGTGCTCGAGTTGATCCTGTAGAGCCAGAGCCTCTGTCCTAGACCGACCTGCGAGGACAAGTTCTCGATCCCCGGCAGATCTATCCTTGGCAGCTGCACCAAACATCTGCCTAGCTCGGTCTAGAGCGCTTACATCCGACTGGGCCTAGGCACCCCCTGCCCCGGCGAATTGCCGCGCCAGTCTGCTGTTCTCTCCAAATAGTTCATCAAAGTCCCAGTTGCGATCATCCTGAATCTTCGCCTCCTTGTCGCGGGGCAGCCCTCGTAGTGGCATTGGTGGCGGCCTGGGGGGCTCCGGGACTACCCTCTTGCGCACAAGAGTGAGTTGATCAATGAGCTGCTCTTGTCGCCCATCCAGGCCTCTAGTTGCGTGATACAGCCGAACCTGCTTCCTGTGCTCAGCCGCTACAGCCCTTTCAGCCTCTGTAAGCTCCCTGCCAGCAAGAATAACTGCGGGTTCCGCATCACCGGCTGCAACGTGGCTATGTGTGCCACTACCTACGTTAGCGATACCCCTAACAGACTGCGCTCTCTTCAGGCGGGCTTCGCGCTTGCGGTTGTACTTGCGTACTCTACTTTCAGTTGCAGCTCTGCGATCAGCGATCCGTTTCTCCAGTTTGATCTGTGCTGCTGATTTCTTGGCCTCTAAGTCTTCTTTCGACTGTTCCTTCTCTTCATCGGATTCTGTCAGGTCCTCATCGCTGACAAGCTCTGGGTCGGATGCAACCCAAGCTGGCTCCGCATTGGTATCTAGATCTAGTTGTGTGCCCATTGGCTTTGATTTGAGTAGTCCGACGGAGGCCGTCTGTGGTATTGCATGATTATGCGACCTGCGCCCTGCCAATGGGAACATGCTGGAGCCTGCTTCGTATGTAGTATCCGATTGATCTACCTCGATACCTTGGCCCTGCGGCTAGAAACTAGAATCGACGCTATCGGTGCGAAACGAGACACCGCGACGGAGCTGCTATTTGCTCTACGATGGCGGTATTCGGAGGCTTTTACTAACCTCTAGCCGACTGGACGAACTCCCAACAGCAGGGAGCGCAGTTCTAGCATTCTTGACTGCCATACGAAGCTTGCGTGCCATCGCACCTACGACTATAGACTTCTATGGTTGTGCCACTCCGAAGTTCATTCGAACGCCAAAGAGTCCATACACGACCCCATTGCCTCTTGAGGCCTCATAGTAGTACCCTGGGTTGCCTATGTCTTCTCCGTCTCCGGTAGTAGAGTAAAATAGGGTGTTTCGTGGGCCTACTCTGGCGTGCGCAGGCCGGAACCGAGTAGATCGAGAGTTGCTTGGTACACCCCCTGCGCCTGGCTGGCGAACAGACCCAGAGGACTGTGATCCAGGCCGGGACTCGTGCTTGGCCCTCCTGCGCTGAGCTCTAGACCGAACCACAGCACCCCCGTGCGCCTCCACGGCCCTGTCCAGTGCCATTTTCCGGGTCATGACCGCATGTGCAAGATCCGCTTCTGTCTTCTGCCGACGCAGCTCATTCGCGAGCAGGACCTCATCTTTTGATCTTGTCGTGGCTCGAGATACCGGGCCTTCCACAGCCGATGCCTGAGCTAGCGAACGCTCTCTATTGTATGCACGCTGCATCTAGGTGCGAGCACGAAATGACTTTGTGGCTGCGTGCCGTCCTCCATCCGAGGAGGAGTCGCTGGTTTCCGAATCTGCATCCGACGAAGGGCCGCTACTAATCGTGATACCCTGGTATCCAGTGCCGCATCCCTTGCCTGTACCATGCTCCGCTGCATGGTCTCCGTGTTCCCTACCCGTGCCGACCGGCTACATCTCTATCAAGAAATCTTCCTCGACGAGAGCTGGGACAGGCCGCCCGAGCACGATCCCGGAAGCAGTCACAGGATACCTGGGCGTGCGCTGCAGCTGCTCCTGGATCTGAGCAATGGAAGGCACGTCCGACTCGGAAGAGGAACTGACAAGTCCGGTCACCATACTGAGGAGCTACAGCGGGGGCGGCGGACCATCCGGAAATGCAGCTCGAACTCGTCGTATCATCTCGGCATTCTAACTACGGAAGGCCTCTGCCTCTAGCTCCTGTCTCACTCGAACTGTCTGTTCGGTGATACTGCGCCCCTGCCATGACTGCCGCAGCAGCATTTGCACCAGTCCTCGAACTTCCTCGGCTGATCGCACCAGCCGCTTGCCCTCCATTATGCTCTGCTAGCACAACATGCGGCACAGGCTGGTCGCACGCTCCAACGCACGAGCTGCCTCCTGCATCACTCCTTGCATATACTCGTGCTTGCGTTCTAACCGAAGCACAGCCTCGTCCTTGCGAGTTGAATGGGCCCCTGCATCCATCCCAGCTGCAATGGCGGCCGTCCGACGGTCTATCACTGCATTGCGGTGCGCAAGCCGAGCGGCCTCTGCCTCATGCGCAGCCTGTTCGACCGCCCCTTCTGCCTCTCTCACGGCGATCGCGGCGTCAGAGACTCCGCGAATGGCACGCCGAAGGAACGCCATAAGCAGCATCCCTTGTCGTCGCATTGGTCCTGATACCTTGTCCAGCACCTGGTTCCTAAGCACGGTCAGCATCGCCGCTGCTGCTCGGTCCCCTATCTCCCCCTATGCGAGAGAATCGATCCGGATGCCGAGGATCTCGATCCGGAACATCAGTCGCAGCCTTTGGTACTCGGCAGACACATCGTCAGACCTTGACAGTTGCCTATAAATGAGCTGCATCACTCCCTGGGACCGCTGCAGCCTCCTCCGTTCAGTAGCGAGTACTTGTGATTTCGCCGTCTCGCCCTCGAGCGCATCCGTCAGCTGCATGCGAATCTCCTGTCCCACGATCGACTCGGCGCGAGCCACCAGCTCCTGTGTTCCCTGGAGAGCGCCAAGGAACCCAAGGAATTCGAGCCGCTGCCGCTTTCCCAGGCAGTACGCGTGCAACTCTCCGTGACTCATAGCACCAGTGATATATTCTCGTACTTCGCCTGCAGATGCACCGTGTGATGGAATCGATGCCAGCAGCTGGGCACTCGGATAGAACCCATGAGGAATCCCACGGCGGGCTAACGATTGAGTCGGAGACTACTGCTGCAGCCCTATGCTATCATATGCCTACTCCCTCCTATGCTGCTACATGTACCCCTGCCTCGTCCCCGATGGCTAGGGACCTACGATAGCATGAACACTTTCATTTCCATTCTCCATCTCTTTTGCCTCTCGTGTCCCCTCCGTGATTGTAAACTATAGCTCAAAAAGCTGTTCTTCCAATGCTGCAACAGAGCTTTGAGCGAGTGTCCTCAAAGCCTCTAATCCACCACGCGCCCCTCCGACCAGTCGATGCACCGCCTCGCTAGCATACTCTCCGACAAATCTTGCGGCATCCCGTGGAGCTATTGCTGCCGACTTGCCAAATGCCATCATAGCGATTTGCACACCTGGTAGAGGTGCTCTGCCACCGAGTTTCTGCTGATGGCGCTGCTGCTGCTGCTGCTGCTTCGAACCGCTAACACCTACGCGAGTCCTGGCCAACCTGGCCTCAGAGGCATAGAGTTGGAACCATGCAGTGTTGGCTAATGATGCCACAGTATCTAGTGTTTGTGTCAAATCAAGCAGCAGCGCCATTGGATCCAACTCTGCGGTCAGTCTTCGCTTGGCGACGCTCAAGGCCTCGCCCATCCTCTGCAGCACCGTATGGACACGGAGTCTAGATACGAGGCGCTGTGCCTATCGCATTCGAGCGGTAGACTGTACCTGCAGGATAGCTCTCTGGGCCATGCCAGAAGCAGTGGGGCCTCCTTGATGCATAAAATTTACATTCATCGAGCTCATGAAGCGGTCCAATCTCGCCGCCTCCGTCGTTCCCGACACAGCAATACCACTGCGGCTCGATATGCGCAGCAGGCGGTATCTCTGGTATGCTTTGCTGATCTTCCGAACCATGGCTCGACGTACTCGAACGTGGCCTTTAGATATATTCTCCAGCTCTGTACATCGTACCAATTCTCGCTCATGATGGAAAACCGACAGGATTCGACCGAGATCACGTTTAAAAGCACTTGCCAGGCTCCGCGGATGGAGTTCTGCGTGCATGGTGACAATGACGTGGTCAGTGCGACCAAGGGGGAACAGCAGAGACGTTTTATCTGACTAGATACGACCAGCTCCAGTGGCAACGAGGAAGTCTCCCACTGCCGATCGGTCTCCTTTCCTTTTCTAAATGCGGGGCAGGAACCGGGGCCTGCCTCTGCCACTGCCCCTGCTCTCTCCTCCTCCGGTGCGGTGTCTCCCGGCATTCTTAGGGATTAGACCACCGACTGCGCGCTGCAAGTCTCTGTCGGTCTCTGCCCTCTCGGCCTAGCGTTCGGCTTCCGCCTCCAGCTCCGCTTCGAGGCTTAGGAGAGCGTTCAACGAGCCCTCGGCTGCCTCATACCCGCGCCGTTTCCGCTCGCGAAGTAATCTCATGGCGCTAGCTTTCGACTCCGGACGGGTGAGATGGGCTTGCACCCGGCTGGGTCGAAACGAAAATGGATTAGATTCGGCAACGACCATCTGGCTCTTGTTCTCTGTGGCAAACCGGAGCCGGGGCGCCGTGCTATCGCGGCTACCCGGGCGGTCCGATTTGAACGGACCACTGCCGGGGGTGCCAGGGACCGCTTTGCGGAGGTGACCCGGCCTGAAGAATGCAACGTCATCCGATCGGACCACGAAGTCGTCCCTTCTAAATGAGTTGCCTGTGCCTGTGCCTGTGCCTGTGCCTGTGCCCACGCCGCAGTCAGGAGCAAGCATAGGATCGATTGCTTCCAACATTCGGTCGCTCCTCGATTGCAGCCTGCTCTTCCGAAAGCGGCCTTTTGGCAGTTCCACCACGATTGGGTCAATCGGCGATACAAAAAACTACGTAACGCCATGATCCGCACCCGGAGAACTTGGTGGGCTGCTTGAGATGCTAGAGGTATGCACCAGCAGAGGAGCAAGATTCGGTTGACTCGGGGACTAGGCCTTGGCGTTCCACAGGCGCCTGGTAGCTCTCTATCGTCCTAGGCCTGGCTTGAACTCAGATGCTGACTTCGCACTCAGAGGCCGAAGTAGTCTGCCTCGTGGACCTGTCTTGCTTTGTTCCTCAGACACCTGAATCGCCCGATCCAGTTGCAACCGCTCGTGCTACTTACCTCGGCGGTACGCCAATTCACGGTCAACCGCAGACCTGACGCCCAAGGTGGCCGCTTGCCCACCTTCGACCCACAGGCTTGCTTCCGGGTCATCGCAGTGGCGAAAGATCCCATCAGGCCCCTTAACCAGGCGGCTTGGTGAGGTTGGCCGAAGTCGTGCTGCGGCCTGTGTGATTCTATCGTCGATCCCATCCGCCGCATATGCAGGCCTCGATCTGATACTAGCTGGGCCAGAGGGTTCTAACTCGACCGAATGCTGCTGCTGACTCATCATTCGTTTTTTTGCATCTGCCATCACTCTCTGCAATTCTACCTGATCTATGGATCCCAGCGCTCTAACCTGCCCAGTGCGAGCATGACCCGCAGCAACCACGATGGAATCTGACCCTCTTGCGACTGTATCCATGCCTGTTGCATCTGACAGATCACGAGAGTCACGGATTACCTCCGGACCACCTTCGGGCAGCAGCACCTGCACTTTCCGCCTACCAAGGATGTCGAAGCGCGGTACTAGCCCCATCTGCCTCTTCATGAATCGATCGTCTTCCCATCGACCCAGCAGTGCTGCGATCCTAAGCCGCTCAAACCCGATGCGCCGCAAAGCATCGCGTGCCGTCGAGAGCATCATAGAAGCTGCCAGTCGCTTGATTTGCGCCTCTCTTCTAGCCTCAATCGCACTCCTCACTCTTCGCTCGCATCGGATCAGAAACATGCACTTGCGCCACCAGAGCTGAAGCTTCATTGCACGGTCATGCGCTCTCCAGTCGAGGAACTCCTGCATCATGCGAAATGCTTGCACTACGATGCGCGCGGCTCGATCGCGTCTCGCTCTGCGTTTCACCTCGATGCGCCATGAGATCGTGTACACGAGGCTCTTTTCCTTCCGTAGGCCGTGTAACACGAGCCGACGGATCTGATTGGCAGCGATAGTTTCCTGAACCAGGCGCTGGGAAATGGCAGTGTTTTCTTTGGTGATACAGGCATCGGGTCGCGGCTGGAATCCTAAAGCAGAGAACGGTGATGTGTGTGCTCCGGGCTGTCTACTGCGGTTCTCGAAGGTTGCCTGCTGTGTCTTGGATTGTGAGATCACAGACTTAAGTGATGATGTCGGGATCGGACTCGCATCTTGATTCGAGTTGCTACTGAGTCTAGATTCTGCAAACTCGGTCAGCTGCAGTGACGAGATGTTCGAGTCACGGCCTAGTGCCTGTGAGGGTAGCACTTGATGTCCTGGATGCAATGGCAAATGATCATGCCTATGGCTTCGGGACTGCTGAGCAAACCGCGTTGCGTCAAGTCGGTTGCTACTATCGCCCAGTTCTACACCTTCTTCTTTGCCAATCTTTTTGTTGCACCCGTCCCCACTTGTATCAGTGGCAGTCCAATCAGCCTCTCCCATTAAATCGTCGCAGTTGGCACCGTCTCTCGTCGTAGCTGCATCATGACTTGAGCTGCTACTTCGAGCCACGAGCTGCACACCATCCCGAGTGACTACCATGCGTCGCACAGTCGATAGATCAATGTGCGGACATGCTGTGACATCTAAGCTCAGTATGTTTGGAGCCAAGGCTACAACAGCTTGCAGCTATGGTGAAGTCAGCGAGGTGCAGCCTCTCAGACTTAGACGGGCTAAATAAGGGAGGACTGGCTCAGCAGCTGCGCACTCGCCTGCAGGGGTCAATCCGACGAGTTCTTCCAAGCGGGGCGTGTATGGTCTTGGGTCGGATCCTGTGTTGGTCTCTATGCAGTCAGCTGGCATTGCTGTGGGTACCCTGTACGAGATATCCAGCTCCCTGATCGCAGGCATGCACAACCCAAGTGCCGCAACAAAGGAACCCAAGTCACCTTGAAACGTGCTATCCGGTATATCCACTGGGAGTGGGTCACCGAGTGGAGTAGCTGGCGCTATTTGCACGTCATTTTTGCGCGTCCTTGTCCTACCCCTGGTATTCGTGCCCCCTAGAGTAGCCGTACCCACTGCTGCTGCAATTGGGCTTGGGAATGCACCCACTTCCAAGACCCGAAGCATCCTGCACTGGCTTGCTACATACATTATGCCGCCCATAGTGACACTATTAGAGCATTGCCCAGCCCGTAGCCGTATGAGTGACGGTAGGCTGTCGGCCACGCCGCACAGACCTACATCAGTGATCAGCGGGCATCCCGTGATGTCCAGCTCCTCAATACCTGGACATTGTCGGCATATCATGGTAATTCCTTTATCGTCTAGTTCTTCGAGATGAGCCCCGTGAAATACCCGAAAGTTTGCCCTCGTCATGCGGAGAGTATCAGCAAGCCGACCGGAGGTCTTTACACAACCGCTTACGCGCAGCTCTCTCAGCTCTTCGCAGTCTATTACGACCGACACTACGTCACCATCAAATATACCGGTGCACCCAGATACATTTAGTACTTGAAGTCCCACCCAAAGCGGTCGTAGGTGGGTCAGCCTCCTGCCCTTCCGTTCGACGTCGGTCCTTGGTTCTGCCGGTGGACGCCCAGGGGGGTACCGCGTACCTGCACCTGACATCGCCATAGAGCGTTTGTGCTTTTCCCTTGTTTGGGCTCGGCGTGCAGATGCCGACATGCCGGTTCCAGCGGGGGCATCTTGCGCCCGGCTCGGAACCACGGGGCCGTCCAGTAGCAACCCCGTCTACTCCGCCAGGCTACTGGCAATTTCCAGGTTGAAGAGTGGCGAGCAGACTCCGTCACAAAATTCCAGTCTCAACTCTCTTATAGCGGGGCAGAAAAGAGCCACTGCAGTTGTACTTGCAGCGGTAAGTCGGTGTGCATGTGCTGCTTTTAGGACCTGCATGTAGGGGCAGTTTCGCACTAAAGAGACGACAACTTCATCCGATACGCCAGCCGCGCAACTGAGGTCTACTTCTTCCAGCAATGATTGCACCTCAATGCCATAGGATCCGATGGAACCTGCGTGAAGCGGAGCCAATCCCAAGCCTGGCCCGATCGTTGCCAATGTCCGGACCTCTGACTTTGATTCAGGTCCATCCCCTGCATCCTAACCATCCTATGCGCGAGGAATGGGCAGACGCTCGAGCGATGGGAAGCTATATTCGCCGGTCCCTTCGATACCTGCAGTACCTAGTCGTGTACTCTAAATTTGCAACGCTGTGTGGCCTTGTATGTCTGCGCCCAGTGTTGTTTGGCCCCTCTGTCCATGCGTGCTATGTCTGCGTGCTCCTGCTCGTGTCTGTGCTTTGAAGCTCACCTGCTGCCGAGTGTCCGGAGGTCCCCCGCCAAGGGATTGTTTCTTGCGTACATATCCTCGCCCAATGCCCCTGCAAGCCAGTCTAAGCATGAAGCTCAGTTCATCCATCACTAGCACGATTCCCTTCTGAGTCACCGCTGGACACCACGAGAGATCCAAAGTGTCCAGAGTCTTGCAATGCTGCGCCAATGCAACTAGGCTTTGGTCCGTTACTTGAACGCACCCTTCCAGGCTCACGCTTTGCATCGCTGGGGATGTTCTTGCAATGATTGCGACAACTTCATCGGTCACGTTGCTGCAATGCTTCAAGTCGACCGAGCGAATGCTCCTAGCATGAGGCATACTTGCAAACAACATGGCGAAGCTCTCTGTAACTGCCGGGCATCCTACCAGACGGATGCGCTACACGCACGGCAGCGCACTCAGTAGCTGCAACATCGATTTCTCCGTCTGCATGAGACCCTGGTGCTCCCCCAGCACGAGTGTCTGCGCTCTCGTACTAGTGAGGACAGTAGCTAGAGCAGGCACAGCCTTAGGACTGAGTCTCCAGCCCCTTGTATCAACCACCCTGCCACCTTCACCAAGTTCATAGTCAGGGTCTGGCATCACAGCATGGGTTCGTCCCGCCTCGGTCATGGCTCGTAGCCGACTGCTGAAGCGCTGATCGAATCCACGATGCGCGGGCATGGAGGAGAACTCCCCCCAGCGAGCCCCGCATCCGCACGCACACAGGAGCTCGCCAGGCAATCCAGTCGAAGCGCTCTCGAGCGAGCTTCTGTACACACTCTCGTTCCACCACGTGACAGGTTGTTCTCCTCGCGATTTCTCGCTGATACCGACACGGGATCCGCGACGTTTCACTCGTGCACCCATCGGCACGACTCCGTCTGTTGGCCGGGCCGACACTATACATGGATCCAAGCCCTGGAGCACGGAGCCCCCGCCAGTGACTTTAATTGCCTGCTTGCCGCCGCCAAGTAAGCCTTGATCGAACGAGTGCTGCTGTGCTCGTCGGGTAACCAGCGATCGGATGGACGACTCGTAGGGTGCTGCCAACCTGCACACATCCAAAA
>Ga0136560_1001628_pt1 | contig 11557 bp, 6 predicted proteins | sample AntRauMeHopE1497_FD_104925 | JGI IMG/M metagenome (GOLD analysis project Ga0136560, IMG submission 104925) | Saline lake microbial communities from Rauer Islands, Antarctica - Metagenome Hop E1 #497 | ecosystem: Environmental > Aquatic > Non-marine Saline and Alkaline > Saline | place...
GCCAACGCCACCGCTGGCGCGCTGCTCGCCCTGCGCACGTTTTCCAAGCTCCTTCGCCCGTCCTCGGGAGGCGGGGCCACGGTCGAGGGCGTGCCGGTGACCATCGTGGACGAGCCCCGTTTTTCGCACCGCGGCGTGATGATCGACACCGCGCGGCACTTCCTCCCCGTGGCCGCCATCAAGCGGACCGCGCTCGCCGCGGCGGCGTCGGGCATGAACACGCTGCACCTGCACCTCACCGACGCGCAGAGCTTCCCCGTCGAGGTGCCGGGCCTCCCGGAGCTCGCGGCCAAGGGCGCCTACGGCCCGCGCGCCGTCTTCTCCGCCAAGGACCTCGAGGACGTCGCCGCCTACGCGTCGGACCTCGGAATGGTGGTCATCCCGGAGGTGGACGTGCCCGGCCACGCCTACTCGTTCGGCCTGGGGTATCCCAACGTCACCGCCGACTGCCCCGCGTACGCGCACAACATCAACAACATCCCGCTCAACCCCGCCGTGCAGTTCTCGGCCGAGGTGGTCCAGTCCGTGCTCCGTGCGGTCACACAGGCGTTTGGCGGCGAGCTCGTTCACATCGGCGTGAGTCGGCGAGGCACGCCCGCGGCATGGCGTTGCCAAGCAACAACGTGCGGCAGGGGGGGGGTTGCGGGGTCGGTTTGGGGCGCCTCACCGGCGATTTGCCGCAGCCCCTGCCGAGCCGGAAAGCGAAAGCGCACTCTCCTTGCGGCTGCCCCCCCTCCCCCCGGGCGCAATGCTTCCGTGATAGTCCGCCACAATGATCCCGCAGGGCGATGAGGTGGTTGAGGGCTGCTGGGGCGACGATCCGAGCGTGCAGCGCATGATGCGCGAAAACGGCTGGACCAGCACCTCGCAGGTGTTCCAGTTCTTCGTGACGCAGGCGGATGGCATCGTGGAGGCGCTGCCCAGGTCGTCGGCCGGGTCCCACCGCCGCCCCGTGCACTGGCAGGACGTGTTCGACGATGGCATCCAGGTTTCTAAGTCGACCACGTTCCAGGTCTGGCGCGCCCTGGACGACGTCGGGCCCATCACCCGCGCTGGTTTCGACGTCATCGCGTCGCCGGAGGACAGCGGGTGGTACCTGAACTGCGGCTTCAACACCGGGTGCCAGTACTCGTCGTGGGAGAGCGTGTACGGCGTCGACATCGGCGCCGGGTGGGACCCGCGCTCCTCTGGGCGCGTCCTGGGCGGCGAGGCGGTGATGTTCGGCGAGTTTGCCAACGATGCGGGGCTTGACCCGCAGATGTGGCCGCGCGCGGCGGCAATCGCCGAGCGCCTCTGGGTCTCCGCTTCGGTCAACAGCACTGCCGAGGCGCTGCCCCGGCTGACCGCGCACGCGTGCAGGCTGCAGGCCCTCGGTGTGGGGTCCGCGCCCACAGGGCCGGGCTACTGCGACAAGGCCAGGTTCGTGCCGTTTGCGTGAAGGCACGGCGTCAAGTTGCTGTCAACACGTCGCTGCCCTGCCGGCCGCTCCGCCCTGCCTGCCCTTCATGCCCGGAGCGCCGCACACTACCGGGCGCCCCACCGGCGCGGAAGAGCCCGCGCAACCACACCTGCTCGGTGCGACCGTCAGGCCGGCCTTACAGACGCGCCTCGCGTGGGTGGCAGCGTTTCCACCGTCTTCGCGGCCCGTGACCGCCATGGCGGTCGTAGGTGCTGTGGCGGCGCGAACGACTTTCCATTACCAGGGTTGCGGCTGCGGGACGCGGCCGTGGTGCGGGAACCAGGTGAGGAGCCGCGCGGGCGCAGGTGCCGTGTTGGGGGAGCGCTGACAACTCGTGCCGGCGAAGCTTGCGGCCGACCGTGCGCCCGCGGCGCCGTCCGTCCCCCAGATCCCGCCCCGCCTCTCGCAAACGGTGTCCGCAGATCGACTGGATGTGGTCGGACCCGACCCTCTCGCTCCCGCGCACGTCCTGGGCGAGGCCGCTCAGGGTGTGCTACGTGTTGCCCCACCACAACGTCACGGGGGGCATGAAGATGCTCATCAAGCACCTCGTCCACCTCCAGAGGAGAGGGCACTGGGTCATGGCCGCCTTTCGGGGCGCGCCGGGCTCCCCCGTGCTGCCGCCGTGGGCGAGCCAGATGCTGACCCCTGACGAGGAGCGCCTGCTGCTGCCGCACGAGACCATGGCCGCCGCGCTCTCGGACGTTGACGTGGTCATGGTGGGGTATTTCACCCAGCTGCTGGAGCTGGGCGACGCCACGGCCTGTCCGGGCGCCATCGTGTACTGGGACCAGGGGCACGAGCACATTTTCGGCGATCCCACTGCCCACCCGGAGTGGGACCGCGTTTTCCACAAGTCCATGCACCTCCCCATCGCGCTGCTCTCCGTTTCCAACATCGTCCGGGATATCCTGGCGCACCATTTCTCCCGCGTCGCGCCCGTCGTGCCGAACGCCATCGACACGGCGCTTTTCCACCCCGGCCCGGACCCCGCGCCGCACCCGCACCGGGTCGCGGGGCGCTTCCCCGTCAACCCGGACGGCCCGCGCCGCGTCCTGATCGTGGGGAACCCAGGGCTGAGGCTCAAGAACTTCGAAACGGCGCTTGCGGTGCTCTCGCGCGCCCACACCTGGCTCCTGGAGGAGGCAGCCAGGCAGGGCTTCTCCACCCCGGCCGAGGCGTCGGCCGCCGCGGCCGCCGAGGCGTCGGTGCTCCGCAAGTCGGCGCCCCCGGCCTCGCCCAAGCACCACCCCGACGTCCGCGTGGCCTCCCCCGCCGGCCTGCACGTCACGTGGATGTGCCAGGCCCGCCCCGCGGCCCTCCCCGTCGGCCTCCCCCTCGACCTCGTGGTCAACCCCCCCCAGGAGGCGCTGCCCGGCATCTACCGATCCGGCTTCGACTGCCTCCTCTTCTGCTCCGCCTACGAGGCATGGGGCATGCCCGTCATCGAGGCCATGGCCTCGGGCGTCCCCGTGGTCTGCTCCCGCTGCCACGGCGTGGACATGTTCAGCTCCCACCGCTACAACTGCCTCTCCGCGGACGCGTTCGACGTCCAGGGGCTCGCCCGGTGCGTCTTCGCGATGCTCACACGCCCGGCTCTGCAGGCCACCTTTGCGCGCCGCGCGCGGGGCATGGCCTGCCGGACCACGTGGGAGGCGGCCATGGGCGCGCTCGAGACGGCGCTCTACCACGTCGACAGGTGCGTTGGACGGGGCGAGGCAAGCGGAGCGGGCGCCGGGCGGCCCGTCGCCCCGGCGTCGGCCGTTCCCGTCCCGCCCTCCGCCGCGGCCCCGACGGGCGGGCCGGGCGCCGGGTCCCCCCAGGAGGCGAGGGAGGCGGCGGTGGCGGCGTCCAAGGTCCTGTCGCCCCAGTCGGTGGAGACGCTCGGCATCGGGTCCAAGAGGGTAGGCGGCGGCGCCGGGAGGCACGCCGCCGCCGCCGCCGCCTTGTCGTCGTCCTCCTCCTCCGCCGGTTCGGCCGCGGCGGCGGCGGGCTCGGGCGTCCCCGGCTCCGCACACTTCGACCCGTCAGCGGTGGCCTCGGCCGCAGGCGCGAGCCCTGGTCAAGGCGAGTCGCTCGGGGCGGCGGCGGCCGCCGCCGCTCGCTCTGCCGGCCGCGCGGTCGCAGCCTTTGGCGGCGGTGCCTTTGGCGGCCCGGCCATGGGCGGCGGTGGCGGTTTCGCGGGCCTCGGCGGCTTCTCCGCCGGGGGCGGTTTCGCGGCAGCGACGACGCCGCTGACGTCAGCGGCGCCCTTTGCCATCGGCCCCGGCGGCTCCTCCTTCCCCGCCGCCGACGCCGCCTCTGCCGGCCCCTTCCCGCCCGGCAGAGCCCACGGCGGAGCCCTGGACCCGGCTCTGCAGGCCGTGATCACTCGGGCGCGGGCCCTGATACGGACGCCGCAGGGCGCGAGGGTCGTCGCCACGGTCGCGTCGAGACCAACACTCTCCACGGAGCCGACGGTGCCGCCCGAGCTCTTTGGCGCCGCGGCCGTGTCGTCGTCGGCGGCCCCTCACACGGGCGGGCCGCCGCACACCCGGGCCGGCAGCGCGGCCGTGGGCTCTGCCTGCCACGACGTCGGCGGGCTCTACCACCCGGGGGCGTCGGCCGCGGCGTCGCCCGTCCACCCCGGGGTCGTGTGGCCGAGCCACGCACCGGCGTTCTCGCAGGCAGCTCCCTACGGTTTCGGCTCGCACGGGTACGTCGCTGGCTCGCACGGGTTCGGTCACGGCGGGGGGAGGAGCGGGATGGGCTGACGGCCGCGGCGGGGGGCGGGGGAAGGAGGGAGTGGGAGCTCCGGTGGGGCGGGGCGGTCGGCCGGTGCGGCCAGGGCCGGGCGGGCCGGTCGGCCAGCACGGCCGCGCGGCGGGGGGCGCGCGAGTGTTCTAACGTGGCGATTGGGGGCCGGATTGGGGGCTGCGAAGCGAAGCGTCGGCTCGTGCCGCGCGGCGCGCCACGGCTTGCGGGGAACGGCCCACACGCCGAGCAAGAGGCGCGCGCACGGCTTTTCGTCTGCTCAAGGAGGCGCCACGTCGACTGTGACTCCCGCCGGCTCCCCGGCTGGGCGCGAGCCGAAGCTTTCCGGGCCGAGAATCGAAAGCGGCGCGGCAACCCCACCCCCCTCGACGTACTCCGCCCAAGAGAGCGGCTCGCGGCCCCGCAGCTGCGACGCCCGGCCCAGGGCCCGCAACTCATCCAACGAGTGCCAGGCGGCGCCCTCGCTCTCGTCATCCGGCTCTGATTTTGGTGCTTGATCCGGGTCGGCCGGCTCGCCCAGGAAGATGACGCGCATGCGAGCCGCGTCACCCATGGGTTCCCACTGCACGTTGAGCACGCCAACAAGCTTCACGTCGATCAGCGTCTCCTCGCGGACCTCGCGCACCGCCGCGTCGTGGAACGATTCGCCCCCGTCCACACCGCCCCCCGCGATCCACCAACCTGCGACAGGTCACAATGGGCATGTCCCTGCCGCAGTCAACGCTGGCTGGCGCCGACCGAGGCACAGCATGGCCAGCGGCCGGGCTCACCCCTGCCACGCTTTTCCTTCACCGTGAGCCAGAGCCCGGTCCGCGGGTGGCGCACGGCACACAGCGCGAAGCCGACGGTTGAGAAGACGGTGCGGCGCGACGCGGCCATTCGAGCCCGAGTGCATGCTCTGGTTGTGATTCTGCCCTCGCCGTCGCCCTCACTCAGTGCTGCGCAAGCCACAGCATCACGGCGACCTGCAGGGCCGGGGCACCGAGCGTGACGAGCCTGCTCCTGCCCTGCATGTCGACGCGGAGGTTTGCAAACGCCGCCGAGAGCCAGCGGGATAGCGCAAACGACGAGCTGGCCGCAAAGTACGCCAGAACGACGTAGAAGGGCACATCCCCCGCCAAGAGCCCCGCGCCGAGCGCAGCGACCAGACCCACATACTTGTACCCCATGAGGGCGAGCAGGTCGACGAAGGAGGCGCCGCGAACGAGCGTGGACGACAGCGTGGTGTACACAGCGGCGTAGACGAGCGCTGCCTCGATCAGCGACGTGACCACGCAGCTCGTGGTCACGTGCGACAGGACGGCGGGGGAAAATCTGCGGCAAGGGGCGAGGGGGGAGGCGGGAGGCGGGGGCGGTGGGGGCATAGGTTCGGTCGCTGGGCGCTCTCGGCGGGACGCGCGGTCCGGGGGCGCTCACTCCATCTCGACGCCCTTGACGAGGCCCACGGCGAGGATGAAGGTGACGAGCGCCATGACCGGGATGTACAGGTCGGGGGCGTTGGAGTCGGCCACGGGCGGCTTGTCGCGCACCTCGGTGACGCCTGGCTCCCCCTCCACGTTCACCGTCTCCCACTGGCGCGCCCAGTCCTTCCGGGTCCACGGGAAGGCGATGACTCCGAGCTTGCGCGCCACGTAGCTCGAGTCCACGGCGAAATAAAAGCGGCTCGTCGCCCAGAGCGCCTTGAGCCCCGGGATCCACTGCACGAGCACCGACTCCATGCGAGTCTTCACCATGTCCGTGGCGGCGCTCACCAGCACGCTGCGGGCAGGGAGCTCAGGCGCATCGGGAGACCATGTGGCACGGAATCGTCCGCGTCTCGCGACGCGCCATGGTCGCTGGCCCCAGCTTGAGAACCACGGCGGGCGAGGCACACGGTGTGGTGCTCTCTTGTCAGCGGTCACGCGGGCGCACGACATCGGCTCACGCTTGGGTGCCGCTGTCGCCGAACGGGGTGCCGCCCCAAGGGGCGCCGATGGGCCCCGTGGGTGGCGCCGAAGCCGTGTGGGCCGGGGCGGCCGCAGGAACCTGCATCATTGGGACTGCCGCAGGCGCAGGGGCGGCTGCGGCGGGGTTCCACACGTTGCGTGGCTGGCCACGTGCCCCGGAAGCAGCGGGCGCCGGAGCTGCCCGGGTCATGAACGGGTTGGAGGCATCCGTGCCCGCCGCTGGAGCAGATGCGGGTGCAAACGGGTCGGCCATGCTCCCCGGCGCAAGCGAGTGCCCCCCGGTTGGGTGGCACGGAGGAGGAACAAAGCTGGCGCTCTGCCAAGCTAAAAACGTTTGTGTTGGAATTATATATCCCGGCAGCGGTGATCAAGCTGGCGGGGACGGGCTTGCCGCGGAAAAGCTAGGGGTGAGACAATACCAAGCATGGGGCAGTCGGGCACTGCGCGAAGCTGGGGCAGTTGTGATGCGTGCACGGGCGGTAAGCTGGTCGTGTCCTCCCCCGGCACATGCTTCTTCGGCACTGAGCGGGATCAGCTGTACTGGTGCTCGGGTGGCGCAGCCTTTGCTGTGCTGGAAAGCGAAAGTTTCCGCGCTGGCAGACTCGCAGGCGGTCACTCGTGATGAGTCAGTCACTTGTCGGGTGCGGCCCCGTCGGCGCTCACGACTGCCATGAACGCCTCTTCCAGTGATGGCTCCGCGACGCTGAAGTGCTTGACGTCGTCGCCGCTGAGACTGGCGAGGGCGGCGAACACGCCCGCAAGCAGCCTGGCGCGGCCGGAGGGGCTCCGTGGCACCTCGAGCTTTAGCACGGCGCCCACCCTGTCGCGGACCCTGAGGCCGTCGATCCGCTCTCGCAGCGCCTCCACGGTGGCGTCGGCCGCCGAGTCGGACCGAAGCTCCACCTCGACAAAGCACGAGTCACAGAACCGGTCGCGCAGGTCCGACGGCGTGCCGATGGTGAGGAGGCGCCCGCCGGCCATGATGGCCACGCGGTCGCCGAGGGCCGCGGCCTCGTCCATGGAGTGCGTGGACAGGAGCTGCGCGCAGCAGGGCTTGGCCGCCTCGATGATGCGCCAGATGGCCCGACGCGCCGCGGGGTCCACGCCCGTCGACGGCTCGTCGTACACCACGGCCGTCGGGAGGCCCATGACGGCCGTGGCGAGGCCGAGCTTCCGCTTGTTGCCGCCCGACAGCGCGCTCGTGGGCTTGTGCATGTGCCGCGCGAGGTCCGTGGTGCCGGACACGCCGTCGATCAGGGCCTGCCGGCCCGCAGGCGGCACGCCCCGGATCGACGCGAACACCTGCATGTGCACAAAGGGCGACAGCGTCGGCCACATGGCGTCGTCCTGGGGGCAGTAGCCGACGTGGCCCGGCATCACCGCAAGTGGCCTGCCGCCGACCGTCACCGTGCCGCGCATGCCTCGCTGGGACGCCGAGTCCCCGACGAGTGCGCGCATCGCGGTGGTCTTCCCCGCCCCCGCGGGCCCCAGCAGCGCCACGACCTCGCCCTTGCGCACGCTCAGAGTCCAGTCGTCGAGCACGCGTCGCGTCTCCCCCGTGGTCACGACCATGGTGAGCGAGCGGCCGGAGATGGCGCCGGCTTCCCCCGCGGCGTCGTCCGCGCGAGCGCGCTCTGCCCGGACGGACTCGTCGAGACCCCCGGCCTTGCCGGCGGCACCGCTCTCGCCGCTGCCGCGGGCGGTGCAGCAAGCGGCGCCGCAGAGCCGGTGCCGGAGCTCTTCCCAGTTCTCGGCGGCCCAGAGGACGAGCGCGAGCACGACCGTGGAGATGCCGCACCACATTAGGTTGTAGCCGATCCCGTGCTCCCAGCCGAGCACCTGCGCGGCGGTGAAGGGCGCCGAGATCGTGGACGCCGGGCCCACGCCCATCGAGGCGAGCCGGTCGAGGATGAAGTAGAAGTTGGCCAGCGGGTCAAAGGCCAGGATCCCGAAGATGCGACGCGACAGGGCCAGGTCCTCGGGCTTGCCGGACCACGCGACGGCGCTGCCCATCATGAATGGGACCATGCCGAGGAGGATCCCGGCGATGGGGACGGCCGCGGAGGCGACGTTCTCGTCGAGGCGGAAGACGGTGACGATGGCGTAGAATAGCATGGCGACGGGAGCGACGGACAGCAGGCTGCCGAGCAGGAAGCCGGGCCATCGGGAGTCTCCGATCACGCTCGTGCCCATGACGGCGCCGAGCGCTGTGAGGGCCGCAAAGAGGACTCCCACGGTGACGAGGTCGGCGACGAGCAGGCTCGTGCTGTAGGACCGCAGGCCCATGACGCGCATCTTGGAGCGCATCCCGTTGCTCGCGTCCCGGGCCAGCTCCATCGCGCCCACGGTCAGGCCGTTGGAGAAGGCGATGCCGAGGAAGATGGGAAACGCGATGACGAGGCCGAGGTTCAGCGTCCGGGGCGAGCTGGTGGGTGCCGGGAGCACCGAGGTGGTGACGGCCGCCGAGCCCGCGCCCGAGCCGAGGCGCGTGGTCGCCGACGACAGCGCCGCGCCGAGGGACGCCACGGCAGCGGGGAGCGACGTGTTCACGATGAGAGACACCCCCATCTGCGGCCGGACCCCCGTGCCCGCGGCGCCGGGAGCCGCGTACGCGGACGCGTTCAGCGGGGCGCCGGGAAACACGAGCCCCCCAGCTATCGGCGGGAGGCTCGGCGACGACTCCCCCGCCCCGGCCCCGGCCCGGAATCGCGCCGAGGCGAGCGCGTCGTCCTGCATGGCCGTCACGCCCTGGTATACGTACAGAGTGGTGGTCCCCGCGACGAGGTAGGCCGTCCGGTTGGGCGAGGGCGGGCCCGACGCGACCGTGGGCACGCCGCCGCACCCGCCCAGCCCGACGGGGCTCGACGCGTTGGGCGCCCACGCCGCCGAGGCGATGGCGGGGAGGGACGCCGGCCCGCTCTTCCCCAGCGCCGCGCAGACGAACTGCTCTGCCATCAGGAGCTGCTCTGCCGCGGGGCTCTGCGTGCCCGTCACGGCGGCGAAGGCTCCCGCGCGGAGCGGCCCCGGCCCGAGCGTCACCGGGTCCGCGGTCGTCTCCTTGGGCGCGGTGACCAGCTCTGCAGCGGTGAGGAGGACGAGGACGCCAAACGCGTAGAGGACCGGGATGAGGAGGACGCCGAAGGTCTGGGGGTTGCGAAACCGCGCCCAGATCAGCGTTCTGATCTGCATGCGTGCCGAGGGGCGCGGCGGGGCGCGGAGGGCCGCCTCGTCGAGGGTGTGGGCCCCGCCGCCGCCCGCACGGGGGGCCGAGGCCTCGGTGTCGGTGATGCCGCCGTCAGCGGTCCGCTCCGTCAATATCGTCACTCGGGCCGGCTGCCGGAAGCGCTGGCACGGCCGCCAGCCGGCCGCTGGGCCCGACGCGGCGGCCTGGCCGCCGCTGTCGCCCGGGCTGCTGCGGCCGGCTGGTGTCGCCTTGTCCCCCATCCGCTCTGCGAGCTCTGCCGGGTCAGACCCGTCGGTGGGCACTTCGTCGGCCTGCGTGATGGCCAGGAACACGGACTCGAGCGTGTCCTGGCTGAGCGACACGCCGTGGGCCCCCAGGCCCGCCAGCGACTCCATCAGCGACGGGAGCCGGCCCTGGGACGCCCAGGGCACACGCACCGTGACACGGGTGCCCTCCCCCTCCTCCGTCGCGGCAGTCCCCGTCGCGGTGGGGGGCAACGCCGCCCCGCGGGGCCCTGACGGCCCGACCACGGTGACGCTGACGCTCCCCGCCTCCGCGGCCTTCTGCCCGGCCCCCTCTCCCACCTCGGCCTCCAAGGCCGCGAGCGACGCCCCCGGCAGCGTCGCGTCCACGGCGTACCCGTCGGTGAAGTGCTCCTTGAGAGCCAGCTTGCTACCGCTGGCCTCCACCCGGCCCCGCTTCATGACCACCACCTGGTCGGCGAGCAGCTCTGCCTCGCTGAGCTCGTGGGTGGTGAGGAGGACGCACTTCCCCTCCCTCCCGGCGTCGAGGATGAGGTCCCACAGCAGGCGGCGCGTCGCCGGGTCGCACCCCGACGTCGGCTCGTCGAGCAGCAGCAGCCGGCACGACGGCCGGAGCAGCGCCCCCGCCACCGACAGCTTCCGCTTCATACCCCCGCTGAACACGTTGACCGCCCTGTCCTCCTCCCCCGCCAGGCCCACCCGCCGCAGCACCTCGGACACCCGCTCGTCCCGCCCCGACGTGTCCGAGGACCCCACGCCCCAGTACAGCTCCAGGTGCTCCCGGGCCGTCACGCCGGGGACTTGCAGGTTGGCCTGCGGGCAGTAGCCGACGTCCATGCAGAGCTCCGCCGCGTTGGAGCCGGTGAGGTCCCTGCCGAAGAAGGTGACACGGCCGGCAGAGCGCGCGAGGCCGGCGGTGACGAGGGACAGGAGCGTAGTCTTGCCGCTGCCGTTGTGCCCGAGCAAGTACGTGACCTGGCCCGGGGCCACCACCAGATCCACGCCGGCCACCGCCATCAGGTCGGCCGGGGCGTGGAACCGCGGGGCCGAAGTGCCGCGGCCGCACAGCGACGCCCGCGGCGGCTTCGCGTCGCTCGGCGTCACGTCCAGGCCGAGGGCCGTCGCCCTGAGGTCGTCGTTGTGGAGCTCGACGGCGCTGCGGGGGCCCTTGACCCCGCGGAACACCCGAACGGCGCCACACACCACCAGGCACTCGTCAAGCCTCTTGCCGAGCGTCGCCTCCGGGTCCAGGGGCCGCACCGCAGGGTTGGACGGCGCAAGCGACGGGGGCTCGAAGGTGCTGCTGCCGCCCGCGGCGGCTCTGACCCGCGCCGCGTCGACGGCCATCGCCACGGCCGTCCAGAGGACAAATGCCGCGAGGGCGCAGCCGAGGGACGTGGAGACGGGGACGGAGGTGGGCGTGGGGGCGGACCCGATGTTGGACGGTGAGAGGCCGCCGCTGAGGACGTCTAGGGCCGAGACGGTCGACAGGCCGGCCATGAAGCTGAACTGCGGAGCCAGCGCGGCCAGCACCGTCGCGATGAGTCCGTCGGGCACCGGCGCGAGGCTGATGACGATCCATGCGCCGAAGACGGGGACGAAGCTCGCGTTGACGACGGAGAACGCCATGGAGCTGCGCGTGACCATCTGGCTGACGGCGGCGGCGAATGGGATCCCGGCGACGAGGTTGACGAGGAGGACGAGGAAGACGAGGCCCGCGTTGCCGAGGACGACGAAGCGGACCGCGTAGAGGGCGCCCAGAAGGGCGGCGGAGGCCGGGACGGCGAGCACGGCCTGCCCGAGGAGCTTGGCTCCCCAGTAGGCCGCGGGCCGCAGGCCTCGCATTCGGAGGGACTCGCGCATGCCGCCGTGGCTGTCGGACGTGAAGGACGAGGCGGCGATGGCCCAGAAGATGATGGGACCTGCGACAACGCACGGGGTGTTGGCGGGA
>Ga0136560_1001629_pt1 | contig 11556 bp, 6 predicted proteins | sample AntRauMeHopE1497_FD_104925 | JGI IMG/M metagenome (GOLD analysis project Ga0136560, IMG submission 104925) | Saline lake microbial communities from Rauer Islands, Antarctica - Metagenome Hop E1 #497 | ecosystem: Environmental > Aquatic > Non-marine Saline and Alkaline > Saline | place...
ACCGAGGTATGGGATGGTCCTGCGGGGCGTAAGCCTGCCGGGGACTCCCTCGCTGCGAAGCGGAGTGGCGTGAGAAGAGAGGATGTCAAGAAGTAGAGCGCATGAGAGGCTGCTCTGCAGCCTTTGGGCGCTATGCCGAACTGCACGAAATGCACGGAAGCTCAACGACTAGCCCATGCGTGCAAAATCTCGATTCGACACGAGTGACCGCTGCGGCAGCAAGTGATTTGCCGGCATCAGCTTGCACCCAGAAAGCGCTCACTGCAGGTACTTTTGCGCTGACGGCCTCACTGATCGCCTGCCCTTGGCAAGCCGATGGTTTGTCGGGGGCCGCCTGGATTTGAACAGGGCAGTAGCACCGTCTTGTAACGTGAGGCACGGTGGAGAGCTGTCACAGCGACGATATATGAATGCCTGCCGGCGAAGCATATCACACAGCCCCGTGCTGCAGCGCCTTCCAGAACCCTCTCACCATCGGCTCACGGACGCGGACGCGTGCTGCCCCAGCCCGCCCAGCAGTCCTCCCTCATGCCTGCAGCCATCATTGCTAGATCACCTCGTCCCGCCCTGCACCCCCTGTCATTCCAACCTCACCTCCATCGCCGTCGAACGCCACACCACCAGCCGGCGGCGCCGCGCCCACAGCCGCTGAGACCTCACCACCTCCGCGATCGCGACCGACCGGAAGCACAGCCCATCGTCGCGACACATGCACGTGTCGAGCGACGACAGGTCCGCGCCGCCGGCCAGAAGCCGCCACACAGCACGCCAGTCCAGCCGCGTGCCGTACGATGACAGCGGCCCGCGATGCAGTGCCGCCATCGACAGAGCAGTCGCAGGATGCGGACCGCCGGTCGACCAGGCGTCGATGGGCCCGGCCGTGGCGGCGGACAGCAGCGCGTCGACGGCCCCCAGCTGATGCTCCCTGGCGGCGTACATGAGCGCCGTCTGCCCGTGACGGTCGGCGAGGGACGCGTCGGCGCCCGCGGCCAGCAGTCGTTTCACTGCAGCGGCTAGCTCTTGGCCCGCTGCGCGCTGCAGGGCGGTGCGGCCTTGGGCGTCGGGGGCGTTGATATCGCCGCACTTGCCTGACTCAAGCACAGCATTCAGCGTGTCCAACATGCCGCTCCCCGAGGCTTGCATCAAGATCGTCACCCCCGCGGAGTCAGCGAGGCCTGGGTCCGCCCCAGCCGCGAGCAGCCGCCGCACTGCCACGGGGGTCCAATGAAAGGCTGCGTTGTGCAGAGCTGTCCTTCCTGACGCGTTCTGTGCATTGATGTCGCCGGCGCCGCCCGTAGCAAGGATGGCCTCGACCAGAGCCTCCTCGCTCCCGCTGCCCGCAGCGGCCATCAGCACCGTCTCGCCAGCCTCGCTGCACAGCCGCGGATCCGCTCCGGCCTTGAGCAGACGCCGCACCGCCCCCGCCGCCCCTGCCGAGGCCGCGTGATGCAGCGCGGTCTCGCCGGACGCGTCAGCGGCGTTGACGTCGCCGCACCGCTCTGATGACAGGAGCACGTCCACTACTTCTTCGCTGGCTCCGTTTTCTGTGAGCATCGTGAACACAGTCATCCCTTCATATCCAATGATGCTGGGGTCGGCGCCCTCGGCCAACAAGCGACGAACCACTGCCGGGGACCCGCCTTCGACCGCCCAGTGCAGCGCAGTGATATCGTTGCCATCGGTCGCATTGATGTCGCCTGCCTTGCCCGACGATAGCACCGTCTCCACAGCCTCGTGGCTCCCGCTGCGAGCAGCCCACATCAGTAATGTCATGCCGCCATTGGCCAGTGTCTCGATGTCCGCCCCGGCCGCAAGCAGCACACGCATCGCCTCGGCTGATCCCTTCTTTGCGGCACAACTCAGCGCTGTCGGTTGGTCTGCCTCCCATGCGTCGACGTCCCCGCTCCTGCCTGTCAACAGCACGGCCTTCACCGTCGCCGCGTCCCCGCTCGATGCCGCCAGCATCAGCACTGTGTCGCCGTTCCGACCCGTGGCCCCGGGGTCGGCCCCCGCCTCGACCAGCCGACCTACACACGCGCTGGACCCGCTCTCGGCCGCATGGTGCACAGCAGCGCGTCCGTCCTCGTCCAACGCCCCCACATCCCCGCACTGCCCCGATACCAGCAGCATGTCAAGCACGTCCATGCTGCCGCTGCCTGCCGCAAGCATCAGCGCCGTCACGCTCCGCAGATCCGAGACCCCCAGACTGGCCCCCGACGCCATCAGCGCGCGCACAGCCCCCACAGCACCCTTGGCGCACGCCCAGTGCACCACTGTCCGCTGATCACGCCCGATGCGGGCGTTAAGGTCCGCCCCTCGCAGCATGCGCCCGTCCCATCCATCCAGCATTGCCAACGCCTCGGCGTCACAGCCTTTGGCCCATGCCGTGGCAAGGTCGTCAACCCACATGGCGCTGCCGGCAGCAGGCGTTGGGGCCGCGACTGCGGCGGATGGGGGAAAAGGCAAGAGGCGAGGGGCATGACCGTCAAGGCGATCGCGCAGCACTGAGGCGCCGGAAGCTCCTTGGATTGGGACCACCAGACTTTTGATCGCGCCACCCAGCGGCTCTAGTGCACCGCAAGGCCAGAATTGGCGGCAGGCGTCGTCACTCTGTGCGAGCAGTCCAGCCGACGGCCGCACCACACCGCCAGCGCGCCGCCGACGGCATCCCCCGCGCCTGCTCGCGCCAAGGTAAGCCGAGCACAGCTCGATCATGCGGCACACCCCAGGGACGTTGCCAATCAGCCGGTCCCAGGAAGGCCGAGGCATCAGTCTCGCGAGACGCGCTCTCACGCATCAGCCGACTGACATCAGGTCCAGGATCGCAGCATGTGCAAGGCGTGACGGCTGCGGCGAGGGGCCCGATTCCGGCGGCCATGGCTGGTTGCTGAGGGCGGAGAGTGCCGCTGTGCGTGACGGCTGGAAGCGGAAATTACGCCGCCGTCACGATCGTCATATCCTCTCTGCCTGCCCCCCCTGTCTGCCTGTTGGGGTGGTCCCGGATGCACCCCAAGCCCCCAAAGTTCACGACAGCAACGAGATCACGCGCCGGCCTGCCTTGCCATGCAGGCGGAGCAGGATGCACCGGGACTCGCCCCCTCCGCCCTGACGAGGCCGGCACGCTTGGATGCTCGACGATGCACGGCGGGTGTCATGGCCTGGCACATTGGCATTGAGTCAGGGCCCGTGCCGCTGGCACACGCTCACGGTCAGCGCCCTCAGACACAAATCACACGCAAGCACGCGTTCGCGGCCGGCCCCCTGGTGCCCATGCCGCGCGGCTCGCGGCGCACTCGCCTCAACTGCATCCGCACCCGCCGCACTCGCCCGCTCGCGGCCAGGCTCAGATGCCGGCCTTGTCGAGCGCCACGAGCGGGCGGTCGAGGGAATTGCGCCTCGGCCCCAGGAGCGGCGCCTTGCCGGGCCGCGCTGCCAGGCCCAGCGCGCCGAGGCAGGGGCGGATCAGGGCCACGGGGGCCTTGAGCACGACGAATCCGAGGACGATGCAAACCACCCCAACGACCGCGACCGGATGGAACACGGTGCTGTTGAGCAGGCCGTCGACGACCATGGACGCCGGGACGACGAGCATGACCCCCACGGAGATGACCAGCGGCCCGGCCACGAGGATGCCGAGGAGGAGGAGGGCGTTGTAGACGGTGTCGAGAGCCGCGTTGAGCACGAGGAGGGGCCACTTGCCCGCGGGCACAGGCCACACGAAGGGCTCCACGCCCGTGGCGTCCAGCAGGGGGAAGAAGGGCCACACCAGCACCAGCGTGAAAACGCCGAAACCGCCCATCATCAGGAGGCTGAGCTCGGTCTGCGACCACAGGTCCTCCGGGGGCGCCGCCCACGCCCCCAGCCGCGCCGCGGCTGCCTCCAGCGCGCCGGAGCCGCGCCGAGGTGGCACGCCTGGGTCGCTGAGGCTCGCCGACTCGGCAGCCAGCGGGCCGCTGAGCGTCGAGGCGTCGTCGCCCTCCGCGTCCGAACACGCCCCGTCCTCGTCGCCCTCCTCGTCCTCCTCGTCGCCGTGGCCCGCCGACAGGCCCGGGGCGCCCTTGCACGCGTACGCCGCCTCCCCGAACCGCGCGTAGAGCACCTCGTACAGAGCGTACGTCAGCACCGAAACCACAACGAGCACGTAGCCGAGCGGCTCGGGCGTTGAGTCCGTGGCGTCGGACGACGTGCCGCCGAGCGCCACGAGCACGATGCCGCCGAGGCTGATGCCCACGGCGATGATCTTGCGCCAGGTCGCCCGTTCGCCGAGCGCCACGACGGAGAACACAAACACCGCCGCGCTGCAGCTCTGGTAGATGGCATTGTTGGCCGGGACGCTCGTCAGCGGGAGGGACATGTACCACGTGTATGCCACACCGATGATCAGGAACGTCAGGCCCGCGCCGAGGACCAGCAGCACGGAAACCGGCGACGGAAACAGCGGCGGCGGACCTTTGACAGCCTCAATGCCGTACCCGTACGCCGCCCTGCCGCCCCTTTCGCCGCAGCACATCGCCTCGCGCCAAGCAAACTTGGCGCGGCCGGTGCTTACGCGGTACCAAGCCGAGGCCAGCCCGAACGGCAGCAGCACGCCGTAGCAGACGTGAACGAAATACGTGATGAAGAAGGGCTTACGGAAGCCGACCTGCGGGAAGGAGTGGGGGCATTGCCGTGTTATCACCCAGGTCTCGGGGGCGCGGGGTGCGACGGGCTGCCGCGGGGGCGGTGCTTGCAGGAGAGCGCTCCGCCTCACCTGGACGGTCGTCAGCGTCTCGCTCATGCAGACCCAGCTTGCGCACAGCCCCAGCAGGATGACACCTGTCAGCAGCGCCCGCATCAACGGCGTCATGGCCGGCACGCGCGCCGCGTTAGCGTCCTCGTGTGCGGTGACCGGCTCCGCGCGAGCCGACGCTGGCACCACGGCCCTGCCGCCCAGAATTGACAGCCGTGCCGGATCCTGGCATGTGATCCTAGCTCGTTCCACATTGCCACCGGTTGGGGCGCGCCAAAGGGTCGGGTGCGGCTCGCATGTCGGGCTTCACGCGGCACCAATCAGCCCCGTCCGCCTGAGCGGCCTGTGAGCCCTGAACGTGTGGGCTGGCTCGCCATATGCGCACGGGGCGGCCGTGAGGGTGGCTGGTTGCGGTCTGGCGCCTCACACTAGTGACAGCCAGCCGCGACGCCCCGCCGTCATCCAAGGCCGGCCGCGCGCCGCACCGGCCCGATTCCCGCTGACTGGTCCCGCTGCCCGCTGGCGTCGTGCAGCACACGCCGCCGTGTCAGCATGAGGCGGAGCCCGCGAGGGCAGCCCCCGGCGCGCGCGCGCGACCGCCCCGGCCTCCTGGCTCAGGCCGCCTGGTCTTGCGCAGCGCCAGCGGTGGCCAGCGGTCGTGAGCGCGCGCGCGCGGCAACCGCCAGCGCAGCCGCGGCCGGTGCCGGCGCGCGTATAGCTCCCAGACCGGCCCCGGGGGAGCCTGTGCCGCACACACGCCCCAGGGCACCAGCGCCCGCGGTACGAGTAACGGAAACGTTCGCGGGGTCGCTGGGCCGCGGCCTCAGCGGTTGTACCACGTCCGGAGGTCGTCGTGATGCCACACGTCGCGGTCGGCGCTCGAGTACGCTCGGATGTCCATGCCCTTGTCGGGCGCGCGGTGCCGCGCGTCGGCCTTTGCCGCGAGCCGCATGGACGACGCGAAGGTGCGCTTGGTTGCCCGCGACTGCGCGTCGAGGGTGCTCTGGCGGGCCCGGGACTCCATTCCGCCGATCGCCTCGTCGGCCTGGCTGATTGCCGACCGAAGCGTGTCGCAGCGGCGCTCCCAGCGGTCCCGCTTCCTGGCCTTCTCGGCCCCCGGCGGGGGGATCAGGCCCCTCGGCAGCGAGCCATTGAAGGCCGTCGGAAAGTACACCACCCCAAGTTCCCGCTTCGACGTGACTTTGAGAGCCTCAACCGGGAACGTCGCGGAAAACCTCTTGCGGGGCGCGTCCTCGTCCATGCCTGGGCCAAGGCGAGGCTGCTGATGACCCAGCAGGCGGGCGGATGGTTCGCGCGCCTTTTGGAGATTGCTCAGCCCTTCGCCTCGATCCGGCGGAAGCCTGCAGCGCGCGCGGTCCCCGCCTGAGAGGAAGGGCTCGCCCCTGTGCAGTGGCGGGCCGGTGGCCGAGCGCAGAGCCCGAAGCCGCAAGTTTTTTTGGCGCGCGCGCGCGGAAACCACTGCCGAGCCTCGGTGCGAAACTGGACCGGCCCGCCACAAAACTGCGACGGCCAGGCCTCCGGAGCTGTGCACGTCCTGACCAGTATCGAGGATGGCCGACCACAAGAGCGCGTCTGGTCCGCTCGCGAGCGCGTCCGTGGCAACAGGTCTGAGGGCGTGGCGCTCCCGCGGCCGCGCTCCGGCTCTCAGCCCCGTCGTCCCACCGGACGTTTCCGGGCTTGGCTCCTCCGTCGGGGGTGGACGGGTGGCGCCGCACCGCCGCCGGCTGCAGTCGGCGACGACGCCGGCAGCGGCCCCAGTCGGCGGGCTGCGCCGCAAAGCATCCATGATGAGGGCTCCAAAGTCACAGAGGCTGGCACAGTCGCCGATGGCAGGACTGCCCTCGAGGCTCTCGCAGCCCAAGGTCGCTGCGATGGCAGCCGTCGCGTCAAAAGTCGTCGCGATGCAGCGCTCGGCAAGCTACCTGTCTCCGCGCCGGCACAGCGCTGCTCCCGAGTCAGGCGTGCCGCTGCATTTTGGCAGCTCAACACTCGGAGGCACTCCTGCCGCGGCTGACACCCAGGGTGCCGGAGCCGGCAAGCGGCCTTCGCTGGTCGCGATTGCCCAGCCTGTCATAGCGATGCACCGGTTCCGCGAGGCAGGCCGCCGCTTCGCTGCACGGTCCGCCGCGCCTGCGCACGAGACGGCGCCGGCGTCCGCGGATGCGATGCCCCCCATGGCCCCAGACTACTACGCGCCCCAGCCGTGCTGCGGGGGACTCTGCTGTGACCCGGACGCGGACGTGGCGGGCGTCTGGTGCGCGTGCTGCCGGTCGCAGCCGGAGACGCACGATGCTGCGCCTGCATGCCCCCGGGGGGTCGTGCGGCGGCTTCCGGCCGCAGTGCTGCTTGTTGCCGCGGTGGCCGCGCACGCCTGCCTCTTGCTTCTCAGCGACGCGCTCGAGCCCGTCACCGGCTCGTGCGCCACCGTCGTGCGGCTCTGGGTGTTGGTCCTTGCGGTGGGCGGCGCCTCGGCCTGGGGCCTGGTCGCGATCGCCACTCTGGCCGTGTGGCGCGGCCGGCGGCTCGGGGTGGCCATCGCCGGCGCGGCGGTCGTAGCTTACACGTGCTGGGGCTGGCTTGGCGTGGCCAGCGGTGCGGCCGAGGCCCTCCCGGGCTGCCCCGCCACCGTCGGGCACGTCGTCATGGGCTTTGGCATCGCGGCAGGTGTGCTCGGGACGTCGGCGATCGTGGGCGCCCTGCTGTGGCACCGGGCCACCCGCCGCCACGACCAGGACGCGTCATGCCGCGGGTGCTGCAATCTGGGCGCGTGCATCGTGCCGTGCACCTCGGTGGAGGCGACCAAGGACGTGCTGTGCTGCTTCTGCTGCCGTTGCCAGATCGCGACGACCCTGCCGCCCCCTCCCCCTAAGGACCTCATGGCATCCCTCTCCCGCAAGCGTTTCGAGCACGCGGAGGCGTGCCTGCCGTGCGCCGAGCAGGTGCGCGACCCGGAGCATATGGGCCTCCGCGTCTACGGCGGGGAGGAGCGCGCCCGAGCCATGCGCGAGTTTCGGATGACAGAGCTCGAGCGTGTCAACCGCGCGAGGCGGCTCGCCGGCCTCGCACCCGTCGAGCTCGACGACGACGCGCGAACGGGCGCGTCATTGCCCGTGGCCAAGCGCGTGTCGTCCGACGCGCGCAGCCCCGGCCGGGCGATGAAGGCGGCGGCGGCGGTTGCGGCGGGCGGGGGCGCGTCCCGCCACGCCCCGGCCACTGACACCGCGAGCACGAGCAGCGGCGAGCCGTCCGAGGTGGCCTCCCTCGCCGATCTCGCGTGACCAGCCGCCCCACCGGCGCTACTTGGGCAGCGGCATCCCGACGCCGTCTGAGGCCGGACGCTCAGAGGTGGGGAGCGGCGGCACCGGGGGTAGGAGCAGTGCCGACACGCCGGGAGGCCAGCGACGTGTGCCGTGGGCGACTCCGGCCGTCGGCTGAGCAAGCCGAATGGCCGGCTCGGGTGGTGCGCTGGAGCCTGCGTGGCGCTGGCGCTTCGAAATCGTGTGCTCGCCGCATTCGCCGGCGCAGTCCCCATCATTGGTTCACGCACACCTCCGGCGTGACACCGGCAGACCATCACTCTGCCTCCGCCACGGCGACCCAGGGCAGCTCCTCGCCCGCCAAAAAGGGCACCACGACGCTCTCCCCGAAGTCGAGCTCCGCGGGCACCTTCGCTCCCGTGCGCTGGAGGCGGACGGTTCCTTCGTTCGCGGGCAGGCCGTAGAATGCCGCGCCGTGGCTCGACGCGAAGGCAGGGAGGAGCTCGAGGCACCCCGCGCGCTCGAACGCGAGCGCGTAGGCCTCCAGGGCCGTGTGGGCGGAGTAGATTCCGGCGCAGCCGCAGTCGCTCTCCTTGTCGCCGCGGGCGTGCGGCGCGCTGTCGGTGCCGAGGAAAAACTTGGGGCTCCCGCTCCGGACGGCGTCCAGCAGCGCCGAGCGGTCGTCCTCGGTCTTGAGGATGGGCAGGCAGTACATGTGCGGCCGGAGGCCGCCGCGGAAGAGCTCGTTGCGATTGAACAACAGGTGCTGCGGGGTGATTGTGGCGGCGACGTTGTCGCCCGCGGCGGCCACGAACTCGGCGGCGGCCCTCGACGTGATGTGCTCCAGGATGATCTTGAGCCCCGGGGCGGCGGCCATGACGGCGGGAAGCCGGTCGCGGACGAACACCGCCTCCCGCTCAAACACGTCGACGTCCGGGTCCGTCACCTCGCCGTGGATGCAGAGCGGGAGGCCGCGCTCCGCCATGCGCTTCAGCGTCGGCATCACCAGCTCGTAGTCCGTCACGCCAGAGTCCGAGTTGGTCGTGGCGCCGTTCGGGTAAAGCTTCACCGCAAACACGGCGCCCGAGTCCACGGCCGCGTCGATCTCCTCGGGAGGGGTCTTGTCCGTCAGGTACAGCGTCATGAGCGGCTCGATGTCCAGGTCCGCGGGCTTGGCGGCCATGATGCGCTCGCGATAGGCGAGAGCGTCGGCCGTCGTGACCACGGGCGGCTTGAGGTTGGGCATCACGAGCACGCGGTGCATGACGCCGCGGGGCATGTCTGCGACGCGGGAGGCGGCGGGCGGGACGAGTCGTGGGGCGGCGGCGGGGCGGGGGACAAGCCGGCGCCTCGCGCCCGCTCACGCCCAAGCACGGAGGACATCCCGGGCCCGTCGCGGAGGTGGATGTGGAAATCGTCGGGCCTCTTCATCTCGATCGGGGCGGCATCGGAGGCGGCCATGGCTGATCCCCGAGTGCCCTGAGCCGCGGCGGCCCATCTCTGCCGGTTGCCGCGCGCAAGTCGTGACTTTGTGGGCGCGTGCACCCAGCATCCTGAGCCAGATCGCGCCGCGCTCAACCAGGCCGAACATGTCCTCCTCCGCGTCGAGCATCGCGGACTCGGTGGCCGCTGCGCAGGGCTCGCTGGACCGGATCCTCGCCCACGCTCGCGCCCTGGCCGCGCTCAAGAAGCAGGTGCGGCCCCCTGCGCCCTTAGCCGCTGGCCGAGTGCTCCCCGTGGGACGCACAGCGGGCTCGTGGCCACGCCCGGACCGCAGGGCGGCGCCCGGCCTGCCCACCTCCCTTTGTGCGTGCCAACCACGCCCGCCCCCGACCCCGCAGGGCAAGGGCGCCGATGCCGAACGCACCCTCGTGCAGGAAGCCCTGAACGCGTTCGCAGAGGCGCGCACGACGACGAGGGCGGCTTACTTGCAGGCCGCCCGGGCGGACTCGGCAGCCAAGGCGCTCAGGGGCGCCTCGGACACGGCCGCGCTCGCGGTTCTGGGCATGCAGTACGAGTCGGGCCACTTCGGGAGCCTCATCCGGGAGTGCAGCACGTACGAGTGAGCCGCGCCGCGGCCGCTGCGCACCCCGGTCGGCCGCTCGCCGCTTGTTTGTTGTTTTTGCAGTCTTTCTCGCTCGTGCCGTTGCCGCGCCGGGGCCCGGGCCGCCTGCTCGCGCACGCCACCCTCATTCCGCTCGCTTAATAACCGCAGGACCACCGCCCTCGCCCGTGTCGAGGCGGCCATGGACCCGTCGGACGCCGCCGAGGCGTCGGCCGCCGCCGGCCCCGACCCCCACGCCGCGTCCCTGGCCCGCCTGGCCCGGGAGCGCGCCGCCCGCCGCTCCCTGCTGGACCGATGCACGGCCCTGGACGGGGAGCGGGAGGCAGCGGAGGCGGGCGTCGCGGCGCAAGGATCGTTCCTCCTCGGCCTGCCCGACGCCGTCAGGGAGCTCCGAGACGCGGCCGCGCCCCTGGCGCGCCGCCTCGGCCCCGCCGACGCGGCCCTCACCGACGCCGTCAGGGCCGCTGACTCGCTCCCCCAACCACTCTTCGTCGCATACAGGCAGCTCGCCGCGGCGGCAGCCGCCGGCGGCGCCGGCGCCCCCACCACGGGCGGCGAGACCGCCGCGACGGTAGAGCTGGTGGGCAGCGCATCGGACCCGCTCGTCCGGGCGCCAGCATGGGTCGCCGCCGCGGCCGACCCCGCCTGGGCGGAAGCCGCCAGGGCCGCCAAGCCCGGGCCCGGCTCTGCCGGCAGAGCCGTTTGCGACCTCTTCGTGTCGCACCCCGTGGCCATCCGCGTCCAGTTGTCGTCCTCGTCCTCCTCCTCGTCCTCCTCGGCAGCCGGCTTCGTCCTCCGCCTCCTCCCCCGCCTCGGCCTCCTCGTCGCATCCGGCTCTGCCGCGGCCGCGGGCGACGTCGTCCCCGCCCACTTCCTCCTCGCGTCCCTCACCACCACCGACCCGGGCACGGAAACCCCCACGCTCGCGCCGGCGCCCTCTCTCGCCGCCAGCGGCGGTCCCGCCGCCGCGGGCGTCGCCGCGTCGCTCCTCGGCCTCTCGGGAGCAGCGTGGCCCCTCGAGCCCGAAACCGCGAACCCCCCGGGGCAGAGCCGCGCCGCCCCGGCCGAGCCCCTGGGCCGCCCGTACCTGTGGGCCCAGCGCCTCGCCGGCTCGCACCCGCTCCCGGCCGCCCCCTCGTCCTCGCCCGGCCGCCACGCCGCCTCGGCCGTCCTCGCGTCGCTCCGGGGACGGGCCGCCGCCGCCGCGTCGCTCGCAGCGTCGCTCCCCCCCGCCCTCGCGTCGCCCGCCGCCTTTGCCGCGGCAGCCCGAACGGGCGCGACCCCCAAGGGGCCCGCGCGGTTTCGCGCGGGTCGCGTCCTCTTCTCCGATCGCGAGGCCAAGGCCGGGGCGGCGGTGCCCTGCGGCGGCGAGCTCGCCTCCGCGTACGTCGTCGGCGCAGCGGCGGCGGCATCGGCCGAGGCGGACATGACGGAGGAGGAGGCGGCAGAGCTCGACGCCCTGGCAGCAGAGACGGAGGCGGGGG
>Ga0136560_1001630_pt1 | contig 11546 bp, 17 predicted proteins | sample AntRauMeHopE1497_FD_104925 | JGI IMG/M metagenome (GOLD analysis project Ga0136560, IMG submission 104925) | Saline lake microbial communities from Rauer Islands, Antarctica - Metagenome Hop E1 #497 | ecosystem: Environmental > Aquatic > Non-marine Saline and Alkaline > Saline | place...
AGTGTGTTGTTTTCGTCGAAACTTTTCGAGGCCTGTTGTGCGCGGTTGCAACTACTCGCGCGGCGACATCGCAAAGACCTAGTTCCGTTGCGCACGCGCACGTCTCCGACCGTTCCGGTGCCATTAATTACCTGCAGATTATGCTAGGATTAGTTGCAATCATCGCAGCAAGCGCAGCAGCCGCTGCCACCCTTCGCTCGGGTCCCACTACGGAAGCCTTCCGCGGATGGACCTCCACTGGACGGTCAGATTCCGCAAAACAGATGGATCTCGTGCTCGGTCTGCAACTCCAAAACGTGGATGCACTTGAGCAGGCACTTTATGCCGTGTCGACGCCTGGAAACCCGCGCTACCTGAAGCACATGAGCCAGTAGGAGGTGCAGGCCATGACTGCGCCTTCCTCTGAGGCTGTGGTTGCCGTAGATTCCTGGATCAAGTCGAACAACCTTACCGGCAGCGTCGTGTCTGATGCGCACTTGCTTCGCGAAGGCTTCGTGCGCCTCAGCGTGACCGTGGAGCAGGCTGAGAACCTGCTTAACTGCAAGTACATGACCTATGTGGATTCGGATGGGCATGAGGTCCAGCGTGTGGACGAGTCGGGCTACTCTGTCAGCGATGCAATTGACCGGTTCGTCTCGGTAATTGAGCCGACCGTGCGCTTCCCGGCACCCCGCCGCGGTCCTCTTCTCAAATCTTCCCCTGTCGTGAATGGCGGTATTACCCCAGCTGGTGTCCGCACCGCCTACGGCATCACCGGTGCCGGCGCTCACGGCAAATCCACCAAGAACCGCGTCGCGATCGCGTCCTTCCTCGGGCAGTTCTGGACCCAGGCTGACCTCGAGAAGTTCTGGACCGAGCTCTCCCCTGACAGCGCAGGGAACAACCCCACCGTACTGGGCCCCAACTCCGGACAGGTGAGAGCAATGCAGTGCAATGCAATGCTATGTTGCCTGTACGAACCCCGCCCCTCTCAGCATCCATTTGCTTCTCTTCCATCACATCACCTCCACCTCCACCTCGCAGGTCGGCATCGAGGCATCTCTCGACATCCAGTACGTCACTGGCATCGGCAGCGGCGTGCCGACTGACGCCTGGTCCACGGCCGGCCAGCAGCCTCATAACCCGGAGAACGAGCCCTTCCTCGTTTGGCTTACCAACGTGGCCGCACAGTCCGACGACAGAGTAGCCAAGGCAATCTCTGTGTCGTACGGCGACAATGAGCCCGGTGTTAACTTCGATTACGCCACCCGTGTCGCACAAGAATTCATGAAGCAGGGAGCTAGGGGCATTTCCATCATGTTCTCCAGCGGTGACGGCGGCGTGGCAGGCGGACAGCCCTCCCCCTGCGCACAGGGCAGGTTCATCCCGACCTTCCCAGCAGCGATCCCATACGTGACCGCAGTGGGCGGCACTGACCCGTCGAATGTGAAGGCAGCCGGCCTCTCGAGCGGAGGCTTCAGTGACTACTGGGAGCGGCCCAAGTACCAGGTCGATGCTGTAAAGGCGTACATGGCGAGCGGCGTGCCAATGCCCGACCCCACGCACTACAACTCAACTGGGGCAGGTTTCCCTGATGTCGCTGCCTTCGCCGAGGACGTGATTATCGTGGCCGACGGGAACCAGTTCCCCGTGTCCGGTACATCCTGCGCGAGCCCTATCTTCACTGGGGTGGTGTCTCTCATCAACGACCTCCGGATGCAGGCCGGCAAGGGGTCCCTCGGGTGGCTCAACCCTACTCTGTACTCTGCCAAGGGCAGCTTCCTGACGGACATTACCTCAGGGAACAACCCTGGCTGCAACACGAACGGCTTCGAGGCAGCCAAGGGCTGGGATCCCGTCACCGGGTGGGGAGTGCCCAATTTCCAGGCCATGTCCAAGCAGCTCGTCAGCGCCTGAGCGAGCGGTTCTCGTCTCTAGGTGGGAAGGGGTACGCGACTCGGAGTGCGCTTTCAACTGTGTTCCCCGAGCAGCGCGGGTCCTCGTGACCCGTTCCTGAGGTTGATGGCTAGTCGATCCTAGAAGACTCGCGGCTGCGAAACGGGGGTGGTTCCGCGATCGTCTGCATGCATTAGGTATCCTTACAATGCAATGTGCTGCTTACTGAGCGATCCCGATTGGACGAGTCACCCTCGCATTGCAGCCCTTCGAGTTCTCGGATCGACGCGCGGATTGATCAGTCCGGAACATAAATTCAATTTTCAATTTCTGGATTTTGCATTAATCAGGAACGCTAAGGCTTTCTGGAAAATGAATCACATGAGAATGCTTATACTTTTAGTTGTATTCGCAGGCTGGGGCTGTTGTGTTCTTTGTAGCGATCTGCCGTGGACGCAAGGTAGAAACGCAACTGTATCCGTTTGGTCTGCATCCAGGCATACTCTATCGTTTGAAGGAGGCACCTGGATGACCTCTTCCCCGACGTTTGTGAATTGTAATGCAACTCGATTTGTGGATGGCGAGCTTCTTGTACAAAGCCCCACGCCAGCATTGTCGAACGGTACCAACCCGAGCCTAGGGCCGTGGACCTAGATTCGCTTTGACCTTCGCGTTGCATCAGCTGCGGCCGGAATGCAGTGGGCTCCGGCCGTGCCAGTAAACAGTACAGTCTTTCAAGTTTCAGTTCGCTACTACTCAGTCTGGGACGTCTTCGAGTGGCGCCAATAGTTGCCGTTCGGGTGCTCTCGTTTCCTAAACGTGTCCGCTCTTCCGAACGATGACGACGTGGATCCATTTACTTAGAGCCCGAATACCCTAGGAACTTCGCGTGCAGTTGGTTCCATCCAGTATCAGAGCGCTACATTTACATCTTCCGGGTTTCCCTCGTATAATGCCTCTGCGGGAACCCACCTGCGGAGCAACTCCCTCGGATTCGCTCTCTGGCGAGGCACATGGAGCTGGTCCGGATTCACGATTGGAGCAGGACTGCGGAATTGGCAGGGGGGGTCTGAATCAGGGCCTACTGTCCTGTTTCAGCAGCAGCAAGGGGCCTCGCCCAGCTCAGTGAACAACGCCGGCAATGGTACGAACTCGGTTGTTTTAAGCCCAGTCCCTGCTCCGATCGACGCGCTCGTCATCAGCGCAGCAGACGATTTCTTCACGGCCACGATCGGAAAGGCAACCTGCCGCTAGCTCGAGCCTCGCGATCATTCCGAGTCCGAGTCGTCAGGCTTGCCTTGTGCGCAAGGGTCAAATTCAGAGTCTCACGCACTGGCAAAAGGCATAGATAGCGATGATGTCTCAGGGAGAATGAAGAAGCAGAGACGACAAGAACGCGTTGTACTAGGATCCTCAAGGATTGAAACGAGTGCTTGTTCTCTAGAAAATAACACAGACTACTGGGGTCACGATATCAAGGCACTCAAAGCGAACTCCACGGATGCTTGCTGCGTGGCCTGTCAGCGGGACCAGCTGTGCACTGGGTTCACCTACCTTGGGAACGAGATCCCGGACCCGGGGTTCAGAAATCACTGCTATCTTAAGGCAAGTCGAGAGGGAAGGCGATTCGTTAGTGGTCATGTGAGCGGGTATTTATGCAGCGGGGACGATGAACAGATCACCATGGGGGTGCAGGGATACTAGTAGGCGGTACCTATGGGCGCGAGCTTCTCCTTTGTCACTGCACCCCTGGCAGGCAGGGGGATTCAGGCAGCTGTATACGAATGGGGGGCCTTTTTGCAGGCCAAGCACGAGACCAAAAAACTCGCTGAAGATATCACAACCACGCTGGGGTTCGGCACCGACAATGGAGCCTGGATAAGCGACCACCAGTTCCCATTCGTGAACGCTACCCTGATCGTAGAGGCGTTCCGCCGACTGGGGGAACAAGGGGTGGGAAACATACGCTATCTTGCCTTCGACCCGTGGTGGTACCGAGGACAGCCTGGCTGGGTTACCTCTGCCGAGACGTTTCCCCAGGGATTGCCTGCCTTCGCCCGGGAGGTGGCATCAGCATACAGTGCCGGCCTGCATGGACATGCTCTCGAATAGCTCCTCGGAGAGATGGGGGATTAGCATGTTCCGGATAGCGCTAAGTCGATCGGCGAGCATGTGCTGACACACAAGTCGAGTACGAGTACGCCAGCGCATGACACGCCTAGTCGTAGTCGTACTTCAGGGCTAGACGGAACCATGTTTCCGCTTCTGCTGTATAGCAGCTACTGGGGCGTCAATGAAAGCACTAGGTACCTACCGTACAGAGAGAAAGGATTCAAGTTCTATACGTCTAGAAAGTATGTGCACTCGGATCCTCAGCACCCGTATGCAGCTAGATTCGACCAGTCAGACGGCGTGACTTCATCGGCATTCTACGACTACATCTATGGAATCTACGCAGACGAGCAGAAAGTCATGGTGAGGCACTTGCTCGAGCCTCTTTCACGCGCACTCCGCGCTTGCTCTGTTCTGCTCGGACCACGATTCTCGCCAGCACAGTACCGCATAGTATGCGCAATTATAACTTTTGGCGCCTAGCAGAATTTCGAGCTGCTAGCTGCTTCTAGTCCGCATGCCCCCCCACACAGCCTCGATTGTTTCTCGCATGCCCCTCCCCGTGAATGACCCCCAATCAGATGGCTATCACTTTCCTCGCCATCGTTCCTGCTGCTCGCAGGCCGCTGCGGAGACCGATTTCTTGAATTATTACCCACTCATTGTGAACGAGTTTGCTGCCAATTCCACGCTGCTGGAGCTGTGGGTACAGGCTCAGGACGACGCATTGAGCAGGCGTGGTATCCCGTGGCAGTAGTGCATGGCTCTCCCCTCGTACACGCTAGACAGCCTGAAGAGGTCTTCTCTCACTAACGCAAGAGGCACTGTAGATGCGACGCCGCTCATCCCCGACCACTGGATTCTACCTTGGACGTCGCTATTCTTCGATGCTGTAGCGATACGGCCTTTTTTTGACAACATATGGACAACGGGAAGGTAGCCGGGCAATTGGTACAACGGGAGCAGACCCAACGTGCGGCTTGAAGCCGCCATAGCTGTGCTATCTCGGGGCCCAATCTGGATAGGAGATGCTCCAGGGCTGACGAACGCTACGATTGTGAATTCTCTAGCGCGCGCAGATGGGCTCCTACTCGCTCCCACCCGGTCCATGACACCCATCGACAGGATGTTTCTTCAGCAGATGAATGCAAGTCTGAATCACAGACAAGGGATGGTCCTGGAGAGCCAATCGCAGCTGTCGTTGTGGTCGTCCTCCTCATCATAGTCATTCACTTCTTTGCCCTAGCATGCACATCATGGAGAAAAGCGACCAAGCGAGGTAACGATCCCAGCGACCGAAGCATTAGGAGACTATGGCGATGGCGATCCTCCTGGACAACAACAAATATGGGCCAGCTCAACGGATCTGCCTTGCGACGATGGTATCGCGGCAACATCAACCGCTGCTGCTGCTGCTGTACCAGCAGCCACGACGACGACACAGGTTCGATCGAACGTCCCCCCATGGCGACGGGGATTCTTGGGCACGTCTTCAGGTGCAGCTGGTGCTGCGGTTGCAACTGTGCCCGTGGAGCAGCTGCGTGCCGCGCCTCGCGATGCTGTTCCCCAACCCGGCGTGGCTCGGTCGTACAGCTTGCTCGCGGTAGACCTTGGAGGCACCGTTTCGCTGCATCCTGAAGTAGACCTGTGGCCGCCTTCGAGATCGGATCAGCTGTTCGTCGCGGCACCGCAACGCGATGCACCGTGCCATCCCGGAACTTCCGCTGCAGAATGTGGCGCGGTTGTGATTGGCGGCGCCGCGCATGTTCCGCTAGTGATCGCGACAGGTCCTGGCAACTCCACCGCAGGCACTCACTCCCACGAGCTGTGGACCGTCGCGCCAGTTCTCTCGAACGGGTGGGTGCTTTTGGGCGAGCACGGGAAGGTGCTTCGGTTAGCTCCGCAGCGCATGGTGTCGTATGGCCCAGCTAGTTCTGATTCCGAGTCTAGCGAAAGATCTGAACCAGGAGGTTCTGGAGTAGTGTTTGAAGTGGCCGGAGCGGTGGGCGAGCAGGTGAGCATGGACTGTGTAGAAGTGGTCGCAAGCGTGCATGAGGAGGCGCAGGTGCTCGGGATCTGGATCCGATCGACAGTTACCGTTGGTGCGACTGGGACGGTGTCGGGTGTATGTGGGTCCATCTCACAGGCGACAGCCAGTGCGTGATCCGGCGAAGCGCACCGAGCGTTCATTGATATCTACCGTTTCGTCACACAGCGCAGCATTTAACTCTTAGTGTATGCATATAGCTGGTACTAAATGATGCGAATGTTTCGCTAGCTTAGGTCACCTTACACCTTGCGCATCGCCGCCTCGATACGGCTTCCGGCCCCACGCTTGCGTCGCTTTCTTGTGCGCGGTGTCCACCGAATTTGCGGAACTCCACCACAAAACACCGATCCGACTTTTAACGCAACCATAAGACATTCACCGCTTATAGAGTTGTTACAATGGCTGCACGCGCGAACGTGCTGGAGAAACGAGTTGCGGCACACCCTGGGGAGCCCCTCGAAGTTGTGTCGTACATCGGCACCTCGGTTGCTTTAACTTGCATTCAAGAAGGGACTCAGTTCTACTCTGAAGCGCTCCAGAACCCGGATGCCATCAGAGCCCAGACATCATCGGATGTTATGGAAAAACTAGGTTCAAGATTAGCATATCCTCTTTTTCGATCATTCGCACATTCTGGTATTTGCAAATGCATTTGGATTGGCCTCTATAGTCACAACAAGGACCTCGCTGCCACCTTGTTTAGTCGTGAGTCAATAACGCCACGCGCTCCCAACTTACTCCCTTGATGGCAGTTTATTGTTTAAAGAACATGCAATTGTATTTTGGCATTCGCAGCTACCCCGCTCCTGCCGAGCTAGAGGCGAATGGCTATAGACGTTGACGGATTCGTGTCGGGCAGAGTCAAGAGCGCAAACAAGGACGCCATCCGATCCTTATATGCCGGCGTGGTCCCCTCGGCGGTTGGCCTCGGCATTGACTGGGTTGAGATTGCGGCTGAGTTCGTGCAAGAGAGAGCCACCATTGCGAAGTAGAAGAAAGAGATTCTGGCAGCCGAGAAGGACGAAGCGCGGAGAGCGAAGCGAGCAGCAGACATGGAAAGACGCATAGGAGAAATTAGCACAGAGCATTTGATGTGGGCAGGGCGGGTTGTTATCAGAACGATCCGCTACCAGCTGTCGCAAGGAGCGAGCACTTGGGTATCGTCTGTGCTGTTCGGAGCAACTGCTTGGGACACATACGCAGAAACGATTATGGGACTTGTGGGAGCAGCTGTACTGATGTGATAAGTATCGTTCAATGGTTGGTTTTTCTAGCGTAACAACTTGAAGAAGTCCTATGCCCCGGCCACGCACCGGATCGCCGATCGCCACCACTTCCGGCGAGTCTGTGCCACAGTGTGACGAGTCCGCAATCGGCGGCCTGCGTTCTCAATTCTGCCAAATGCCATAGAATCTATATGTTTGTTTCATCGATTTTCAATGAGCGTACCAGTACGTCACGGCACACCCTTATTGTAGCAAACTAAGGAATATCCCAGTTGGCTATTGCTTGCTCCGTCCGATGACACGAGACGGAACATCTAGTATTCAGTTGGAAGTGCAATTCTATGCGAGCTAGGCCTTCAGTAGCTAGGATATGGGCAATCGCACTCGGGATTATTGCTCCAGTAGCATGCACGCTCTGGTGGGGTGGTAACTTACACGATTTGCTCGATGGAAGGCCTTGCCGAGCAGGCAACACTTGCTCTCGCGCGATCTAGCATTAGTCTTGGATTGCTACGTGCCATCGAGTACACCTGGCCCACGGCAGATCTCAGTATGATTCAGAAGTGGAAGCCCATTACAGCCTCGAAACCGTATCAGTCTACATTCCTAGAGGCAATAGCAAGCAGGCTACGACCAATCACAAGCCGAGCTGAAGCAGCGGTGCATCGTTCGACGGAAGGAGTGCTGCAGATATTGCTCCCATGCATCTCGAACTGGATTGCAATCTGGGCCGTATCAAAAGTAACGGGGGCTGTACTCAAGTGGAGGAGACAGCGCGAGCATGATGCCATTGTCCGGAATGGCCTCACTGCCTCGCTCGGAGAGCAGCAGGTACTCCACGATAGGCACGAAGTGGCCAATGCCGCGTGCATTCACCACGAACAACGAGAGTTTACCAACGTTCATATTCGTTCGCTTGCCACCGCAGCGGGCGCCGTAGTTTGTACGTACGGCATTTGCGGGTTGCTTTCGATTTGCATGGAGGGACACCCCAGGCATGAACAGATGCATCGCATTGTAGTTGCTCTCAGTGTTGCTTTTGGGTGGTCTGAACTGTCAAATATGAGCATATGATGAAATGCACTGCAATGCAATGCAACTACCCACACAATGCCATCTTGACCAGTGATACTGGTTCTGGTGCTGGCCTGGGCATGCCTGTGCTCACCTCGCCCAGGCCTGGACATGGCCTTGCCATATAGCGGGTTTGGCATTTTGTCTCCCCCACTGTTGCGCATGCTATAAGTACCGTATAGTCACTGCAACTGAAACTGCAACGAAGTTGGATCTATTTGAATATCGACTTTTGGTTTGAGTACAATCACGTAGTACTATAGCACGCACATACCCACCCCGTGACATTATTCATGCATCTCGCGATACAGCACCGAATCCAACTCTCCAGGTATGTGAGTAACGTCGATGGTCAGTCACGAGGCTTGGCGAATCGACAACCGAAAGCGGTGCGCCATTGCACTTCTTCATCTTCGTTGGCCGACTGGGCGAGCATTCCAAGTTTCACCCCGGACCCCGATACTCTGATACGCTCTCGAACCTACTAATACGCACAGGCCGCCCAGCCGCTGCGCGCTCCCCTCCCCCGAAAACTCCCATTCTTATCAATGTTGTGACATCCCAATTTTCAATTGTATCTGGCAGCCATGGTTAGTGCCTCCTCGGAGCCAGGCTGGGCGATCTAGATCCATGTCAGATTCTGCGGGGGCACGCTCACCTCAACCTGCAGCGACTCGGCCCCGTCTGTTCCCTGGATCTACATGACAACCGGGGCTTCGTGCGCACTTCCAATGCCGATTGCCACAAGGGCCTCAGTCTATAAGCCAGTGTAATACATTGGGAGAGTGACGTTCGCTCGTTGCGTCGCTGTGGTTGGATTGAACACGACAGCTACACCCCGTCTTCCATTAGCGAGGAAAGGCTATACATGCATCATGCAGTCAAGTCCATCCATCGTAGGGTACTGCACATGCACAACATCTGCCTGTAGAATGTCACTGTATGTCCTGTATGTCTGCAGCCATCGTCGCACTACCTGCTGTACGACTGGGGTGTCATACAATCGTGACCCTCGCCAATTCCCACCGATCCCAAGGGACAAGTACTAACCGAGTGCGAACTCATATTCTGGCAAGTGCTCCGAAAGCGGCTCAAACGCAGCATCGGCGCCTCCAGCGTGATAATCCACTAGCGGCACAAAGCCCCAGCCCTGAGACGGCAGATAGTGATATAGGTCCCAGTACATCCCCAGGCGCGTCGTGTGTAGATCCATCCACCGCCCGAGCGAATATTGCTGCTCGTTGTATCCGACTGGCGCCTTCTACGCCCCGCTAAAGAAGTACGAGTCCGGCTGCAAGATATAAGTCCCTTTGGACAGCAGCCATCTGAAGAACTGTACCTGGTGTTGCGTTTGCTGATACACACTGTCAGCGAGACCTGCATGGTGCGAATGGTTCGTTGAGGCACAAGGGGCGTGAGAGCCTCCGTATGGTCCATCTGTGATAATCGCTGTGAGTCCAGTCGCATTAAAAAACGTCTCAAAGATTCCAGCTAGCTTGTCGTACCACCCACTGGCGAAGCAGGCGTCCGTGCCTAGCGCCCCGGTGCCAGCATCAACGACGTCCCACTGGTCACCCACGTTACCGCCGTAGCCACCGTGGCCCCTGTCCTCGACGATGAGGTCGTACCCACCCACCTCCAAGCCAAGGCTCCTCGCATACCGCGTCGAGTTGGCTACCCCTGCCATATAGGCTGGGCTTGTGTTCTCCAGGTTGAAACCGGAGCCGAATGAATACAGCAGCATGTCAAACCCTACATCTGCCGCTTGCTCGGCAGCGAGGGCCACGCCTGCCTATGATGTGTCGGTGATGGATAGATAAATGGGATTCTCCATCGAAGCCGGGGCCAGCAGTCGAGTTAGCTGTCGTCTCAGCAGCCCGAACCGCTCGCGATCCGTGTCCCCCGCAAGCAGCAGCTGCACCCTGTACGACTCGAACGTGCCCTGGGGAACAGAAGGGGATACCCCACCCTGTGCCGCAATGCGATGTTCATGCTCGCTCTAAGAGGAGGGCGGGGGCGGTCCCGATTTGTCGACGATCACGCCTGGCCCCAACAGGTAGGTTGCATTCAGCACCGGCTGCTGCACACCGGGAGAACCCGTCGTGATGCTGCATGTGCTCTGAGTGCCATACTGCCATTGAATGAGAGAACTGTGAGGAACATCTGCCTGTGCAAGCATCTTACTGTTCCAGTAATCCCCAACGAGAGCCCGGCCTTCCGGCCACATGCCCGGGGGAGACCACAGCCCGCTTGCGTCCCACGAGCATCCAGCCTGCGGGTTGAAGTCCATCGGGGACCAGTCGGTCCGCACATTCAGCATTTCGATGGAGGTGGCAGTGACTTCCACTGCTGCTCCTGCTGGGGGTCGGTTAGCCGGGTCGAACCGGACGAGCAGTTGCTTCGTCATTGCGGGGAAGCCCTGGTAGAGCTCGAAGACGAGATCGATGAGTATGTTGGCGTGCGCAGGGAGAGCAACAGCGCTCGGTGCCTTGAAGGTCGTCACCAGGCGGATTCCTTTCGGTGGCCAGCTCACATTCAAAGGTGCGTGCCTGCTGCCTGGGGTCCAAGGAAACGGGGCGATTGGAGTGCCTACCTCCATCGACACGAAGCTAAACGCATTTGGCACTGGAGCATAAGCAGCCGAGTGATTTAGCCATGCTTGAGAATGAACACCGCGAGACGGCTGACTAAGACCTCCAACTGCATAGGTGTGGCCATCTAGCACCACAACCGCCTCTTCAGAGACGGATCGAAGCACTTCTTCACCCCAGTTTTGCTTTGAGCCACTGGCCGGGTTCAACGAAGGCCCCGTGGAAAAGGAAACGGTGGCAAAGGCCGGTTGCGTACTAAAAACCCGCTCAATGAGTCCATTAGATAGCACTATTACGTTGCCATGCAATTCTGACGCGTCCGGAAACCTCGAGCTTGCTGGAACTTCGGTTGCAGTTGCGGTAGCATTGATAGCACTTACGAGAGGATCTACTTGACGTGGCGGGCGTAGCGCGAATGCAGTCCCAAGCAGAGCCCATACAAATAGCAAGCGTATGTACATTGGTCCTCTGTTTATGCTTTGCAGACGCATGCGATTCGCGCTAAGTCCCAAAATCCGGATTCCGGATCTGATATCCGGGTATTATGCGCACGCAACAATCCAGACCCAGGGGCCGAGCACTGACAAGCCTCCGCATACATGTACATATCCAGGCAAG
>Ga0136560_1001632_pt1 | contig 11542 bp, 3 predicted proteins | sample AntRauMeHopE1497_FD_104925 | JGI IMG/M metagenome (GOLD analysis project Ga0136560, IMG submission 104925) | Saline lake microbial communities from Rauer Islands, Antarctica - Metagenome Hop E1 #497 | ecosystem: Environmental > Aquatic > Non-marine Saline and Alkaline > Saline | place...
GGCTTCGTACCCGGCGTACAAGGACATTTACGGCTCGTGGGACGGCGAGGCTCTGCCGTCCTCGGGCGACGTGGGCGTGCCCTTCTCCTTCACGGTGGACCACGTGCAGGGGGACGCGTACGCGGCGCCGTCCCGGTGCCACGTGCGGCTCGACGCCGGCGCGGCGGGCTTCCCGGCCTCGCTTCTGTCCTCGCGTGTGCGTCGCACCGCTCTCGCTGACTTCCTCTGCCGGCGGTTTCACGACATGGTGCGGCGGGCGGGGATCGACCAGAAGATGAAGGGGGGCGGGGGCGGCTGGCAGGGCGCCAAGGGCGGCGACCTCCGGATCGAGCGGTGCTCGCAGCACGTCCTGGAGCGAACGGCGGCGTCGGTGGAGGCCGGGGGCGGTGTGGAGGTGCGCTTCACCGTGGCGCTCCCCGCCCGCGGCCGCACCGTCTGCGGCCGGTACGCCGCTGACGTCATCGGGCGGCACCTCCCCGCGGTGGTCGGGGCGTCGCTCCTGCACGGCTCGCTCGACGCCGCGTCGCTCGTCGCCCACGTCGACTGCGTGGAGGACCAGGAGGCCCTGCGGGCCAGCCTCGCCTCCCAGGGCCTCGTAGCCTTCGTGCGCAACGGCGCCGTCCTCCCCAGGGAGTCGGGCGCGAGTGACGCCCCCATGTCCCCCGGGGAGGCGGTTCCCTTCGCGTCGCCCCCGGGCCTCCGCCGCACCGTCACCCTGCCCCACGCGGGCCGTGTCACCGGCATGGGCGTCCCCCGCGGCGTCACCCTCATCTGCGGAGGCGGCTTCCACGGCAAGTCCACCCTCCTGCAGGCCCTGGAGAAGGGCGTCTACAACCACGTCCCCGGCGACGGCAGGGAGTTCGTGGCAGCCTCCCCCGCCTCGGTCAAGATCCGGGCGGAGGAGGGCAGAGCCGTGACGGCGGTCGACGTCTCCGCCTTCATCAACAACCTGCCGCGCGGCAAGCCCACGGGCGACTTCACCACCCCCGACGCGAGCGGCAGCACGTCCCAGGCCGCCAACATCGCCGAGGCCCTCGAGGCCGGCGCCGACGCCCTGCTCATCGACGAGGACTCGTCCGCGACCAACTTCATGATCCGAGACGCCCGCATGTCCCGCCTCATCGCCGCCGACCGGGAGCCCATCACGCCCTTCATCGCCAGGGCCCGCCAGCTGTGGGAGGGCCACGGGGTCTCCACCGTCGTCGTCGTCGGGGGCGCGGGCGACTACTTTGCAGTCGCCGACCGGGTCATCGCCATCGACGAGTACGTCCCCGCCGACGTCACCGACAGAGCCAGGGCCATCATCGACGAGACGGGCGGGCCCGCCGCCGTGGTGGGGTCGGCGGCCGGCGGCCCCATGGCCTTCCCCGCGCCCCGCAGCCCCGCCGGCGGCGTCGCCCTCGACGGCAAGGTTCACGTGCGAGACAAGCACCGCGTGACGAGCTTCGACGAGCTCGCGCTCGACCTCACGGGCGTGGAGCAGCTGGTGGAGCTCGGCCAGACCAGGGCGCTGGTCGAGGCGCTGTCGGTGGTGGCCGCGGGCCGCGCGGGGGCGCTGGGACGGGACAGCGTGTCGGCCGTGCTCGACGCGCTGGAGCGCCTCATGGACGAGCGCGGGGTGGACGCCCTCAAGCCGGGGTGGTACCACAACGGCCTGACCAGGCCGCGGCGCTTCGAGCTGGCGGCAGCGCTGAACCGAGTCAGGACGGCAGCGTTCCGGCAGACGGGCGGCACGGCCGCGTCATCAGCTGCCCCGGCGGCGGCCTCGTCCGGGGCCGCGCCTGCCGGTGCGGGCGGCGGCTCCGCGGTTGCCAGGTGGGACTGAGCGCGACCGACCGACGAGGTGCGTGCGGGCGAGGCAAAGCCGAGGGTGCTGTTGTGCCGACCGCAACGCAAGGCCGATGACCGATTCCGCGCACCGCCAACCCACGCGAGCACGCGCATCCACGCCCCGCCCCCGCCCGCGGGCGTCACGGCAGCAGCACGATCCCCTCAGCGTCCAGCCCCGCCACGATGGCAGCGCAGCTCGCCACGTACCACGCAAGCAGCGGCAGCGACGCCCAGTCCGGCAGCGTGACCATGGACCCCTGCAGAGCCAGGTTCGTCGCGCCCGTGAGGACGTTTCCGACCAGAAAGAGGGTCAGGGGGTGGCGGTTCGCCGCGTCGAGGATGACGAGCCAGGGTCCGACGCCCCCGACGGCGGGGGCGGGCGCTCCGGCCCGGCCCCTCGTCTGCTCAACGGCGCTGGCAGCGGCCGGCCGCCTCCTCCGGACGGCGGAGGAGGATCGTCCCCCGCGAGTCGGCGCCGCCTCCTCCTCCTCTGCCTCTTCTGCCTCCTCCTCCTCGTCTTCCCGCTCCACTTCCTCCTCGTCGCTCGTGGCGGGGCCCTCCGCCCGGGCCGCGGCCTGTGCGTCCGCCTCCTGCCTGACGCGCCGCGCAATCGCCGGCGTGGGCACGACAAAGACGTGGATAAGGATGAGAAGGGCGAGGAGGAGGCTGACGGCGGCGGTGACGAGGAGGACGTAGGCGAGGTTGGCGGTGCGGCGGGACGGGGAGAGCGGGGAGAAGCCGCGGTCCGAGGGCGCGCCGGGGGGCGTCGGCCCGCTGTGCCCCGACGGCCTCGGCCCGTCCGCCGCGAGGAGGAGGGCGAGGGCGCATCCGGTCATGGCCGCGAGGAGGAACAGGGCGGCGGCCAGCCCGACGATGCCGTCCGAAGGGAGGGCGGCACCGCCCTCCTGGGCCTCCTCCTCTTCCTCCTCCTGCTCGTCGCTGCCGACTGCCCAGTCGCCGAGACCCCTCCCCACGCGGCTGGCAGAGTCCACCCCCATGCCCTGGCGGCGGCGCTGCGCCGGCGCCGCCGCCGCCCTGTGCCGCGCGACGGGCAGGAAGATGCCCCGCCCGATACCCACGCCGATCAGGGCTAGGGACACGTAACCGGCCAGCGAAGTGACCCCCTCGCGGTTGGCGTCGAGCAGAGCCCACGGACTGAGCTCGATGTAGAGGCTGGACTCGGCGCTCCCGTCCATGAGTCGGTGGGCGCCGACCACCCAGTCGAACCCGCCGGAGAGCGAGAGCCAGGCCTGGTGCACGGCGGACAGCGAGAGGCCAGCCGCGACCAGGGGCAGGGCGTCGACCACCCACTGCCCCGCGGCGCCGGGTGCGGTGGCGGGGCTGCGGACGCCGAGGCGCGCCGCGACGGCGGCGGTGGCGGCGGCCGCTCCGCCCTTGGCCCCAGCCTCTTCTTTCTCGTCCTCCTCGTCCCTTCCCTCGGCGTCGGCGAGCACGTCGTAGCTCGAGGTCATGGAGGCGCCGAGCGATGCCGTGACGCCGAGCATGGTCGTCGCGGCCTCGGCAAGCACGGCCAGTGGGGGAACGAGAGCGAGGGTCAGGAAGAAGTTCCAGTGCACGCCGTACTCGGACACGTGCCCCTGGTAGTTGGTGGCGGCGGTGGAGGCGAAGCGAAGGAGGCCGATGGCGAGGCACGGCAGCACGGCCGAGAGGGCACCGTCCAGGGAGCGGGAGAGAGGGCTGGCGCGGCCGACGACGGCGCCCGCGCCGGCGCCGAGGAGCCTCGCTGCCCTGGCGGCCCCCTGCCGCTCCGCTTGCCCCGTGACGAGGCCCACGGGGTCGGTGAGGACGGCACGCGCCTGCTTGGACGCCAGCGCCCCCGCGATGACCACCACTCCGACGCCCAGGTCCATCAGCGACACGCCCGCGACCTCGGTCTTGAGGTGGTGCCGCGGGAACGCCGGCGTGTCGCACGCCAGGATGGCCATGACGGTGAGGAGGAACACCCCGGCGCGGAGGTGCGTCAGGAAGGGCGGCCGGCCCGTGGCGAACGTGCGCTCAGCGTACGGCGCGGCCCGCCCCTGGTCCAGGAACGGACGGCCCAGCGCCCTGCCCGCCAGAAACGCGACCGCTAGTGCCGCACCAATCACGCAGACCAGGAGCCGCTCCGGCATCGCGGACTCGAGGGTCATGGCGACGAGGACGGGGATCACAACCGTAGCAAACTCGACCAGGAACCTGACCGCGGTGCTTGGCTGCGGACAGCACCAGGGAACCGGGAGCCTCGTTGTAAGCCGCTCGTGCCAGAACACCAGGGGCGGCGCAACGTCGCCCGCAATCCGCGCGGAGGCAACGTTGCCGGCGAGACTCACCGGCCGGCGGCACACGTGAGGCGAGTGAAGCACCGAAAGTACCACCTTGGCAAGGAGTAGGGATGCCTGCGACGACAAAGGCGGTGTACGCTTGGCGCGCCGCTCGCAGCGGGCGGCGGCGCTCGCGAACGGCGGTCGGCCGGCCGTTTCAAAGCCCTCACCGGAACCACCGAGATGGTGGCCATCACGTGCCACACCGATGACCCATCGTTCCCGCTCGTGAAGGACTCCTTCACGGCACGGGCCGCGGCGTCCATGGCGAGCCGTGCGCGGGGCCGGCCGAGACTGGTGGTTTGCGGCTCTGCACAGCTCTGCACGAGAGGTGCCCATTTCGCGGCCGTGTTCGGCCAGCACAAGCGCGATCACGCCCGTAAAAGCAAGGCATGCCCAAGCGTCGCAGGTCATCGTCCAAGTCGGGAGCCGCGGATGCGGCAGCGGAGGCCCCTGCAGCCAAGCCGGCCCCCAAGGCGGCTGCGGACCCGGGTGCCAAGCGCATGAAGGAGCGTCGCGGGGGCGCTGCTGCGTCCAGCAGCGCTGCGGATGAGCCCGTGGAGGCGGCTGCTGCGGCTTCGTCGTCGAGCTCCACAGAGGCGGCCGCGGCCGAGGCCGCGGATGATGCTCCCCTGCCTTCCGGCACCTCTGGGCTGTCTGCCGAGGTGCTGGCCAAGGGTGGCGTGTCCATGGCCAGCTTTCGCGGACGCGGGACGGCAAGGACGCCGTACAGGAACAAGCAGCGGTGCCTGGTGCTCTCGACGCGGGGAATCACCTCGCGCTACCGCCACCTGATGGAGGATCTCCGGTCGCTGATGCCGCACCACAAGAAGGACAGCAAGCTGGACGTCAAGGACGAGCTGCGCGTCGTGGGGGAGATCTCCGAGATCAACGGGTGCAACGGGTGCCTCTTCCTCGAGGGCCGCAAGCACCGTGACCTCTTCATGTGGGTGGGCCGCACCCCCGCCGGCCCGTCGGTCAAGTTCCACGTGGTCAACGTGCACACCATGGACGAGCTGCGGCTCACGGGCAACTGCCTCCGCGGCAGCAGGCCGCTCCTCTCCTTCGACGCCGCCTTTGACGCGGCGCCGCACTGGCAGCTCATGAAGGAGCTCCTGACGCAGACCTTCGGCACGCCGCGCGGGCACCCCAAGAGCCAGCCGTTCCACGACCACGTGTACAGCTTCTCCGTGTGCGACGGCCGCATCTGGTTCCGCCACTACCAGATCCTCGACCACGCCAAGGAGGCCAAGGGCAGGGCCCGCATGGAGGCGCGCGGCGAGATGCCCACCGAGCTGGTGGAGATCGGGCCCCGCTTCGTCCTCAACCCGGTGCGGGCCTTCGAGGGCGCCTTTGGAGGCCGCGTGATCTGGTCCAACACCTCCTTCGTCACGCCGAACCGCCTCAGGCACGAGCTGCGCTACGACCAGTCGGAGAAGTACAGCAGCCGCATCGCGTCCAAGCGCGACCACGACGACCGCATGTCCGCGCTGCGCGAGGCTCGCCCCAAGGACGACCTCGCCGACGTGTTTGCGTGAAGCTCGCAGGACGAGGGCGGATGTTTCTTGCGTTGTTGCACGCCACATACGCATTCATGGCCACGCACAAGGCACCCACATCGCTTAAGCCATGCCCAGGGCGCCGTCCTGCGTCCTCCCAAGCACGGCCAGCGCGCTTGCCGCGAGGTGCTCGTCATCACTCCGTCGGAGCGGTAGTCGGGAATGACGGGGGCATTCCGCCGGCCACGCCTTGCACCTGCATGTGGCCGCTGAAGTCTGTTGGCTGGAGCGCCTCCCGGACCCGGCTGGCCAGCGCTGTCGGAGGCGACTCTACGGCTGACAGAGCCGCGCGGGACACGACGCTGGTGCGAGGAGCGGACGTGCCCTCGGTGTCATGAGCATCGTCTGCCGTGACGTCGATGCCAACGGCACCGTGATCAGTCTCGTCCTCGGCAATTGAATCGTACGCCGAGGACAGCGGGACGCGCTCGGAATCGGTCTCGTGGTGCGGCGCCGACATGAAGGAGCCGGCCCGGCTCGCGACGTTCCCTGCCACGGCTGCCATGGCGCTCTGAGCGCCGCTCAGTGTCCGGCGCATCGCTGCTCCAGCACCACGCTCTGCGCGGGAGGCCTGGTCGCGGCTGAGTGCGGAGCGTCCGGGTAGCGCCGACGCTTGGGCGCCAGCCCCGTCGCCGTGGTTGGGGCCGCTCGCAGAGCGCTGCCTGCCATTCGGGCCGCGGGTCCTCGTCTTCGTCGCCTTGCCTCGCATCGGGGTGTCGCTCCAGTCGTCGGCCGTCGGGCGGAATCCGGCTGCCCGCGTGCCTAGCGCCTCCTTGCCCCCTGGGGTTGATGAGGGAAGCGGGTCGGCATGCTGGGGGAAGCCCCGCCGCCGCACACACCTTCCTCGGGCGGTGCAGGCAGCTGATGCCATCATGCCTGCCACAAAGACCCCGGCGACCAAGCACACTGCGACAACAATGCCGACCCCCGTCCAGCCAGGAGGAACTGAATCGGCCCGGGCCCCTGTAGCCGGACCAGTCGCCCCAGCCTCACTTTCGACTTCTGGGGGATCACTGCTCCCGTTGGTCGTGCACCGGCCGGGTCCGGCCCGCGCGAAGCCCTCGGCACAGACTGTGCAACCTTCTCCCTCTTGGCCAGGGAAGCACATGCACTCTCCCGTGAGCGAGTTGCAGACACCAGCTCCTCCACAGCGCCGCTCGATGTTGTCAGCCGGGTCAATAGCCCAAGGGCAGCTGCTGACTCCTGCCGCAGCGCCTGAGAGCGGGCAATCCTGGGAGCACGCGCCGAAGGAGGAGCAGGATTCGTCGGCACATGCCTCCCCCTGCTCGCAGATACCGTTGCCACAGGCACCCACGCGACGGACTCTGCGAAAGGCGAGTGACGTCCTGCCGCTGAGATCAGCCGAATCTGACGCACGAATCGTACTTGCCGACGCTAGCCTCTGGAGCAGCTCAGGCTCTGGCAGACCAGCCCCACGGATGTGGAGTGCCATGACGACGCCCGTGGGCCCGGCCGCACCAGAGCTGACAACCTGTGCTGGGGCAGCTGCCACTGCCAGCGATTGACCTGCACACGTTGCCGACGGCTCAAAGGCCGCCATCGCGGCAACCCCCGTGCCCAGGGCTTCGGCACGCACATAAAGCACCTCCACGGTGCTGCTTTCCGGAAGTGAGGCGGCCAACATGGCTTGAAGTGGCTGTGCTGACATTAGCCCGAGCTGCTGCGCCCGAGCCTCAGTGGCCGGGTGGATCGTCGTTGAAGCGGTCCCTGGTTCACCGATGCCGAGGAGCAGCGCCTCCGCCTCAACGCTGCATGAAGTTGAGTCGCCACCGCAAACTCCGCACGCATCGACCTTCCAGCCGTTCGTGCAGCAAAGCCCGGATTGGCTGAGAGCGTCGCAGCACTCGCCAAAGGCATCCACGACGCTGCCCCCTCCGCAGCGCTGCGAAACAGGCAGGCGTGCCCGGAGCACCTCTTCCTGGGACTGGAGCAAGCCCCCAGCTGCAAGGTCCAGGTCAGCGCCGCACCACCAGAGCTCCGTCTGGGGGCTTAGCCCTGCTGGTGCACCCGCAGCACCGCCTTCGCCGTACCCTGGCCACGGGCACTTCGCGTCCGCAGGGGCATCAACCACGAGCGGCGCCTCGAAGCCCCCGACCGCCAATGCCTCGGTCTCGACAGCAGCATTGCCGAGTCGCAAGCCCACAACGGGCACGACGTGACCGGTCTGGGAGGTGACAGCAGGGGCAATGCCGCGAGGTCCAAGCAGCGCGCCGGTGGAAACGCAACCCGCTGACGCCGGCGGCACGGCAGTCGAGTAGGCCGCGGTGTTGAGCTCAACACGCCGATGAGCAGTAACCGTTGTGGGGCCGTCGGTGAAGGCCGCCCTGATCCGCGGGTCTTGTCCCATGAAAAGTGCCGAGGCTTGGTCCGACGCTGCTGCTGTGCTGATGCCAGGGAAGCAGTTCCTTGAGTCAACCTCACGTCCGTGCGAGTCGGCGCAGGCCAGTGCCGGTGCCACAGCGGACCACAGCGCTCCGCTGGGCAAGGGCACGCGCCCCAAGGGACACGTACTGTTTGACGATTCATCGACCGGGACCTGGGCGGCTGCCTCGGCAGCCCATCGGGCGGCAGCAGCGTCGGCAGCGCCGGCCCCTGCGGCGTCTATAGCCGTGAATGTGGCTCCAGACTCCACCAGGAGGGTCATCCGTCCAGAGATGAGGCCATGCGTGGCTGCAGTTGCGGCGAGCGCTCCAGCAACCTCGCTCGGCGAAGCGGAGCATTGCACGTTGACCAAGGCTTCCGCTGCTTCGGCGATGGCCAGCGACGTTGGCTCTGAGCCCGAAGTGGTCATGCCCACGGCAAAGACGACTTCGGTCGTTGAGGACGGGGCAGTGGTGGAAGCAGGCGTCTGCGAAGCACCACCAGTGCCATGAAGCACCACAACCCAAGCCCTCGGAGCGCCGCTGGCGTCCCTCTCGCTCACATCGACGGAGATCGTGGTCGCCTCGCCCTGGGCGCCGGCCGAGCTACCCAGAAGAATTCGAGGGGCAGCGGTGCCGTTTTCCGCGTCCACAGCAGCGCTGTTGTGGATCCATACGATGGCTTCTGGCCTGGATCCGGCGGGGATCGAAGCCCCTTCTGCCACACGCATCGTGGCCAGCTCAGTCATCAGCCCAGTCTCGTCCGCCTGCACGGTCTGAGTTTGGCCCTTCTCCTGCGTTCCGCTGGCGTCCAGAAGCGCGTCGGCCCGCAGAGCCGCGGGTGAACCTGACGGCGTGGGTGTCGGAGCCATGCTCGGTGACGGTGAGACGCTCGATGTTGCTGTCGGTGTCGGTGTCGCTGTTGATGTTGCCGTGGGAGTCGCAGTCGCCGAAGGCGATGATGTGGGAGTCGCAGTCGCCGATGGCGAGACAGAGGGCGTGGCCGAGGTTGACGGGGTCGCGGTACCGGTCGGGGAGGCCGTGACAGACGCAGTGGGACTTGTCGACGGGCTCTGGGAGGGAGTCGTGCTTGGAGAAAGGCTCGCGCTCGAAGTTGGGGTCGCAGGAGCTGACGTCGACGGGGTTGCGGTGGCAGGCGGAGTTCCTGAGGGCGTTCCCGACGGCGTCCCGGACGGAGATGCCGACGGCAGTGCGCTCCGTGTCGGAGACGGCGATGAAGACGGCTGGACGAAGATCTCGGCGACCGTGACAGACAGAATCGCGTCACCAAAGCTGTAGCAGCGACTGAAGCCGGACGCCGAGGTCTCGGTTGACGTGATGGCGCATGATGAGGCACCAACCTGCACGAAACCTCCGAGGCCGGATTTCACCTCCGCGTCAAGCGTCGCAGAGAGGCCGTCGCTTGCCACGACCCAGACTGCGCCGGCTTTGGCCGCGACGTTGCGCAGAAAGAGAGCGCTTGTGGCGATGCTCCGGATGCGCATCGGACCGGAAGGGTCGATAACACGAATTGTCAGAGTGAGGTCGTCCCCGTTCTTGACGATGGGTATCGTGTCGGGCGGGACGAGCTCGAACACGGTGCCGCTAGTCTTGATGGAGAAGGCGCCAGCCGTGCCGGCAATGGCCGCGGCCAGAACTGATGTCATCACAAGTCGAGCCATACTGGGCACCTGCGCGAAAGCGTGGGAGCCGAGGGTCGCGGATGATTGGGGAATGGCTGGCGCCAACGAACTACGAAACGCGACCAGCATCGGCCACAGCCCGGCCCATCCCACGGCTGCCCCCCATGACAAGGAAGCTGGAAGTACTTGGCGACGCTGTGGGCCCGTGCTTGCCCTCCGGATTCCCCCAAAACGCGGGACGACAAAGGTGGTCGCAACGTTGCGCCGGCGTTTTACCGCCTCGGCGCATGTCGCCGTGTTCTCGGCCAGAGATGCTTGCACCCGACGGCACAATGTATCCAACTGCCATCGTTGGCGGGGCGTTGCGAGGGGTAGGACTAGGACTTCACGCGCGGAGGCGGCGCAAGGCGTCGCTGCCGGGCCGAGCCCCGTGAGTCTCACCATTGGTTCAGATCCCGGCGGAGGCCTGGGCACAAAGAGCTGGGCAGGGGTAAGCTGCTCTGGAGTGCGCTGCTCTGGAGTGCGCGGAAGAGGTGCAGAGGCGCCGGCAGCAAAACGCCGAGTGCCAGCGGTCGTTTGGCCAATCGCGCGCTTGGGAACGGGCTCACCGTATTCAATGCTCCGCGGATGCGCCAGCTCTCACGCGTCGCGGTCTTGCACGATCTTGACCATCGTCTCTAGGCTCATGGCCCCGGTTAGGGCCGCGGTGAGGACGGGCTCGCTCACGCCGGGACGGCATGCGCGCCTCACGGCGTGCAGCGCCTCCCCGAGCCGCGCGATCCGCTCCAGGTAGTCGTGCCTCTCCGCCTTGAGCGACTCGGTTCGCGAGTCCGCGGCCGCGGACCCTTCGAACTGCACCGGCCCGGGGTTACGGTACAGCTCCCCGGCCGCGCACTCGTCCGCGTCGGCCCACAGCAGCTTGGCGGGGCCGGCGTGCACGTTGACGCCCTCGGACGGCACGACGGCCCTCGTTCCCGTGGACGTGGGGCGCACGGCCATCATGGACGCCGTGGGCACGCCGATGGGGACCCAGGAGGCCGGCCCCCCCTGCAGGCCCCGGATGCACGCCGTGTAGCCGTTGGCCCCGTGGGACGCAAGCGCGGCGGCGGCGAGGCCGAGGTTGTACCCGTAGTCGCAGTCGAACCCCGAGGGGAGGGCGGAGCGGGCCTGGTAGCCGAAGGCGCACGTCTGCGCGCTCCACGACCCGCTGTACGACCCCGCGGCCTTGCGGCGGGCCAGCTCGTCCCCCACCAGCTGCGCGAGCATCTCCTCCGTGGCCACCTGCGACAGCTGCACCGTGCCGTGCACCTCCCGCTCCAGCAGCAGCTGCGCCCGCACCCGCGCGGGCACGAAGGCGAGGAGCGCCTTGGACCAAGGGGTGAGCGCGTCCTCCACGTCGCCGTCGTCCCCGTCCCCGCGGCGGGCCATGATGGCGTTGATCTCGTCGATGAGGGCCTGCAGCTCTGGGATGGCAGCGACCAGGCCTTCCGGCAGCAGCACCACGCCGAAGTCCTTGCCCAGCTCCGACCGCCTGGCCACGAGGTCCGCGAGGGAGGAAACCACGGCCTGCAGGCCCGAGCGGGCGTGCACGACGCTCTCGCCGAGCAGGGTGACGTTCGGCTTGGCCTGCAGCCCGCACTCGAGCGTCACGTGCGACGCCCGGCGCCCCATCAGGCGGATGAAGAACCAGTGCTTGGCGGCCGACGCGGCGTCGGAGCAAGTGTTGCCGACCAGCTGGGCGAAGGTCCGGGTCGCGGTGTCGAACCCGAGCGTCGCCTCGACGAACGCGTTGTGCACGTCGTTATCGA
>Ga0136560_1001633_pt1 | contig 11537 bp, 9 predicted proteins | sample AntRauMeHopE1497_FD_104925 | JGI IMG/M metagenome (GOLD analysis project Ga0136560, IMG submission 104925) | Saline lake microbial communities from Rauer Islands, Antarctica - Metagenome Hop E1 #497 | ecosystem: Environmental > Aquatic > Non-marine Saline and Alkaline > Saline | place...
GGCGATATGGGAAAGATTGGCCTAGCGGTTACGCCTGCCGACCCAAATATAGTTTATGCCACTATTGAAGCCAATGATGAAGAAAAAGGTTTTTATAGATCTATGGACAAAGGGGAAAGCTGGGAGAAGCGAAACAGCTATATTTCTGGAGGTACGGGGCCACATTACTATCAGGAAATAGAGGCTTCGCCCGTTGATGCCGACCTCGTATATCAAATGGATGTTTTTTATCAGGTTTCCCGTGATGGCGGCAAAACCTTTACTATTTTGGGCAATGGTCGCGAAAAGCATAGTGATAACCATGCCTTGTGGATAGACCCCAACAACGGAAAGCACCTACTTGCAGGTACCGATGGGGGACTCTACGAATCCTTTGATGAAGGCACTACGTGGCGGCATTTTCCAAACCTGCCCATTTCGCAGTTCTATAAGTTGGGTGTGGACAATGCGGAACCTTTTTACAATATTGTGGGCGGGGCGCAGGATTTAGGCACCTTGATCGGTCCATCGCGTACCACCAATGTAGAAGGCGTTCGCAATCAGGATTGGTATGTACCTTTAGGTGCGGATGGTTATGAGTCCGTTTTTGACCCTGAGGATGCCAATACGGTTTACATGGAAATTCAACAGGGACTTTTGCACCGCTTGGATAGGCGAACAGAAGAGGTAATTAATATTCAACCACAACCGGCGCCCGGCGATGCTCCGGAACGTTGGAACTGGGACTCCCCGCTGCTCATAAGTCCGCATGACAACGAGCGACTGTATTTTGGTTCCCAGCGACTATGGCGAAGTGACAATAAAGGCGATTCTTGGAAGGCTATAAGCAAGGATTTGACAACGAACACAAATAGATATGAATTGGAGACCATAGACCGTATATGGAGTATAGATGCCCTATATGATACCGGTGCCATGTCCAAATATGCAACCCTTACCGCTATTGCGGAGTCGCCCTTGAAGGAAGGTCTGCTCTACACTGGCTCAGATGATGGCCTCATAAATGAGAGCACCGATGGCGGACAAAACTGGCAAAAAAGTGCCGGACTTCCCAAAGTTCCAGCCCGTTCTTTTATCAACGACATAGAAACATCGCACCATAATGAAAATGTGGTTTTCGCTGTGGCGGATGCGCATAAATTCGGGGATTATAGTCCCTATATTTTTAGGAGTGCCGACCGCGGTCGCTCTTGGAAATCCATTGCCGGCGATTTACCGGCCGGAACCATCGTTTGGGTACTCAAAGAAGACCCAGTAGATGAAAACTTATTGTTTATCGGAACCGAATTTGGTATCTATTTTTCGCCAAATAAAGGAAGTAACTGGATTAAGTTGGGTGCTGGAGCACCCACTATTGCGTTTCGCGATTTGGAGCTGCACCCAAGGGACAAAGATCTTATAGGGGCTACTTTTGGTAGGGGCTTTTATATTTTGGACGACTATACGCCACTTAGAAATCTGGCCGAGGCGATCGAGAATAAATCGGCCGCGTTGTTTCCGGTGCGTGATGCTTGGTGGTACGTGGAAAGTGTTCCCATGCAGGCAAAAGGAATGCCCGGACAGGGAACAACCAGTTTTGTTACGGAGAACCCGCCTTTCGGTGCCCTGTTTACTTATTACTTGGACGCTATTCCCCAAACCATGCAGGGAACCCGTACCGATGCAGAAAAGAAATCTAGGGAGGATAACGTAAGTATACCCTTTCCGGGATGGGAAAGGCTGCAAAAGGAAGCAGATGAGGACAAACCACAAGTCTTGCTTTTGGTCAGCGATACCAACAACACTCCGATCCGTTGGATCAAAGGGAAAGCCGAAAAGGGATTGCACCGTACCAATTGGGACTTAAAATTATCCCCGCCGGACGCAATAGATTTAAATGTGCCTGATTTTGTGCCACCATGGGCGGGAGAGGCCGCAGGTCCTTTGGCCGCACCGGGCACCTATTCCGTAAAATTATTCATGCTTCAAAACGGAAGTTTGCTGCAACTCGGCACCGCTCAGGAATTCACCTTGAAACCTACCCCCAATAGTCCGTCTGGCATCGATTTTGACAAAGTAGCTAAATTTCAGCAAAATACGAGTTTGCTCTTAAAAGATATGTATGGGGCAAGTTCAAAAATGGGAGAGGCCAATAATCGCTTGCGTTATATGAAGGCTGCCTTGATGGAAACGCCAAAGGCCAATGAACAATTATTTGCCGGATTGCAGCGCCTGGAAACCAAATTGGGAAATCTTAGGGAGCGTTTGTACGGTAATCCCATTAAAAATAAATTCAATGAATCTACGGTGCCTTCTATCATGTCCAGAGCGGGTTCGGTGGCCTACGGACATTGGGAGACCACGCAAATGCCTACTCAAACGCAGCAAGAGAATATCCGACTAGCGGAAACGGATTTCAATATTTTTAAAACCGATATGAAGACCTATTTTGATGCCCTTGAGAAGTATGAGGGGCAATTGCAAGCTGCTGGGGCGCCTTATACGGTTGGGAGGAAGTTGGATTAATAATGCCCGTTTACCAAATAATTGGCAATTTGAAAAATCAATGGGAAAGAAATTAACTGTTTACATGATTGATGGTACGGCTTATGGACCAAGATTAAGTGAAATTGGAAATTGGGTAGGAAAGGCAATATATAGTCCTAGAGCTTCCATAAATAAAATAATGAATCGACGTGAATTTGATAATCCTGGAATTTATTGTCTTAAGGGTGATCCAACTGATGACGCTTTTGACGAAAAAATTTATATTGGTGAAGCTGAAAATATCAAGACAAGGCTGAAACAACATTTAAGCGACCAAAATAAAGATTTTAAAGAATTGATTTTCTTTGTGAGTAAGGATGAACTTTTAACGAAAACACAAATAAGATACTTAGAATCTCGAATGGTTCAATTAGCTATTGAAGCAAAAACAGCCCAAATTGATAATGGAAACTCGCCAAGTTTACCCACATTACATGAAGCTGATATTTCTGATATGGAATATTTTCTTGACCAGATAAAGTTGATACTTCCTGTAATGGGGTTTAAATTTTTAATCTCATCAACAGTTAAACAAAGAGCTGAAAATCAAAATGGTGAGATTAATTCAATTCACGAAACCTATTTTATTAAAACAAAAGCTTTTAATGCCTCTATGAAGGAAACGGATCAAGGTTATATTGTTGTAAACGGTAGCGAGGCAAAAAAAGAACTCTCTAATTCTTGTACTGAAACCTATAGAAATATGAGAAGAAAATTACTTGAAACCGAAATAATGCTTGAAGAAAAAGATAAGCTGATATTTGCAGAGGACACTATTTTTAATAGTCCAAGTGCAGCTTCAAATATGATTTTAGGAAGGAATTCAAACGGATTTACAGAGTGGGTTAACAAAAAAGGACAGACCTTTAGAGATGTTCAAGAAATAACTAATGCAACAAACGTTTAAATTAAGAAAGTGAGATTTCAATTTTAAATTAGAAGCCCAGTTTCAAGATTCAAACTATTCATTTTTTTTAGAATAGCCTTAAAATTTTACCTCCTTCTAATCAACCAAAGTCCAATAAAGGTCAATAAACCATTTACCGGCAGGAGCTCATACCCAAAAACATAGCCGCCCAAAGTTTCGGCGGGCAATTTTCCTAGGATGACTATGATGCTTAATGACAGGAGTGCCACAACCCATACATATTTATCCTTTACTTGGTGCTTGGTAAAAATACCAAAGGAGAAGAGTCCCAACAAAGGGCCGTAGGTGTAAGAGGCTACGGTAAGGAGTCCGTCTATCACGTTCCTGTCCAAGATGTATTTAAAGGAGATGACCACCAAGATCAGCAAAATACTCATGCCAATATGGGTTCTTTGCCGTGTGGTTTTGGCATCCTTTTCAGATTTCTTTTCGGTATTTAGAAAATCCACACAAAAGGAAGTCGTTAAAGAGGTCAGCGCACTATCGGCACTACTGTAGGCAGCAGCGATAAGCCCCAGCATAAAAGTAATGGCCACGGTAATGCCCAAACCGCTGTTCAGGGCAATTTCGGGGAAAAGGAGGTCGGATTTTGGACTGCCGTCCATGAGCGGGATAGCGATATTATATTTTTCGGCATAAATGAAGAGCAGCGCACCCAACAGCATAAAGACAAAGGTTACTATGACCAATACAATACTAAAGGAAACCATATTCTTTTGCGCGTCTTTCAGGTTTCTACAGGTCAGGTTTTTTTGCATCATGTCCTGATCCAGCCCCGTCATACAGATGGTAATGAACATTCCGCCCAAGAAAGATTTTAATAGGTGGTTCTTATCGGCTAGGTCATCCACAAAAAAGGTTTTGCTGTAGGTTGCCAGTTCGGGGGATTTTAGGAAGTCGGCAAAGGTCCATTCCAATTTGTTCAATATAAAATAAATAGACAATCCAACGGAGACCAACATAAAGAGCGTTTGCAGGGTATCTGTCCAAACAATGGTTTTAATTCCCCCTTTAAATGTGTATATCCAAATCAACAGAATAGAAAGGATTACGGTAATCTCAAAAGGGACGTTCCATTCGTCAAAAACAAATTGCTGTAACACAATGGCAACAAGAAACAATCGAAATGCGGCACCCAAGACCCTTGAAACAAAGAAGGAAATAGCTCCTACCTTATAACTGACAAAACCAAAACGCTCATCTAAATATTGATAGATAGAGGTTACGTTCTTTTTGTAATAGACCGGCAATAGCACGTATGCCGTGACCATGTAGCCCAAAAAGTAGCCGAAGACTACCTGCATGTAGCTAAATTGGGAACTCTCTACCCAACCGGGTACCGAGATAAAGGTAACTCCCGAAAGTGAAGCGCCCACCATACCAAAGGCGACCAAGAACCACGGGGATTGTTTTCCTGCTTTAAAAAAATCTTCGTTAGAATCGTTCTTTCCCGTAAAATAGGAGATGAGTAACAACAGGGCAAAATAGCCCCCGATCAATAGCAGGATATGGAGAGAGGTCATTGGAAATTATTTTGGGCCAAAGTACAAAAAGTAAAAATAGTGCGTAATTTTACCGTAAACTTAAATGCATGGAGTTTTCTTCTAAATTATTGGAAAATGCGGTTTACGAAATGTCGCAATTACCTGGTATAGGCAAGCGTACGGCCTTGCGTTTGGTGCTGCATTTGTTGAAACAGTCTGAGCGGCAAACGGAACAATTATCCAATGCACTCACAAAGCTCAGGAATACGGTGCGGTTTTGTGAAAATTGCCACAATATTTCGGACACGGCCTTGTGTGAAATCTGTGCAAATCCTAAAAGGGACAGTTCCTTGGTCTGTGTCGTGGAAGATATTCGCGATGTTATGGCCATAGAAAATACGGGTCAGTATAGGGGTAAGTACCACGTTTTGGGTGGTAAGATTTCGCCTATGGAGGGTGTTGGCCCGCAGGATTTGACCATTACATCCTTGGTGGGCAAGGTAAGGGAAGGCGAAATAAAGGAGCTTATATTTGCCTTGAGTTCTACGATGGAGGGCGATACCACCAACTTTTATATCTTTAAACAAATGGAAGGCACCGAAATACGTACATCTACCATAGCAAGGGGTATTGCCGTTGGCGATGAATTGGAGTATGCAGATGAGGTTACCTTGGGCAGAAGTATTTTGAACAGGGTGCCTTTTGAGGGCTCCCTAAAAAGTAACGGTTAGGGATAATAATGATGCAAAATCAGTAAAAAGCCTCAATATTTACTATTTTTGCAAAAAACACAAACAAAAGCACTTATAAATTATCGATATGTCAAAATTTGAATTGAAACTACCGCGAATGGGAGAAAGTGTTGCAGAGGCAACATTGACGTCTTGGCTGAAGGAGCTTGGGGATACTATTGAAATGGACGAGGCTATTTTTGAGATTGCCACCGATAAGGTAGATAGCGAAGTACCCAGCGAGGTAGATGGTGTTTTGATAGAAAAGTGTTTTAATGTAGACGATGTTATCAAGGTAGGGCAAACCGTTGCCATTATAGAAATACAGGGAGAACAGGAGGAAGCTGCGTCCAGTGTATCGGAAACCGTGGAAGAAAATCCTTCCGAAGCCGAGGAAATGGTGGCTGCCGCAGAAAAGGCAGTGTCCCATGCCAAGGACACGGTTAGTATGCCTACTGCGGATTATACAGGTTCGGAACGATTTTATTCGCCTTTGGTAAAGAATATCGCCAAGGAAGAAGGGGTGTCCTTTGACGAACTGGAAGCCATTTCGGGTACGGGAAAGGACGGCCGTGTGACCAAGAACGATATTCTGGACTACGTGCAACACAAAGGGACTGCCACCGTGGCCTCCAAAGCAGCGCCCATGCAGGAAGGTACAGAAAAACAAGAGGCTGCCCCTGTTGCCACGATACCTGAGACAGCTCCGGAAAAACCGACGCAGGCACCGCTAAAAGTCGCCCAAGGCGATGAGGTAATTGCCATGACGCGCATGGGCAAGCTTATTGCCAAACACATGACGGATAGTATAGCTACATCGGCACATGTACAGAGCTTTATTGAGGTAGATGTGACCAATATCGTTAATTGGAGAAATAAAATGAAGGCTGCCTTTGAAAAACGTGAAGGCGAGAAGTTGACCTTTACACCCATCTTTATGGAGGCCATCGCCAAAGCCTTAAAGAAATATCCAATGATGAATGTTTCGGTGGATGGCGATTCCGTTATCAAGAAAAAGAATATTAATATTGGGATGGCAGCAGCCCTTCCGGATGGTAATCTCATCGTTCCGGTCATTGAAAATGCCGATCAGTTGAACTTGGTAGGTATGGCAAAAGTGGTAAACGATTTGGCCTACCGCTCCCGGAACAATGCCCTTAAACCAGATGAGGTCAAGGACGGCACCTACACGGTAACCAATGTGGGTACCTTTGGTAGTGTATTTGGTACACCGATTATAAATCAGCCACAAGTGGGTATTATGGCACTTGGCGCCATTAGGAAGATTCCTGCGGTCATAGAAACGAAAGAGGGCGATTTCATAGGTATCCGTAGTAAAATGTATTTGTCCCACAGCTACGATCATCGTGTGGTCAACGGCGCACTGGGAAGTATGTTCGCCAAAGCGGTTGCGGATTATTTAGAAGCATGGGATCCAAATAGGGAGATTTGATGTTCGGGCAGTTATAAAGGTCATTCAGCTAATAATTTACCCAATAGCACCTCTTAAGTCTATATTTTGGGCTTAATTATTAGCATGCCTATATCTATTTCGTCAAATTGGGGGTTCGTCCTCTTATTTTTGTTATTTTTTCCGTTGGTTCTAGTAGCTCAAAAACCTCCCCTGCCCGAGAAGAAGGAAGCCCTGAAACTGTTTGTGGACTGTAATTGTGAACGAACCTATATCCAACAGGAAATAAAATTCGTGCGCCATGTACGCGATCAAGCGCTGGCCAATATACAGTTGTTTATTTATGATGTGGCCAATGGTTCCGGTGGTAGGACCTACTTATTGGATTTTAAGGGTACGCGTGACTATGAGGGCGTAACCGGAAATCTGTCCTATGCGACCAATCCCAATATGACCTCCGATGAAGTGCGCCAGGGCTTGGTAAAGCAGATAAAAGCAGGGCTTTTACGATTTGTGATAGAATCCGATCTGGCCGATAAAATCAACTATACCATTGATAACGAAGGTGCGGACGACATACAGGATATTGATTTTGACGACCCGTGGAACAATTGGATTTTTGAGATTTATGGCGAAGCGCGACTGGACACGGAAACCAGTAGAAACGAATTTGAATACGAATTTGGTTTTGAAAGCGATCGCGTAACCGAAAAATGGCGCATACGAGCAGATGGGGAACTAAATCAGTCTCGCGCTGAATTTAAACGCAGTGACGAAACCTTTGTTAGTGAGCGTATACGCTATTCGCTGGAAGGCAGTGTGGTGCGAAGTCTTTCCGATCACTGGTCGGCCGGTATTTTTGCCGGTGCCCGTCACAATACCTTTACCAATATCAATTTTTCTACCTCCGTAAATCCTGCCATTGAGTATAATATTTTTCCATACAAGGAAGTACTTCGCAGGGAAATTGTGTTCGCCTATCGCATAGGCTATTTTTATAATAATTATATTGATACGACTATATTTGAGCAAGATTCCGAGGGAATTTTTAACCACTCCTTGGATATACAGTTAAACTATCGTCAGCCGTGGGGCAATATATACACTCGGTTGCGTGGTTCTGCCTTTTTAGAAGATTTTCAGAAGAATAGAATTGAGTTGTTCGGAAGATTGTCAATCCGAATTTTTAAGGGACTTGCGGTTACTTTTTCAGGTGATTTTGATATCATTAGAGATCAGATCAACCTTCCTGCCGGAGATGCGTCGCTAGAGGACGTTCTCCTTCAGCAAAAACAGATTGCAACAGATTTTGAACTGGGTTTCAGGGTAGGGCTCAGTTATACTTTTGGTTCTGTTTTTAATAATATTATTAACCTAAGGCTATAGCAGCCCTACACCTTGTTTTATTAAGAAATTAAAACCACTTTGGTCATAAAGATAGCTACGGTAGAGTGAATTTTTTTTAGGGTATGCTGCGGTTTAAGTCACGACTTTTTTTATCAGATGTTTAAAGAGCTGACGGCTTGCGTTAAATTAGTGAAAATTTATTTTAAATCCCGGTATTTCGGAAGCAGGGCAACGAATTTAAAGCAGTTGGTCGAAGCCGCCTGTCTGCCAGGCCAATCCCGCCTTTTTATTGGGATATAGAGGACTAATACCTCGAAGCTTCACTAGATAATTTTAAAAACCTTTTTCGTCATAAGGAGTAGTAGGCATGACCCGAGGTTTTTTTTATTGGCATTTATATTTCATGGTTTAGGGACGGATACTAATTTGGCAAGGCCTGGACAACTGAATAAGGATTAACCGAACCGTAAATGGTGGGTTATTGGTCTCAAATGTAATTCATCATGCACTTTAGGGCAATGACCTTTTAAGCGCTAAATAGTATTTAGGAGTAGCTGTTTGAAGTAGCGGTCGGTTGCGTTAAAATAGCCGATCTCCGTTGTTGCCTATCGCAAATGCCTGCTTTAAATCCGTTGGCTATAAATGAATTTTTATCATAGGCATGTTTAGCTCGTAAAATGTTTAGTTTGCTCGGGAACGGGCGGGAATAAGCTAGGAATATCGTCTTACTATAGCGTGCAACAATTCTCTAAAACCTATATTTGTAAAAAGTACCAATACAATGGAATTAAAGTTGACACGCCCTATTTGTTTTTTTGACCTGGAAACCACAGGAACCAACGTGGCCAAAGATCGTATCGTAGAGATTGCTATTTTAAAAGTATTTCCAAACGGAAACAAGGAGAGCAAAACATGGCTGGTAAATCCGGAAATGCACATACCTGATGAGGTGGTGGCCATACACGGTATTTCCAACGAAAAAGTCGCAAATGAGCCTACTTTTAAAGAACTTTCAAAGGAAATTTACAAGATAATCAAGGATGCCGATTTGGGTGGATTTAATTCCGACCGCTTTGATATTCCCTTGTTGGCCGAAGAGCTTTTAAGGGTGGGAATAGATTTTGATATGAAGCATACCGTTGCTGTAGATGTGCAGACCATTTTTCACAAAATGGAAAAGCGCACCTTGGGAGCTGCCTATAAATTTTATTGTGATAAGGATTTGACCGATGCCCATAGCGCCGCGGCAGATACCAATGCCACCTATGAGGTGTTGCTTTCGCAATTGGACCGCTATCCGGAACTGGAGAACAACATTAAGAAATTATCCGAATTTTCCAGAAGAAAGCAATCGGTAGATTTTGCGGGTTTTATTATTATGGACGAAGATGGCGCCGAAATTTTCTCTTTCGGGAAGCACAAGGGCAAAAAAGTACACGATGTACTGGAGCAAGAACCCGGCTATTTTGGTTGGATACTCAATGCCGATTTCCCCTTGTACACCAAAAAAATATTGACACAGATCAAATTGAGCAAACTCAATAATAAGTTGGGATAAATGAAATTGTTTTTCCTGTTGCCGCTTTGTTCGTTCCCAGGAAAAGCGCAAAACGTCATTTTGGAAGGGTATGTGATGGATGGAAGAATGAAAATTCCACATGCTACCCTAATTCTTGGCTTTCTCAACGCCATAAAAGGAACCTCCAGCTATGGGGGTAGTCTATTTTTATCCCACTCCTTACCCCTATTAATATCCGCACATGAAAATTATTTGCATAGGTAGAAATTATACCGACCATATTACGGAGCTTAAAAATGAAAGGCCTACGCAACCCGTAGTCTTTATGAAACCGGATTCCGCCGTCTTGCCAAAAGAACAGGACTTTTACATCCCCGAGTTTTCCAATGACGTGCACTACGAGGTGGAAGTATTGGTAAAGATCAAAAAAGTAGGGAAACATATAAAGGAATCCTTTGCCCATACCTATTACGATGAAATTGGATTGGGAATAGACTTTACCGCAAGGGATTTGCAAGCCAAACTAAAGGAAAAGGGCTTGCCGTGGGAAAAGGCCAAAGGTTTTGACGGTGCCGCCGTGATAGGGAAGTGGGTGCCCAAAACAGATTATAAGGATTTGAACGACCTTAGTTTTGAGCTTAAAAAGAACTACGAGGTGGTGCAATCTGGAAATACCGGGCTGATGCTCTGGAAAATCGATGAGCTTATCGCTTATGTGTCCACTTTTTTTATGCTCAAGAAAGGAGATGTTATCTTTACCGGCACACCGGCAGGTGTTGGGAAAGTAGCGGCAAATGACTACCTTTCGGGTACTTTGGAAGACAAGGAGCTTTTTAACCTAACAATTAAGTAATGATTTATAGTCTTGATAAAATTAACGAGATGGCGGAAGGCGATCAGGATTTCATAAATTCTGTGGTATCCGTTTTTCTTGAGGAAGTTCCTGAAGATTTAAAATCCTTGGAGACGGCATTGGAGGCGGATGACTACCAGCAGGTCTATCATTTGGCGCACAAGATAAAGCCCAATGTAGATTTATTGGGAATGGAACAGACCCGAGCAGCAGCTTTGGAAATGGAGACACTGGGTAAAAGTGAGTCCAATATGCGGGAAATCAAGAGAATTTTCCCTTCGCTCAAGGCAGATATCCATCAAGTAGTATCGCAGCTTCAAAAAGACTTCGATCTATAATGCTAGCAGAGATTATTACCATTGGCGATGAGATTCTCATTGGCCAGATTGTGGATACCAATTCCGCTTTTATCGCTAAGGAGCTCAATAAAATCGGGATTTCCGTGTATCAGATTACATCGGTTCAGGATGAAAGGGAACACATTCTTAAGGCCTTGGACGATGCAAAATCAAAAGTGGATATCGTAATCGTTACGGGCGGTCTGGGGCCCACCAAGGATGACATTACCAAACATACGTTTTGCGAGTTTTTTGATGATATACTGGTACAGGATAAAAATGTCCTGCATCATGTGGAAGCTATTTTTGCCAAGTATATTTCCACGCCCATTTCAGATGTAAATAGAAAACAGGCCTTGGTGCCTAGCAAATCACAAGTGTTGCACAATGCCCATGGAAC
>Ga0136560_1001635_pt1 | contig 11529 bp, 4 predicted proteins | sample AntRauMeHopE1497_FD_104925 | JGI IMG/M metagenome (GOLD analysis project Ga0136560, IMG submission 104925) | Saline lake microbial communities from Rauer Islands, Antarctica - Metagenome Hop E1 #497 | ecosystem: Environmental > Aquatic > Non-marine Saline and Alkaline > Saline | place...
CCAGCTTGACGCGCCCGCGGCGCAGGCGTCGTCGCGGTAGGGGAGCACCGTGACGGCGACATCGCCGCGCTCGCCGGTGACGGCGACACGCACCGTCCAGGTCAGGAACGTGGAGGTGGAGGCGTCTGTCGCGTCGGCGGACTCGCTGACGAGGGCGAGCCCCTGTAGTGCGAGGTCCTTGCCGGCCTGGAAGCGGCCGACATTGGATTTGAACGTAATTCGTACGTCGAACTGTGGCGATGAGGACGCGCCTCCTTCGGCGACATCGGAGGATCCGGGGGCGCTGGGCCGGAACCTGATCGACGTGACCGACACGCGATACTCAATGGCCGCACCGGCAATTGTGACCGCAGGGTCCTGCATCACGGGCGGTGCCGCATCACCCATCGAGGTCCAGCTGGGGCTCACCTTAATGGCAGCGGCACCGGATGCCTTCAGGGACATTTCCCATGTGCGCCCGTCATCGGAGACGGACTCAAGGGTAGATGTCGAGCCATCGCCGCAGAACAGGGCAGTGACGCCGACAAGGCTTAGTGCTGCAGCTTCGAGACTTTCGACGCCGGTGGTAAACTGGAGTCGGGCGATCAGGCAGGACTGCGAAGTCCAGTTCCGATCCGAGCGGGGAAGCTGGATCGCTGTGTTGTCAATCTCGCCAACGGCATCGACTCCTTCGCCACCGTCCTCGAAAAGGCGGAGAGATAACAATGTCGTCTGAAACACGACGCCAGTGGCAGGGTCTGACGCAGCTGTTGTAGCAGGGGCCTGCGCAACGCACGGCTGCGGTTTGTTCAAGCAGACGTCGAACGCCTGGGTGTTTGCCTGCGCATCGATCGCCTTGTCCAGCTGCTCAACCCGGAGTGCCCAGGCAAAGGCTCCCTCTTCGATGCCAAAATCCAACGCTCCCCCAGCCACAGCATACTGCACGGCAACAGGCTCGGCGCCCGTGGCTGCCTTGATTCCCGTGAGCGCAAAGTGCTCAGCTGCCATCTTGTTCACCAGGATCGGAAACTCGGCAACCACCCACAGCCGTGTCGTCGGCTTCACCACGAGGTCATTGTCCCCCATGTCTGGCTTCGCGAATGCAGGCGTGTCGCCCGCTGTGAAGAAAACGACAGAGGGTCGGACGAGGCCAAACCTATACGAGATGGAGGTGCCTCCGGAGAGCCGCGGGAGCGTTGCGCTGGCCTCGCCTGACTTGGTGGCCAGGGCCACTGTCTTTGTGCCGGAACTCCCAGCGGTCACCCGCAGAGGCACACGCCAAACTCTCCCAGCGGAAGGAACCGATGCTGATGCCAGCTCGACGATAGGGCTTGTGTCCGGCCGCGGCTCTAGCTCGGTTAGCGTGAGAGCACTGACCGTCAGGCTTCTCACGGGAGAACCGAAATAGAGCAGCGCATCCATCTGGCTCTCGATGATCTGCTTGGTGACCTCCCCGTCAGGCACAAACTCGTCGAGGTCGGAGCACGATCCGGCTCGGACGAGCCTCACTCTTGTCGGCTGCACCCGAAACGAGGCCGTCGCTGACGCATCCCCGGGGAGCATGCCTGCCCCAGCGGCAACTCCTGTCGTGGTCGCCGTGTTGACGCGGATGGCACCGCCGCTAGCGTCTGGGATGGCCAGCGGGAGGCGCCAGCTCGTCTTTTCGTCGTTGAGCGCCTCCGGTGCTCCGTCGCTGACGACGCCCTCGACGTCTAGCTGGGACGGAATGAAAACCTGGGGCCCATTGAGCGCCGGGAACTTGAATCGCGCCTCAAGGCCGTTGGTGCTTGTCAGCTCCTGCCCGGCCGGCAGCTCAGTCGCGGTCCCATTTCCAGCAGCAGACCAGAGCGCCACAGAGCTCGGCTTGTGCTTGAATACCCACGTGAAAGGGGCGGCGGTGGCTGCATGGCCGTTGCCCACGTTTTTTGCGATTGCAACGGACAGGAGGGGCTCCAGCCCCGTGGCCTTGGCGTTCACCTCTAGCGTCTGGCCGGTGAGCGATGATGACGTCACGTCTAGGCCAACGGTTGTAACGTCCGTGCTCGCCACGTCTGTTAGCGGAGCGGAGAACTCGATCTCAATCGTGAACGAGCTCTGATGAATGGGAGACGACTGCTCCGCGCCTTCGCTCTTCAGGACTGCAGTGGCGGGCCGGGCGAGCACCTGCACGTCGACCTTCCACGTTGCAGCCGTGCTGAGGCCGAACTTGTCCACGCAGCGAAGCTTGAACGTCGCTGTCCCAGTCGACGCAGGCGTGCCGAAGATCGTGGTTCCGTTGCCAGCCAGGGTGAGCGCCTGCGTGGCAAGATTCTGCCCGACCTTGAGCCCGAGGGCCGCGTCGTCCCCGGGGCCTGTGAGGTTGAACCTCAGCGCCTCGCTTGTCTCGCGGGTGATGTCGTTGTCAATGCAGAGCGTCTGTGTAGGATGCCAGACGAACGGCTCTCCGACCACGGCATCTGCCAGCGCGTCGGCCGCGGTGATGATAGGAATCGTTGGGATAAACGACGCGCTCGGTGTAGGCGATGCTGTATTGCTAGGGGTCGGGGAGGTGGACGGTGAGAAGCTGGGGCTCGGTGTGTTTGACGGCGTCTGGGACGGCGTCGGAGACGGTGTGGGCGATGCCGCTACGGCACAGTAGTAGCCCCTGGCCCGACCAGTGACCGCGGATTTGTATGTCAGCCGTGAGCTCGGGTCAGCAAGGAGCAGCCTGCCTCGGGAGAAGGCGATCGTCGGCCCGAACTCCGGAAACGTCCCGGCGACCTCTGTCCAAGAGCTCTTCTGCCGCCGAATCATTGTAAACGTCGACGCGGCGATGGCACACTTGGTCTGGACAAGCAGGAACCCATCACTAAGGACAGGAATCCCGCAGGCAAGCGCAGCAGGATTGCCTGCCACCGTGACAGTGGACTCTTGCTGGAGCTCAGAGGGCGAGCCCGGCTGCTCTGGCCATGTCCAGAACTGGATTTCGTTCTTTGTGTTGTCAACGATGGCAGCTGCCGCGCTCGTTGACCGCTCGAGGAGCCCAGCGGCAACGTTGGACCCGAACGTGCTCGACCCCGTGGATACACGCCGCGCCCACAGCACGCTTGAGCCGTCACGGGACATCGCAACCATCATGACTCCTGGCGGGGGGTACGTGCCGTTGCCCCCGAGCGTGATGAGCAGAACACCGCCGGCTGCGCTGACACGGGCATTCGTTTCGTTCACGCCGTCGAGGTCCACAAGCAGCGGTGGAATCACTTCGACGAGCTTTGGTGGCGTCACCGGGCAGCTTTCGGCCGGGCAACTGCCACACGCAGATGAGCAGCTCGTCGTCCTCGTTGCGTTGCAGCACGGAGTAGTCGTCGTGACGTTCATGGTAGTGATGACGACGGTGCCGTTGACGACGGTGCCGTTGACGACGGTGCCGTTGACGACGGTGCGGTTGGTGGCGGTGCCGTTGCAAACCAGAGCACACCCTGTCGCGTTGGTCGCGTTACAGCACGTGGTGACTTGGATGCCGTTGCAAACTAGGGAGCAGCCGGTCGGCAGCTGCAGCAGTGGCAGAGGTCTCGGGGTTGCCGACGGGGACGGCTGCACGACACCAGTCATGTTCTTGGCCGTAACAAGGTCTACAATCTCGCCGCTTCCTGGTGCCGAAAGCTCAGCGTCGGAAATGACCAGCACGGCGGGCTTGCCGTTCTTGGTGCCAAAGACTGCAGCAAACTTTTCGTCGAGCGCAACGGACAGCACCTCGTCCACGTAGCTGCCCAGAAATACCGTCGCCTCGTTGTCAAGGAGCAGAGTGCCGTCGCTGCCTAGGCTTGAGAAGACGCGAAGCTGCCTTTGGCTGCTGCTGCTGATGGCGGCAATCATGCGGGCTCCAGAGGGTGAGGAGGCAAGAGAGCCACCGTAGTCATCGTTGTCCGCAGTTCCACTCACAATTGGCTGTGGGTCTGCCGGAAGGATGGTGTAGGACGTGTAAGTGCCATCAAAGCCCGTGAGGCGGCTATGCGAGAAAAGGAAAATGGAGCCCCTTCCGCTGGATGCTCCTGTGGCTGAAATGACAACGCCTCCTGCCACTGACACTGCTGTGTCCCCGAACTTGTGCCCGTCGCCCAGCGTCCCCGGGTTGATGGCTGGCCCTTCGATCTCGTTGACGGTCGAGCAGTCAAACGTGAGCTCCGAGTCCGGCACGTTCAGCCGTCGCCCACGGGAATGGGCAACCCGAGTGAGGTTGAACGCCGCAATTCTGCTCGCAGGCATCGCGGAAGGAATCCACCGGCCCGGGTCAGCAAGTGGAACCCGCGCTGACGGCAGCGCCTGCGGCACCCACCCGGCAACTCGCATCCCCAGCCAGAGCACTACCAGCGCCGTTGCTACCACATGCCTAGCTTGTACGAGCCTCCGTGCCGACGCTCGGGTCGCGCTGAGGCGCCGGAGACCATGCTCGGAACCTTGTGCACCGGCGGTTTCTTGCGCGGACCGAGGCCAGCCTAGCCCTTCCAAGCTTGCTCCGGTTCGTGCATGTCGTGTCCTGCTCTCGCGCGGGCTGGGAAGCTCCGGGAGCGTCGGCCGCCATGAGGGGAAGCTGGCCGTGGCGTCCGGACCGCACCTGCCGCGTGGTGCACGAATCGGGGCAAGAGTGCCTGAGCCGCCTGCTCGGCCGAAGAGCATTGCTCCAGGCCGTCGGGCGGCCGATTCCTGTGCTCGGGGGCAAAGCCTGCGGCGGCCGGGCTGCCATGGACTGCTTGGCCGATCGTCGCGGCTCATGCAGGCAGAGCTTCGCTTTGGGATGGCCGAGCAGGACTCTCCACGTGGCGTCGCGCAGCCAAGCCCGGCGGTGTACGGAAATGGACATTCGAAAATGCCAGCGAGGTGCGATCCGGTGACGGAGCTCCGGCGAGCTGCTCCGTTTTTGCGATTCTGGCCCCGCTGCGAGCCTGCCGCGAGCCCCAAGCGCTGTCCCCGGCGGCTCTCTGTCCCTATGGGCGCAGCATTCGTGCTCCACGCACTTCGCTTTAACAAGCTCCCGTCCGAGGACGGAGGCGCTGGCGCCGCGCAAGCTGTGGGGTCGGCCACCGGCGCCGGCAACCCGTTTTCGATGCAATGGAAGGTCCTTGTCATGGACAGCGCATGCAGGAGCGTTCTGTCGCACCTTCTGACAGTCGTGGAGCTTCGGCGCCTCGGGGCCACGCTGCACCTGGCCCTGGAGTCGCGCAGGGAGGCCGTTGCCGGCGTGCCCGCCGTGTACCTTGTCGAGGTGAGCCAGCGCGTGGCCTGCTGTGGCCGGCTGGTTGAAGAGCTGCACACAATTCGATGTGCTGGGCTGGGTCGGCGTCCTTCCGCGTCTGGCGGCGTTGCGAGGCTCGCGTGCGGTGCGGCGGCTTCGGCCCACCCAGCCTGCCGCGGCCGCACCGCCAGGCCTGGGCCATGATGCAGTCGCTGCTTCAGCAGGTGTGGCGCGCAGGACCTCCCGCCCGGCGGTCACGTGCCAGGAAAAGCGGCGTGGCTGCGGTAGCGGCGGCGGCAACACGAAGCGCAGCCAAGCCCTCGCGGCGCCGCCGGAGACCCGCTCCCGCCACGCTGGCCGCGCGGTGACCCTCCCCAAGCTGTGCCAGCAGCCGCGACACGACCAACACTCCTGCCGCCCCTTCCCCCGCCGCCCCCGCAGCCGACAGCCGAGAGCATCGATGCCGTCGCCGCTGACGCCGGAAGGGCGCTCTACCAGGCATGCCACGTCAACTTCGCACACGTCATTCGCGACGGCGAAACCGCGGGCAGAGCCGGCGACCCCTCGGACCCGGTCGATCGCCTGGCGGGCGCCGCCGTCGCGGCTGGCGGCGCGGCCCGCCTCGCCGCGCTGCACAGCCACCCGCTGCGCTTCCGGTGCCCCGGCCTCTCGACCGTCAGCCTCGGGATGCCGGGCGCGGTTTCGCGGCTCCTGGCCACCGGCCCGGGCGCCGACGCCGGCCTCGAGATCGTTGTCGGCGGAGTCGTCAGCGGTGAGCAGAGCCGACGGCCGGCGCCGGCCCCCCGCCGCCATCGCCGTGCCGGGCCGTCGGGCACGGCCTCACGCCCGCCCCCGGCCTTCTCGACTCGCCCCGGCCCCTCTGCGAACCCCCCGCCCCGCCCCGCAGGCCTGGAGTCGCTCTTCCTGTCGATCGGACAAGCGCCCGTCATCGCCGCGCCGGTGTCCTTCGGCCCCGCCAGAGCCGTCGCCCAGCAGCTCGCCGAGCGCCTGGCTCTGCCCGGTTTCGCCGCCTCCCACGGCCGCTTCAGCGGCATCCGGGCCGCCGCCGGCGCCGGCGGGCCCGGCGGCGTCGGGCTCGGCCCCCGCCCCCTCCTCGTCTTGGTCGATCGCCTGCAGGACGTCGCCTCGGGCCTAGCCCACCCCACCACCTACGCGGCCCTCGTCGCGGAGACACTCCCAACCTCGGCCGACGGCACCAGAGTGATGGTCCCCGACGCCTCCCTCCCGGGGTCGGACGCCGCCGCCGCCGCCCCCGCCTCGGGCAGGAGGGGGGCCTTCGCCATGGAGCTCGACCCGGAGTCAGACTCCTTCTGGGCCCACGCCGCCGACCTGCCCTTCGGCGAGGCGGTAGAGCTGCACTGTGAGGGCCGGCAGAGCCGCTGGCGTGGCACGCGGCCGCGTGGCGTCGCTCCCGCCGCGTGACCCGACCGCACCGCCGCCACGGCCATCACCCGCCCATCACCGCCGCATCACCGCCCCATCGCCGCAGCCAAGGAGCTCGAGGATGTCAGGTCCAAGGAGACAGCCCTCCGCTCCGCGACCAGCTCTGCCGGTTCGTCGCTGAGCGACGCGGTGCAGAGGCTCCCGGCTCTGCTCGAGCAGAAGGAGCGACTCCAGGCGCACACCCGGTGAGAGACGCCCGGCGAGTGACGCGACGAGAGGCCTCTGCCGGCGCCCCCGCCGCCCCTCCGCCACTATCGAGCCCCCCGCCTGACCCGGTGACTCTACCCCCCACTCCGCCGCCGCCGCCGCCCTCCATCCCACCTCAACCGCCCCGGTCCCGCCCTCTTCGCCTCCCGCCCACTTCGCCTCCTGCCCACTTCGCCTCCACACGCCCACTTCGCCCCCCGCAGCCTCATGACCGCCGTCCTCTCGGAGGTCGCCCGCCGCGGCCTCAGCGACCTCTACGACGTCGAGCGAGCCATGGACAAGCCCCGCGTCCTCGCCGTCCTCAGGGGCGAGGCGGCGGGGGCCGACGCCGCCGGGCCGGTGGGGGACCTCGCCGACAGGGCGAGGCTCGCGTGTCTCTTCGCGGTGAGCGACCGCGCGTCGGGGTCAGACGCCGAGGTCGCAGAGCTCTGCGCGGCGCTGATCGCGGGCGCAGACCGGCTCCCGGTCCCGAGGGAGGGGGCGGCCGGCGCGGGCGATGGCGCCGCCGCCTCCTTTGGCGCCATCGGAGCGACGCTGGGGTCTCTCATCGGCGCGGCGGCGGCGGGCGACGGCGGGGCCGGGGGCGCCGACCCCGGGGCGGGTGGCTCCGCGGCCGCGGAGGCCAGGGCCGAGGCCGAGCGGCTCTGCAGCGCCGTGCGTTGGATCGAGCAGCACAGGAGGGAGACGTCGGTGTCCACCAGCAAGGACAGGTGAGAGACGCCGCGCCGCTCCCCGCCCCGCCCCGCGTCGCACGGCCTGGCCTGCCGGCCGGCCCGCAAGCCCGGCCGACCGAATTCCGACGCCTCGCTGACCTACCCCCCCTTCACCCCACTTCCCCTGCATCGCCCGCGACACCGCAGACAGGCCGCCGCCGAGGCGACGGGCGCCGCCTCCACCGCCGCCTCCGCCGCCGCCGCCTCCGCCGCCCCCTCGCGCCCCGCGGAGTCCGGCGTCGACGCCGCGGCGGCTCTCGGCCGGTCGCTCTTCTCGGCTCTGCACGGAGCGACGCGGCAGCTGGCGAAGCGAGGCACCGAGGCGCTGAGCCGACTCAGCGGCGGCGACTCGATCCATCCGGTGAGGCGACACGGGCGCGATGGCGCCGCCGGCGCGGTCTGACCCGCGGCGCGAAACCGCCGCCCAAGGCCTCCCGCCCGCCGCCCTCCCCGCCCCCGCCGCCCCGATGACGTCATCACCCCGCCCCTGCCACCCGCCTGTGCGTTCCTCCCTTCCCCCCTCGGCCACCGCAGGCTACGCGATTCGCCGCTTTCGCCGCGGGCGACACGGAAGTCGGACGCCTCCCCGCGTCCGGCACCGGCTCCCGGCTCTGCTACGCGGACCCGAGGGACCGCGCGTCGCTCGCCGCCGCGGCCCGGTCCGAGGGCGCGCGATCCGCCGCCCCGGGGGGCCCCCACCGCTCCGTGATGGTGTTCTTCGTCGGCGCCGTCACCCCGGGCGAGGTGACCAACACTCTCCACTGGGGGGGCAGGGCGGCCGGGCGGCGGATCGGGGTCGGCGGCACCGACATCACCACGGGCCGCGAGCTTCTGATGGAGCTGGTCCGGCTGGGCGGGGCGGCCTGAGCGGATGACGTCATCACCGCGGGGCGGAGTGCGCGCTGTGTGACTGGCAGGGTGCGGCGCGGTTTCGCGGCCGTCTTGATTGCTCGTGCCGTTTCACTCGTCAGTCATCACTCGTTCGTGCCCGCGGCTCTGCCGGTCAGCAGAGCAGAGCCCTCATGCGTGGGGCGACGCCGAGGCGGAGGGCGGCGGTGATCGCCTCCCTCGCGAGCGCCTCGTCCTCGCCCGGGGGCCGGCGCACCACCGACACGGACGCGACGTTGTTCTCGAAGCCGCCGGCGTCGCTCGCCGTCGCGATGCTCGGGTCGACCACCCACCGGGGGTCCGACCCCGGCGCGTCCGTCACGACGAGCTTGTAGTGGTAGAGCCCGGGCCGGAGCCCGACGGTGGCGCAGACCTTGCCCGGGACAGGGCCGGGGAGGAGGGGGAGGCGATCGCCCCAGCCGTCCCAGGAGCCGCACAGGGCGATGGCGGCGCGGCGGTCGGGAGCGACGCTGCCGCCTACGCCCGGGGCGGTGACCACCACTCTGACGGGGACGACGACGTCGTCGTCGGGGGTGCCTGGGGCGATGGCGCCGCCGGCGAGGGTGCCGTCGGCCTCCTCCACCACCACCAGGACGGCCTGGCCGGAGAGGGACGGCGTAACCGGCCCCAGGGGCTGCGGCTCTGCCGGGGCGTCGGCGTCGGCGGGTCGCGTCGCTGCGCGGTCGTCGTCGTCGTCGTCGTCGGCCTCCGACGGGTCGAAGCCTGCGCCCAGCCGCGCCGGGACCGCCATGCCGTCGTCGAACGGCTCGATTCCCATGTCCCGGAGGCGCGCGCTCGCCGCCTGCCTCGCTTCCTGGTCCGCCGCCTCGGCGGTGGGGTTGGGGAGGGGGAGGGAACGCCTGAGGCGCGCAAGCTCGCAGAACCAGGCCAGGGAGACGGTCGAGAGGGGCATCACCGAGCGAAGTGCGTTGGCTCTGCACCTGCTGTAGTCGTCCGGGGAGGCGAACACGGCGAGGGCACGGCGCAGAGCCGCCACGAAGTCGGCTAGGTCGTACCGCTCAAAGGTGAAGCCGTTGCCGACGCGGTCGGGGCGCGCGGCGGCGGGGCGCGCGGCCGCCGGGCTGTACTCGACGACGCTGTCCTTGAGGCCTCCGGTGCGGAAGGCGACGACGGGGGTGCCGGCCACGAAGAACTCGTGCTGGACGATGCCCCCCGGCTCGAACAGCGACGGCATCAGGCAGAAGTCGCAACCCAGGTTGACCACCACTCCGTCGGTGAAGAAGGCGGTGGGGTCGGCCCAGAAGGCACCCGGGTGGGCGGCGCGGAGCCGTCGCATCTCCGCCGCGCAGCCGCCGCCGTACGGGTCGCCGAGCGACGCCATCCCGCCCACGATGAACTGGGCTCTGCCGCCGGTGTGGGCGAGGATGGGCTCTACCGCGGCGAGGATGAGGTGGACGCCCTTCTGCGCGGTTACGCGCCCGACGAACCCGAAGAGCGGTCGGGAGGGGTCGGGCTCTGCCCCGAAGAACTTCCTCTGCAGGTACGCCTTGGCGTCGGCGTGGGAGGCGATGGCGTGCTTGGGGGCGAGGTCGGCTAGGAGCCGGGTGCGGTGGCCGATGTCGATGCCGTTGGGGTGCGCGAAAGGGTGGGGCGCGGCGAGGAGGATGTGGTTGAGGGGGCTGTCCCGGACGAGGTCGAGGCGGTAGGAGCGGCTGACGGTGGCCCAGGTGTCGGAGGCGAGGAGGGCGCATCGGGTGGGGTTGATGACGGCGGTGGCCCAGGTGGGGTCCACGAGGCGGTCGCGGGGCAGCTCGTGGATCCACTCCAGCGCACCCTGCGGGGTGTGGGGGGGTCTAGGGTAGGGGGGTTAGGTTAGTTGGGGGGCGGGGGCGGTGGCGGTGGCGGTGGCGGTGGCGGCGGCGGTGGCGGCGGCGGTTTCGGCTCACCTTGTCTCCGGGGTAGATTCTCCCCTCATAGGAGGGGTCCAGGTTGTGGCAGATGTGGAGGAAATCGGAGCCGTCGAACCAGCGGCCGAAATGTCCGGCTCTCGCGTAGGCGGGCACGAGTCCGGTGAACCAGTCGTTGGTGACGACGACAGAGGGGCGGGTGTGGCCCGAGAAGGCGGCCAGGCCGGCTAGCCACTCCGCGTCGCTCAGGGGACCGCTCACGCCGGCCGTGGTGGGCCCGGCCTCCGGCCCGTGGCCCGGCACGAAGAGCCCTTCCCCCCTCGCCTCCGCCCCGGCCACGTCGCACAGCGCCTGCAGGCACGCCTTGCCGAAGACGGCGAGCTGCGCGGTCTGCGCCTCGGGCCCCAGGGCCGGGTAGGGCGCCGGGAAGACGTCGGCGTTGTGCAGGAAGAGGAGTCTGACCCCGCGCACCAGGCCGGCGTGGAGTCCGAGGCGCACCGTCCGGGGCCCCGTGGTCACCGTCACGACGCGACCCGTGAAGAGGATCCTGTCGGCCCTAAGATAGTCCGGCCGGCCCTTCTTGTCCCGGTCGTAAAAGGGCGACACGACGGTCACCGGCACCCCGAGCCGAGCCACGCCGATCGTCAGCTCGTCGACCATCACTCCGAGGCCCCCGACGGTGGACCACCGGCCCAGCTCCGGGGTCACGAAGGTCACGGCGCTGAGCGACGCGCCGGCGCCCATCAGGCCGGCGAAGGCTGACACCGCGTCGTCCAGCGAGGCGTCGTCCGGCGAGGCGTCGCCCGGCGACGCCGCCCCCTCCCCCGCCGCCACCCTCGCCAGCGCGGCCATCGTGACGGCGGCCGCCCCGCCGTCGCGACGGAGCTCCGAGGCGTCCGTGTAGCCGCCGTCGACGGCCGCGCAGGCGTGGAAGACGGACCCGCGGCACACAACGGCAGCCACGGAAGGGTCCACCCGGCCCGACCCGCCGGCAGTGCCTTCGGTGGCAGAGCCGTCGGGTGGGCCGGTGAGGGGCGGGAGCGGGTCGGCGACGAGCGGCCGGGGGGCGGGGAGGGCGGAGCCGGGCGACACGGCGCCGAGACGGGCCCGGATCGCGGCGGCGGCGGCGGACACGGGCGCGGGGGTGCCGAAGGCCCCGCGGAGCGACGCGGGGTCGGACGCCGGGTCGGACTCCGGG